>Ga0209257_1000589_pt1 | contig 60641 bp, 63 predicted proteins | sample AraplaCvi_mCL_r2_FD_184277 | JGI IMG/M metagenome (GOLD analysis project Ga0209257, IMG submission 184277) | Arabidopsis root microbial communities from North Carolina, USA - plate scrape MF_Cvi_mCL_r2 (SPAdes) (version 2) | ecosystem: Host-associated > Plants > Roots > Endosphere | place: USA...
CGCGGTCAGGCGCGCGGCGAACTCGTCGGCACGGGCGGAGAGATTCTCGGCCAGGAAATAGAGCACCTGCGCGCGGGCATGGCCGGAGAGCGCGGTCCAGCCTGTAGCCTTGGACGCGGCTTCGACGGCATTACGGATGTCCTTGCGGTTGCCGAGACCGGCCTGGCCGATGGAATGGCCCTTCGCATCGAGCACCGAGTAGGAGTAGCCGCTGTCGGGGCGCGCCTGCTTGCCGCCGATGAAGAGCTTCGCGGTGCGGTCCAGCGCCGGCTCGCCTTCGAATGCAGCGGCGGTGGGCTCGGCGCTGAGCTTCGCTTTGGTGGCTTGCTTCGCAGTCTTTTTCTTCGTCGGCGCCAGGTATTCGATCATGCCTTCACGGCCACCCTCGCGGCCGAAGCCGGATTCGCGATATCCGCCGAAGCCCGCCGCGGCGTCGAACATATTGGTGCCGTTGATCCAGACCACGCCCGCCTTGATCCGCGCGGCGAGGTCGAGGCAGCGGTCGATGTTCTCTGACCAGACCGAGGCCGAAAGGCCGTAGGCCGAGTTGTTGGCGAGCGCCGCTGCTTCATCCGGCGTGCGGAAGGTGGTGCCGGCGAGGACGGGCCCGAAGATCTCGACCTGGGCAATGGTGGAGGCGGGCTCGACATTGGTGAAGAGCGTCGGCGGGAAGAACCAGCCCTTGGCAGGCATCGCGGCGGAAGGCTGGAAGCAGGCGGCGCCTTCCTGGCGGCCCTTCTCGACCAAGGACTTGATGCGGTCGAGCTGGACCTTGGCGACGATGGCGCCGATGTCGATCGACTTGTCCAGCGGATCGCCGACGCGCAGGGTCTCCATGCGGCGCTTCAGCTTCTCGTAGAAGCGCTCGGCGACACCTTCCTGCACCAGCAGGCGCGAACCGGCGCAGCAGACCTGGCCCTGGTTGAACCAGATCGCGTCCACGACGCCTTCGACGGCGCTGTCGAGATCGGCGTCGTCGAACACGATGAAGGGCGACTTGCCGCCCAATTCGAGGCTCAGCTTCTTGCCGGAACCGGCGGTCGCCTTGCGGATCTCGCGGCCGACCTCGGTCGAGCCGGTGAAGGCGATCTTGTCCACATCGGCATGGTTGACGATGGCGGCACCGGTCGCGCCATCGCCGGTCACGATGTTGAGAACGCCTTTCGGCAGCCCGATCTCGTCGCAGATCTCGGCGAGGGCGAGCGCGGTCAAGGGCGTGTATTCCGCCGGCTTCAGCACCACCGTGTTCCCGGCGGCGAGGGCGGGTGCCACCTTCCAGGCGAGCATCAGCAGCGGGAAATTCCAGGGGATGATTTGGCCGCAGACGCCGACCGCGCCCATGCCGGGGAACTCGCTGTCGAGCAAGGCCGCCCAGCCGGCATGGTGATAGAAGTGCCGCGCCACCAGCGGGATATCGATATCGCGGGATTCGCGGATCGGCTTGCCGTTGTCGAGGCTCTCCAGCACCGACAGGAAGCGCTCGCGCTTCTGCACATGCCGGGCGATGGCATAGAGATATTTCGCGCGCGTCTCGCCCGAGGTCTTCGACCAGGCCGGATAGGCTGCGCGTGCCGCGGTCACGGCGGCATCGACATCGGCCGCTGAGCCCTGCGCGACCTTGGCGAGGACCGAGCCGTCGGCCGGGTTGTGCACGTCGAACAGCGTGTCGCCGCTTTTCCACTCTCCACCGATATAGTGGCGGAAACCGGATTGATGCTTGCCGAGCCAGGCGGTGACGGCGTCCTTGGCTTCCGGCGCCGGGCCGTAATCCATGGTCTGCAGGATTTCTTTGACGGTGCTCATATTGATCAGGCCATGGCGTGACGGTTGAGGGCGGCGTAGCGGCCGGTGACGTAGTGCTCGATCTGGCGCTCGATGTCGCCCAGGAGAGAACTCGCGCCGATGCGGAAGAGGTCGGGCTCCAGCCAGGGGCGGCCGAGCTCTTCCTTCATCAGGATCTGCCAGTTCATCGCATCCTTGGCGGTGCGCAGACCACCGGCGGGCTTGAAGCCGACCTTGAATCCGGTTGCTTCCAGATAATCGCGGATCGCGCGGACCATGACCAGCGAGACGGGCAGGGTGGCGTTCACGTCTTCCTTGCCGGTCGAGGTCTTGATGAATTCGGCGCCGGCCATCATCGCGGTCATGCTGGCGCGATAGACGTTGCGCAGGGTCTTGAGATCGCCGGTGGCGAGAATGGCTTTCAAATGCGCCGGGCCGCAGGCGGCGCGCATCGCGGCGATCTCGTCATAGAGCGCTACCCAGTCCTGGCCGAGCACATGGGCGCGGGTGATGACGATATCGATCTCGCCGGCACCATCAGCGACCGCGCGGCGGATTTCTTCGAGCCTGAGGTCGAGCGGCATCAAGCCGGCGGGGAAACCGGTCGCAACCGAGGCGACCGGAATGCCGGAGCCGGTCAGCGCTTCGACCGCCGGCTTCACCATGGTCGGATAGACGCAGACCGCGCCGACCTTCGGCGCGTCGTCGGCGAGCCCCAGCGCTTCCACGAGGTCGGCGCGCAGCGGCGACTTCGCCTTGGCGCAGAGCCGGTGCACCCGGTTCGGCGTGTCGTCGCCGGAGAGGGTGGTAAGGTCGATGCACTGAATCGCCTTCACCAGCCAGGCGGCCTGGTATTCCTTCTTCACGCTGCGCCGCGCCGGCAGCGTAGCGGTGCGGCGCTCGACGGCGGAGAGGTTCACGGTCGGCCCGAGCACGGCCTCTTCGTTGAAGGCGATGCCGGTGTTGCGGGGATGATTGTGGCCGGGTTCCGCTGCCGCGGCCTTGCGTTTGGGATCGGTGGCGAGGTTCATGGATGCACTCCTCAAGGCGGCGACCTTGCGTCCCGGCCTTTCTCAAGTCAAGTCGAAGCGGCAGGCGGATTTTTCGCGCCTTTCCAAGTGGTTCGGGCTGGATTTCGCTCCAGGCCCTGTGCATTCTTCTCGCCCATGAGCCAGCCTGCCACGACCCGTCCGGAGGCCGCCGCATCGGCGTCCAAGGATCCGCTGCTGCAGCCCTTCAAGCTGCGGCACCTCAATCTCAAGAACCGGGTCATCTCGACCTGCCACGAGCCGGCCTATTCGGAGGACGGGCTGCCGAAGGAGCGCTATCGGCTCTATCACGTCGAGAAGGCCAAGGGCGGCTGCGCCATGACCATGATCGGCGGCTCGGCCACGGTGGACGTGGATTCGCCCCAGGCCTTCGGCAACCTGCGCGCCGGCACCGACGCGATCATTCCCTGGTTCAAGCAGCTCTCCGATGCGGTGCACGCCTACGACTGCCACGTCATGTGCCAGATCACCCATCTCGGCCGGCGCACCAATTGGAACAAGGAGAACTGGCTGCCCGTGGTGGCGCCCTCGGCGCTACGCGAGCCGGCGCATCGCAGCTTTCCCAAAGTCCTGGAAGACTTCGAGATCGAGCGCATCATCAAGGCATATGGCGCGGGCGCCCGACGCTGCCGCGAAGGCGGGCTCGACGGCATCGAGATCGAATCCTACGGCCACCTGTTCGACGGCTTCATCTCCCCGGCGACCAACAAGCGGGACGACAATTACGGCGGCAGTCTCGAGAACCGCATGCGCTTTCCGATGGCGGTGCTGCAGGAAATCCGCCGCCAGGCCGGATCCGACTTCATCCTCGGCGTCCGCCTGGCGATCGACGAGGACGACCTCGAGGACGGCATCAAGTTCGCGGAGGGGCTGGAGGTCGCGCGGCGCTTCCAGGATGCCGGCCTCATCGACTTCGTCAACGTGATCAAGGGGCATATCGAAAGCGACGAGGCGATCACCCATGTGATCCCGGTGATGGGTACCCCGGCGGCGCCGCATCTCGAGATGGTGCGGAAGGTGAAGGAAACGCTGACCGTGCCGATCCTGCATGCGGCGCGGATCGCCGACGTGGCGACGGCCCGGCATGCCGTCTCCAGCGGTGCGGTCGATCTCATCGGCATGACCCGGGCGCATATGGCCGACCCGCATATCGTCGCCAAGGTGATGCGCGGCGAGGAGACCCGCATCCGCCCCTGTGTCGGCGCCGGGTATTGCCTCGACCGGCTCTATCAGGGCGGCGAGGCCCTGTGCCTGCACAACCCGTCGACCGGGCGCGAGGCGACCATGCCGCATGTGATCGCGCCGGCGGCATGGAAGAAGCGCGTGGTCGTGGTCGGCGCCGGGCCGGCCGGCCTGGAAGCGGCGCGGGTCTCGGCGGCACGCGGCCATCATGTGACATTGTTCGAGGCGGCGCAGCATCCGGGCGGGCAGGTGATGATCGCCGCCAAGGCGCCGCGCCGGAGGGAGATGATCGGTATCGTCGACTGGCTCTTGGGCGAGATCGGCCACCTCGGCGTCGATCTCAGGACCGGCGTCTTCGCCGAGCCCGGCGACGTCGCGGCGCTCAACCCCGACATCGTGGTGATCGCGACCGGCGGCGTGCCCAATCCCGGTTTCTTTCCCGGCGCCGAGGAGCTCGCAACTACGACCTGGGACGTGCTGAGCGGGCAGGTGCCGGTCGGCGACAATGTGCTCTTCTATGACGATGAGGGCGGGATCGAGGCCCTGTCGACCGCCGATTTCCTCGGCACCCAGGCGAAAAGCCTGGAGGTCGTCACGCCCGAACGTGTGCATGGCGTCGATGTCGGCGGGATCAATTATCCGGCCTTCTATACGTCGCTCTACCGCTCCAAGATCACGACTACCTTGAACCTGCGGCTCAAAGGCTTGCGCCGCGACGGTAACCAGATCGTCGCCAGCTTCCACAACGTCTATGACAAATCGACGGTCGAGCGCCGCGTCGATCAGGTGATCGCCTGCCATGGGTCGTTGCCGGTGGACGAGCTCTATTTCGGCCTGAAGGATGGATCGCGGAATCGCGGCGAGATCGACCAAGCCGCCTTGATCGAATGCCGCCCGCAGGCGATCGCGACCAATCCCGGGGGCTCGTATCAGCTGTTCCGCGTCGGCGATGCCGTCGCCAGCCGCAACATCCACGCGGCGATCTATGATTCGCTGAGGCTGTGCAGCGTATTCTAGGCTAAGCCCGCAGCTCCTTCAGGAACCCGTCCACCTGGGTCTTCAGCACGGCGCCGTTCCTGGTCAGCGTCTCGGCCGAGGCCAGAACCAGGCCGGCGGCATCGCCGGTTTGCGCCGCGACCTGCGTCACGCTGGCGATGTTCGAGCTGACGGTGACGGTGCTGTCGGCGGCCTGCTGGATGCTGCGCGAGATCTCCTGGGTCGCGGCACCCTGCTGCTCGACCGCCGAGGCGATCGCGGTCGAGATCTCGTTCACGCGGTTGATCGTGGAGCTGATCTCCTGGATCGCGGCGGCGGAGCCCGAGGTTGCGTCCTGGATCGCGCGAATCTGGGCGCCGATCTCTTCGGTCGCCTTCGCCGTCTGGGTGGCGAGCGTCTTCACCTCCGAGGCGACGACCGCGAAACCCTTGCCGGCTTCGCCGGCGCGGGCCGCCTCGATCGTGGCGTTCAAGGCGAGCAGATTGGTCTGGCTCGCAATGTCGTTGATAAGCCGCACCACGTCGCCGATTTTCTGTGCGGCATCCGAAAGCCCCTGAACTTGCCCGGTGGTCCGGTCCGCCTGGTTCACCGCCGTGCCGACGATGCGGGTCGACTCCTGGACCTGGCTGCCGATCTCTCGGATTGAGGAGGAGAGCTGTTCGGTCGCGGCAGCCACCGTCTGCACGCTGCTGGTGGTGTGATCGGATGCGGTGGCGACCGATGCCGACTGGCGCGAAGCCTCTTCGGCATTGTTCGCCATGGCGCGGGCAGTCTTCTGCAGCTCGGTCGCGGAATGGCCGACTTCGCCGACGATGCCGCCGACGCTCGCTTCGAAGCGCTGCGCCAAGGCCAGCATGGCCTGCCGGCGCTCGGCGTCGCTTTGCGCCTTGGACCGCTCCTGCTCGGCGCGGAGCCGCTCGGTCTCGATCATGCTATCCTTGAAGACCTGGACCGATTTCGCCATGGCGCCGATCTCGTCCTGGCGCTCGCGATAGGGCACCTCGGTATCGGCGCGGCCGGCGCCCAGGCCTTCCAGCGCGCTCCGGATTCGGCCCAGGGGACCGAGCAGCCAGCGCGTGGTGAAGAAGGCGGCGGTGCCGAGGACGACCAGCAGGGCCGCCGCGGCGATGCCGGCGCTCCACAGCATGCTGTCGACCACCGCGAAGAACTCGGACTTCTTCACGCCGACATAGAGAATGCCAATGGTCTTGCCGTCCTTGTCCTTGATCGGGTCATAGCCGGTGAAATAGGTCTCGCCCAGGATCTCCACCTGGCCCCGGAACGGCTTGCCCTGGCCGAGCACGGATTCGTTGGCGGCATTCTTGGCGAGCTTGGTGCCGACCGCGCGACCCGATCCGTCGGGCTTCATCACGTTGGTGGCGACGCGGGTGTCGCCCATGAAGATGGTCGCGGTGCCGCCGGCGATCGCCTTGATCTCATCGACCAGCGCATCATTGCCGTTGAGCAGCACGGTGCCGGCATAGAGCTTGTCGCCGTCGATCCGGTAGTTGGTGCCGGCGGTCTTCAGCACCTGCCAGGCGACCTTCATGCTGGTCTCCTGCTTGTCCTCGGTCTGGCGTTCCATCTCGGCGGCGACCAGCCGGTAGATCACCGTGACGAGAATGGCGCTCAGGAGAACGAGGCCGAACAGGTTGGCGGCGGTCATGCGGCCGGCGATCGACAGGCGGCCCAGGGAAAGACGGCGCAGCATTTTGGGGAGTCCCTTCGTTCTCGAACTGGCGGAGTTTCGCGGCCGATTAAGCCGATGTACCGGTTAATGACCGATTACCTAACCGGATATGCAGGTGGCGGATTTTTGTCAGGGTTTTCCCGACACCATTCCGTTTGCTGAAGTCCTGAGCTAGGGTCTGTCCAAGAAATAGGCAATCAGGGAGAGATTCGTGGATTTCATCAACCCGAGCACCATCACTGCGCCGGCCTCCAATTACAGCCAAGGCATCCTGGTCCCGGCCGGCGGGCGGCGGCTCGTCATCTCCGGCCAGATCGGCATGACCAGGGACGGCAAGGTCGTGGATGGCATGGAAGCGCAGCTCCGCCAGACCTGGTCCAACCTCATCGAAGTGTTGAAAGCCGGCGGCATGACGCATACCGACCTCGTGAAGGTGACGACCTTCGTCACCGATCGAAACGCTGTCGGCTTGGTCCGGCAGATCCGCGACGAGGTCATGAAAGGCCATCGTCCGGCCTCGACCTTCCTGGTGGTCGCCGGCCTCGCCATGCCGGAGCTGCTCTGCGAGATCGAGGCGGAGGCGGTGAAGGCCTGACCCGTTGATCGACATCGACGCTTACCTCGCGCGCATCGGCTATACCGGCTCGCGCGAACCCGATGCGGAAACCCTGCGCGCGCTGCATCGTGCGCATCTCTTCAGCGTGCCGTTCGAGAACCTGGACGTGGTCCTGCGGCGCCCGATCCGGCTCGATCCTGAATCGCTGATGCAGAAGATGGTGGCGAACCGCCGCGGCGGCTATTGCTTCGAGAGCAATGCGCTCTTCATGTATGCGGTGCAGGCGCTGGGCTTCACCGTGACGCCGCTCGCCGCCCGCGTGCTCTGGGAGCGCAGCGACCCGGCGCTGCCGCCGCGCAGCCACATGCTGCTGATGGTCGATCTCGCGGATGGGCTCTATCTCGCCGATGTCGCCTTCGGCGGGCAGACGCCGCCCCAGCCCTTGAGCTTCGCGGTCGGGCTGGAGCAGCCGACCTCGCACGAAACCTATCGCCTGCGCCGCACCGCCGAGGGCGAGCTCGAGCTCGAGGCCTTGATGGCGGGGCAATGGGGCGTGCTCTACCGCTTCACCCTCAATGCGCAGCAGCCGGTCGATTTCGAGCACGCCAACTGGTACGTCTCCACTCATCCGGACTCGTTCTTCACCCAGAACCTCATCGCCGCCATCCCCGGCGAGGGCTGCCGCTACACGTTGTTCAACAGGGAGTTCCGCACGCGCTGGCCGGATGGAAGGGTCGAGACCGAAGCGCTCAATCAAGCAGGCGTTCTTGTCGATCGACTGGAGCGACGCTTTGGGGTTGTGCTGTCGGAGGCGGAGCGTACGGCCCTAGAGAGACTTCCGATGGTTTCGTTGGAATCAGCGCGCTGAGATATCGTAATCGAAACACCGCGCGTTGAGCTCCTTGAAACGGCCGTTCGCATAAACCGTCTGCAAAGCACCATTCAACTTCTCGCGCAGATCCCGGTCGCTCTTGCGGAGGCCGGCGGCCACAGGCGCCAGGAGCGATGGATCCAGCGGCGCCGTCCATAGGACCGCGTAGACGTCCTTTCGGTCTGATCTGCTGAGGAAAGCGGCGGCAACGAACTGGTCAAGGAATATCGCGTCTGCGTGAGCAGCGGCCATTATCGCATCGAGCTCCCCGCCGTGAGATTCGGGGTCGACCCGAACGATCTCCTGTGCGGCTTTGAAATGCTGCCTGGCGTAGATCTCCTGGGCGGGGAACACGGCGATCCGCTTACCATCCAGAGTCCCCGGCTTGTCCGGATTGAGCATCGTCTCGCGCGGTCCGACCAAGACAGAATGCGTCGCGTAATATGGATCCGAGAAATCGATGACGGCCTCTCGTGCCTTGGTCACCGTCATGGACGACCAGATCACGTCGATCTTGCGGGCCTCAAGATCGGCGATCAACGCATCCCATGACGTCGGCACGACCGTGCATTTGGACTTCATTTCGGCGCAGACCGCATTCATCAGATCAATCTCGAAACCGGTCCACTTTCCGGAGGCGTCCTGCATCGAGAAAGGCGGGAAGGGCGCGGAATCGACGCCAAACCGGATGGCATCGTCAAGCTTGTGCGGCGGTTGAGGTGCGCAGGCCGAAAGTACGGCGATTGCACTCATCGCGAGCGCCGCAACCCATCGCCATGTCATCTGGAATCACCATCGCGGCTGTCTATGATCTCATAGTGCTCAACTGCGCCTTGCCGCGCAAGGGTTGCGCCTTACTCCACCCGGCGCAGCGCCCTTTCGCAGGCGGCCGTCGGCCCGAGCGGTTTCGCACCGGCAATCGGCGCGGGAGCCACTTCGGCGTATGAATCTGCGCCGATCGCACGCTTGAACGCGTCGAGGCCGAAGGTCCAGGGCTGGTCCACTTCCGGCGATTTCGGCAGCGCCTGGTCACGATAGGGGCCGATCTTGAAATAGCTGGTGGGCTCGGCCTGGGCGTAGCCGATCGCAATGGGTCCCTGCATGTCGGGCTGGCGCGGCACTTTCTGGTCGTCGAACCAGAACTCGAGCCGGCTCTTCACCGGATCCTTCGGCGCGATCTTGGCGTGGAGCACGATGTTGTGCCAGCGGCCGACCGCATCGGCGCGCCGGAGCTCGACGATCGCGATATGCTGCTTGTGGGTCTCGCCGTCATTGCCGGGCGTGATGCTGAAGCAGAGCAGATCCTGGCCGGTCGCGGTCTTGATCTCGCGGAGGCGCAGCGCCACCACCGGGTTGCCGCTCCTGTAGCCCGGGGTCGCCGCTGGATGATCCGGTGGAATGATGCCGGCGCTCGGCTGCTTGATCTGGGCGAGAATCAGGCGGCGATCGATTGGCGGCAGGTCTTCGGGCAGATAGAGCGCAAATCCGTACCAGAGGTCGGGGCCGATGCCGAGGATCGCCTGCGGCGGCTCCATCAGCTCGGCGCGCTCGGAGCAGCGATCGGTATCCGCGCCCTCCGCCTGCTTGTCACCGTGATGGACGGTGATGAGCAAGGCCTGCGCACCTTCCTTCACGACACTGCGGCTGTAGGCGTAGCTGCCGGGGAGGATGTGCTTCAGCGACCAATGGCGGGCGAGCGCGCCATCCTCGAAGTCATCCTCCAGCACGCTGGCGGATTGCGTCGCATAGCTGGCGGCCAGCAACTCGGACGGCGGCGGGGCGCAGGGACCGGCTTCAGCCGCACCGCCGAGGAGAACCGACGCCATGATCCCGGCTGCCGCTGTAATCGCAGCCCAGTACGCCGGCTTCGTCGAGGGTGCCGATGCACGCATGGTCTCCCCCTGGCTCACCGCCTGTTTACGCCGATCCGACCTCCGGTCCAATGGTCGCGCAGCCTCGGCGTGCGGTTCATCACGCCTTGACGTATTTTCGCCAGGAATGCTGCGGGCGGAAGCCGAGGATGTCGCGGGCCTTGCGGTTGGAGAACAGGCATTCGTACTTGCCGAGCTTATGCTTCACCTTGACCTTCGGGTAGAAGCGCTTCAGGAGCTCGGCGGTCGGGAGATCCGAGGAGCAGTCATCGTTGCCCACGTTGAACGCTTGATAGCCGAGCCCGTCCTTCTCGAGGCAGAGCCGCGTCATCTCGCCGAGATCGCGAGCGTCGATATAGCTCCACATGATGCGCTTCCGGAAACCCGGGTCGGCGAAGAACTTCGGAAAATTGGCATACTCATGCGGCTCGATCACATTGCCGATCCGGAGCGCATAGATGTCATAGCCGCTCCGCGTCGCGAAGGCCCGCGCAGTCTGCTCATTGACGATTTTCGACAGCGCATAGGAGTCCATCGGGTTGACGTCGTATTCCTCGTCGAGCGGCAGGTATTCCGGATCCTTGGGCTCGTTGGCGAAGACCAGGCCGTAGGTCGTTTCCGAAGAAGCGACGATGACCTTACGGATGCCGAGCTTCACCGCGGCCTCGATCACGTTGTAGGTACCGAGGGCATTGACGCGGAAGACCTCGTTGTCCGGCGTGATCATGATCCGCGGGATCGCGGCGAAATGCACCACGGCATCGACCTGCTGCGGCCGCAGCGACGGATCGAACTCGTGCAGGCCCATATAGCTGGAGAGCGCGTTGAAGACCTGGCCCGAATCCGTGATGTCGGTGATGAGAGTGCGGACCTTGGGATTGTCCAAAGGCTTGGCGTCGATGTTCAGCACCTGGTAGCCGCTGTCCACCAGATACTGCACGACATGCTTACCGGCCTTGCCGCTGCCGCCGGTGAACATCACGCGCCCGGCCGGCCGCGTGCTCGCTCGCTTCGCCATGAGTGACCCCTGTCTCTATGTGATTTGGATCGAGGATTTCAGGGGATACTAGCGACCCGAATGCCCTTCGTCACCCTGTCAAGGGAGGGTCTTCTTGATGTCGATGCTGTCCACCCGATCGGGATAGAAAGCGACGTGGCCTGCGATGTCGGCTACCGCCTCGTAGGGTCGCTCATAGCACCAGACGGCGTTCTCAGCCGTCCGATCGCCCACCTTGATGGTGAAATAGGACGCATCGCCCTTATAGGGGCAATGCGTCTTGTGTTGGGTCGAGGCCAGCAGGTCCATACGCACATCGCCCTTGGGGATATATTGCACCGGCGGATAGTTCGCCTCGCGCAGGGTAAGAGCGCGGGTGGAATCGGCGATGGTCTCGCCATTGAGCTTCACCTGCACGCGGTCCAGGCTCGGTTGGATGGTGATCGGATGGTCTGGGCCGGGAATCTTCTGGGCGACGGCGCTCATGATGGCTCCTCCTGACAGGTCTCAACAGAATATGGGGCTTCCGTTCCGCGGCGCCACCCGCCGGCCGCAAACATTTCGCGAAGCTTTCAAGCGCGATCGGCCGCTAGGCCTCCGCTTGACACCGCTCCGGCCGGTGGCAATGAATCCCGGCACTCCCGCAGCGGATAAGAGAGATGGCCGACCAGAGTTCCGCACACCCGATTCTGACCGCTGAAGACCGGCAGCCGGCGCTGAAAGTCGGATCGGAAGAGCACAAGTGGGTCTTCTGCCGCATGCTGCTCGATACTCATGACCCTTATCGCCCCGCGGTCATTCCCTGGCCGCGGCTGGAAGACGCGGCGTTCCGGCGCCTGACCGGCCTGCCGATCTGGAACATCGCGGTGCAGATCGAAGGCCGCGCTTCGATCGCGGTCAGGACCTATGGCGAGCAAGTCTCCGATCCGCTGCTGAGAGAGGCCATCCTGATGGATGGCTCCGAGGAAGCGCGGCACAAGGAGGTGCTCTCCAAGATGGTCGCCTTCTACGGCATCGTGCTCGATCCCGAGCCGCCGTATCCTGCGCCGCGCGACGCCGAATGGGCGTTCATGACGACGGGCTATGCGGAATGCATCGACAGCTTCTTCGCCTTCGGCCTGTTCGAGGTCGCCCGGCGCTCCGGTTTCTTCCCGGCGGAACTGATCGAGACTTTCGAGCCGGTGATCCAGGAAGAGGCGCGGCATATCCTGTTCTTCGTGAACTGGGTCGCCTGGCATCGGCGGCAGCTGTCGTGGCCGCGGCGTATCTGGTTCGACTTGCGCTGCATCGCCTGTTTCCTCGCGCGCATCAAGGGCCGGCTCGATACCGCCCGCGCGGTCAAGGGCAGCGGGGGCGACAAGAGACAAGACAAGAACTTCACCGCGACCACCGGCAAGGCGCTGGCAGTCGATATGAAGGTGCCAGACCTCCTGCGGCTCTGCCTCGCCGAGAACGATCGCCGCATGGCGAAATGCGATGCCCGCCTGTTGCGCCCAGTCCTGGTGCCGAACCTGGTCAAGCTGGCGCTGCGGTTTCTGTGGCGGTGCACCGCAGCATATTAAATCGATTTCCAAAGCCGAAATTCCCGGTTAGCGTGGTTGCCAACGGCTCCGCCTGAGGGTCGATGTGGTTTGGGGGAGGGACGCCGGCTCTATGGCTGATCGTCCGTTGATTCTGATTGATCCGCTGCCGCGGACCTTGGACGTCATCTGCGAACCGGATGTGCGCCGGCGCCTGGAAGCGCTCGGCCGGCTCGTCATCTCGGAAGCAAAGCCGATGGACGATGCCGAGGTCGATCGGCTGCTGCCGGACACTGAGATCCTGATCGGCCAGACCGCGATGCCGAAGGCGCGGCTCGACCGCGCACCGAAGCTCAAGGCCATCTTCAACGTCGAGACCAACTTCCTGCCCAACATCGATTACCGCGAAGCCCAGGCGCGCGGCATCTGGGTCCTGAGCCCGACCTCGTCCTTCGCCGCCGCGGTGGCGGAATCCGCGCTGGCCATGGCGATCGATCTCGCCCGCGGCGTCACCGCGGCGGATCGTGCCTTTCGCGCCGGGCGCGAGCTCTATGGCCTCGCCGCCAATGAAGCGAGCTTCATGTTCGCCGGCGCGCCCGTCGGCATCATCGGCTTCGGCGATCTCGGGCGCGCGCTGCGATCGCTGCTGGTGCCGTTCCGCAATCCGGTCAGGGTCTACGACCCGTGGCTCCCCGAGGACGTGGTACGCGCCGCTGGTTGCGTGGCGGCAAGGCTCGACGAGGTCCTCGGCACATCGCGCATCGTCTTCTGCTTCGCCAGCGTCACCACCGAGAACCAGGGTTTCATCGGCAAGCGCGAGTTCGCCCTCATGCAGAAAGGCAGCTGCTTCCTGCTGATGAGCCGCGCGGCGGTGGTCGACTTCCCGGCCTTTCTCGACGCGGTGCGTTCGGGCCATATTCGCGCCGCGACCGATGTCTTTCCGATCGAGCCCGTGCCGAAGGACGATCCGCTGCGCGACATCGAGGGCCTGCTGCTCTCGGCGCATCGCACCGGCGGGATGCGGGAGGCGCTGTACCAAATCGGCCGCATGACCGTCGCCGATGCCGAGCTGATCCTGAAGGGCCTGCCGCCGGTCATGTGCCGGCGCGCCGATCCCGCGATCGCGGCGCGGCTGCGCAGCATGCCGGTCGCGAGCACCTGAGCATGCCGAGATCGAAGCGCAGCGATCCGAAGCCGAAGCGCGTTCCGACGATCCAGGACGTGGCGCGCCTCGCCAAGGTCGCGCCGGCGACGGTCTCCAACGTGCTGAACGGCACGCGACCGGTGGCAGAAATTCGCAAGGAGCGCGTGCTCGCCGCGGTGAAGACGCTCGGCTATCGGCCGAACGCGCTGGCGGCAAGCCTCCGGCGCAAGGAGACCCGCACCATCGGCGTGGTCGTGCCGGAGATCACCAACCCGTTCTTCGCGACGCTGGTTCATCGCATCGAGGAGCTGGCGGCCGACAGCGATTACCAGATCCTGCTGGTGAGCTCGAACGAGGACCCGAAGCAGGAAGCGGCGCGGATCCGCACTTTGCTCGACCGCCGCATCGACGGGCTGATCGTGGCGCCCTCGCGCGACGAGGTCGAGGCGGTCAGCCATCCGGTCGGCGCCCTGCCGCCGACCGTGCTGGTCGATCGCGGTTTCGGCCTTGCCGGCTTCGACACCGTCGCCTCGGACAACGTCGATGCCGCCTATCGCGGCTGCAAGCATCTTCTGGAGCTCGGCCATCGCGACATCGCCATGATCGTGATGGATGCGAAGCTCGCCAACTTTGCCGACCGCATTGCCGGCTATCGCAAGGCGCTCGACGAAGCGGGCGCGGCCAAAAGGGCACGTGTGGTGACCGGCGGGCTCGACGTCGAATCCTGCCGCGCCGCGGTCGAGCGCGAACTGAGGAGACCCAATCGCCCGACAGCGATCTTTGCCGCGAGCTACGCCGCGACGCTTGGTGCGGTGCGGGCGATGCGCACCGTCGGGCTCGATCTCCCAGGCGACATCTCGCTGCTCGGCATCGACGATTCCGACTGGATGGCGGTGCTGCACCCCTATATCAGCGCGGTCGCCCAGCCGGCCGAGGCGATGGCGACCGAAGCTTGGCGCCTCTTGAACCAGCGCCTCGCCGGCGGCCACGCGAAGTCGGCCCGCATCCGCCTGCACTGCACCTTGCATGTGCGGGAGTCGACACGCGCTGTCACACGGACGGGAGTAAGCAAGAGCTAGAATGTTCCCTATGCTCCGTCATGCCAAGGCCAAGCCCTTCGCATGACGACCGAGTGAAAATGAGCAGCGCGCCTCAAGGCGCGATCGGGGCTTCTTCGGTGACGGCGCGGGTGCGGCTGATGCCGAGCTGGCAGATGCGCTCCAGCAGCTGCCAGTATTTGATCCCGTCATGCGCGGCGGCTCTCGCGAACTCTTCGATCTTGGCGATCTCCGGATTGGGGTTCGCCTCGATGAAATAGGGCGTGCCGTCCTCGGCCAGGCGGAAGTCGATGCGGGAATAGCCGTCCAGTTCCAGGGTCCGGCAGATGCGCTTGGCGAGCCGCTGGATGCGCGCGACGGTTTCCGGCGTGAGGCCCTTGGCCGGGCCTTCGGTCACGTTGTGCCGCTGCTGGTACTCGATGTCGTGCTTCACCGCCGCGGTGGCGATGCGCTTGCCGTCTTCCTGGGCGTCGCCGAAGTTAAGCTCCCAAACGGGGAGCACGCGCAGGCGCTCATTACCGATCACGCCGACATAGATCTCGCGGCCGTCGATATATTGCTCGATCAGCGCATCGGTGCCGATCTTGTCGTGGATGAAGGCAACACGCTCCTTGAGCTTCTCCTCGTTTTCCACCAGCGAAGCCTTGGCGATGCCGTAGGAAGCGTCCTCGGTGGCGCTCTTTACGATCAGCGGGAAGGTGAGGCGGGCGGGGCGCTGGATCTTGCGCCCGATCGGAATGACGGTGAAGGCCGGCGTCGGCACGCGGTGGTATGAGGTGAGCTTCTTCGAAAGCGCCTTGCCGCGCGCCAGCATCAACCCACGCGGGTTGCAGCCGGTATAGGGCAGGCGCAAGAGCTCGAGGAAGCTTGCCACGTTCTGGTCATAGGTCGCCTGGCCGTGAAATTCCTCCAGCAGGTTGAACACCACATGCGGAGTCCAGCCGTCGATCGCGTCGCGGATCGGCTTCAACTCGTCCTTCAGGCCCAGCGGGCGCACGTCATGACCGCGCCATTTCAAGGTCGAGATCACGTCGTACTCGGTCTTGAAGACATGCACCTCCTTGTCGCTGTAGCCCTTCAACGAGTCGGGCGGCACCAGCTCGGGATGCACCAGGACCAGGATATTGAGCGGTCTTAGAGAGCGAACCATCGGCGCGACGGAGAGTAGAGTGACTGAACGGTCTTCGCGGTCAGGAGGACGGTGAAATCCACCATCATCCGGCGCTCCGAGCCGGGCGCATGCAGCTTCAGCGCGCGGCAGCGGGCGATCATCTCATCGAGCAGGGCGTCGAGGGTGAGCTGGTATTGGCCGGTCCATTTCGACACCAGGCGTCGGATCTCCGGTCCGTTCTCCCGCAGGAAGGTCGAGGCCTTCTTGGCATGGCGATGCCGCGCCTGGTCGGAGAAGATGCGCTTCAGGTCGCGGTCATAGATCGTCGGCGGGCGGGTCATGTAGCGCGCCTGCTTCTGCTCGTAGTATTCGCCGAGGGTGAATTTGAGCGTGCTGACCGGATCGACGAAGGCGCGGCTGACCAGGCCGGGCTTGGCGTCGCCCACCTCTTGCATCAGCTCATCGACATATTCGAGCTTCTTCAGGGCACCCCAGCCGGCATAGCGCTTGCGCCATTTGTGCCGCGGTCCCATCCAGACCGCGAAGGTCTCGGCGAAATCCTCGTCCGGATGGCTCTGGGCGTACCAGAGGCGGAGATGCTGGACATAGCTCCGGCTGCCGGGATTGGGACGGTAGTAGTCGGGATAGGTTTCCGAGGACTTGCCGAAGAGCTGCTGCCATTTGCGCCGGCGCTGGAGCTGGTAGGCGTGCTGCATCACATGGCCGGTCTCGTGGCGGAGGATCGCCATGCATTCGGCCCTGGATCCGCCCTCGACGTCGATGATCTTCTTGCGCTCGAGCCGCATCAGGCGCGGATGGGCGAGATAGAAGGGGATCGCGATCCCGGGGGAAGCCTCGGAGCTGAACCACTCGTCGGACAGCCAGGCATGGGGCCGGATTCGGATGCCGCGCCGCTCCAGCTCCCGGTGGAGATCGGCCAGGCATTCCTCCAGCCACGTCCCCTCCAGCGTGAGCTTCAGGTCCTTGACGCGGAGTTTCAGGAGTTTTTCGTCGGGCAGCCTGGCCCAGGCGAAACGACGCGGCATGGAAATTCCCGGCGGATCTGGAGGCGGTTCGATCTGTCGCCAGACTGTCACGCGCGCCGCCGGGAGGCAAGGCGCTCACCTCGGCCCGGCTGCCCAACGACCGCCGGGATCGCCCTGCCACGGCGTCCGCCGCGCCTACCCCTCTACCGGCATATAGAAGTCCAGCACCGATCCGGCTTTCTCCGGGTTGAAGCGTTCGCCATAGACTTCGAGGTCGATGCCGCCGGTGGGCTTGCGGCCGGAATGGGGTAGGGCTTCGGAGAAGATGTGCCGCATGGCCGCCTGCATCTGCGGGTGGATCTCGCCGGCGGCCAAGGTGATACGGAAGACCATGTAGGTCTGCGCCGGCACCTGCATCAGCGTCAGATCCGCGGGCGGCTTCTTCCCCGGCTCGATCTCGGCGGCGGCCATGTAGTTGAAGCTGCCATCCTCCATGTTGGAGCCGTAGCAGAGGCCGTAGCAGACCTGGCCCTGCTGTCCGTCGAACGGCATCTGCTGGCGAAGCTTCGGCCAGAGCGCCGGGATCGCCTGCATGTTGTCCTTGCTGATCCGCTCCGAGAAACCGGCGACGACGAAAGCGTTCTTGCGCGTCACGCCATCGAGCAGGGCGACATTCGGCTTTTCGGATGGGGTCTGGTTCATGGCTTTCTCCATGGCTGCGGCCTGATAGCGGGCGGGATCGCGCTTGTAGCGGCCGGGGGTCACACCGAAGGTCTGCGCGAAGGCGCGGGTGAAGGCCTCCTGCGATTCAAAACCGCAATCGAGTGCGAGTTCGATCAAGGCCGGCGGTTCGATCTCGTCCGCCACGCCGGGATTGCAGCCGAGCCGCGCCGCCGCGCGCAGCATGCGGCGCCGACGCACATAGGCCATGACGCTTTCGCCCATGCGCGCGGTGAAGAGGCGCGAGAAATGGAATTGTGACAATCCCGCGACAGCCGCGAGCTTGCCGACGCTCAGGGGTTCGAACAGATGGCACTCGATATGCGTCAGCACGAGATCCATCGGGTCCGGCGCGCTTCGCTGCGGGGAACATATGGATTCTGCTGCAACGGGTTTCGGTTTCATGACCCGAGCATGGTGGATTTCGGCATTGCTGTCTTGACCGGCCTTGCTGTCGTGAACGAGACCGAACGCGCGTTTGAGCAAAGTTCAATTGGGCGCGAAACGGTGTCGCACCACTTGAATGCTACACCCACAACGCCAGTCCGAGGGACCTATGAAACTGAGAATTCCCGCCATGGCGCGCCAGGCGGCTTCGCCATCGGCCCTGTTGCTTGCGGCTACACTTGCCGGCGCGACACCGGCTTTGGCCGCATCGCCGACCAGCGATGCCAACTTCCTGCAGCAGGCCGTGCACACCGAATCCGCAGAAACCCAGATCGGCCAGCTTGCCCTTCAGAAGGGGAACAGCAGCGGTGTGAAGAAGCTCGGCCAGATGCTGATCGACGACCACGCCGCCAGCGGCCAGGAGGCGACCCGCCTCGCCAACACATTGCAGGTCTCGCTGCCGGTCGATCAAGGGGTGGACAAGGAAGCGACCTATCGTGCGCTCTCCGGCCTCTCCGGCACCGCGTTCGACAATGCCTTCATCAACGCCGTCATCCGCAACAGCCAGGCGGCGATCGAGAATTACGAGGCGCAGGCGCAGAGCGGAAACGCCGAGGTCGCGGCCTATGCCAACAAGACACTGCCGCTGCTCGAACGGCATCTCCAGATGGCGCGCATGCTGAAGATGCGCACCCAGGAGCACAACACGCCCTGATCTTCAGGCAGCGCTCGGCGGGGCGATGGTCGGGGCGCTCGCACGCGCTCTTACGACCATCGCGTCCATGCTTTGTAATCGCGGATGACGTCTGCGGCTGCGTCCTGCGCCGCCGCGGACAGCCAACGGCGCGGCTGCTCGGAAAGATGTGTGGCGATGGCGCTGCGGCGCGACCTCTTCGCCGCCGCATGGATCGCACCGAGGTCGAAGCCCATTGCTTCGAGCAGGCGCAAGGTCAGTCTCGCCTGGGCATCTTGGTCGAGCTCCACCTTGCGGGAATCGGCTGCGATCCGCCGGAAGATGAAATTGTCGCGCAAGGCGAGCCAGGGATCGGGCGCGCGATATGCACCGTCCGACAGTTTGGCGAATTGCGGCTTCGCTCGGGTGTCGTCACGCGCCCAGGACCAGGCCGAGGGGACTTGCGCGCGGGCCTCGCGCAGCACGCGGCCGCCGCACCAGACCGCATCGGCGACGAAGCGCGGCCGGCCCAATCCGCCATTGCCTTTCGCGCGCGCCGCAAAGCGCACGATGCGCGCGCCTGCGGGAAGGGTGCGCTGCAAGCCGCGCTTCACCAGACGCGGCGGATCGGCGGTCGGGAGCGCGTCGATTTCCTGCCAGAAGGCGCGGCGCTCCGCATCGGAGCAGGCGACATAGGGCCGCATCCAGGTCTCGTGCTCGTCCAGCAGGGTCGGCCGGGGCCGCTCGAGGCCGCGGCGATAGCCTTTCAGGACCGCGGCGGCGATGTCGTCGATATCGATCGCAAGACCGGGCGCGAGATGGGCGCTCGCGACCAGGCGTACGAGATCGAAGGCATAGGGCATGACGGCGGCCTCGTCGAAGTCGTTGACGCCCCAGACCCAGCGGCCCTCGCCGTCGCGCCAGGTGCCGAAATTTTCCAGATGGACATCGCCGACGCACAGCACCGCGGGCGCGTTGGCGAGACCGGGGCAGAGCGTCTCGATGCGCCGCGCCCAGCGGAAATAGGTCCCGCGCAGGAAGGCGAAAGGGTTCTTCGCCATCTTCTCATGCTTCGTCTTCAGGTCCCTCCGGACCACCGCGCATTGGCGGGCCAACCACTTCTCATAGGCCGCATTCTCGGCCTTGAACGACCGCCCCGGCACCATTCGCGAAGCCATGCGCCCTTCCCCGGAATGTTGTCGCGCCCGATGTTGTCCCCTCGGGCATTCTACCCCATATTCGCCGAACCCAGGACGGGCTTCGCGTGAAACTTTCGGGAGGTGTCGATGCTGTTTTCCCGGCCGATCCATGCCGTGCTGCGGGCGGCCTCCGTCGCGCTCGGCGTCGTCTGCGGGACGGGCGCCGCCGCGGCCGATCCAGCGATGTGGGTGGTGAAGGATGCCGACAGCACCGTCTATCTGCTCGGCACCATCCACGTGATGAAGCCGGGGGTGAAATGGCGATCCGACAAGCTCGACGCCGCCTTGAAAAGCAGCGATGAGTTCTGGATGGAGGCCGACCTCGAGGCCGATCCCGCAATCGTGCAGACTTATGCGCTGAACTTCGGCATGGATTCGCGCGTCGCACTCGCCAGCACCGTGGGTGAAGCGAACTTCGCCAAGTTCAAGGCGCTCGCAGAACGCCTCAAGATTCCGGCCGAGGGCCTTACCCAGATGCGGCCCTGGCTCGCTACCATGGTGCTGACCCGGGCGCAGATGGTCGATTACGGCTACGATCCCGAGCTCGGCGTCGATCGCACCCTGGAAAAAGAAGCCATCGCCACCGGCAAGCCGGTGAAGCCGCTCGAGACTGCCTCGGAGCAGTTGGGCTATCTCGCGGAAATGCCGGACAAGGTCGCCGGGGAGATGTTCATCCAGACCCTGGAGGAAGTGGGTGACAAGGGCGTCAAGCTGATCGAGGCGCTGGAGACCGCATGGCTTGCCGGCGACGTGAAGCAGATCCAGCGGATCGGCAACGACCGCATGCGCAAGGAGGCGCCGGAGCTGTTCGACACCTTGATCATCCAGCGCAACAACAACTGGGTGAAGCAGATCGATACCTTGCTGAAGGGATCGGGAACCCAGTTCATCGCCGTCGGCACCGCCCATCTTGTGGGTGCGGGCAGCGTGCCCGAGCAGCTCGGCAAGCTCGGTTATAAAGTCGCGCGCTACTGAAGCTTGCCGCGAATCGCGGGCCGACGTATCATCGCTGCCATGCTCACCTTGAACAGCACGCGCTTCATTCTCTGCGCACTGGTCGCCGTTGCATTCGGCGCCATCACTTTTGCCGGCATCGCAGATTCCGGTCTCAGCAAGGTCGTCGATCCGACCGGGCCGCTCTATTCCAACCTGGTGATCTATCCGGGGGTGATCCTGATGGGTTGCTTCGGGTTCCTGATCATGTTCTCCGCCACCGATCCCGGCACCGGGAAGTAACCTCATCATAGAGCTTCCGGATCGGCGATGGTCACGCTCAGCCGGCGCAGCGACATCAGCTTGAAGAGCTTCGAAGCCGTGGCCTGGTACGGCGAGGGCGTCCGTCTGGCGCCAGAAGCGCTCGCGCGGATCGGCGCAGCGCGGACCGCCTTCATGCGCCTGATCGAAGATCCCGCGATCACGATCTATGGCGTCACCTCGGGTTATGGCAGCCGCGCCGGCCAACGGCTGAAGCCGGAGGATCGCAAGCGCCATGCGGCGCAGCCGAACCACGGCACTGCGGCCACTTTCGGCGAGCCGTTCCCGAAGCGGGTGACCCGCGGTTTCGTGCTGGCGCGGCTCGCCAATTTCCTGGAAGGCCATGCTGCGGTCCGACCGAAGCTCGCCGAAGCGGTCGCGGCCATGCTGGACCAGGGCTCGCTGCCTGACGTGCCGTCGATCGGCAACAGCGGCGCCGGCGAGATCCTGGCGCTTGGCCATCTCTTTGCAGCCCTCGGTGAGAATGTCGGGCTTGAGGAGAAGGAGCATCTGGCGCTGATCAACGGCAGCCCCTGCGCCGCCGCGCTGATCGCCGATGCCGCGCTTGCAGGCCGGAAGCGCATCGAGATCGCCAAGGAAATCTTCGCGCTCGCCGCGGAGGCCTTCAAGGCACCGCTCGAAGCCTATGATCCGGCGCTGGAGGCGCTCTGGCAGGATCCGGCCGAGCGCGAGGCGCTGCAGGCGATCCGCACTCTCATCGCCGGCGGCGCTGTGGAGCGGCGGCCTTATCAGGCGCCGGTGAGCTTTCGTATCGTGCCGCGGATCATGGGCCGGGCGATCCGCGCCCGCGACGCCGCGATCCATGCTGCCGAACTGTCATTGGGCTCGATCACCGACAACCCGGTCTATCTGCCGCCTGGCAGCGGTGGCAGCGACGATGCCAAGTTCCCGAACGGGCGCGTGCTCAGCAATGGCGGCTATCACAACGGAATGGCAGCGCCGGCGCTGGACGATCTTGCCGCAAGCTGGGCTGATCTCTGCACCCTTGCGGAGCGGCAATCGGCGAAACTGCTCGATGCCAAGGTCTCGCTGCTGCCGGAATCGCTCCGCGCCGGTCCGGACGATCCGCGCGAGCTCATCCCCGTGCCGATGGTGGCCGTGGGTCTCGGCGAGCGCGCCCGCCATGCCGCGCAACGGAGCTTCCTGCCGGGTGCGGAGAGCGGCGGCTTCGGACAGAACGACGTCGGCGTTGCAAGCTTCCTGGCCTGGCAGAAAGAGGCGACCGCGGGGAAAGCTTTCGACGGCTGCCTGGCGGTGCTCGGCCTGATCGCAGCGGAAGCGCTGGACGTGACCCAGCGCGGAGCACCGCCGGCCTTGCAGACGCGGCTCGCTTTCATCCGCCGCCATGCCCCGCCGATCACCGCCTTGCGGGCACTCGGCCCCGATCTCGGCCGTCTTTCGGAGGCGATCACGCTGGAAATCTACGGTCGGGCGGCTTAGAGCTTTTCTCCTTCACAACATTGGAGACTGCCATGGGCCAGACGATCGGATTGAAGGCGAGCGACGGGTTCCTGCTTGGCGGTTATCGCGCCGATCCGGCAGGTCGGCCTAAGGGCGGCCTGGTCGTCATCCAGGAAATCTTCGGCGTCAACCATCACATCCGGAATCTCTGCGACCGCTTCGCGGCTGAGGGCTACGCGGCGGTGGCGCCGGCGATGTTCGACCGCGCCAAGGCCGATGTCGAGCTCGGCTACGACAAGGCGGGTATGGACGAGGGCGTGAAGCTCCGTGCCGCGATCAAGCTGGAAGATTCGCTCAAGGACGTGCAGGCGGCGATCGATGCGGCGAAAGCGGCCGGGAAGGTGGGTGTCGTCGGCTATTGCTGGGGCGGCTCACTGGCCTTCTTGGCAGCGGCGCGGCTCACGGGCCTGGCCTGCGCGGTCGGCTACTATGGCGGCATGATCGCAGCCCATAAGGACGAGAAGCCCAAGGTCCCCGTCATCCTGCATTTTGGAGAAAAGGATCAGGGCATCCCGATGGCGGATGTGGAGAAGGTGAAGGCGGCTCGGCCGGAGGTGAAGATCTATACCTATCCGGCGGGCCACGGCTTTTCCTGCGACGAGCGTGCCTCGTTTGAACCGCAGAGCCACGAACAGGCACTCAGGGTGACGCTGGCCTTCCTCCAGAAAAATCTGGAGAATTGATCGCCGGAGCGGGCTGCGACGGAAACGGCTGTGACTGAAGCGCGAAATCAACTCCTCCCGGGCGATCCGGCGCCGCATTTCCGGGCGCCGAGCAACGTCAATCCGGATTTCGATTTCGGTACCGCCGCCGGCCGCTACATCGTGCTGAGCTTCCTCGGCCCCGTGGATCGCGGCGCGGCCCGGACGCGGTTTGAGCCCTTCCTCGGCGAAGCGGCGCTCTTTGCCAATCCCGACTGCTATTTCTTCGGCGTGGCGCTGGGCAAGTCGGCGGAGGCCGATCTGACGCTGACCCAACATCGCCCGGGCATGGACACGTTCTGGGACGACGGGATCGTTTCGCGGCTCTATGGTGCTCTGCCGGCGAGCGGGGGCGCCTTCCAGCCGCTGAGCCTGCTGCTCGGGCCGGACTTGCGGGTCCTGGCGGCGGTGAAAGTGTCGGATCCCGTGGCGCAGGCGGCGGCGGTCCTCGATCTGTTGAAACGCCTGCCGCAGATCGGGCCGGTGCGGCCGGGCGCGCCGCAGGCACCGGTGCTGTCCCTGCCGAATGTGCTCGAGCGCGCGCTCTGCCGGCGGTTGATCGAAGGCTACGAGACCGCCGGCGGGCAGGAATCCGGCTTCATGCGCGAGCAGGACGGCAAGACCGTCCTGGTGGTCGACCACAAGCACAAGCGCCGCTCCGACTGGACCATTGCGGATGAGACGCTGAAGGACACCGTGCGCCAGCGCATCAAGCGGCGCGTGGTGCCCGAGATCGAGAAGGCATTCCAATTCCAGGTCACGCGGATGGAGCGCTATATCGTCGCCTGCTACGATTCCAGCGTCGGCGGCTATTTCCAGCCGCACCGCGACAACACGACCAAGGGCACCGCGCATCGCCGCTTCGCCGTCACCATCAACCTGAACAGCGACGAATACGAAGGCGGCGCGCTGATGTTCCCGGAATATGGCCGCGCGGCGTTCAAGCCGCCGGTCGGCGGCGCGGTGGTGTTCTCCTGCAGCCTATTGCACCAGGCGTTGCCGGTCACCAGAGGCAGGCGCTATGCCTTCCTGCCGTTTCTTTATGACGATGCCGCGGCTAAGATCCGCGAGGCGAACAACGCCTATCTCGGCGACAACGTTACGCCTTACAAGTCCGGCAGCTGAGACAATCGCGCACGCAGGCGCGCCGCCATCTCCTCCCTACAGCAAGCCAGATCGATCGAGATGCGCTGGCCGTCGATGGCAGGGCGGCGCAACGCCTTGCGCCCTGCGGGCTGGACGGTCAGCGTAGCGCTTTCGGCCAAGGTTTCGATTTCGCCGCGACCCAGCATCAAGGCCCGCGCCAGGAGGCGATCGAGGCGCAGGAGCGCGCCCTTGACCGCAACCATGATGACGATGGCCGTCGTATCGACGGTCACGCGCGTAAGCACGGTGAGCGTCACGGTCGGATCTGCCGATGCCGCAGATGGTTCCGCGCATTGCCGCACTGCCGCTGCTGCGTGGTGGGCGGCGAGCGCGACATCGTTCCGCATCAGGGCATCGAACTCGTCCGGATCCAATGTGGCCACCGATCGCCGCTCATGGATCGGCCAGTTCCAGCGCTCGTCGCAATCGGTGCAGCGGAAGATCAGCCAAGCGTCGATCCGCTTCTTCTGGGCATTGACGCGAAACTTGCCCGAGCTGGCGAACGGCCGACTTCTCTTGCAGCGGGAGCAGTGGCGGACGAGCGAACTTTGGTGGTCGGTGGAGACGGTGACGAGAAGACGCGCGGCCGCGCCGCAACTGGAGCTGGACATACCGAAGACAGCCTTCCGAACGGGAAGTGCTGTGCGGCGGTGCCGGGTTGAAAGCTAACCTGGAGGGAGAACGGTCAGGCGAAGCCGATTGGTGACGAAGGCGCATGCGGCGCCGGGATGGACGATTGCCACGACCGATCCCAGTGCACCGCAGCCAGCACGAAACGCTTCGGCGCCGGACCAGGCCCGGCGCGCGAAGCACGCGGATCAACTGAGATCGGTCAACGCTGCGGCAAAGTGGAACTCGCTGAAGGTTTCCGGAAGGCTGTGGCTCAGCCCCGCGCTTTGATCGCGCGGTAGAGGAAGAGCAGAATGATGGCGCCGAGCACGGCGAGCGCGAAGCTGCCGAAGTTGAAGCCGTCAACGCCGCCGAGGCCGAGCGCTTGTCCGATGAAGCCTCCGACCACGGCGCCCAGGACGCCGATGATGATCGTGATGATGAAGCCACCGGGATCGCGGCCGGGCATCAGGAACTTGGCGATGAGGCCGGCGATGAGGCCGAAGATGATCCAAGCAATCCAGCCCAAGATGTCCTCCACAATGAAATGGTCGCGACGGGCTCCGACCGTAGCCGAAAGCGGATGAAACGGGAAGGGCGGCCGGTCCTTGACTTCGCAGCTTCCGGCCAAGACACTCGCCGCCGATTCCCGCCAGGGATCGCGCCCTTGAGATCACATGGATTCCCAATGGACCGGACTGCGACTTCCGCCTTCGCCGCGCTCGATGCCGGCCTGATCGATGACAGTTTCAAGGGCTTTCCGCCCGCTGCGACGCCTTCCGCCCTGGGTGAGATCGGCAAGCGCGGCTGGAATCTGCTGAAGGGCGATCTGCCGTTCCCGGTCGCGGTGCTGAAGACCTCCGCCATCGATCACAACAGCCGCTGGATGGACCGTTTCCGCAAGGAGCAGGGCGTCGAGCTCTGCCCGCACGGCAAGACCACGATGAGCCCGCACCTCTTCCAGCGGCAGCTGAAGGACGGCGCTTGGGGCATCACGGTCGCGACCGTGCAGCAGCTCCGCATTGCGCGGAGCTATGGCGTCAATCGCGTCATCATGGCGAACCAGCTGGTCGATCCGCAGGGTATCCGCTATGTGCTCGCCGAGATGAAGCGCGATCCCGGCTTCGAGTTCTACTGCCTGGTGGATTCACCGGCTGCCGTGCAGCGCCTGGCCGAATTCGCGAAGCCCGCGAATGTCGGCCGGCCGCTGCGGGTCCTGCTCGAGGGCGGCATCGCCGGCGGCCGCACCGGCTGCCGCACGATCGAGCAGGCGGCAGCCGTGGCGAAGGCGATCCTCGCCGCAGCACCCTATGTCATCCTGCGCGGCGTCGAAGGCTTCGAAGGGATCATCGACGGCAGCACGGCTGAGGATCGTGCGACGAAGGTGCGCGCCTTCCTCGATTTCCTGGGCTCGATCGCCAAGCGCGGCATCGCCGAGAACTGGTTCGGCGCGGGCGAGATCATCGCCACCGCGGGCGGCTCGGCCGAGTTCGACATCGTCGCCGACATGTGGCGCAATGGCGATTTCGGCGCGCCGGTCAAGGTCGTGCTCCGGAGCGGCTGCTATCTCACCCATGATTCCGGTCTCTATGAGGACCGCTTCCACGACATCCGCAAGCGCGGCATCGCCTCGACCGCCTTGGCCAATGACGGGCCGCGGGCAGCGCTCGAAGTGTGGGCTCTGGTGCAGTCGATTCCGGAGCCGGGCCTCGCTTTCGTCACCATGGGCAAGCGCGACGTCTCTTTCGATGTCAGTCTGCCCGTGCCGGTCGCCTGGTCGCCGTCCGGCTCCGCGGCCGCCGAGCCGATGCCGAAGGGCTACAGCGTCGTGAAGCTCAACGACCAGCACGGCTATCTCAAAGGTCCGGCGGATATGCCGCTGAAGGTCGGCGACCGGGTCGGCTTCGGGGTCTCGCATCCCTGCACCACATTCGACCGCTGGCAGCTCATCTATCTGGTCGATGACGCTTATACTGTGACGAATGCGATCCGGACGTTCTTCTGAAGGCCGGCTCTGCTAATCCTTCGTGCTAGCGACACCCATTCCTCACCTGAGATACAGCCCGATGTGTCGATTTTCGGTGCGATTATCGATGTCCGGCATCGGTTCAATGCCGCGCTGTGAGCCTGCGCACATCCGGGCGGAAACGCCTCGTTAACTCTCTTGATTGTCGGCCCTGGCCCGTCCATCTCACTCGCCAGAAGGAGACGGGCCATGCCCAACTACGAATCATATTTAGATGTCTTGAGTGAGAACGCCGCGCCCCGCAATGTGCTCGGCACCTCGTTAGCCGTGGTGCTGATCCTGGCCGCAGCTTTGCTCGCGGTTTCTGCGTTCTAAGGCGTGTCGGTGCGGGCGGTTTCCAATCTGGCATTCGACCAGGTGACGACGATGCCGCTCGCGACGATGACCACGATTCCCACCCAGACGATCGGTGTCGGCCAGTCGCCGAACACGATCAGCCCGAAGAAGATCGCCGAGACGATCTCCGCATAGCCGTAAGGTGCGAGCTGCGCCGCCGTCGCCTTGTGATGCGCGACGATCAGCAGGTAGTGGCCGGCCGCGGCGATCCCACCCATCAAGGCCATCCAGCCCCATTCCGATGCGCTCGGTGCTTGCCAGACCGACGGCATGAAGCCGCTGAACAGCGCGACGCCGATCAACGATGAAATCACGCCGGTCACCAGCCCAGGATCGTGCGGAGCCAGGTGTCGCGTCACCATCATGCCAAACGCATAGCCGACACCGGCCAGCAGAGCGAAGAGATCGCCCAGCGCTATTCCCGCGAGGGACGGGCGGATCACCAGCAGCGCTCCGGCGAAACCCAGTCCCACCATGAGCCAGCGCAACGGGCCGATCCGCTCGCCGAGTACGAGCGCCGAGGCCATGAGCACGATCAGCGGATAGATGAAGAACACCGCCATCGTATCGGCCAGCGGCATCTCGCGGATCGAGAGAAAGAACGCATACGCCGAGCCGGCGAATAGAATTCCGCGCACCACCTGCAAGCTCGGCCGCGCCGGACGGATGGCGCGCCATCCGAACTTGCCGAAGGCGAGTGGGGCGATGGCGATGAGATAGAACAGAAAGCGGCCCCAGGTGACCTCGGTTGTCGGCAGGGTGGCGGAGAGGTGCTTCGCGATCGCATCCATGCCCGGCAGCATGGCGAGGGCGCAGAGCATCAATGCGGCGCCGAGGATGGGCCGGTGCTGCGCCGTGCCGCGGCCGGAAATGCTGGTCACGAAGGTCTCCCAGGAAGCGTTCCCCATTCGTAGCCTGGGTTCCGCGAATTGGCGCAGAGTGGCATCGTTGCCACGCGCGCCGCAACCGGAACCAGCCCCGGCGGCCTCGGTTGGTTCGCAAGGGACCAACCGGCGGGAAGACGACATGGAGCTGCCCTTCAATCTCGATCTCGACCATATCGGCGGATTGATCGTCGTCTATGGTGTCAACTGCCTTGGTGCCCTGTTCATCGCATTGGCTGGGTGGTGGGTTTCGAGCCTGGCCGAACGCATGGCGTTGCGCGGGCTGCTCAGCTCCTCGCATATGGACCGCACGGTCGCGGCCTTTCTTTCCAGCCTGGTGCGCTACGCGTTGCTGGCCGTGACGCTGGTCCTCATTCTGCAGGTGGTCGGCATCCAGGCCACCAGCCTGGTTGCCGTCATCGGTGCGAGCTCGCTCGCGATCGGCCTCGCGCTGCAGGGCACGCTCTCGAACATGGCAGCCGGCGTGATGCTGCTGATCTTCCGTCCGTTCAAGCTCGGCGACAGCATCGAGGTCGCCGGCAAGAGCGGCACGGTGCAGAACCTCAACCTCTTTTTCACCGAGCTCGCGGGCGGCGACAATGTCCAGATCCTGATCCCCAACGGCCAAGTCTGGGGCCAGGCGATGATCAACAACTCGGTTTATGGCACGCGCCGCGTGGCGCTGAAACTTCCCGTGCCCTTCGCCAAGAATCCGGATGCGATCGCCACCCGCGTCAAAAGCTTTCTCCAGGCGGATCCGCGGGTGCAGAAAAGCAGCGTGGTGGTTTCCAACATAACCGATGCCGTGGTCGAGCTTTCGGTCGAAGCCTGGGCGGCGTCCGGGGATGCCGGCCACCTGCGCATCGACCTGATGCAACAGGCACTGGGCATCGTGACCGAGCCGGAGCGAAAGCCGGCCATGGCCCGCGCCGCACAGGCTGAATAGATCAAGCGCCGCCGAACAGCGGCCGAAATCGCGTCGTCATGAGCATCGCGAGGGCGGCCGCCTGAGCACCGCCAGAAGTCTTAATGCAGCCGTGCCACTGCCTGATCGATGGCCGGGCGGGCCTTCAGATCGACGACGCTGCGCAACTTGTCGAGCCGCTTCCGCAGCGCCATCAGATATTCCGTGGCGCTTGCCGGCGACCCATTGAGGCGCACATGCCGGCCGGTCAAGGCGAGATCCGTCATCAGGTCGTCGATCACCATGTCCACCGCGCTGCTGCGCTCCGACGGGCTGCCGGCGCCCGTGGCGATCTTCTCGATATCCAGCGCGTAGCGGTCGATGTCATCGAGCAGGATCATCATCGCCTTCCCTCCGGGACCGTGTGGGTATTCGGCACAAGGCCCGCCGGCCGTTTCGGTTCCGCTGCCAAGCCGCATCGGTCTCGGAGAAACAGTGGTTCCCTGCTTTTTTTTCGTTTTCGTAAGGAACGTTCGTGCAATCGCTCGGCTTGGTACAGGAGCGGCCTCAGGCTCACAATTTGTCTGCTGGCACGGGGTTGCCGACCGGGGAGTCAGCCATGCAATATATCGTCGAGAAGATCGAAACCACCCGAAGCAATATTTCTCAGACCGAGCAACGGATCGTCCGGCAGCGCCGCCGGGTCGAGAAGATGCTGGTTGAGCGTCATCCTGCCGATGAGGCGCAAGCCCAGCTTCTCATCATGGAGCAGAGCCTGCTCTCCATGACCCGCTTCCTGAAGAGCCTGGAGCGCGATCTGGAGACGGGCGGCCAGCACCTGCAACGGCATCAGACCCGCAAACGCGTCCAGATGGACGTCTCCCCCGAGCCGAGATCCCCAGAAGCTGCAGATAACAACAGCTAAGTCCCGGGAATCTGGAACTTATCTGCGGCGGCTCTGTTCACCCATAAGTTCATCCGTTTGCGGAGTCGTGCTATGGGAGACGCCGATACCTATCGCAAGCGGGCGCAGGAATGCGCGACGCTGGCCGCCGACACGGCCTCCCCACAGCATCAGGCGGTCTGGCTCGAGCTCGAGCAGCACTGGCTGACCTTGGCCGAATCGCTTGAGCTTTATGGCCGGATGGACCCCTTCACGGCCTTCCTGCTGACCGGCGCCGGGCGACCCGGCGCGCATTGAACGCGCCTTTCGGAGCGTCTCCGATTCAATAGCTCAACAAGATCCGGAAATAGCCCTCGACGGTGCCGCGCAGCTCCTTGTATTCGGCGCGGTCGCCGTCGCGCATGTCGTCATAGAGCCGGACATAGAAGCGGCAGCCATGCTCGTTGCTCCATTTGAGCAGCGGCGAGAAGGCGGAGGAAAATTCCCCCGGGCCGAGCGGCTCGCCATAGCGTGCATGGGTGAGGGGCAGTTTCTCCTGGTCGGTCTCGCGGCCGGCCACCGACTTGTCTTCGACGTAGATCCCATCATCGGTGAGGCTGGTATCGAAGATGTACTGGATCTTTCCCTTGTTATCGACCCAGCAAGGCGGCAGGTCGAAGCCGCCGGTCTTCGCGTTCAGCCGCGAGTTGAGATAGGTCGTCTGGTTCTTGCAGCTCTGCAGGTCGGCTTTGCAGGCGCCGGCCGCCGCGAGCAACTCGTCCGGCGTGCCGCCCTTCTTCAAGGACTGGCCGATGATCGCCGCATTGACCAGCGCCTCGACCGCCTTTTCCGGGGGCAGATCCGGGGCGAAGCGCTGCGCGGCATCGAGCGCCTCTCGGCCGATGGCGGCTTCATTGAGCAGCGCCCGGGTCGCTTCCTCCGGCGTCGCATCCGCGGGCGCCAGCGAGGCCGCCTGCTCGATCAGATCGACCGAGAGTGCTGCATCTTTGAGCCGCGCATTGGCGTCGGCGAGCTGCTGCTTCACCCGCACATAATCCTTGGTGATGTCGAACTTCTGGCTCTTCGACAGCTTCTCGAACACGGGCTGCATCGCGAGCAGCGTGCTCTGCGCCGCGTCGCGCTGCTGTTCGAGCTCGGCGATATGCGTCGCCTGGGTCTTCAGCCGGACCCCCAGGATCAGCATCAGCAGGAAGATCAGCAGCAGCAGCGCCTCGGCCATGGTCAGGCCGAGCACCACGCCGCGCCGGAACTGCTTGTCGTCACGCGCCGATCCGATCATCGCCGCCGCTCCTTCTCGACCGACGTGCGCAGGCTTTCGTCGAGCTCGCGGATTGCCGCGGTCGCGGAATCGATCGCTTGCAGCATGTGGCCCATGGCCACCGCAGTCTGCGCCGTCGTCGCATTGATCTGGCCTGCATGCTTGTGGAACTCGGCGAAGGCCTCGTCGATCTGCTGCATCGCCGCCTTCGACGTGTCACCCACGCGCGCGACGCTCTGCTCCAGCACCGTTGTGGTTTCCTTCGCCGCGACGCCGATCTGCTCCGCCGTCACCTGCTGCACCGAGCGGCAGAACGAGCCCAGCGCCAGGACCGCATCGTCGATATTGGTGCGCAGCCGCACGACGGCTTCCGCGAGAGCCATCCGCGCATCTTGTTCCGTTTCCAGCACGTCGCGCCGCGCCTGGTTGATCAGCACGCGCAACAGGATGCCGGTGATGGTCGAGCCCAAGGCGAGGCCGAAGTTCGCGACGATCTGGTCGACGTCGCCGGTCCCGCCGAACTGGTAGAGCGCATAGGCGAGGCTCGCGAGCGTGAACAGGAAGCCGAGGTAATAGCAATTGTCGCCGAGCTGATCCTCGCGGATCCGGAGCACCGGCACCGATGCGACGATCGCCCAATAGGCGACGATGATCGCGCAGGCGGTCGCGGTGATATAAAGCTGATCGAGCCCGAGCCACTTCATCGCGATCAGCGAGCCGCCGCCGCACAAGGCCGCGACCAGGAACGGCGCCCGCGACACCCAGACAAACCGGCTCCTCTCCCGCCGCGCCCGCTCCTCGAAGGAATGGTAGGGGTGTTTCATCCCGGCACGCTCTTGAACGCATCGACCTGCGCGCCCTGGCGCTCCAGCCAGTCGATCCAGAACTTGCCAAGCGCGTCGGTCTGCTTCGTCGCGGCCTTGGCCCGGCGCAGCAGAAAGATCTCGGCATGGATGCCGGAGAGATTGCTGCGCACCGAGGCGCCATAGGGCGTCGTCCAGAAGACGTCGAGCGTCGGCACGCTCTGATAGAGGCTGAAGCCCTGTCGGTTCTGCAGAAGATCGCTGACGATCACCAAGGTCTTCGGCCCTTGCGGCGCATCGGGGCCGAAATCCTTGACCGCGATCGCCTGCACGCCTTCGAGGATCGGGCTGGTCTTCGCCTCGTCGTCGAGCCGCATCCGCTCCAGCATCGCGGCGACCGGCGCTTGGAACTTCTCTTCGTAGCGGGCGCGCCACATCTTCGGATTGGAATCGATCGCCGACTGGTCGGACCCATCGCCGGGATTGCAAACAGCAACGACGGGCTGGAGCAGGGCGCCGCCATACCCAACCTCATAGACCTTGAAGCTGCCATGCTTCGGGATCGCCGCGGCCCAGGCGGTAATCTGCCGCCGCAAGGCCTCGCCCTGAATCTCGGTCAAGGCGTCGGTGCGGTCGATCAGCACGGCGAATTGCGAGGTCGGTCCGCTTTTCGGGCAGAGCGTTTCCGGATCGAGCGCGGCCAGCTGCGCGGCGCGCCCCTGCACGAACCAGAAGATCCCGCCCAGACCCACCAGCACGATCACCACGATCGCGACGGCAATCACCTTGAGCGCCAGTGTCTCCGAGCCGCGGCGTCGGCGGCTAAACCTGCGGCGCGGCGCCATGAATCTTGCTTTCTGGGGAGGGCGCATCCGGATCGCTGTCGCTCAGGTGCCGGATCCAGCGGATCGCCTCTTCATAGGCCGATTGCAGCTTGTTGATGCTGTCTTCCAGCGCCTTGTTGGCCTTCGCGTATTCGGCTTCGGGGATCGGCGGCAGCTCGGCCACCTCGATCGGCCCGAAGCCGTTCAGATGCCAGACCTCGTCGAAGCGCTTGGGCGCTGGGGCATTGCGCGCCTTACGGTTGGTGTCGCGATAGACCACGAGCGCCTGCCGCCCGACATCCTGCAGATGCGTCAGATGATCCTTGAACCGGGCGACCAGCCGCTGCCGCTCCTGCATTACATAGGGAATTTCCAGCCTGCGGTCGCGGAGCCGCGAGCGCTCGACCTGGATCCGCTGCACGAACTCTTCCTGCACGCTCTTCAGATGATCGAGCTTCTCCTCGACCATGTCGTGATAGCGCGCTTGCGCCTGGCGAAGGTGATCCGAGACCTCGCCATAGCCGGGATAGGGCTCGTCCCAGAACCAGCCCTCCATCATGACGATCAGCGCGGAGATGATGCCCATTGCCACCATGATCGCCGACTTGATGTCGCCGAGCGCCCAAGGGTTGGTTTGCATCAATGGGATGACGGCGGCGGCTGCGGCGCTTGAAGCCATGCCGCTTTCGACCGCCGCGCGGTAATGGGCGAGGGCGAGGTTGATCAGCAGGACGCCGCCGAGGCAGGCGACGGCGAGCAGGAGGCCGAACAGTTGGCGCAAGACGTTCTTATGGATCGCATTGGTCCAGCCCCAGCGCCCGGCGGCAAAGCCCAGCGAGAGATTGATCAGTGAGAACAGGATTGCGACCGTATAGCCGCCGGCGATGCCGAGTTCCTCGCCTTCGCCGAGGATGATCGCGTTGGGCAGTGTCTCCGCGGCGAACAGCAGCACGATCACGGCGGAGAACAGGAAATGCCCGCGCGGCGGATGTGCCGGCCGCTTCAGCCGGTGTTCCTTGCGGAAGGCGTCCAGCGTGCGCTCCCGGTCGATCACCTCCTTGCGGGCAACGCGGAGATCGCCTTTGACCGCGAGCAGCATCGATTCCATGTCGCTCTCGGCCTGGCGGGCAATGACCCGCATATCGACCGCCGCACCGGCTACATCGGCGCCACGCAGGCGCTGCTCATAGGTCGCGATCTGGTCATAGGTGCGCTGCTGGTCTTCGGCGGCGATGCTGCGGATCGTCCCTTCGATCTCCTGCTCGACCTCGTCCAGCGAGGTTGAGTCGGCCGCAGGCTGCCCGGCCCGCGCGCGGTCGGCAGCTCGCTGCCGCAAGTCCATCCGCTCGATGATGATCTTCGGGTCGATCTGCAGAAACTGGCCCGGACCCGGCTTGTATTGGGTCCGCAAGAAGGAGAGCATGTCTCCAAGCACGAATATTGTCTCCCACGCCCCCCGGCGTTGCACTGAGGGTTACTTTAACGACTGCGGCTGCGGCGTCCAAGCTTGTGGTGGCGCCGCGGCTCCGATTGCGGAGATTTGAAATCGGTCGCTCAGCCGTTGCCATCGGCGAGGGCCGCGACCAGCTGGGCTTCAAATCCGCGGTCGGGATTATCTACCGCGACCGGTGTCAGGCGTGCGATTGCGGCGGTGCCATTCTGATGTCGGAAGATCGCGTCCTCGGATTGCGCCATGCGCCGCGCCCGCTGGGCGGTATAGGGGTCGCGCCGCATCAGCTCTGCCGTGATCGCTTCGGGAAAGAACACTTGTCCGGTGTGGACGACATGTCCGCCGCGATAGGTATCGCCGTCGCGTGCACCAGCCGTGCGCACCTGGAAATGAATGTGGTTGGTGCGGCCCGGATAGCAGCCGGGAAAAATTGTTTGGAATTGCGCGATACCGTCCCGATCGGTGAGCTGGATACCACGCAGGAAGCGGTGTGAATCGCCGCCGAAGCCGGAATAGGCACCTGCGGCGTCGCAATGCCAGAGATCGACGGCAGCGCCGGTAAGCGGCCGGCAGGTTTCCGCATCCAGCACCAGCAGCCGAAGTTCGAGCGGCACGCCGGGCATCCCGTCGCGAATGTCGCCGCGCAAGAGTCCGTCGGCAAGATGATAGGGGCCGAGATCCTGCTCCGGCATCAGCCGGCAGGCCTGGGCCAGAAGGTCGGCATGCGAGGCGGAAGCCCAGGGCAGCAAGGTCGCGCTGAGCCCAGCGGAAAGCGCGGCGCGGCGCGTGAACGGAGTCGTCATACCGGCTCTAACGCTTCTTGCCGGGACTTCCTGTTCCCGGGGGCGCATCGATCAGCTGGGCGGCGGTCAGGTCGAAGTCGAAATAATCCTCGACCGCGGCGACCTGCGCGATGTCCGGGCCGCCTTGCGTCAGGGGGAAGAGACCGAACTCATAGGTGAACGTGCCCCCCGACCGTGCCGGCACGACCACCGACCCCAGCAGGGGCTTCCGGCTCTCAAAGACCGTCCGGTAATAGTCCATCCACTGCACTTCGGTCTCGGCCGTAAGCAGCTCATCGAGATACCGGCCGGTGATGTCGAAGCCGATGACACGCGCCGACTTGGTCCCGACCAGACGATAGCGGACGCGGAACGGGTCCGGCTCGATCTCGGCGATAAAGAGGTTGGGCAGCACGGATTTCAACGCGGCGGGGTCGAGATCGCGCCGGTCTGGAACGCCGCCCGGTGGGCAATGGGCCTGCCACCAGGCGTGCATCGCCCGAACCATCGGCGATCGGTTGTGCTCGATTGCGGTCCAAACCGGCATGCGGACCTCTTTGACCCACGCTCGCCCAGCGGCGGCGCCGCTCCGACTCTATGCCAGCGTAGCGGCGTGTGTCTTCCCTGCTTTTGATCTGGATCAAGTTCCCACTGGGCCTTCCCCGCGCGGCGTGTGTATCGATTCGCGACGTTTGTCCGGGATCGGCAAGGGCTTAACGAGGGCTTGCGATGGCGCGGTCGGGCCACTATTGTCCGCGCCCGTTACGGCCCGACCCCGATTGGGGATCCCTGCGGAGGGGTGCCAGAGTGGCCGATTGGGACGGTCTCGAAAACCGTTGTACGTGCAAGCGTACCGTGAGTTCGAATCTCACCCCCTCCGCCACCCTATGCCTTCGGCGTCGGGTGGCAGGCCGCCGGCTAACTCTCCCTTCAATCTTGTGGTGTCTCGGCCGGTGCGAGCAGCGCCAGGCCGTTGCCAATCTCATGGCTTCCCCGGGTGATCGCGGCATTGACCGCGAGCTCGAGCCTCTCGCGCAGGAACTGGCCGAGCTTGGTCTGCTTATGCGGCAGGGTCGCATCGAGATGTGAGATCGGCATGTCGGCGCTTCTGAGGATCACCAGGCTGCCGACGTCGCGGTTGCCTTGCACCTTGACCCGGAAGACCCCGAGCCGTTCGTCCCAGAGTGCCTTCTCCCCGATCGAGATCGGATTCCGATCCAAGTTCTTCGCAGTCATGCATGCAGCTCCCGTTTCGCCGCCCCCGACGCGTCAGGCGATGCTGAGGTGCGTCCGGCGGCGCGTCAACGCGCGCCCTATCACCACGGTGTATGGGTTCCGGAATTCGGATAACAAACGCGTCAGATGGTGACGGAGGCCACCCTTCGGACGGCTGCGCACAACGCCTTAACCCATACCGATTCGGGCATAAAGGCCATGGACGCGACTCGGAATCCCATGAGACGTTCACGACTCGTTCGTTGCGTGAAACATGGTGTATCCGATGCCCGGCAAGCTTCTCCTCAGCAAATCCGCCCGGTTGGCGACCCGGAACGCGGTCGATGACGGGTTGCCGATGCGGGTCGCCGATCTTGACGGCTGCGAGCTTCACGCCCATTGCGATGGCTGCGGCCGGCAGCTTCGCCTCTATCCCGGTCATGCGGGTTTCGCCCTCGGCACTCTGCTGACCGGTCTGCTCGATCGCCTGGTCTGCAGCGCCCGGCGCAATGGGCGGGCCTGCGGCGGCCGGCCGCGACGCCTCATCCTGGTGCGCGACGAGCGCCGATGGGTGCTGGAGGATTCCGGCGGATGGGTCGAGGACGGTTCCTTGTTCTGGGAGCCCAGCGATTTCGAAGCACCGCTGCAGCGCAGCGGTCGTCAAGCCGCCTTTTAGTCTCGCGCCCGTGGCCGGGTATCAAGCTCGGCCGAGGTCAGGTGGAATCCGAAATAGTCCTCCACCGAGACGAACTGTTTCACATCCGCGTCGCCGACGGCCAGGGGAAAGATCCCGAACTCATACGTGAAGCGACCGCCATTGGTTGTCGCTTCGGTCACCGAGCCCAACAGCGGTGCGCGGCTGGCGCGGATCGCTGCGTAATGCTTCATCCAGGGTGTTTCGCCGCCGTCGGCCATCAGCTCGTCGAGATAGCGCCCGGTAAAGTCGAATCCGGTGACCGCCGCGACCTTGGTCCCGACCAGCCGATAGCGGATGCGGAAAGGGTCATCTTCGAGCTCGCTGATCAGCATGTTGGGCAGCATGTGGCGCAGCGCAACCGGATCGAGATCCGTGCGATCGGGAATGCCGGAAGCGCCGCGCTTCGACATCCACCAGGCATGGAGCTCGCGGACCAGCGGCGAGCGGGTCAGATCAAGATCGGTCCAGCTGAGCACACGGGTCTCCTAGAGAGGGGTGGTTTGCCCGATCGACACGTTACCCGACCGTGCCCGGCGCTGAATCCGAATAGCTCGGCACGGCAACGGCGCGCAGGCGCCATTTGCTCCAGGCTCGCCATTGCTCCGGATATTGCCGCACCCAAGGCTCGCTGCGGCGCAGGTATTCCGTCGCCGCCACCACTGTGCGCGCATCGGATTCCAGCTTCGGATCGAGCGGGATCGGAGCTTCGATGACAATGCGGAAACCGCGCGTCGGATCGCGCACGACGAAAGTCGGCAGCAGCGGTGCACCGGTCAGCGCGGCGAGCCGCGGCGCGCCGACCGCGACGGGCAGCAGACCGCCGAAGATCGGGCCTTGGACCATCTCGAAGCCTTCGGTGTTGGCGGCGACGATCGAAACCACCTCGCCGGCTTTGAGGGCGCGCATCATGCGGCGCATGGCGGTGGTCGGCGCTTGGCTGTCGAACGTGATGCGCTGCTCGAGATAGCGGTCCTCCGGAATGCAGCGCACGCGGTTCAGGCGTTCGACGCCGAACCTGGTCTCGGAATAGCCATGCACCGGACTGCTGAGATGCGAGACTTTGTATCCCTTCTCGTGCAGCGCCATCTTGGTAGGCAGACTGTTGAAGACGGTCGGCGAAACCCAGAGCACCGCGCCTTTGCCGCCGGCCAGCGCTTCGCGGAGATGCATCTCGCCTTCGAGCGAGAGTTTCGGCTTCCAGCCGCCAGGCCGCCAAGCCCTGAGGTCCTGGAAGCGGATCTCATAGACCGCCGCCTTGAGGTCGCGCGCGATCTCGCAGGCGCGTTCCATGGAGACGTCGCCGAGTGCTGCGGCGATGGTCGTTGCGTTGCGGCGGATAGTGCGCCGGCTGCTGACGAGGCCGACCTGTGCAGCGGCGCGCCAAACCGGCGCCCAGCAGCGTTCCGGCAGGATCCAGGCCGGCAGCAACTGCAAGGCGAGGCCGAACGAGATTGTGACATCCGACCGCGCCCAGGCAATACGGCCCTCACGTTTGCGTTTCTTTTGGACCAGGCCCTCGCCCCGATTCGGCACCGGATCCTTGGTTTCTGCTTGATTCGTCAGCGTCCCGTCTCCCTCGACATGATGCATATTATACCGCGCCCGCCGACCACAGGGCACCCGCGTTGCGAGACTGTTCTAGCGTAAGACACCTGTGACTGTGCTATGACACCTAAAGGCGGCGTCAAATGGGCGTCGCGGGGACAACAGCCGCCGCAGATTTGCAGGACGGTGGAGGGGCGCTGCAGGGGCGCGGATGAATCGATTGTCGAAGAAGAGCTATGCGCCGCATTTTCTGATCGGCGGCGCCGTCCTGGCGATCGTTTTCAGCTTTGCGGCGGCACCGACCAGCTTCTGGCTGCTGAATGTGCTTTGCGGCATTGCCGCGCTGGCGGGCGTCTGGCTGGTCGGCGTCCGGCTGGCCTATGAGCCGGTCAACCGCACGGCACAGCGCGCCTGGCAGGTCACGCTGGTTCTCCTCCTTCTGGTCGCGATCCGCGAGTTTGGCGGTCCTTCGATCGCCGGCTTCGAGGAGAGTTCCGGCTTGGACCGCCTGACCGACGGGCTGGTTCTGGTGACCGCCTTCGTCGCACTCTGGCTCACCTCGACCTTGGACGAGATGCCGCGTCATTCGCGGGCGCTGCTCTGGGCGGGTTTCTTGCTGCATCTGGCGGCAACCGCGCTCGATCTCGCCGACGCGGACACCCGCATGTCACTGCGGATCCCGCCGGAGCATATCGGCACCGTCGTCAAGTTGCTGCAGTTTCTCTGCCTGCAGCTCTATCTCATCGGAACGCTTGCCTTCATTGCCTACCTGCGCTGGCAGGTCTTGAAGCTCGACCGGCCAGCGGATGTGGGCGATCTCGCACGGCGCGTCTTTGCCGGCCAGACTCTGGTGCATCGCTATACATATCCTCGGGTTTGGTACCTCGGCTTTCCCGGCGGGCGTGTGATGCTGGTCGTTGCACGCTTCTTCTACTGGTTCAAATTGATGGCGCGGCCGGTGCGGGCCAAGACCGGCCGCTCGTTCATCCGCCAGTTCCTGGATATCTTCCTGTTGTTCTACCGTCACGGCCTCGACACCCAGGCCTATTACATGTTCGAGCTCTACCGGCCGGATTATTGGCCGCGGGCCGGCGGCTACCTGACGCGCTACGAGACCAAGAACGGCATCATGAAGCTGCTGACCTGGCAGCTCAGCGACTACGAGCAGCGGACCGTCCTCGCCGACAAGCTGAAAAGCGCCGCTTTCTGCAAGGAGATCGGCGTGCCGATCCCGCCGCTGCTGGCGATCGCACAGGACGGTGTGCTGAGTTTCGAACCGGGCGCCGAGGGCCAGTTCGACCAGGACCTCTTCGTTAAGCCGGTGAAGCTCAAGGGCTCGCGCGGCATCGATGTGTTCCGGAACATCGGGCCTGGCCGCTATCGCGACGCGGCCGGCGTCGAGTTCGACCGTGCCGCGCTGATCGCGCATCTCGCCGAGCGCTCGAAGACCATGGCGCTGATGGTGCAGCGGCGCCTCATCAACCACCCGGACATCGCCGATCTCGCCGGCCAGTCGCTGATGGCGATCCGCGTCATCACCTGCAAGAGCGACTTGGATCAGAAGGCGATCGTCACCTATGCCTTCATCCGGGTGATCACCCGGCTCGAGCCCGCCTGGCCGGTGACCTACGAGCTCGGCATAGCCATCGATCTCGCGACCGGAAAGCTCGGGCCTGCGACTGGCGATAAGGAGAAATGGCTGCTGGAATGGTGGGACGTGCATCCGGTGACCGGTGCCAAGGTCACCGGCCGCCAGCTGCCGCATTGGGAGGCGGTGAAGGCGATGGCCCTGAAGGCGCACGACGCCGCGAAGGGCAGGCTGCTGATCGGTTGGGACATCGCCGTGACGCCCGAAGGGCCGTTGCTGCTCGAGGGTAATTCCTACCCGGATGTCGACTTCCCGCAGCGCGCTTGCCGGGTCGATATCGGCCACAGCCCGCTCGGCGCACCGCTCCATGCGGCGCTTGCAGATCTCGAGCACCGCATCGCCACCGGCACAGTGAAGCGACCGCCCGGAGCAACGTTGTGAGCAGCGGGGCGTGACGCTCCCGGTCATCCCGCTGGTCGATCTCGGGCCCGCGGGTCTCGACCGTCTGGCGCGCGACATGCCGGACAAGGTGCGGCTGCTCTCCGCCGCCGGACGCAGCCTGCTCTCCGGGCCGATGCTGGCTTTCATGGACCGCCGCTCCCGGGCCTGGCTCGCCCGCAACGAGACGCCCTATCGCGCCGAGATCGATGCGATCGCGGCCATCCCGGGCGTCGCCGGTGCCCACGGTCTCAATCTCTCCACCGAATGGGCCTGCACCAGTGCGACGGCCGACGGCAGGCTGGTGCGCATCCTCGATTGGCCGATTCACGGTCTCGGCGGCGCGATCGTCGTCGCCCGGCATGAGCACGCGGCCGGGCCCTGGTACAACGTCACCTGGCCGGGCTTTGTCGGCGTGCTGACCGGCATGGCGCCCGGCCGCTTCGCGATCGCCTATAACCAGGCGCCGATCCGCTGGCGCACGGGGCTCTGGCCGCTCGACTGGGCGATCGAGCGAATCGGCGTCGGGCCGCGCCGCCAGCTCCCGGCGATTCATCTGATCCGCCGTGCCTTCGAGACCTGCCGCAGCTTTGCCGAGGCGTTCCGCCTCCTGAAGGAGACGCCGATCGCCTATACCGGCCTCATCACCTTGGCCGGGGCGGGCGGCGAGGCGGCGATCATCGAGCGCGCCGAGGACCTGGCCTTCGTCCATGAGGGGCCCGGCGCCATTCCCAACCAATGGCTCAACCCGGGTTGGCGCGGGCATCCCCGCGGCATAGACAGTCCCGGGCGGCTGGCCCAATGCCGGCTGCTGCTGCCGGGCCTGAGCCATCTCACGCACGATTTCGCCTGGCTGCAATACCCGATGCTGAACAAGCTCGGGCGCCTCGCGGTGATCGCCGATTTGAAGACCGGCGACCTCGCGGTCATGGGCCTGGAGCAGGGTGGCAATCACGCTGTGCCGGGCACGGAATGCTTCAGGATCAATGTTCTGGCGGCGTGAGCGGCGAGATCACTTCGAAACGCAGGCAGCCTTGTAGATCTCGCCCTTGGCCTTGGCGTCAATCACCAGGACCGCGGCGCCGTCCTTCGGAGTCAGCGTCCAGGCCCAGCCGTCGCCATGGGCGCTGATGCCGCCGTCATTCGTGTTGGCGATGAAGACCTTGAAGGTCTCGCCGTCGCCCCGCTGATAGCTCACCCCCGATTTGCCGGCGCGGGCCATGACGGTCGCCGTCTCGCCATTGGCAAAGGTGCAGACCCAGGTGCCTTTGAGCGTATAGGGCACCGCAGCGGCCTCCGCCGGTGCACCCCACGATATCAAGCCGAGTGCCGCCACCCCGAACGCCATGCCCTTGCCCACCTGCGCCCCCGTCTGGAAAGGTCTCTGACCGAGAAAGAATGCCCAACGACATGGCCGCCGGTCAATGCGTGCAGGCTTTCGCTGACGAGAGCGAGTAAGTAAATTTTATGATTTACTTTCAGTCGGATACGGTTCTATTTTAAATATCCAGATCAGGCGGGGCCGGGGCAAAACAGGGTTAACTTGCGCTGGAGGCCGGCTCTAAGATGCCCCGGATCTGCTCTCGGAAACGCCCCGGAATCGCATTGACACCAGAGCTTTGGCCCGTATATTCCCGGCTTCGATTTGGGTCGCCCCGGAGAGCGGGATGGCGGCCCATGTTTTTTGCGCAATCGGCCGCGCCCTGACAAGGTGGCTGCGGCGGCTAAAGGACGATAAGTCATGTATGCGGTGATCAAGACCGGCGGCAAGCAATACAAGGTCGCCAGCGGCGACGTGATCCTGGTCGAAAAGCTCGAGGGCGAGGCGGGTGCGAGCATCACCCTGGCCGAGGTGCTGATGATCGGCGACGGCGCGAATATCACGGTCGGCGCGCCGACCGTAAAGGGTGCCAGCGTCGCGGCCGAGGTCGTCGGTCAGGAGAAGGCCGACAAGGTCATCATCTTCAAGAAGAACCGCCGCCACAACTATCGCCGCAAGAACGGCCACCGTCAGAAGCTGACGGCGCTCAAGATCACCGGCATCAACGCCGCCTAAGCTGATTTCAGGAGTACGACGCAATGGCACATAAGAAAGCAGGCGGCAGTTCCAGGAACGGCCGCGATTCCGCCGGCCAGCGCCTGGGCGTGAAGAAGTTCGGCGATCAGGTCGTGATCGCGGGCAACGTCCTGGTCCGCCAGCGCGGCACCAAGTTCCACCCCGGCGCCAATGTCGGCATCGGCAAGGACCACACCCTGTTCGCCAAGGCGGACGGCCGGGTGGCCTTCCACACCGGCACCGGCGGCCGCACCACCGTCTCGGTGAAGCCCGAAGCTGCCGCGCGACCGGCGGCGGAGTGAAATCGCCGCGCTCCTAGAGAGCGCAGCCATTCACGACCGCGCGTTTTGAGGAAGGGGAATGGCGAAGCCGCCGTTCCCCTTTTTCGTTTTCTGGATGTCTGACTGATGAAATTCCTCGACGAGGCCAAGATCTTCGTGAAGTCGGGTGATGGCGGCGCCGGCTGCGTCAGCTTCCGGCGCGAGAAGTTCATCGAGTTCGGCGGTCCGGACGGTGGCGACGGCGGCAAGGGTGGCGACATCATCGTCGAGGCCGTGGCCAACCTGAACACCTTGATCGACTACCGCTACCAGCAGCATTTCAAGGCCCGCCGCGGCTATCACGGAAGCGGCGCCAACCGCTCGGGCCCGGCCGGCCCGACCATCACCATGAAGGTCCCGGTCGGGACCCAGATCCTCGACGAGGACAAGGAGACGGTCCTCTTCGACCTCACGACGCCCGGCCAGAAGGTCGTGCTCTGCAAGGGCGGCGACGGCGGATTCGGCAATGCCCATTTCAAGACCTCGACCAACCAGGCGCCGCGCCAGCATGGCGAAGGCTGGCCGGGCGAGGAGCGCTGGATCTGGCTGCGCCTGAAACTGATCGCCGACGCCGGCCTGATCGGACTGCCCAATGCTGGCAAGTCGACCTTCCTCGCCGCCACCAGCCGGGCCAAGCCGAAGATCGCCGACTATCCCTTCACCACACTGCATCCGCAGCTCGGCGTCGTGCATGTGGATCAGCGGGAGTTCGTGCTGGCCGACATCCCCGGCCTGATCGAGGGCGCGCATGAAGGGGCGGGGCTCGGCGATCGCTTCCTCGGCCATGTCGAGCGCTGTGGCGTGCTGATCCATCTGATCGACGGCACCCAGGACGACGTCGCCGCCGCCTACAAGACCGTGCGCCATGAGCTCACCGCCTACGGCGAAGCGCTGGCCGCCAAGCGCGAGATCGTCGCCTTGAACAAATGCGATGCGCTCTCCGAGGAGGAGATCGCGGAGAAAACCAAGAAGCTCGCCCGCGCCGCCAAGATCACCAAGAAGAGCGGCAACAAGGTCTTCGCCATTTCCGGCGCGGCGGGGCAGGGGATCACCGAGCTCCTGCGCAAGGCCTTGGAGATCATCGACGCGGAGCGCGAGGCTGCCAAGGCCCGCATCGAGACCGAGATGACGGAAGAGATCCACACGGCTTAACGACATACAGCGTAAGAGGGGATGCGGGACTATGGCGTTGCGTTACATCGACCAGGATGACTACACCGTTGTGATCGTCGGCGGTGCGAGCGGCATCGGCCTCGAAGCCGCGCGCTTCCTCACCGGCCAGGGGGCGCGGGTCGCGGTGCTCGACCGCAACAAGGACGGTGTCAACGCCGCCGCCAAGGAATTGGCTGGGAAGTCCATTGGCGTCGCCGTGGACATCACCGACTGGAACGCCACCAAGGCGGCGATCGACTCGGTCGCGGAGCAGTTCGGCAAGATCGACGGCCTCGTCAATTGCGCCGCCATCGTCGGGAAGACCAACCTCAAGACCCACGAAGTCGAGATCGAGAATTTCGACGCGTGCTACCAGATCAACCTGCGCGGCGCCTTCCTGATTTCGAAGGCGGTGGTGCCGCATATGCTGAAACGCAACTACGGCCGCATCCTCCACATCGCCTCCATTGCCGGCAAAGAGGGCAATGCCGGCATGCTGGCCTACTCGGCGACCAAGGCTGGCCTCATCGGCCTCGTCAAGGTCATGGGCAAGGACTACGCCGAGACCGGCATCACCGTGAACGGCCTTGCGCCCGCCGTGATCAAGACGCCGATGGTGGCCGCCATGCCGCAGCCCCAGGTCGATTACATGACCGCCAAGATCCCGATGAAGCGCGTCGGCGAGCTCGCCGAAGCCGCCGAGATGATCGCCTGGATCGTCTCTCCGGCCTGCAGCTTCACGACCGGGTTCACGTTCGACCTGACCGGCGGCCGCGCCGTCTACTGAGAACGCAATGCTCGCTCACCGTGAAACGCTCCAGTCCGCACGACGCGCATCATGACCACCCGCCGCCCCGCCAAGGAACGCAATCTCGCCGCGTCGAAGCGCATCGTCGTCAAGATCGGCTCCGCCCTGCTGGTCGATGACGAATCCGGCGACATCCGGCGCAAATGGCTCGAAGCCCTGTGCGACGACGTCGCCGCCTTGCGGAAGGGCGGCAGCGAGGTCGTGCTGGTTTCCTCCGGTGCCATCGCCGTCGGCCGGCGCCGCCTCGGTCTTGAGACCGGTGTGCTGCGCCTGGAAGAGAAGCAGGCCGCGGCCGCCACCGGCCAGATCCGCCTCGCCCATGCCTATCAGGAGGCGCTGGCGCGCCATGGCATCACCTGCGCCCAGGTGCTCCTGACCCTCGACGACACCGAAGAACGCCGCCGCCACCTGAATGCCCGCTCGACGCTGCAGACGTTGCTGAAGCTCGACGCCGTGCCGGTGATCAACGAGAACGACACCGTCGCCACTTCCGAGATCCGCTTCGGCGACAACGATCGTCTGGCCGCGCGGGTCGCGGCGATGATCAGCGCGGATACGCTGGTGCTGCTTTCGGATATCGACGGCCTCTACACCGCCGATCCCCGCAAGGACAAGAATGCGGCCTTCATCGCCGAAGTCTCCGAGATGAATGCCGAGATCGAATCCATGGCCGGCGAAGCGCCCCCGGGCTACAGCTCCGGCGGCATGGTGACCAAGCTCGCCGCCGCGCGCATTGCGATGTCGGCCGGCTGCCGCATGCTGATCGCCAATGGCCGGCAAATGAACCCGCTCCAGGCCGTGGTCGACGGCGCGAAGTGCTCCTGGTTCCTGCCCCAGGCCGAGCCCAAGACCGCGCGCAAGCGCTGGATCAGCGGCAGCCTGAAGCCGTCCGGGACCATAACTGTCGATGCCGGCGCCCTCAGCGCGCTGAAGACCGGCCGCTCCCTGCTGCCTGCAGGCATCGTGAAAGTCGAAGGCCGGTTCGAGCGCGGCGATGCCGTGATCGTCGTGGACCTTTCCGGCAACGAGGTGGCGCGCGGGCTCTCGGCCTACAACGCCAAGGATGCCAGGGCCATCATGGGCCATAAGAGCCGCGAAATCGCCGACTTGCTCGGCTATCGCGGCCGTGATGAGATGATTCACCGCGACGATCTGGTATTGTCATGACACTCGCGCAGCAGAAGCCTTCCAGTCTCGAATCCACGATGCGCATGCTCGGCGCCGCGGCGAAACATGCTGCCGCCGAACTCGCCCTCGCCGCGCCGGAGCGCAAAACCGCCGCCCTCCACGCGATGGCGAAGGCGATCCGCGACCAGGCGCCGCTCATCCTCGCCGCCAATGCCGAGGACATGAAGGCCGCCGCGGCGCGCAACCTCTCTGCCGCGCTGCTCGACCGCCTGAAGCTCAACGAGGCCCGCGTCGAAGCCATGGCCAAGGGATTGGAGGAGATCGCCGCACAGCCCGATCCGGTCGGCCGGACACTCGCTGAATGGACCCGGCCGAACGGCTTGAAGATCTCCCGCGTCTCGGTGCCCCTGGGCGTCATCGGCATCATCTATGAGAGCCGCCCCAACGTCGCCGCCGATGCCGGCGGCCTCTGCCTCAAGTCCGGCAATGCGGCGATCCTGCGCGGCGGCTCTGAAAGCGCGCGGTCATCGGCCGTCATCGTTGCCGCCCTGCAATCCGGCCTGAAAGCCGCCGGACTGCCGGAAGCCGCCATCCAATCCGTGCCGACCACCGATCGCGAAGCGGTCGGCATCATGCTCCGGATGGACGATTGCATCGACCTCATCATCCCGCGCGGCGGCCGCGGCCTGATCGAGCGTGTCGCGGCCGAGAGCCGCATTCCGGTGCTGAAGCACCTGGACGGCCTCTGCCACACCTATGTCCACGCCAAGGCCGATCCGAAGAAGGCCCGCGAGATCGTCTTGAACGCCAAGATGCGCCGCACCGGCGTCTGCGGCGCCACCGAGACTCTCCTGGTCGACAAGGGCGCGCTCGCCTTCGCCGAGCCGATCATCGCCGACCTGGTCGCCGCCGGCTGTGAAGTCCGCGGCGACGACGAGGCCTTGAAGCTGCACGACAAGGTGAAGATGGCGACCGCCAAGGACTGGGACACGGAATATCTCGACGCCATCATCGCGGTCCGCGTGGTCGATGGCATCGACGAGGCGATGGAGCACATCAACAGCCACGGCTCGCATCACACCGAGGCGATCATCACCGAGGACGCGGCCGCGGCGGAAAAGTTCCTGCACGAGGTCGATGCCGGCATCGTCCTGGTCAACGCCTCGACCCAGTTCGCCGATGGCGGCGAGTTCGGCATGGGCGCCGAGATCGGCATTTCCACCGGCAAGCTTCACGCCCGCGGCCCCGTGGGTGCGGAACAGCTCACCAGCTATAAATACCTGGTCCGCGGCAACGGCCAAGTGCGGCCTTAGGCGGGGATTGCCGGGTTCGCATGATGCTTCCGCAAACTCTGCTGGCGTCGGTCGCATGATAGAGCGGCCATAATGGGAGCGACCTACCGCCCGCACCGCCGCATCGGCATTCTCGGCGGCTCCTTCAACCCGGCCCATCACGGCCATCGCGAGATCAGCCTCGCCGCCCTGGCGCTGCTCGGGCTCGACGAGGTCTGGTGGCTGGTTTCGCCGCAGAACCCGCTCAAGCCCGTGGAGGGCATGGCGCCGCTCGCCGCCCGAGTCGACGCCGCGCGCAAAGTGGCCCGCCACCCGAAGATCCGGGTCACCGACATCGAATCCCGCCTCGGCACCCGCTATACCGCCGACACCCTCCGAAAACTCTGCGAGACGCATCGCAACTGCCGTTTCGTATGGTTGATGGGGGCCGACAATCTGGCCCAGATCGCCGAATGGAAGCATTGGACACAGATATTTCACCTGCTGCCAATTGCGGTTTTTGACCGTCCTTCCTATACTTATAGAGCGATGGCCGCCCAGGCGGCCCGGCGTTTCCAGGCCTTCAGGCGGCCGGAACAGGCGGCAGGAAGGCTGGCGATCACGCCGCCACCTGCCTGGACGTTCATACATCATCGGCTGAATCCGATCTCCGCGACCGAGATCCGCAAGAAGCGGAAAGCGGGCACGAAGTCGGGGAGTTAAACAACGCCGCGGAGCCGGTGCCGCGGCATGAGGAGATGGAAGCCATTACCGAAAAGAAGCCGGCGGTCCGCAAGCGCGCGACCGCGAAGCGTTCGGCAGAGCGGGCACCTTCCGACCTGCTGAAAATCGTCGAGAAGTCCTTGGACGCCGACAAGGCCGAGGACATCATCTCAATCGACCTCACGGGCAAATCCTCGATCGCGGATTACATGGTGATCGCCACCGGCCGGAGTAACCGGCAGCTGGCGTCCATGGCCCAGCACCTGGACGAGAAACTCACCAAATCCGGCATCAAGAAGGTCAGCATCGAAGGGCTGACCCAGGGCGAATGGGTCCTGCTCGATGGCGGCGACGTGATCGTCCATCTGTTCAAGCCGGACATCCGGCGCTTCTACAATCTGGAAAAGATGTGGGGCGTCGAGATGCCGGAACCGGAGCCGATGATCGCCGTCGGGTGACTCCGACGGGCTGATACCATCGCTCTGACGACGCGCGCCGCAGCCCTGGAGCGCGCTGCCCCTGCGCTTTAAGTGGGGGAGGGTTGCCGATTTGGCGGGACCTGGCCCGGTCCCGGAGGGCCATACTCGCTGTCCTAAACACCGTTTGGGACACGCCGACCGTGCCGTTCAGCGCCGGGGCCATCTTGGCCTTTTCCGCCGCCGCTTTCTTCTCCATGAAAGCCATCTTCGTGAAGCTCGCCTATCTCTATGGCGTGGATGCGGTGACGCTCCTGGCGCTGCGCATGCTGTTTGCGCTTCCCGTGCTCCTGGTCGCCGGCTGGTGGTCGGCGCGCCGCCACGCACACCGGATGACCCGCAAGGACTGGGCCGCGGTCATCTTCTTGGGGTTTGCCGGTTACTATCTCTCCAGCCTGCTCGACTTCATGGGCCTCGCCTATATCACCGCCGGGCTCGAGCGGCTGATCCTGTTCCTCTATCCGACCATCGTCGCGATCATCTCCTTCTTCATCTTCAAGAAGCCGATCGGCCGCACCGGCATCGTGGCGCTGGTGCTCTCCTATATCGGTATCGCGATCGCGACCGGCCATGACCTCGAGGCCAGCGGCAACGCCCACGCGGTGCTGATCGGCAGCAGCCTCATTTTCGCCTGCACCATCACCTATGCAATCTACCTGGTCGGCTCCGGCGAGTATGTCGGGCGCATCGGCGCGACCCGCTTCGCCGCCCTGGCGACGACCGTGGCTGCGGTTTGCGTCCTGATCCAGTTCGCGATCCAGAACCCGGCCAATGCGCTGGTGACGCAGCCCTGGCAGGTCTACATGCATGCGGGCGGCATGGCGGTCATCTCGACGCTGCTGCCGATCTTCATGACCGCCAAGGCGATCCAGATGATCGGCGCCGCCAAGGTCTCGTTGATCGGCGCGGTCGGCCCGGTCGCTACCATCTTCTTCGGCTGGCTGCTCCTCAATGAGCAGGTCTCGCTCCAGCAGATCCTCGGCGCCGCCCTGGTGCTGGCCGGCGTGATCCTGGTCGCCCGCAAGGCCGCGCCGAAGCCGGTCGCCCCGGCGGCGACAGCCCAGGCCGCCCCGGCGGGCGAGTAGCCGACGGGTCGTTGCGGCCCTGAATCCCCTGGAAAACCGTCGGAAAACCACTACATTCCGCCCGGATTTTCGACTGAAAGCACCATGAACAACCTCGCACCCCTGCTGGCCCGGGAAGTGGCCCGGCGCCGCACCTTTGCGATCATTGCCCACCCTGACGCGGGCAAGACGACGCTCACCGAAAAGCTGCTGCTGTTCGGTGGCGCGATCCAGCTCGCGGGTGCGGTGAAGGCGCGCGGCGAGCAGCGGCGCGCCCGCTCGGACTGGATGAAGGTCGAGCGCGAGCGCGGCATTTCCGTGACGGCTTCGGTCATGACCTTCGAGCATGGCGGCGAGACCTTCAATCTGCTCGACACGCCGGGCCACGAGGATTTCAGCGAGGACACCTACCGCACCCTGACGGCCGTGGATTCCGCGGTGATGGTGATCGACGCCGCCAAGGGCATCGAGACCCAGACCCGCAAGCTGTTCGAGGCGTGCCGGTTGCGCGACGTGCCGATCATCACCTTCATCAACAAGATGGACCGCGAGAGCCGGGATCCCTTCGATCTCTTAAGCGAGATCGAGCAGACCCTGGCGCTCGACGTGACGCCCGCATCATGGCCGATCGGCATGGGCAAGACCTTCCGCGGCTGCTACGACCTGATGAAGGACCGGCTGGTCCTGTTCGACCGCGGCACCACCCAGGCGCAGACCGGGATCGAGATCAAGGGGCTCGACGATCCGAAGCTCGATCAGATGCTGAAGCCCGACGAGGCCGCGCGCCTCCGCGAGGAAGTGGAGATGGCGCGCGGGCTGATGAAGCCCTTCGATCTCCAGTCCTACCGCGAGGGCCATCTCTCGCCGGTCTATTTCGGCTCGGCGGTCAACAATTTCGGCGTCGGCGAATTGCTGCGCGGCCTGGGCGAGGCGGCGCCGTCGCCGCGGCCGCAGCCGACCACCGGCCGCGCGGTGGAGCCGATGGAGGACAAGGTCTCCGGCTTCGTGTTCAAGATCCAGGCCAATATGGATCCGAAGCACCGCGACCGCATTGCCTTCGTGCGGCTCTGCTCCGGCCATTTCGCGCGCGGCATGAAGCTCACGCACGTCCGCTCGGGGAAGCAGATCAATGTGCACAATGCCGTCCTCTTCCTCGCCCGCGACCGCGAGATCGCCGAAGAAGCCTATGCCGGCGACATCATCGGCCTGCCGAACCACGGCAATCTCCGGATCGGCGATTCCCTGAGCGAAGGCGAGGCATTGCAGTTCACCGGCATTCCGAGCTTTGCCCCGGAGCATCTGCAGAGTGTGCGCGCCGACGATCCCTTGCGCGCGAAGCATCTCGGCAAGGCGCTGGAGCAATTGGCGGAGGAGGGTGCGGCCCGCGTGCTGCGGCCGCAGATCGGCACCGAATGGATCGTCGGCGTGGTCGGTGCGCTGCAGTTCGAAATCCTGGCCGATCGCATCAAGAATGAATACGGCCTGCCGGTGAAGTTCGAGCCGGTCGGCCTCTATGCCGCGCGCTGGGTCGAGAGCGACGATCCGGCCAAGCTCAAGGCGTTCCTCGACGAGACCCGCGCCAGCATCGCCCACGACCACAACGGCGATCCCGTCTTCCTCGCCCGCAACGCCTGGCATCTCGACCGCGCGCAGCAGGACCACCCCGGCATCCGGTTCCTGAAGACCAAGGAACAGAACCACTGAGCTCTTTTGAATGTCGTCACCGCCGGGCTTGACCCAGGGGTCTGCCGCTGGCCTGGCACCTGATGCCCGGGGTCAGGCCCGGGCATGACGATCTAGGCTTTCATCCATGGCAGCGTGATGGTGGCGGTGGTGCCATGGCCTTTCGCGCTCACGATGGCCAAAGTACCGCCGTGCAGCTCCGCCAGCGATTTCACCAGGGTGAGGCCGATGCCGGTGCCCTTGTGCTGGCGCGCGAGCTCGCTGTCCACCTGGCCGAAGGGGAGCATCGCCCGCGCGAGCTCGGCCGGCGTCATGCCGATGCCGTTGTCTTCGACCGTGATCGCAACGCCGTGCGGCCCCAGATTGGCGAAGCACAAGGTCACGACTCCGCCGGGCGGGGTGAACTTCACCGCGTTCGACATCAGGTTGATGATCATCTGCTTGGCGGCGCGCTCGTCGGCATGCACTTCCGGGCAGTCCGGATCGACCGCCACCTTGACCGCCACTGAGGAATCCCGCGCCATGCCGACCACCATAATGCGGCAGGCTTCGGCGAGCGTCGCCGTCTCGAGCGGGGCCACGGTCAGCTCCATCTTGCCCGCCTCGATCTTCGACATATCGAGGATGTCGTTGATCAGCGAGAGCAGCAGCGCGCCGCTGTTGTGGATGAGCTCGACATATTCCCGATAGCGCTCCGGCTCGACCGGCCCGAACAGGCCGGCGCGCATGATGTCGGCAAAGCCGATCACGCCGTTCAACGGCGTGCGCAGCTCATGGCTCATATGAGCGAGGAAGCGGGACTTGGCGCGGTTGCTGTCATCGGCGGCAACGCGGGCTCGGCGCAGCTCCTCGGTGAGGCGCAGCAGAGCCGCATTCTTGCGCTCGAGCTCCTCCGCGGCGCGCAATGTCTCGACCCGTCCGATGAAGACCGCCAGCACCTCGTCCGCGGCCGGTCCGGGCATCAGGAGGAGGCGCTTGCAGTCGAGATCGACTTCGATCGCATGGTCGTGCGCGCGACAGGCGCGGATCAGCTCGGCGAGGAGCGCGTCGCGCATGCCGAAGAGCGGCGCCCCCGGTTGCCCGATCATGTCCTCCAGCTTCTTGGCGAGCAGCTGGGCCAGTGGCGGCGAGGCGGAGACAATGCGTGCGGTGCCGTCACGCTCCAGCCGCAACAGGCAGCGCGCGGAATCGCGATAGGTGGGCTCGACAAAACCGGCAACAGCCGAACGAGCCGGGGATCCAGCGGTCATGGAACCATTTTAGGGTCGCATCGGTTAAGAACCGGTTTTCTTTCTTATTGGTATGACAATTCAGTGACTTAGGGGCCAGCGGGAAGTCGACTCGGCGTTTTGGTGCAGTGCAAAAACCTGCTGCCCGCCCGCGCCGTCTTTGCTAGGTTCGCCCGCGCGCTCGCGATCCCTCATCAGGCATCTCCCTAAAAGGGCATCCCCAAAAAGGCATCAAGGACGGAATGGCATGACGGTTTTGGTCACAGGAGCCGCCGGCTTCATCGGCTTCCACGTAACGAATGCGCTGCTGGACCGTGGCGAGGAGGTCGTCGGTATCGACAACCTCAACAAATACTACGATCCGCGCCTCAAGGCCGGGCGCCTGGAGCTCCTCGAGAAGCGCAAGGGCTTCCGCTTCGTCTATGCCGATATCGGCCGCTTCGAGGTGGTGGAAGCGGCTGCACACAACGACATGCCGAAGATCGACCGCATCGTGCATCTCGCGGCCCAGGCCGGTGTCCGCCATTCGATCGACCACCCACAGGACTATCTTCAGTCCAACTACGCCGGCCATCTCAACATCCTCGAGCTGGCCCGCCGCATTCCGCAACTGAAGCACCTGGTCTATGCCAGCTCCAGCTCTGTCTATGGTGGCTCGACCGCAATACCCTTCGCGCTGGACAACCCGGTCGATCAGCCGACCTCGCTCTATGCCGCCAGCAAGCGGGCGAACGAACTCGCCAGCATCGCCTATGCCGGCCTCTACAAGATTCCGCAGACCGGGTTGCGTTTCTTCACGGTCTATGGCCCCTGGGGCCGGCCGGACATGGCCTATTTCCGCTTCACCGCCGATATCTTCGAAGGCAAGGCGGCGCCGGTCTACGGCGACGGCTCGCAGAGCCGCGACTTCACCTATGTGGACGATATCGTCGCCGGCATCCTCGGTGCCCTCGACCGCCCGCCAAGCTCCAACACCGCGCCGCATCGACTGTTCAATCTCGGCAACGACAAGCCGAACACGCTCAACCGCCTGATCGAGCTGGTCGAGCAGGCTTGCGGGCAGAAACTGAAGCGCGACGTGAAGCCGGTCCAGCCGGCCGACGTGCCGGCCACCTGGGCTGACATCTCCGAAAGCCGCCGCGACCTCGATTTCGTCCCGCGGACACCGCTGGAAGAGGGAATCCCGCGCTTCGTGAAATGGTACCGCGAGTTCGCGGGCGTCTAACCTTTCGGCCGCCCCGGCACCCAGCAATAGCCGTCGGGGTCGAGGATATAGGCTTCGCGCAAGCCATGCGGCTTGTCGGTCGCTTCCTGTAGCACGTGGTGTCCGTGGGCCGTGGCGCGCGCGACCGCCGCGTCGGGATCGCAGTCATAGAGCCGGATTTCGGCGCCGAGCCCGCGCGGCGCGGAATCGTCCAGCAGCGGCAGCAGCGGATTGGCGTGATAGGTGCCGTCGGCATGCAGCATCCATTCAGCCGCTGCCCGCCCCGTGTTGTAGCGCAGGACCGCGAAATCCCGGTCGGCATAGGCGACCGTGGCCCCCAGGACCTCGCGCGCAAAAGCCACCGACCGCGGAACGTCGCGGACCAGCAGGTTCACGCCTAACCCCTTGAGCGAGCGACCATATTCGTCGGCACCCATGAACTCCTGATCGGCATTCCCCATGTGCACCCTCCCCGGTGGCACGCTAGACTAGCCCCCATGTCGATTCGCCTGCTACCGCCCAACCTGGTCAACCAAATCGCCGCCGGCGAGGTGGTCGAGCGCCCGTCCTCCGTGGTCAAGGAGCTGGTCGAGAACGCGCTCGACGCCGGCGCGCGCCGCATCGACGTGACCTTGCGCGACGGCGGAAGGGCGCTGATCGCCGTCACCGATGACGGCCACGGCATGGACCGGGATGAGCTGGCGCTCGCGATTGAACGCCATGCGACCTCGAAGCTGCCCGACGACGATCTCGTCCATATCAACCAGTTCGGTTTCCGCGGCGAGGCGCTGCCGGCAATCGGCGCGGTGGGCCGGCTCGCGATCACCACGCGCAGGCGCGACGCCGAGCATGGCTGGCGTCTCTCCGTCGAAGGCGGCGCCAAATCGCCGATCGAGCCGGCGCCGACCAATCCGGGGACGCGCGTCGAGCTCCGCGATCTCTTCTACGCCGTGCCGGCGCGGTTGAAGTTCCTGAAATCGGCGCGGTCGGAATTGAACGCCGTCACCGAGATCGTCGAGCGCTTGGCCATGGCGCATCCCGAGGTCGCCTTCTCGCTGAGCGACGACGAGCGCAATGTGCTCCGCCTCCATGCCGAAACCACGGATCTCATCGAGGAGGCGGAAAGCGCGCGGCTGAAACGCCTCTCCGCCGTCATGGGCCGCGACTTCGCCGAGAACGCGGCGCCCGTCGAGGCGATCCGCGACGGCCATCGCATCACCGGCTTCGCCGGCCTGCCGACCTTGAACCGCGCCACCGCGTCGATGCAGTACCTTTTCGTCAACGGCCGGCCGGTGAAGGATCGCCTGCTCGTGGGTGCGATCCGTGGCGCCTATCAGGATTTCCTGGCCCGGGACCGCCATCCGCTGGCCGTGCTGTTCGTCGATTGCGCGCCGGAGGATGTCGACGTCAACGTCCACCCCGCCAAGGCCGAGGTGCGATTCCGCGACGCGGCGCTGGTGCGTGGGCTGATCGTCGGCGGCATCCGCCATGCGCTGAGCGGTGCCGGCCATCGCGCCTCGACCACCGTCGCCGCCGCGACCCTGCAAGGCTTCAGCGCCCCGCCGATGCCGAGCTATCAGGCGATGCCGCTGCGCGGTCCCTCGGTCGCGCATCTTGCGGCACAGGCGGTCGCCGCCTTCGCGCCGCTGGATCCCGAGCTCGCTCGACCGTCGATGCGCGCCGAAGCAATGCCGGAAACGACGGCGCTGCGTGACTATCCGTTGGGCGTCGCGCGGGCGCAACTCCACGGGACCTATGTCGTGGCGCAGACCGCCGACGGTATCGTGATCGTGGACCAGCATGCGGCCCATGAGCGCCTGGTCTATGAGCGCATGAAAGAAGCACTGGCCGCGACCGGCATCGCCCGCCAGGCGCTGCTGATCCCCGAAGTGGTGGAGCTCGACCAGCCCGCCGCCGAACGCCTGCTCGCGCGTGCCGGCGAGTTGGAGGAGCTCGGCCTGGTCATCGAGAGCTTCGGCCCGGCCACCGTCGTGGTGCGCGAGGTGCCGGCCTTGCTCGGTGCGACTGATGTCCATGGTCTCTTGCGCGATCTCGCCGACGAGCTCGCCGAGTTCGATACGGCGCTCAGTCTCAAGGAGCGCCTGGAGCATGTCTGCGGCACCATGGCCTGCCACGGCTCGGTGCGCGCCGGCCGCCAGCTCAACCAGGCGGAGATGGACGCGCTCCTGCGCCAGATGGAAGCGACGCCGCATTCCGGCCAATGCAACCACGGCCGCCCGACCTATGTCGAATTGAAGCTCGCGGATATCGAACGGCTGTTCGGCCGGCGCTGATCAGTCGGCCCGCAGCAAGACAAACCGCGCCTTGCCGTATTCCCGGTCGTCGAGCACATCGAATCCGTCCACGGCGAACGCATCCTTGCGGTTCATCTCGGCGACGAGCAGCGCTTCCGGCGCGAGCCATCCGGTCTCACGCAGCGCCTTCAGCGCCGGCACCAGCAGGTTCTTGCCATAGGGCGGATCCAGGAACACCAGTGCGCAAGGACCCCAATTCGCGGCGACGCGCGGCGGCTTCAGCGCGTCGTTGATAAAGAGCTGGGCCCGCGGCTGCTCGCGGCAGGCGGCGATGTTCTTCTTGATGGCCTCGGCGGCGGCTCGGTCGCTCTCGATGAAGCTCGCGCGCTCGGCACCGCGCGACAAAGCCTCCAGCCCCATGGCGCCCGAGCCTGCGAAGACGTCGAGCACCTTCGCGTCCCGCACGGCGTCGTAGGTGTTCATCAGGATGTTGAAGACGGCCTGCCGCGCCCGATCGGCGGTCGGGCGCGTGTCGAGGCCGTCCTGTGAGACGAGCTTGACGCCTCTATGGCTTCCGGCGTCGATCCGCATCGGGCTTTCGCGCCGGCTTCGGCTTCGGCTGCGGCTTGGGCGTGTCCTTCGGCGTTTCGATGCCGAGCTGGTCTTTCAGCACCTTGCCTTTGACCTCCTCGACCTGGCCCTTCTCGAGATTGCCGAGCTGGAACGGGCCGTAGGAGAGGCGGATCAACCGGCTCACCGCCCAGCCGAAATGGCCGCAGAGCTTGCGGATCTCGCGGTTCTTGCCTTCGGTCAGCGCCATGGTCAGCCAGGCGTTGTCGCCCTGCTGCCGGTCGAGGCTCGCCTGCACCGAGCCGTATTTGACACCCTCGACGGTCAGCCCCTTGCGGAGCTGATTGAGATGCTCAACCTCGACCTTGCCGTTGACCCGCACGCGATAGCGCCGCACCCAGCCGGTCGCTGGAAGTTCCAGCCGCCGCGCCACCTCGCCGTCATTGGTGAGCAGCAGCAACCCCTCGGAATTGAGATCGAGCCGGCCGACCGAGACCACCCGCGGCAGTTCCGGCGGCAGGTTCTCGAACACGGTCGGACGGCCCTGCGGATCCTTGGCGGTGGTCAGCAGCCCGCGCGGCTTGTGATAGCGCCAGAGCCGGATCTTCTCCTTGTCCGGCAGCGGCTTGCCATCGACCCGGATGTCGTCGCGATCGGTGACGTTGAGTGCCGGCGAGGCGATCTTCTGCCCGTTGACCTTCACCCGCCCCGCGGCGATCCAGGCTTCGGCCTCGCGGCGCGAGCAAAGCCCCGCCCGTGCCATCACCTTGGCGATGCGATCGCCTTCAGGCGTTGCGCTCATTTCGGGGCGGCGGCGGAGATCAGCGCCTGGAACAGCTTCTTGTCCGCCTCGCCGATGCGGAATTCCGGATGCCATTGCACGCCGATGCAGAATGGCAGGCGCGGATCTTCGATGCCTTCGATCACGCCGTCGGCGGCGACCGCGTTGACGACCACGCCCGGGCCGACCGACTTCACCGCCTGATGGTGCGCGCTGTTGACCTTGATCTCATCCGCGCCGCTGATCTTGTGCAGCAGCGATCCCGGCGTCACCTTCACCGCATGCCCCGGCGTGTTGCGCGGGTTCGGCTGCTCGTGCAGGAGGGAGTCGGTGACCTCGTCCTCGATATGCTGGATCAGCGTGCCGCCGAGGATCACGTTGAGGAGCTGCTCGCCGCCGCAGATTCCAAGCACCGGCTTCTTGCGCGCCAGCATCGCCTGGGTGATGCCCAGCTCGAAATTCGTCCGGTTGGGCTTCAGGGTGACGGTGGCGTGCTTGCCGTTGGCGCCGAACATCGCCGGATCGACGTCGAAGGCGCCGCCCGTGACCACCAGCGCGTCCAGCCGGTCGGCATAGGATTCGACCGCATCCGGCGCATGGGGCAGTCCCACCGGCATGCCGCCGGCCCCGGCGATGGCGTCGGCGTAATTGGCGCGCAGGCCATAGCGCGCGGTCCGGGAAATGCCTTCACCCTCGTCGGAATCCAGGGTCAGGCCGATCAGTGGCTGTTTCATGGCGCCAAGCTAAACCATATCGCCCGGGCCCCGACAAGCGCCGCTTGACCCATGCCGTCCCCCGGTTTCAAGTGCCAGCCATGAGTATTCTGGATCCCGGGCGACATGCCATCAACTATATGGACCTCGCCTTCCGCCAGGCCGAGGCGGCGCGCGACCGCGGCGAGGTGCCGATCGGCGCCGTGCTGGTCGATCCCGGCTCCGGCGAGGTTCTGGCCGCAGACCACAACCGGGTCGAGGAACTCCACGACCCGACCGCCCATGCCGAGATGCTGGTGATCCGCGCCGTTTCGACCGGGCGCAAGGAAAAGCGCCTGCCTTTTGCCGATCTCTACGTGACACTGGAGCCCTGTCCGATGTGCGCGACGGCGATCTCGTTTGCGCGGCTGCGCCACCTGCATTTCGCCGCGCCGGATCCGAAAGGCGGCGGCGTCGAGCATGGGCCGAAGATCTACACCCAACCGACCTGCCACCACCGGCCGGAGGTGATCAGCGGCGACGGCGAGGCGCGCAGCGCAGAACTGCTGCGCGCTTTCTTCAGGGCGCGGCGCTGACATCGGCGCGGAAACGACCGCGCAGCGCCTCGAGCCGGTTCAGATGATGCTGGAGCAGGGGACCGAGCGGCGATTCGCCGATCGGTCTGCGGTGCACCCGCTGCAGGAACTCGGTGTCCGGATAGGAATTGCCTTCGATCAGCATCGGCCCGTCCGGGGTGAGCGCGACGTCCCAGCCGACCAGGATCCGATCCGCGAAGACCTCATGCGCGCGGATCGCCAGGGCGGAGATCGCGGGCCATTGCGGCAGGATGCGCCCGGCCACGGCAGCGCCCGTCATCGGGTGACGCTCGTACCAATGTTGCGGACCGATCGTCGTGTCGCCGCACATCTGGCCGAGGCGGCCGGTTTCGAGGTCGATCGGGGCCGCATATTCCTCTCCGCTCGGCCAGCCGGGCTCCAGCTTGGAGATCGTGCGCAGCATCGCGTGGGTGATGACCGGGTGGTGCTCGGGCGAGACGCCGGTGACGATCCGCATCGTCACCAGCGAGCGGTCGGCAAGATCCGCGATCTCCGGATGGTTCCGCAGGAGCGGCTGCAGGAGCTTGGGGCGTCGCCGCGTTTCGGCCGCGATCGATTCCAACAGCTCGCCCAGCGCCAAGGCGTCATCGCCGATGACGAATCGTCCGTCGGCTCGGCGCCGGAAGGCTTCCGCGCCAACCGCGCCGCGACCCTGCTCCGGTTTCAGGAACAGATCTCCGGCGAGCGCATGGCGCTCGAGCACGATGACGCGGCCGCCTTGCGCGACGGCGGCGATCGTCGGCGTGGGCAGGCCGAAGGTCTTGCAGGTCTCGGCGAAGAGGCGCTTGTGACCCAGGTTGATCCGCTCGCCATGGATCTTGGGCTGAAGTTTGTGCAGCGAGCGCAGCAGGCCTTCCTTGATTTCGTGGCGCATCACGTAGCCGCTGCAATCGACCGGGCCGCGCCGACGATAGTGCTCGTGGAAATAATAGCAGCGCGGATTGACCCAGTCGCGGAAGCCAAGCCGGGCTTGCTGTCGGATTTGCTCGGCGATCGATATGCCGCAGCGGCGCTGCACGATCCCCGCATAACGCGGTGTGTACCAGAGGATCAGGGCTGCAGCGGCGATCGGTTTCAGGCAATACCAGTAGAGCCGCTCGAGGTGCGGATGGTTGGCGCGGCGCCAGAGCCGAAGCCGCGTGAAGAGCCGCCGCCCGCGAATACCCACCGCGGCCTCGGGCTCGAACGTTGCAACGGTCAGCCGTCCGACAGGTCGGACGGCGAGCTCGCGCAGATCGGACAGATGAGACATCGGACGGCATCGCTCCGGCGGCGGGCCGAAACGCGGCCCGGCCGGCATTTGACGCCGCGAGGCTGTCCCCCCACTGACCGCCTGCGCGATCAGATCGGCAGCTTGTCCCGGAGTTGATAGTAGAAGATCGAGGGCGCCAGGAACCAGGGATTCCCCGAATAGAGCGGCCGGGTCGGGAACGGGATGTTGTCGAGCGGCGTCTTGCCTTCCGCCTTGCCCAGAACCTGCTGGCCGATCCGCATGCCGAAATAGGTCGCGAGCGAGATGCCGGAGCCGCAATAGCCCATGGCGTAATAGAGCCCGTCCTGCTTGCCGATATGCGGCAGCGTGTCGAAGGTATAGGCGACGAAGCCCATCCAGCTGTGCGTCACCTTCACGGAGGCGAGCTCCGGGAAGATCGCGCGCATCCACTTGTGGAGCCGCGGCGCGCTCACGCGCGGATCGTTCTCCATATAGGCGACGCGGCCGCCGAACAGCATGCTGCGCTGGTCGGGCGAGAGGCGGTAGTAGAAGACCAGCTTACGCGTATCGCTGAGGACGCGATCGTTCGGGATCAGCTTCAGCATCTCTTCCTGCGGCCGGTTCTCGGTCGCGATGATGTAGCTGCCGATCGGGATCACGCGCCGGCGCTGCCAGGGCGTGATCGGGTTGGTGTACCCGTTGGTGGCAACAATGACGTCGCGTGTGGCGATCTTGCCCTTCGGCGTTGCGACCACGAAGCC
>Ga0209257_1000592_pt1 | contig 60466 bp, 52 predicted proteins | sample AraplaCvi_mCL_r2_FD_184277 | JGI IMG/M metagenome (GOLD analysis project Ga0209257, IMG submission 184277) | Arabidopsis root microbial communities from North Carolina, USA - plate scrape MF_Cvi_mCL_r2 (SPAdes) (version 2) | ecosystem: Host-associated > Plants > Roots > Endosphere | place: USA...
TGGGCTGGGCGCCCTTCGCGCCGCGCGTCTACGTCATGTACTTCGTCGAGGGCACGACCGACCTGACGCCGGAGTCGCTGCCGATTCTCGAGGCGCTGCGCAACGCGGCGAAGCCCGACTCGGAGGTGCAGATCACCGGCCACACCGACACCACGGGCAGCGAAGAGACCAACGACAAGCTGTCGCACGACCGGGCGGTCGAGATCCGCGCCGCGCTGGTCAAGCAGGGCCTGCCGTTCGAGAACGCCAAGGTCGTCGGCCGCGGCGAGCGCGAGCTGCGCATCCCCACCGACGACAACGTCAGCGAGTTGGGCAACCGTCGGGTGGAAGTGATCCTGCGGTAGGGGGGGCCTAGCCTCCGCCCACCTCGGCAGCTCCCATCTGGGCCTCGGCCTTCGACGGGATGAGCGGTCGAGCGGCGGCCCGCAGCCGCACCGCCATCACGGTCAGGTCGTCGCTGGGCTCTCCGCCGGCCTCGAAGGCGCGCACCTGGTCGACGAGGCTGTCCACCAGGCCCGGCAGCGTTGCGGTCTTCGACGCCCGGCCCAGGGCGGCGAACACCTGCTCGCGGCGGAAGAGGGCGCCGTCGGGGGCCTGGGCCTCGCTGAGGCCGTCGGTGAAGGCGATCAGGGTCTCGCCGGGCGCGAGGCGGTGATGCTCTTGCGGATAGGGGAACGTCTCGTCCACGCAGAGCGGCGGGCCGCCGTCCAGCTTCAGCTCGCGCACTGCGCCCGAGGCGTCCACCACCAGTGGGTTCTCGTGGCCGGCGCAGCAGAGGTCGAGCCGGCCGTCCGCCGGGTGCAGCACGCCCACCAGCAGCGAGACGGCCATGGCCTGGCGGTTGTCGCGCGACAGCTCGGCGTTGATCTCGCGCACGGCCGCCTCGAGGCTGGTGTTCGGCCGCATCAGTAGGCTGCGCGACAGGGCCTTGCTGAGCGCCATGAACAGCGAGGCCGGCACGCCCTTGCCGGTGACGTCGCCCACCAGGAAGCACACACGGCCGTCATCGAAGAGGAAGGCGTCGTAGAGGTCGCCGCCGACGGTCTTGGCCGACTGCAGCACCGCATCGATCTCAATGGCCGGCGAGATGCGGTCGAGCTCGGCCCGGGGCAGCAGCATGCCCGACTGGATCTCGCTGGCGGCGGCCAGTTCGCCGGAGATGCGTGCGGCGCTGAGGCGCTCGTCCTCCAGGTCGCCGCGCAGCCGGGCCTGGACGCGCCGGCCCTCGACGAAGAGCAGGGCCACCATCACCGCCGAATTGGCCGCGCCGGGCGCCAGCATCGGGAAGGGGTCGAGCAGCAGATTGTTCTGGAACGCCCACCAGCTGGCCCCGAACGCGAGGCCGATCTCGATCGCCGCGCCGACGAGGATGGGACCCATGGGCGCGCGCGGCACGCCCAGGAACGAGAGCAGCACCAGCGCCAGGCCGATCCCCCACTCCACCGGCGCGGCCCAGCCGGGCCGCCGCAGCGCCGCGCCGCGCAGGATCGAATCCACCGCCTGCGCCTGGACGTAGACGCCGTAGATGGCCTTGGCGCGCGGTGTGCTGGTGACGTCGGACGTGCCGGCGCTGGCCAGGCCGATCAGCACGATCTGGTTCTTGAACTGGTCGGGCTTCTGCCCCTGGCGCAGGACGTCCACGGCCGAGGTGGTCTGGGTCGTCCGCCAGTCGCCGAAGCGCAGCAGCAGCTGGCCGTCCGGCCCGGCGGGCACGCGATGGGCGCCGACCTTCACGGCCTGCAGGCGGCCGTCGCGGGTGTCCAGCTCGACCTTGTCGGCGCCGTCCGCCACCCGCACCAGCTCCATCGCGAAGCCGGGGGTCAGGTGGCCGCCCGCCCGGGCGAACAGCGGCACGCGCCGCACCAGGCCGTCGGAATCGCGGTCGCCATTGACCAGGCCGTGGCCCAGGGGCGCGCCGTCCAGCAGCGGGATGTTGGAGACCACGGCGGGGAAGGTCAGCACCTGGTCCGGCAGCTTGCCGGCGAACAAGGCCTCGGGCGGCAGGGCCGGGGGCGCGTCGTCCAGCAGGTCGAAGGACTCCTCGGTGACCCCGGCGCGGGCGAGCACCACGGGATTGCGGCCGATCACCCGGGCGAACACCGCGTCCATCGACGGCAGGTCCTGGATCTCCTGCGACACGCCGGGCGGCAGCTCGCTGTAGATGCTGGTGAATTCCGACGGCGCCAGGCGGTCCGGCTCGGGGAACAGCATGTCGAAGCCGATGACGGCCGCGCCCCGCTCCGAGATCTGTTCCACCAGGCGGGCCAGGTAGAAGCGCGTCCACGGCCAGCCGCCCACGTCGCGCAGGCTGTCGGCGTCGATCACGACCACATGCACCCGGCGCGAGATGTCCGGCGCTGGCGTGATGTTCTGGAACAGGTCGTAGAGCGGCTGGCGCACCAGGTGGCCGCCGAACAGCACCATCAGCGCGACCGCCAGAGCCGCGCCCATGCCTGCGAACCGGACCCGGAGCTTCGCCCCGGGGTCCAGTTCGCTCAGGGCGCTATACGCCGAAGTGGAAGCCGGTTCGGCGGGTGAATGGCGCCCCGGCAAAAGACGCCGAGCCTGCTTGTCCCGAACCGGTCGCTTCGACCTGTCCGGGGCAGGCTCGGGGGCGTCAGACCGCGACCTCGAGTCCGTCATAGGCGCAGATCACCTCCAGCGGCGGCCGATCGGCGCGGACCAGCTCCTCGTAGCGGACAGTCTCGGCGTGCATGCGCTGGATGTCCTGGTCGGTATAGGTCGGTTCGTGGTGGAACAGCGCCAGGCGCCTGGCCTTCGCCGCATGGCAGAGGTCGACGGCCACAACGTTGGACGAGTGCCCCCAGTCCTGCTTCAGGCTGACCGTGTCGCCCAGCGAATACATGGTGTCGCAGATCACCAGGTCGGCGTTCGCGAAGAAGGCCTCGAAGGCCGCCTCGGCGTCCATGTGGTCGACCTTGTGCTCGCTGTCGGTGGAATAGATCGCCGCGCGCCCGGCCTTCTCGAAGCGGTAGCCGTAGGAATCGTGGCTGTGGTGCTGGGCGCAGAGTGTGACGGTCACGCCGCCCACGTCAAAGGCCTCGCCCGGCGCGTGGACCGCGAACTCGAACTTCGCCCGTAGCCAGTCGAACGGCACCGGGAACGAGATCTCCTCCTGCTGGCGACGCAGGGCGGTCTCCGCGTCGGGGTGTCCCGAGTGGATCACGATGGTGGCGGCGGGATTGAAGGCCGGCCCGAAGAACGGGAAGCCCATGATGTGGTCCCAGTGCAGGTGGGACAGGAAGAAGTGGTAGACCGGCGCGTGGCCGCCGGCGATGCGCCGGAACGAGTCGATGCCGAACTCGCGCAGGCCCGAGCCCATGTCGCAGACCAGGAAGGCGCCCTCGGCCCCTTCGACCTCCACGCAGGAGGTGGCGCCGCCGTACGTGCCATAGGCGGCGAAGTCGAGGTTGGCCCGTGCGAAGGCGTCGGCCTCGGCCTCGTCGGCGAAGCTGCGCCCGCCCGCGGCCACCAGGGCCTGGGCGATCTTGGCCTGGATCGCCTCGGCTCGCTGCGCCACCGGCAGGGAGCCGCGCGTGCCCCAGAAGCGTACCAGCATCGGAAATCCCCCTGCCGCCGTTCAGGCGTCCGTATCGACGTCGTCGACGATCTTGAACAGTTTGTCGTAGCGGCTGATCGCGAAGATCTCCCGCATCCGGTCGTTCGGCGCGGCGAGCGTGATCGGCGTGGCCTCGCCGGCCTCGCGGCGGGCGATGGTCAGCGCCCGCAGACCCCTGGACGACATGTATTCCAGCCCGCTCAGGTCGAGGATCAGGGGCGCGCCGGCGGCCGCGGCCTCATGCACGGCCGCGGTCAGGTGCGCCGAGAACGCCTCCCATGTGGTTTCGTCCACGCGGCCCGTGGGTTCGCCCACCAGCCTTCCGCCCGCATGGCGAACCCGCCAACCCAAGTCCATGTGCAGCCCCCGACGCGAACACCGGATCGAACCTCGGGCGTTCCTCCGCAAACTGAAGGCGCCGCATCCGGCGGCGCAACTGGATTCGCGCCGTGGGGGCAGCCTCCGACCCGCGCTTCGGCGCAATCCGTCGAGGCCGGCGTGATTCGCCAGCCCCCGCAGCTTCACTTCGCGGGCGTCGCCCAGGCCGTCGCCGGGCGGCCTGCGGCCCCATTTCGAACATACGGCGCCGTCGACGTTTTGCCGCAGAACGCCCAAAAAACGCGCAAACCCTTATGCCACAAGGTGTTGCGCGAACGCCGCTCCCGCAGGACTCCTTGGTCGAACGATGAAATTCCTGTGGCGAAGCTGAAATAAACAGCCTCAATATCCTCCCACTCAGGCTGGCCCGCCAACAGAGGCTGCCGAGGGGAGGAAAATCTATGACCAAAGGCAGATTCTTCTGCAGCGCATCGGCGCTGGCCGCCACCTTCGCGATGGGTTTGGCGGGCCAGGCCAGCGCCCAGGCCGCATCCGGCCAGACCGCACCGGCCGAGCTCACGGAAGTCGTGGTCACCGGCTCGTTCATCCGCGGGACCCCCGAGGACGCCGCCCTGCCGGTGGACGTGATCGGCTCCGACGAACTGCAGAAACAGGGCAATCCCAGCCCCGTGGAGCTGGTGAAGTCGCTGACGGTTTCCAACGGCGTGCTCGGCGACACCAACCAGTTCGACGCCCGCGCTCAAGGCGCTGAAGGCTCGGCGACGGTCAACCTGCGCGGCCTGGGTCCGGCGCGCACCCTGGTGCTGTGGAACGGCCGCCGGCTCGTCAACGCGCCGACGCTGAACGGGGCGTCCCCCGACCTGAACGTCCTGCCCTTCGCCGCCGTCGGCCGCATCGAGGTGCTGAAGGACGGCGCGGCGGCGACCTACGGCTCCGACGCCATCGCCGGCGTCGTGAACTTCATCTCACGCAAGAACACCGACGGACTGGAGGTGTCCGGCACCTACAAGTACATCGACAACGCCTCCGGCGATTACGATGGGCACGCGGTCTGGGGCAAGCAGTGGGACAAGCTGAGCCTGCTGCTCACCGGCGAGTACCACTACAAGTCCAAGCTTTCGGTCGGCGAGCGCAAGTTCACTCAGCCCGGCTATTTCACCAGCCCGGAGAGCGGCTTCTCGTCGGGCAACGCGACGACCGCATTCCTGCCGCTCACCAACACGGCCACCGGCGCCTTCACTCCGGCCGCCGGCCTGCAGCGGGACGCCGGCTGCGTGCCGCTGGGAGGCATCGCCTCGTTCAGCGGCGCGACCCCGACCTGCCTCTTCAACTACACGCCCTATGACAACATCCAGGAGAAGGAAAAGCGCTTCGAACTCTACGGTGAAGTTGAATACGACCTGACCGAGGACACGAAGCTGCACCTCGAGGGCCTGTACGCCGAGACGGACACCCCCGAATGGCACACCTCGCCGTCGTATCTGGCGCTGCAGGTGCCGACCAGCACGACCAGCCCGGCGGTCACGTCCGGTCTCAGCGCCGGCTACTTCGTCCCGGCCAGCAACCCGGGCTTCGCGCTCTATCGGCAGCAGAACCCGACGCAGATCCCGGCCTTCGCCACCGGCGCCTATATTCCGGGGGTGCTCTACCGGCCGCTCGCCATGGGCGGGAACCCGCTGTTCGGCGACGGATCTTCGAGGGGCAGCCGCAAGTTCGAGGCCTACCGGGTCTCTGGAGGCATCTCGGGCAAGTTCGGCCCCGACATCGGCTATGACCTCAGCGCCACCTACATGCGTGAGGATCTGACCCGGATCGGCTACGACACCATCGTCAGCCGCTTCCAGCTGGCCCTGCGCGGTCTCGGCGGCCCCACCTGCAACATCGCGACCGGCGCGCCGGGCGTGGGCGGGTGCCAGTACTTCAATCCGTTCTCGAACGCGATCCAGTCGAACTACGTGACCGGTCAGACCAACCCCAACTATTCCGCCGCCGTCGCGAACAATCCGGAGCTGATCCGCTGGTTCTTCCAGCCGACCCGGGTGGACGTCTCGGCGGAAGTGTTCGTCGTCGACGCGGTGTTCAACGGCGAGCTGCCGGGCCTGGAACTGGGCGGCGGCGCGGTCGGATGGGCCGTCGGCGGACAGTACCGTGAGCAGAAGTACCAGGCCGACTACGACAGCTTGTCGGACCTCACCGTCACGCCCTGCATCGACACGCCGGTGAACGGCTCGACGAACTGCACCGTGCGGAACGGCCCCTTCATGTTCCTCGGCGGCGGAACGCCGGCCAAGCTGTCGGGTGAGAACTGGGGCGCGTTCGCCGAAGTCAGCCTGCCGCTGACCGACAGCTTCCAGGTGCAGGCGGCGGCCCGCTACGAAGACTATGGCTCGAAGGGCGGGTCGACGTTCAATCCCAAGGTCTCGGCGCGCTGGCAGGTCACCGACTTCTTCGCGGTCCGCGGTTCGATCGGCACGACCTTCCGCGCCCCGCCGCTGACGTCGCTCGATCCAGGCCAGGTCACCAGCCTGCAGTTCCTGGGCGGCGCCTTCCGCGCGGTGGACGTCCTTGGCAATCCGGACCTGAACCCGGAAAAGGCGACCACCTACTCGGTCGGCGGCATCGTGAAGGCGGGACCGTTCCGCGCGACGGTCGACTACTGGAACTTCGACTTCAAGAACCCGCTGGTCGCCGAGCCGGTGGGCGGCATCTTCGCGACGCTGTTCCCGACGGGCACCGGGACCGGCAATTGCGGGGTGGCCGCGCTGGCGGGCCTGCAGTCACGCTTCACCTTCAACGGCGTGTGCAACGTGGCCAACCTGTCGCGGATCCGCACCCAGTATGTGAACGGCCCCGGCGTGAAGACCGACGGCATCGACATCCTCGCGACCTTCGATGTGAACGAGTTCTTCGGCGCGCGGCTGCAGCTCGGCAGTTCGCTGACCTACGTCCACAAATATACCGTCGAGAACACGACGGTTGAGGGCGTGACGGTGTCGAAGGCCTTCGACGGGGTCGGGAAGCTGAACTACCAGACCCAGATCTATCCGATCCCGCAATGGAAGGCGCAGGCCTACGTCGAATACAATCGCGACATCCACACGGCCCGCCTGACGATGAACTTCATCGACAGCTACGTGGATCAGCGCAGCTCGCCCTTCCCGCCGAACGTGGTCCGTGACGCCGCCAACAACGCGGTGCCGCTGACCAATGCCGGTCAGAAGATCAAGACGCAGACCACATTCGACTTCACCTACCGGGCGACGCTGCCCTGGGACACCACGATCGTCGCCACCGTCGACAACCTGTTCGACGAGGACCCGTCGTTCGCCCGGTTGGACCTGGGATACGACCCGTTCACGGGCGGCGCGCTGGGCCGCACCTACAAGGTCACCGTGACGAAGAAGTTCTAAGCAGCCCCAAGCTGCGAGGCTTGACGCCGCCGGCAACCCCGGCGGCGTTTTTTTTGCCCGGAGCTCGGCGCAAACCGCATTTTCGAGAAACGCTGAAGGAATGTATCCTTCTTGCAACGCTCTGGCGCGGCGGAAGAGGTTTCTGACGGCCTGCCGGGGTCGACAACAAGTATCTGAATATTATAAACTATTCCATAGGTCGCAGCGCATTTGTAACGAATCAGTGACTAATGTTTACGGTATGTTTCCGTACCGGAAATCCTGGCGCGCCGCGAAAAGTCGGGTGATCATCGCTCCGCCAAGGCCGGTCATCCGCACGCCAGATGCGGGTCGGACCTTCGGGGAGGAAACACATGAACAGACGCAGCTATTTCTGCGGCGGCTCGCTGCTGGCCGTCGCCCTGTCGCTCGGTCTCGCGAGCGCCGCCTCGGCCCAGGCCGGCCAGGCGGCGCCTTCGGAGGTCGAGGAAGTGGTCGTGACCGGCTCGTTCATCGCCGGCACGCCCGAGGACGCCGCCATGCCGGTGGACGTCCTCTCCAGCGCCGACCTGGAGAAGCAGGGCTCGCCCACGGTCGTCCAGCTGGTGAAGACCATCACCTCGTCGCAGTCCTCGCTGGGGGAATCCAACCGCTACAACGGCGGCGCCGGCACCGCGACGATCAACCTGCGCGGCTTCGGCGCAGCGCGGACCCTGACCCTGATGAACGGCCGTCGGCTGGCCGACAGCCCCGCGGCCGCGTTCCAGGGCGGCGGCGCCAACCTGAACTTCATTCCCACCGCGGCGGTCGGGCGCATCGAGATCCTCAAGGACGGCGCGGCCGCCACCTACGGCTCCGACGCCATCGGCGGCGTGGTGAACTTCATCACCCGCAAGGACCTGGACGGCTTCGAGGTCGACGGCGAGTACGCCCTGATCGACGGCTCGGACGGCGACTACAACGCCAACGCCGCCTGGGGGAAGAAGTTCGACAACGGCAACGTCCTGCTGACCGCCGGCTACCGCCATCGCTCGCGGCTGGACATCCATGAGCGGGACTTCGCCCTGAAACCCTTCGACTTCGCCGGCGCGTCCGGCGCGGCGGGCTTCACGGGCGCGGCGAACCCGGGCTTCTACGTGGCGGGCGCGACGCCGTTCCGCGACAACGGCTGCGCGGAGCTGGGCGGCACCCTGACGCGGACCGTCACCTTCACCAACCCGCTCGCGGGCCAGCCGAACCAGACGCCGACGGTCGCCTTCGCAGTGCCGGTCAACGCCAACCTGCCGCAGACGTCGGGCACGGCCACCACCTGCCGCTTCCAGTTCTCCAACTTCAACGACCTGGTGAACCGCGAGGACCACTACCAGCTCTACGGCGAGGTCAATTTCGACCTCTCGGAGAACATGTCCTTCCACGGCGAAGTGGCGTGGACCAAGAACGACACGCCGGTCCAGCGCCTGTCGCCGTCCAACCTGACGGCGCAGTACCCGTCGCGGGTGGCGGACGGCGGCACCTCGTTCTCGCCCGGGACGCCCAATGGGCCGAACCTGGCGGTGCCGTTCAACGTGCCGGTCAACAATCCGGGCTTCCTGGCGCTGGTCAACGACTGCCGCGCGCCGCTCACGGCCACCGAGTGCGCCGCCATCCGCGCCGGCGCGTTCAGCACGGCGGGCGCCCAGGCCGGCGCTCCGGGCGGAGCCCGTGGCGTCGACATCGTCCAGCTCGGCTGGCGCGCCCTGGCGTTCGGCGGCAACCCCTCGTTCCCCGACCGCGCCGACCACCAGTCGATCGTCAACGACGGCTACCGCATCTCGGGCGGGTTCAAGGGCAAGTTCCTGGGCGGGATCAGCTACGACACCGCGCTCACCTTCATGGAGCAGAAGAACACCTCGAACACGAACGACATCCTGGTGAAAAACCTGCAGCTCGCCCTGCGCGGGTTCGGCAGCCAGGCCGGCAGCGCCAATTCGTGCACCGCCGCCGAGACCGCCAACTACACCAGCGGGGCCGGCAACGCGTCCCTGGGCTGCTACTTCTTCAACCCCTTCAGCAATGCGGTGGCGACCAGCGCCGTGACCGGGGCGGCCAACCCGTTCTTCAACGCCTCGGTGGCCAACGACCCGCTCGTCGTAGCCGGCCTGTTCGGCAACTACACCAACGTGCTGACCAACCAGATCCTGGTAGCCGACGCGGTGTTCTCGGGCGAGACCGGGATCGAGCTGGCGGGCGGCGCGGTGGCGTGGGCGTTCGGCGGCCAGTACCGCTACTCGCGCGAAATCCGGAAGTACGGGGCCTTCTTCAACGCCGACGAGAACCCGTGTCCGGACCGTCCGGCCTGCGCCGACGAAAGCGGCCCGCTGCAGTTCTTCGGCTCGGCCGTGGACCGCGACGACGACGCCAATGTCAAGGCGGTGTTCGGCGAGATCCAGATCCCGATCCTGGACAACCTGAACGTCAACGCGGCCATCCGCTACGAGGACTACCAGGGCGGCATCGGCTCGACGACGAACCCGAAGATCGCGGTGAAGTGGCAGGCGACCGACTGGCTGGCCTTCCGCGGCAGCGCCAGCACCACCTTCCGCGCGCCGGGTCCCGGCCTGACAGGCACGGGCTGCAACAACGGCGTCCGCGTCCTGGGCAGCGCCTACCGCGCCTTCCAGAGCTGCGGCAACCCAGACCTGAAGCCGGAGAAGGCCGACACCTTCAATGTCGGCGTCATCTTCGACATGGGCGGGTTCTCGGCGACGGTCGATTACTTCAACTTCAAGTTCAAGAAGGAGATCGTCGAGGAGAGCGGATCGCGGCTCTATGCGACCATGTTCCCGGGCGGCACGAACGTGAACTGCGGCAACCCGGCCTTCGCCGAGCTGCAGGCGCGCTTCACCTTCGCCGGAACCTGCGGGGCGGCCAATGTCGCCCGCCTGCGCAGCTTCACGATCAACGGCCCGGACACCGATACCTCGGGCATCGAGGCCCGCGTCCAGTACGACTGGGACGGCTGGTTCGACGGCTCCTGGGCGGTCGGCGGCGAGCTGACCTACCTGATCGAGTACAAGCGCAGCGCGATCAACCTGCGCGACTCCAGCATCAACATCGCGCCGGCCGAGGATCGGGCGGGCCTGAGCGACGTGCTCAACGACTTCTTCTCGTACCCCGAGCTGAAGGGGAACGCCTTCGCGGCCTTCAACAAGGGCCCGATCAGCGTCCGCTGGCAGATGCGCTACTCGGAAGGCACCTCGCCGGCCTTCGGCTCACCGTTCTTCATCACGGTCCCCAACTCGGCCGCGCCGTCCGGCGCCGACCTGGTGGCGGTGGGCAAGTCCAAGGACTACTGGCAGCACGACGTGATCGTGCGCTGGGAAGCGCCGTGGGACTCGGTCGTCACGCTCAGCATCCAGAACCTGTTCGACAAGGACCCGCCGTACGTGCCGTCGCCCTACAACTACGACATCACCCAGGGCAATCCGCTGGGCCGGGTGTTCGAACTGGGCGTGAAGAAGACCTTCTAGACCGATCCTCCCGAGAGGGACGACTGGGGGCGCTGGCGACGGCGCCCCCTTTTCTTTGGCCAGTCAGGGCCGGCTGCGCTTGGGCAGGGCCTTGATCTCTTCCGGGGTCAGCTTGCGCACGTTGCGGACCGGGCACCGCTGGGGGCCGATGGGCGAGGGCGCGACGATCTCGGCGTCCAGGCCGGAGCAGATGTAGTCACTGCCGCGCGAGACCAGGGCGATCTTGTTCGACCAGTCCACGTCGTTGCAGCGGCCGAACATCTCGAACTGGTAGACGTCCTTCACGCCCACGCGGACGTTGACGATGCGGTCGTCGCTGGAGGCGAAGCTGTTGACCTGGCGCGTCCAGAAGCACTGGCTTTTAGGCTTGGCGGCGGCGGGTTCCAGGGGCGACCTGGCGGCGGCCGGGCCCGAGGCTGCGAGGCTCAGCGTCACCAGGCCGGCGGCGGCGAGCGACAGGGCGGTTTGAAGTTTCATCTCAGAGATCCTCTGGCCCCAGAACGTCCCCCGAGGAGGCGTCAGTATAGAGGCCTTCGCATGGCCTAGGAACGGCGGCGCGCCGCGCGACGGGCGAAGCGGTCCGGCGCTGCCAGGTCCGCGGCCGCGCGACCGATCGGCGAGGGGGCGCCGAGGGCCAGGGCGGCCACATGCTCGGCCAGCAGCGGCGCCAGCGAGAAGCCGCGCGACCCGAAGCCGGTGAGGACGAGGAGGCCCGGGGCGAGTTCGCCGGCGATCGGCAGGCGGTCGGGCGTCACGGCGCGGACCGAGGCGCGGCCGTCCAGCGGCAGGTCGGCGATGCGCGCCGCCAGGCCCGGCAGGGCCGCGGCGAGCGTGGCGCGGTTGCGGGCGTGGTCGGCCTCGCGCAGGTCGACCGCGTCGTCGTCCCGGTCGTGAGTGGCGCCGAACAGCAGGCCCCCGCGCGTCGGCAGGACATAGCCGCCCCAGGCGGCAGGCGGTGCGGCCAAGGCCTCGCGGGTCCAACTGGCCTGGCCGCGCACGGGCTGCAGCGGCAGGTCCGGGGTGAGGTCGCGCGAGCCGAGGGCAGCGGCCAGGATCACGGCGTCGGCGCGCAGGATCTCGCCGCCATCGGCGTCCAGCAGCACCCACGTCTCATCGTCGCGGCGTAGCGCGCGGACCTCGGCGGTGAGGGGCTCTCCGGTCCAGGCGGCAAGGATCGGGCCGGGGTCGACCACCAGGGCCGCGGATTGGTCCAGAGTTGCGGGCGCCGCCTCGCCCAGCCGCGCCGTGGCTTCGGGGGCGTCCAGCACCGTCAGGGCGCCGGGCTCGAAGACGTCGGCGGCGGCGATGCGGGCGAACCGCTCGGCGTCGCGGGCGTCGGCGGCCAACTGCAGCACGCCGTGGGCGAGGGTCGCCCCGGGGACCTCCCGATAGAGGGCGGTCGCGCGGGCGAACGCCTGGGCGAACAGGCGCGCGGCCTCGCCCAGGCCCGCGTCCAGGCGCGGCGTCACGAGGGCGGCGGGATTGCCCGAGCCGCCGGCGCCGGGGCGGACGGCCTCGGCGACGAGCGCCTCGCCGCCCAGGGCCCGGACGGCGCGCGCGGCGGCGGCCCCGGCGATCCCGGCGCCGACGATGGCGACCCGGCGAGCTGGGGCTTCGGTCGGATCGCCCGGCAGGCGCGCCTCCAGTCGCTCGCGTTTGCGGCCGAAGCCGGGGCGCTTGTCGACGGCGAAGCCCGCGGCGGCGAGACCCCGGCGCACGTGGCCGGCGACGGTGAAGGTGGCCGCCCGCGCCCCGGGGGCCGACCGCTGGGCGACCAGGGCCAGGACCTCGTCGCTCCACATCTGCGGGTTCAGGGCGGGCGAGAAGCCGTCGAGGAACCAGGCGTCGGCGACGCCCGACCAGCCGGCCAGAGCCTCGGCGGCGTCCATCACGGCGAGGTCGAGGATGGCGCCGAATTCGGGGAACTCCACCCGATGCCGTCCCCGCGCGCGGCCGGGCCAGCGCGTGGTCATGAGCGTCGTGGTCTCGGCCAGCTCTGGCCAGCGGCCGAGCGCGCGGGACGCCTCGTCGGCGGTGATGGGGAAGGCCTCGATGGAGAAGACGTGCAGCCGGCCCTGCGGCGGGCGCGTGCGGCGCCAGAGGTCGAGCAGGGCGGCGATGTTCAGGCCGGTGCCGAACCCCAGCTCGCCCACCACGAAGCGGCGCCGGCCGGCCCAGGCGTCGGGCAGGCCGCAGCCTTCGAGGAACACGGCGCGGGTCTCGGCGAGGCCGTCCTCCGCCGAGAAATAGACGTCGCCGAACAGGCGCGAGCGGGGTTGGCCGTCATCGGTCCAGGTGAGCGGACTCTGCGCGCTCGCCGGCGGGTCGGCGGTCATTGGGGTGTCCGGAAACGAAGAAGGGCCGCCCCATGGGGCGGCCCTTCCGTAACGCGAATCCGCGTGAAGAAGCTTACTTCTTCTCGGGAGCAGCCGGAGCAGCTTCGGCGGCCGGGGCGGCCGGAGCAGCGGCGGCGTCGGCGGCCGGAGCAGCGGCGGCGTCCGTGGCGGCGGCGGCGGCGGCGTCAGCAGCCGGAGCAGCGGCGTCGGCGGCCGGAGCGGCGGCGGCGTCGGCGGCCGGGGCTTCAGCGGCCTTCTCTTCTTGCTTTTGGCAGGCGGCGACGCCCAGCATGGCGACGGCGGCGCTGGCGATCAGCAGTTGCTTCATCATGGTCCCAAATCCTCTGGTCGAGTGTCAGGCGTCGGTCGGACTTTCCCGCCGATCGTGGAATGGGCAAGGCCGCCCCCCGACGCATGCGCATGGATACGGCGCCGCAGCCGGGCATAGCAAGGCCAAAAATCACGGACTTGTGATCACTTTTTCAACCTTTGCCGTGGGCCGCGACCCAAGGCAAGAGGGCAGCGCGAGGGGGATCAGCCCTCGGCCGGAATGTTCGACAGGGCTTCTTCCAGCTCCAGGAAGCTGGGTTGCGAGCCGGTCGGCACGTTGCCACGGCCGATCTCGACCGAGATCTGGGCGGCGTTGCCGTGCAGGTGGGCCACGAGGACCGCCTGGATGATCCTGTAGAACGCGCCCTCTTCGTTGACCACCTCCTGCATGCGCGTCGCCATCGGCCCGACGATGCCGTAGGCCAGGAACACGCCCAGGAAGGTGCCCACCAGGGCGCCGCCGATCATCTCGCCCAGCACTTCCGGCGGCTCGGTGATCGCGCCCATGGTCTTGATGACCCCCAGCACCGCCGCGACGATGCCGAGAGCGGGCAGGGCGTCGGCCAGGCTCTGGATCGCGTGGCCGGGCATCAGGGCCTCGTGGTGGTGCTTCTCCAGCTGCTTCTCCATGGCGTCCTCGACCTGGTGCGGGTCTTCGAGGTTCATGGTCATCATGCGAAGCGTGTCGCAGATGAAGTCGATGGCGAAGTGGTCCTTCATGATCTTCGGGAAGCGGTTGAAGATCGTGGATTCCTTGGGATTCTCGATGTGGCTTTCCAGGGCGATCACGCCCTTGGACTTCATTGTCTTGGTCAACAGGAACAGCAGCGCCAGCAGGTCGCGGTAGTCCGAGGCCTTCCACTTGGGGCCGCCGAACACCTTGCCGAAGCCGCCGCCGACGCCCTTGATCGTGCCCATGGAGTTGGCCACGAGGAAGCTGGCGACGCCGGCGCCGCCGATGGCCATCATCTCATGGGGCAGGGCGTGCATGATCACGCCCATGTTGCCGCCCGAGATGATGTAACTGCCGAACACGAGGCCGAACAGCAGTACAAGGCCGATGATCTGGAACATGGATTCCCCGCGACGTCGGGGGCGACCATGCCGATTAATGCTTAATGTCCAGTGAGTGGTGACCATCTTCCCGCGGCGCAGAATTGCCGCAGGACGCCAACCCGCCTATGCCAGGGCTTCATGGCCAGCCCCGCCGCCAGCACCCTCCCGCGGAGCTCGTTCGCGATCATCTTCGCCGTCTCGGCGGCGACCGCGATGGGCAATACCGGCCTGATCTCGGTGCTGCCGGCGATCGGGCGTTCGATCGGCATTCCGGACCCGATGGTGTCGGCGATCTTCTCGCTGTCGGCGCTGCTGTGGGCGTTCTCGTCGCCCGGCTGGGCGCGGGCCTCGGACCGCTTCGGTCGCAAACCCCTGATGCTGGTCGGCCTGGCGGGCTTCATGACCTCGATGGCGCTGTGCGGCCTGGTGGTCAGCGCCGGCCTTCGCCACATGGCCGCGCCAATGGTCATCTTCGGCTTCCTGCTCTTGGCGCGGGCGCTGTTCGGCCTCTTCGGCGCGGCCAGCAACCCGGCGACCCAGGCCTATGTCGCCGAGCGCACGCCGCTCTCGGGCCGCACCCAGGCCATGGCCAGCCTCGCCGGCGCCTTCGGCCTGGGCACGGTGATCGGGCCGTTCCTGGCGCCGCTGTTCGTGTTCCCGGTCGTGGGCCTGGCGGGGCCGCTGTTCAGCTTCGCCCTGATCGCCCTGGCCATGCTGTTCGTGGTCTGGCGCTTCCTGCCCGACCAGAAGGTCCCGCTCGAGGCCCAGCGGCCACGGCGGCCGGTGGTGGTCGGCGCGGCCAAGGAACGCCCGCTCTGGCGCGATCCCCGCATCACCCCCTTCCTGCTCTACGGCTTCATCGTCGCCACCTGCCAGACCGCCCAGGCCCAGAGCCTGGCCTTCCTGATCATCGACAAGGTCCACCTGTCGCCGATCGCTGCCCAGGGCTACATCGCCACCGCCATGATGTTCGGCGCGGTGGCCGGCCTGCTGGCCCAGTGGGGCTTGATCCGGATGTTCGAGATGACGCCGCGCCAGCTGCTGCGCTGGGGCGTCGCCGTGGCCGGCGCGGGCAACCTGATCGTCGCGGCCGCGCCCAGCGGCGACAACGGCTTCTATGTGGTGGTGGCCGGCTACGCGCTGTCCAGCCTGGGATTTGGCTTCGCCCGGCCAGGCTTCACCGCCGGCTCTTCCATCGCCGTCGGTATCGACGAACAGGCGCGCGTCGCCGGGGCCATCGCGGCGGTGAACGGGATCAATGTGATCTTCGCGCCCGGGTTCGTCTTCCTCTACCAGCACTTCGGGCCCGCGCCGTTCGTGCTGAACGCCGTCCTGATGCTGGGGATGCTGGTCTACGCCTTCCGCAGCCCGGCGCTGAAGAACGCCGACCCCAAGCCGGCCACGCGCGACGCGGCCACCCTGGCCACCCTGGAAAAGAGCGACGAGGGCGGGGCGAGCTAGTTGCCGGAGGCGGCGGCCTCGGCCTTCAGGCGGCCCACCATGTCGGCCGAGAGATAGCCGTCGGCGGTGAGGCCGCGGGCCTTCTGCCATTCGCGCAGCGCCTTGCGGGTGCCCATGCCGACCACGCCATCCGAGCCGCCGGGATCGAAGCCCAGCGCGGTCAGCGCCCGCTGCGCCGTCATGCGGTCGACCAACGACAGCGGCGTTTCCTGCGGCCAGGGCTTCACCAGCGGCCCGCCGCCGGCCACCCGGTCGGCCAGCAGGCCCACGCCCAGCGCATAGGCGATGCTGTTGTTGTACTTGCGGATCGCGAAGTGGTTCGGCAGCAGCAGGAACAGCGGACCATTGGCGCCGGCGGGCGCGATCAGCTGGGCCGGAGCGTCCTGGTCGTTGCGGGACCAGTCCTTGCCGTCGGCGGGCCGCACGCCCTTGGCGTTCCACCAGGCCGGTGTCTCGCGCGGCCCTTCGGTGAGGCTGAAGTCGAAGCCCGGCGGCACGGTGACCTCGCGCGCCCAGCCCTGGCCGCGGACCCAGCCGGCCTTGGCCAGCAGGTTGGCGGCCGAGGCCAGGGCGTCGGTGGACGAGGCCCAGATGTCGCGCTTGCCGTCCCCGTCCTCGTCGACCGCGGTCGAAAGGAAGGTGGTCGGGATGAACTGGGTCTGGCCCATGGCGCCGGCCCACGAGCCGCGCAGGCGTGCGCGGGGGAACTCCCCGGACTGGATGATCTGCAGCGTGGCGATCAGTTCGCCCTCGGCCCACGGGCGGCGGCGGCCCTGGGCGGCGAGGGTCGACAGCGAGCGGACGGTGTCCAGGTCGCCCTGGATAGCGCCGAAGCCGCTCTCCATGGCCCAGACGCCGATGAGGACCTGCCGGGGCACGCCGAAGCGGTTCTCGATGTCGCCCATCATCGGCGTGTCGGCGGCGCGGCGGGCGCCGATGGCGATGCGGTCGGCGGTGACCACGCCCTTCAGATAGTCGCTGATCGGCTTGGAGAACTCGGGCTGGCGGCTGTCGAGGCCGGCCACGCGAGGGTCGGGAGCCAAGCCCGCCATCTCGCGGCTCAGCACCTCGGGCTTGATGCCGGCGGCCAGGGCCCGGCCTTGGAACTCGGCGGCCCAGGCGTCGAAGATCATGTCGCCCGACGCGGTGGGCGGGGCGACCGAGGGCGCGGCCGCGGGCACGGCCAGCTCGGCGGCGGCGGCCGCCGCCGTGGCGGCCGGCACGACGACCGTCGGCGGCGGGGCGGCGGGGCTCGCACAGCCGGCGAGGGCGAGGAAGGCGGGGAGAACGCGACGACGCATCGGGCGGAGACTAGAGTGCGTTGGGGCGCGCCCCAATCAAAAGGGCGTCAGGTTGACTCAGGTCGGCCGTCCCCGTATATGCGCCCGCTCTTGTTCGCCAACCCGGCCGGTCCCGGCCCGATTGAAGATACGGTCCCATGAAGGTCAGAAGCTCGCTCAAGTCGCTCAAGACGCGTCACCGCGACTGCAAGCTCGTGCGCCGCAAGGGCATCGTCTACATCATCAACAAGACCGACCCGCGCTTCAAAGCCAAGCAGGGCTGAGTTCGCGCGTGCCGTCTCCCAGGGTCGTTCTCTGGGACTTCGGCAACGTCATCGTGCGCTGGAACCCGCGCACGCTCTACGAAAAGATCTTCCCCGATCCGGTCGAATGCGACCGGTTCTTGTCCGACGTGTGCACCATGGCGTGGCACGCGCCGACGGACTGCGGCGTCACCTTCGCCGAGAACTGCGCCGCCCTGAGCGAGCGCCATCCGCACCACGAGGCCGAGATCTGGGCCTGGCATCGGCGCTGGGACGAGATGTTCTCGGGCCCCATCGCGGAGACCGAGGCCGTCATCGAGGCGCTGCACGCCGGCGGCGTGCCGCAATACGGCCTCTCCAACATCAGCCATGAGACCATCGACTCCACCCTGGCCATGAGCCCGGCGTTCGCCCGCCTGGCCGACTTCGTGGCGTCGGGCCGCGAACTGGTGATGAAGCCCGACCCGGCCATCTACCGCATCGTCTGCGAGCGGTTCGGCCTGGAGCCCGGCGAGGTCCTGTTCGTGGACGACAGCGCCAAGAACATCGCGGCCGCCCAGGCCTTGGGCTTCGACGTCCACCACTTCACCGACCCGGCGGCGCTGCGGCCCGCCCTGGAAGCCCGCGGCCTGATCTAGGCGGCCGGAGGCGGCGGCGCGTCCGCCGATCCCCTCGAAAACGTAACTGCAAAGCTTGTTGGCACGGCCCCTGCAAAGCTTGGCCGGCAACACCAGTGCTTTGTCTCAAACCAGTACGGGCTCCGATCGGGGTTCGTCACAGAAACCGGACCTCGATCATGCGCACTCGCAACATCGCCTTTATCGCCGCGGCCGTCATGGCCGTGGCCACCGCCGCCTCCGCGGCCCCCGTCGTCAGCCTGTCGAACATCGGCGACCCGAACACCCTGCCGGCCGGCGAGGAGCTCATCGCGGACTTCAACGACGCCGGGAACCCCGAGGCGACCCTCGTGTCGGGCTTCACCCTGGATCTCGTCGGCGCCACCGTCGGCGTCAACGAAGGCGGCACCGGCTACAGCGGCACCCTGCCGAACGACCCGACCCACTACCTGACGGTCCCGGGCGGCGCGAAGGCCACGCTCACCTCGGTGCGCGCCCTGCGCAGCTTCAGCCTCTACATGGGCTCGCCGGACACCTACAATTCGATCCGCTTCATCGGTGACAATGGCTACGACTTCACCCTGACGGGCGCTCAGATCTCGGCGGGCTACGTCGGCCAGAGCTGGACCTGGGGTCAACGGATCAACTTCGACTTCGGCGGCTACAACGTGAAGAAGGTCGTCCTGACCTCCGCTGCGAATTCGTACGAAGTCGACAACTTCGCCGCCAACGCGGTTCCGGAGCCCGGCACCTGGGCCCTGATGATCACCGGCTTCGGGGGCGCGGGCGCCATGCTCCGTCGTCGCCGCACCGCTTCTACGTTCGCCTAGCCCTCTCTCCACTCGGCGAACGAACTGAGAGCCCCCTGCCCTTCGCCAGGCAGGGGGCTTTTTCCTGCCCGGTTGCGTGAGGGGGCGCTAGTCGCCGTTGCGCACCAGGTCGAAGAACTCCTGCCGCGTGCGCGGGTCGTCGCGGACCTCGCCCAGCAGGCTGCTGGTGGTCAGGCGCGAGCCGGGGGTGTTCACCCCGCGCATGGTCATGCAGCTGTGCTCGGAGACGATGACCACGCCGACCCCTTTGGGCTGCAGGATATCCTGGATCGCGTCGGCGATCTCGGCGGTGAGCTTCTCCTGAATCTGCAGGCGCCGCGCGAAGCCGTGGACCACCCGGGCCAGCTTCGAGATTCCCACCACCCGGTCGGTCGGCAGATAGCCCACATGCGCCTTGCCCAGGAACGGCAGCATGTGGTGCTCGCAGAAGCTCACCACCCGGATGTCCCGGAGCACCACCAGCTCGTCATAGCCGCCGACCTCCTCGAAGGTGCGGGCGAGGTAGTCCTTCGGGTCGACCTCGTAGCCGGAGAACAGCTCGCGATAGGCCTTGATCACCCGGCGCGGCGTGTCGAGCAGGCCTTCGCGGTCGGGGTCGTCGCCCGCCCATTCGATCAGGGTCCGGACGGCGGCCATCGCCTCGTCCTCGGTGGGCTTCGTGCGGGTTTGGTCGGCCATGCATCCTCCGCGTCCAACCGCCACAACGGATGGCGCGCGGCGGAGGTTCAGAGTGCGTGACAGGGCGGCCGCGGAACACTAGGTTCCGCCGCTTTCCGCGCCTCCACATCTAGCTTAAAGGCTTGGCCATGGCCGACGACGCTTCCGCCCACCCCGACGTCCTGAACGCGACCGCCCAGGGCCAGCTCAAGAGCATCATCGAGCGTATCGAACGCCTCGAGCAGGAGAAGGCCGAGATCTCCGAGCAGATCAAGGAAGTGAAGGCCGAGGCCAAGGGCAACGGCTTCGACGTCAAGATCATCAACAAGGTGATCCGCATCCGGAAGCAGGACCGCGCCAAGCGCCAGGAGGAAGAGGCCATCCTCGACCTCTATCTCTCGGCGATCGGAGAGATTTGAAGCGCAAGCCGCCGGTTTCGCCCCATGAGGCCCGGAAGGCGGCCGCCAAGCGCGCCGCCCTCAACGCCCTGAAGCGCGCCCGGCGGACGGCCGACAAGGCCGGCGTCAAGCTTTCCGACTGGGAGGGCGAGTTCCTCACCGAGGTGACGGACCGGGTGAAGACCTACGGCCGCGCGTTCGGCGATCCCGAAAAGGGCGCGCCGGGCGAGGCGCTGTCCGCCCTGCAGGCGGTGAAGCTCAAGGAGATCGCCGCCAAGGCCAAGGGCGAGCCCAAGGCCATGAAGCGGGGGCGCGGCTTCCGGCGGCGGAAGGCCGAGGACTAGGGCGCGCTCACGCCCGATTCACCATCTGTCTTCACGCTGTTTTGGTCCTGATCGGGTCTACTGGCCCCGTGTCCGGACCTCGTTCTCTTCGCACGGCTGCTGGGGCCAGGGCCGCCTTGGTCGGCGCGCTGTTCAGCCTGCTCGCCGGCCCGGCGCCGGCGCAGGAGATCACCGAGGCCAGGTTCGCCTCGCTCATGAACACGGTGTTCGGCCAGGGCGCCTGGCGCATGACCGGCGGCTATCGCACGCCGGCCCGCGAGGACGAGCTGCGCGCGCAAGGGGCGATGACCGTTCGGCCCGGCGGTCTGTCGCGCCACTCGCTGGGACGGCCGGGCGCGCCAGGCGCGTTCGACCTCGTGGTGGATGGGATGAGCCCGGCCGCGGCCGCCGAGCGGCTCCGCGGGGCCGGCGCGCCGTTCGCCAGATACCAGCCGAAGGGCGCGCACGGCACGCAGGGCCCGCACCTCCATCTGGAGCCCTACGGCTTCGGCGCCCCGGTCGGGAACTCGCCGCGGTTCCAGTTGGCGTCGTCAGCTCCATCCAAGGCCAAGCCGGAGGCTGGCCGCGCGCCGGCCGTCACGATCACCATGCCCGCGTCGAGCGCCGCGAGCCTCTCCGCCGCCCGCGGCGAGCTGAGCCGCCTGCGGGCGAGTGCGGAGCAACATCGCCCCGAGGCGCAGCTCGAACTCGGCCGCGCCTACGCCCTGGGCTACATCGCGCCGCGGGACTTCGCGGAGGCGCAGTCGTGGCTGGCGGCGGCGGCCGACAACGCCGACGCCGACCCGCAAACACGGGCCGAGGCCGAGGCCGTGCTCGGGGAGGTGACGGCCCTGCTCGAGGCGGAGCGGGCGCAGCAACCCGCCCGCTACGCCAAGCTCAAGACGGGCGTCGCTGACCGCTAGCCGGAAGCGGGATGACTCCTCAGCCCTAACGGCTACTCTCTGGGCGGAACGGGGAGGCGGCGATGGAACGGGCGAGCCGGCGGGCATTCCTGGGCGCCGCGGGCGCGGCGTGGTCGGGCGCGGCGATGGCCGCCCTCCAGCCGGATGAACCCGACCTCGTGGTGTTCAACGCCAATGTCTACACGGTGGATCGGGCGCAGCCGCGGGCCGAGGCCTTCGCGGTGAAGGGCGAACGGTTCGTGGCGGTCGGCTCGAACGACGACGTCCGCTCGTTGATCGGCAGGCGCACCCAGACCTACGACGCGCGGCGGATGACGATCACGCCAGGGTTCATCGACACCCACAACCATCCCGTCGGCGACGTGCTGCTGTACGAAGTGCTGGTCGGCAATCCGTTCGAGGTGGAGTTCGTCACCATCGACTCGATCGTGGAGAAGCTGGCCGCGAAGGTTCGGACGCTGCCGCCCGACACCTGGGTCTCGGGCCACTTCTTCGACGACACCAAGGTGAAGGACAAGCGGCAGCTTGTGATGGCCGACCTCGACCGCGTCTCGCGCGAGCACCCCGTGGTGGTCAACCACCGCGGCGGGCACACCGCCTTCTACAACAGCCGCGCCTTCGCCCTGGCCGGCGTGACCAAGGCGACGCCGAATCCGCCGGGCGGCACCTACGACCGTGGCCCCGACGGCGAGCTCACCGGGCGAGTCACCGACACCGCCATGGACGTGTTCGACAACGTCGGCCGCCGGCCCACGTTCTCACCGGAGGAGACGGCGCGCCGCGCTCGCGACGGTCTGGCCCACATCTCGCGCGAGTTCGCCCGCTACGGCCTGACCACGGTGCATCACCAGGGCGGCGACTTAGCGGCTCTGCAGGACGTCCGCGCCCGCGGCGACCTCAAGCATCGCGTCAGCTACGAACCGATCGGCCCGGTGCTGGAGGCCATGATCCGCGCCGGCCTGAAGACCGGGTTCGGCGACGACTGGATCCGGTTGGGCGCCACCTTCGAGCACACGGTCGACGGCTCGTTCTCGGAGCGCACGCTGGCCTGGAGCAAGCCGTTCCCCGGCCGCACGCCGCCCTACTACGGCAACCTCGTGGAGGACCAGCCGACGCTGGACGCCTGGGTCGAGCGGGTGCATCGGGCGGGTATCGACGTGAACTGCCACGCCAACGGCGACCGGGCGATCGCCAGCGCGCTGACGGCGATGGAGCGGGCGCAGAGGTTGTTCCCGCGGCCCGAGGCGCGCTTCAAGATCACCCACTGCACGCTGGTGAACCCGGAGCTGGTGCGCAGGATCAGGGCGCTGGACGTCACGCCCGCCTGCTTCACCACCTACGCCTACTACAACACCGACAAATTCGGCTTCTACGGCGAGGACTTCATGAGGAACGCCATGGCGTTCCGCAGCTTCCTCGACGCCGGCGTCAATGTGGCGGCTGGGTCGGACTTCTATCCCGGGCCGTTCGCGCCGCTCATGGGCATCCAGGGGATGGTCACGCGCACGGGCTGGAACGGCGAGACCTGGGGCGCGAACCAACGGATCACGCCCGCCGAGGCGCTGCGCGTGAACACCTACAACGGCGCCTACGCGAGCCGCGAGGAAGCCCTGAAAGGCTCCATCACGCCCGGCAAGCTGGCCGACTACGTGGTGTTGGCCGACGATCTCACGGCGGTCGCGCCGGAGAAGATCAAGGACATCCAGATCGTTCGCACCGTCACCGGCGGAAGGACGATGTACCAGGCCTGAGCCGCCCCAACGGAGCGGCGGAACCTAGGCCGCCGCGACCTCTTCGGTTTCGGAGCCTTCGGCGCCCTTCACCAGGCCCTCGAGGCCCTGTTCGCGGACCTTGCGGTAAAGCGTGGAGCGGCCGATGCCGAGGCGGCGGGCCACCTCGCTCATGTGGCCGGCGTAGACCTCGATGGCGAGCTGGATGAGGTCGCGTTCGATCTCCTCCAGCGTGCGGAGGTGGCCGCGGGCGTCGAGGATGCGGACCGGCTGGTCCACCGGGGCCTCGGCGGACGCCGTGATGCTGGGCGCAGGGGGCGACGACGCCACGTACTCCGGCGGCGGCGCGGCGACGCCCGAGATGGCCGGGAAGTCGTGCGGCTGGAGGTAGGGCGCGTCGGCGAGCACGATGGCGCGGTAGACCGCGTTCTCCAGTTGCCGCACGTTGCCGGGCCAGTCGAAGGCGGCGAGGTAGGCCATGGTCTCGGCGCTCGCGCCCACCACGGACTTGCCCTCTTCCACGTTGAAGCGGCGGACGAAGGCGTCGACCAGGGCGGCCACGTCCTCCTTGCGCTCCCGCAGGGCCGGAGCCTCGATGGGGAACACGTTCAGGCGGTAGTAGAGATCTTCGCGGAAACGGCCCTCGGCCACAGCCTGGCTCAGGTCGCGGTTGGTGGCCGAGACGATGCGCACGTCCACCTTGATCGAGCGCTTGGCGCCGATCGGGTCGATTTCGCTCTCCTGCAGGGCGCGCAGCAGCTTGACCTGCACGTCAAGGGGAAGTTCGCCCACCTCGTCGAGGAACAGGGTGCCGCCGTTGGCCTCCTGGAACTTGCCCAGGTGCTTGTCGCTGGCGCCGGTGAAGCTGCCCTTCTCGTGGCCGAACAGGATCGACTCCACGAGGTTCTCGGGGATGGCGCCGCAGTTCACGGCGATGAACGGCTTGCCCGCGCGGTCGGACGATCCGTGGACGGCGCGCGCGATCACTTCCTTGCCGACCCCGCTCTCGCCGGTGATCAGGATGGGGATCGACGACTTGGCCGCCCGCTCGCCCAGCCGCTTGACCATCAGCATGGCAGGCGAGGTCCCGATCAGGTCGTCGAAGGTGGTGCGCCCGGAGGCGTGCTTCTTGAGCCGGTCCACCTCGCTCTTCAGCGAGCCCATGGAGAGCGCGTTGCGGATGGAGACGGTGATCCGTTCCGGGCTGGCCGGCTTCACGAAGAAGTCGCAGGCGCCCGACTGCATGGCGTGCACGACCGTGTCGATCCCGCCCGTGGCGGTCAGCACGATCACGGGCTGGTTGTAGCTGCGGGCGCGCATTTCGATCAGCGTGTCCTGGCCGGAGATGCCGGGCATCACCAGGTCCAGCAGGACGACGTCCACGGACGCGCCCGAGTTCAGGTGCTGAATCGCCTCATCGCCGCTCTGGGCGTGGGCCACCGCGAAACCGTCGCGCTCCAGGACGGCCTGGATCAGACGGCGTTGTGTCGGGTCGTCGTCGACGACCAGAACCGTTTTGGCCATATGAAAACACCCACCGGACTTGGACGCCCGTCGTTCTGACGAGGCCTTGTTCTTGTCCCCCTTTGATACAGGCGAAGGGTAAAGGCGGCGTTTCGGAGACCCGAATCAGGGGTTAACGGCCAAGGTTTCCTGCGCGCTGGGGTTGCGGAGGGTGAAAAAGGGCAGGAAAGCCTGAACCAGCGGGCCGATGGCGAAGGCGTAGAGGACGGTGCCTACGCCCACCGTCCCGCCCAGCAGCCAGCCCAGCGCCAGGACGGTCAGCTCGATGCCCGTCCGCACCAGGCGGAGCGACCAGCCGGTGCGCCGCGCGAGGCCGGTCATCAGCCCGTCGCGCGGGCCGGGGCCCAGCCCGGCGCCGATGTACATGGCCCCCGCCGCGCCGTTCAGCACGACCGCGGCCACCAGCATGGCGATCCGCGCCGGCAGTCCGTCGACCTCGGGAAGAACCAGCATGGTCAGGTCCACCGCCGTGCCGATGGTGAAGATGTTCGCCACCGTGCCGATCCCCGGCATCTGGCGCAGCGGGATCCAGAGCAGCAGCACCACGGCGCCGACGAGGTTCACCAGCATGCCGAAGGACAGGCCGACGCGGGTCGCCAGGCCCTGGTGGAACACGTCCCAGGGATCGAGGCCGAGGGTGGCGCGCAGCATCATGGCCATGGCGACGCCATAGAGCGTGAGGCCGACGAAGAGCTGGATCAGGCGGCGGGTCATCATCATGACGGTCCAGATCGTTCGAACTGGCATTTGAAAACAGAGCCAGTTCTGAGAAGGTGGCTTCATGACCCACCGCCGCATCGGTCCCGCCTCCCTGACCCGCCTGCTGGGCGCGTGGCGCGGCCAGCACACAGGCCCCGCCTACCGCCAGCTGGCCGACGGCCTGCGCCTGCTGATCCTGGACGGCCGGCTGCCGCTGGACGTGGTGCTGCCGGGCGAACGCGAGCTGGCCGTCGCCCTGGAAGTCAGCCGGACGACCGTAACGGCCGCGCTGGGCCGGCTGCGCGACGACGGCTTCCTCGACCGCCGCCAGGGCGCCGGCGCGCGCACGCGGCTGCCGGCCGGGCCGGGCGAACGCGGCGTTACGCCGATCGTCGCCGGCGCCGGGGCGGAGGGCCTGATCGACATGGCCTCGGCCGCCCCGCCCGCCGTCGAGGTGATGCACCAGGCCTATGCCGCCGCGCTCAGCGCGCTGCCGGCGCACCTGCCGCAGCACGGCTACGCGCCGCTGGGCCTGCCGGTCCTGCGCGAGACCATCGCCGCCCGATACAGCCTTCGCGGCCTGCCGACCTCCGCCGACCAGATCATGGTCACCAACGGCGCACTGCACGCCCTGGCCCTGATGCTGCGGCTGAACTGCGGTCCGGGCGACCGGGTTGTGATCGACCACCCGACCTATCCCCACGCCATCGACGCAATCCAGCGGGCGTCCCTGCGCCCCCTGCCGGTCGGGCTGCCGGGGGCCGGCTGGGACGTGGAGGGCGTGGCCGCGGCGCTGCGCCAAAGCGGGCCGCGGCTCGTCTATTTCATCGCCGACTTCCAGAACCCCACCGGCCGCTGGATGAGCCCGGAGGTTCGCACCGCGATCGTCGAGGCGGCGCTGCGGGCGCGGACGACGGTGATCTTCGACGAGACCCTGCTGGATCTCTGGCTGGACGGCCCGATCCAGCCCTATGCCTTCGAGGAGCCGGACGAGGGGCTGGTGCGCCTGGGCTCCACGGGCAAGAGCTTCTGGGGCGGCCTGCGGCTGGGCTGGATCCGCGCCGATGTGCAGACCATCCAGGCGCTCTCCCTCCGCCGGTCCTCGCTGGACCTGGGCACGCCGGTGCTGGAGCAGCTCGCCGCGGTCCATCTGCTGACGAACGAGGACGCGCCGCTGGACGCCCGCCGCGCCCTGCTGCGCGGCCAGCGCGACCATCTTCTGGCCCGCGTGCGCCAGGCGCTGCCGGACTGGAAGGTGGCCTCGCCGCCGGGCGGCCTGTCGCTGTGGGCCGAGCTGCCGGCGCCGGTCTCCACCGCCATGGCGGCCACGTCGGAACGGTTCGGCGTGCGCCTCGCCGCCGGCCCGCGCTTCGGCGTCGACGGCGCCTTCGAACGCTTCATCCGCCTGCCCTACACTCTGCAGCCCGAGACCCTGACCGAGGTGGTTGACCGCCTGGCTCAGGCCTATGCGCGGCTGCAGCCGGGGCAGGTGGCGGCGCGTGCGAGCCTGGGGGCGGTGGTTTAGGCGGAGCGGTGCGCGAACGCATAGTGATCCAACGATCTTCGCTATGCCGCGACGCTCCAGCCAAGCCTAGTCTCCCCTCCGAACCGGGAGGGATCGTCATGTTCGTGGGGCACTACGCAGCGGCGCTGGCGGCCAAGGCGGCCGAGCCCAGGACGCCGCTCTGGACCTATGTGGCCGCGGCGCAGCTGGTCGATATCGGCTGGTCGGGGCTGATCATGACCGGCGCCGAACGGGTCAGCTTCGATCCCAGCCTGCCGGGTTCGGCCCTCGTTCTGGAGCATATGCCGTGGACCCACAGCCTGCCGGGCGCCCTGGCCTGGGCGGTGGGCGCGGCGCTGCTGGCGGGCTGGGCGCTGAAGCTGCCGCGGCGCGCGGCCGTCTTCGTGGGCTTGGTCGTCTTCTCCCACTGGCTGCTCGATCTCGTGGTCCACCGGCCCGACCTGGCGCTGTGGTTCGGCGGGCCGAAGGTGGGGTTCGGGTTGTGGAATGCGCCCGTGGCCGAGCAGGCGGTCGAGATGGGCCTGCTGGCCGTGGCCGGCGCCGTCTGGGCCGCACAGCGCGTGCGGGCGGGCCTCAGCGCCTGGCCGGCGGCCGCCTTCCTCACCTTCCTCGTGGTCCTGCAGATCGTGGCAATGGTGCTGCCGCCGGCCGGCGGGGTGGTGGCGATGGGCGCCAATGCGCTGGCGGCCTATCTGGTGACGACGGCGATCGCGGCCTTGGTGGAGCGGCGGCCACGTTCCGCCGCGGCACGCTTGCGGGATGAGCCAGCCGGGGCATAGTGCCGCCTGAACGCCGATCATTTGAGAAGTCGGCTGCCGGGAGAGGGCGTCATGAGAATCGTTGGGCTCAGTCTGGCCTTGGCCGCCGCCGTGGCGCTGGCCGGTTGCCAGAAGTCGTCGTCGGGCAATGTCGACGCCAAGCGGCTGGAGGCGGCCGCGGGCAACGCCGAGTGGCTGTCCTACGGCAAGGACTACAACGAGCAGCGCTTCAGCCCGTTGGACCAGGTCAACGCGGCCAATGTCCAGAAGCTGGGCCTGGCCTGGTACGCCGAGTTCGACACCGACCGGGGGCAGGAAGCCACCCCCCTGATGGTCGACGGGGTGCTGTACACCTCGACCGCCTGGTCCAAGGTCTTCGCCTTCGACGCCAAGAGCGGCAAGCAGCTCTGGAAGTACGACCCGGGCGTGGAGGGCGCCAAGGGCTTCGACGCCTGCTGCGACGTGGTCAACCGTGGGGTCGCCGTCTGGAAGGGCCGCGTCTACGTCGGCACGATCGACGGCCGGCTGATCGCGCTGGACGCCAAGACCGGCAAGGTCGCCTGGAGCCAGCAGACCACCGACACCTCCAAGCCCTACACCATCACCGGGGCGCCGCGGGTGGTGAAGGACAAGGTGCTGATCGGCAACGGCGGCGCCGAGTACGGCGTGCGCGGCTACATCTCGGCCTATGACGCGGCGACCGGGAAGCTGGTCTGGCGCTTCTTCACCACCCCCAACCCCAACGGCCAGCCCGACGGCGCGGCCTCGGACAAGGTGATGGCCGAGAAGGTCAACGCCACCTGGTCGGACGGCGAGTGGAAACAGACCGGCGGCGGCGGCACGGCGTGGGACTCCATGGCCTACGACCCGCAGTTGGACATCATGTATTTCGGGATCGGCAACGGCACGCCCTGGAACCACCAGAAGCGGTCGGGCGGGAAGGGCGACAACCTCTTCCTCTCCTCGATCCTGGCGCTGAAGCCGGACACCGGCGAATACGTCTGGCACTACCAGACCACTCCGGCCGAGAGCTGGGACTACACCGCCACCCAGCACATCATGCTGGCCGACCTGAACGTCGGCGGACAGCCGCGCAAGGTGCTGATGCAGGCGCCGAAGAACGGCTTCTTCTATGTGATCGACCGCGCCACCGGGAAGCTGATCTCGGCCAAGCCCTACACCAACATCACCTGGGCCACGGGCGTCGACCCGGCCAGCGGGCGGCCGATCGAGACCCCCGGGGCGCGCTACCAGACCTCCATGGTCCTGCAGGTGCCGGGGCCGTTGGGGGCGCACAACTGGCAGCCGATGGCGTTCAATCCGAAGACCGGCCTGGTCTACATCCCGCTGAACGTCGCGCCCTTCGCCTATGCCGACGACAAGGGCGGGAGCTACAAGCCCGGCGCCTGGAACGTGGGCGTGGACTTCGTGATCAATTCGCTGCCGACCGACGCGGCCCAGATCACCGCGCTGCAGTCGATGATCAAGGGCCAGCTGCTGGCCTGGGACCCCGTGCAGCAGAAGGCCGTCTGGACGGTGAACCACCCCTACTTCTGGAACGCGGGCGTGCTGTCGACGGCGGGCGGCCTGGTGTTCCAGGGCGCGGCCGAGGGGCAGTTCTCGGCCTATGACGCCGCCTCGGGCAAGTCGCTGTGGACCTACAAGACCGGCAACGGCGTGATCGCCGCGCCGATGACCTATGCGCTGGACGGCGAGCAGTACGTGGCGGTGATGGTGGGCGCCGGCGGCGGCGGCCAGATCTCGGCCCCGGGGTCGATGCCGACCCGGCCGCGGCTGCCCGGGCGTCTGCTGGTGTTCAAGGTCGGCGGGACGGCCAAGGCGCCGGACTTCCCCGCGACCGCCCAGGCGCCGCCGATCGACGTGGCCAACATCTCGTCCACCGGCGACGTCCAGCACGGCTTCGAGCTGTTCCACAAGAACTGCCAGGTCTGCCACGGGCCCAACGCGTCGGGCGCCTGGCTGCCCGACCTGAAGCGCTCGCCGATGCTGATGACCGCCGACAACTGGAAGGGCGTCGTCATCGACGGCGCCAGCGCCAGCCGCGGCATGGCCAGCTTCGCCCGCTTCCTCAACCCGAAGGACGCCGAAGACATCCGCGCCTATGTGCTGACCGAGGCGCGCAAGGCGGCGGAGGCGTCAGCGGTCGCGCCGCCGACGCCCGCGCCCGCCGCGAAGGTGGCGGCCCCGCCGAAGACCTAGGGCAGCACCGCCGCGAACTGCTCGACGATCCAGTCGGCCTGGTCGTCGGTGAGGATCAGGGGCGGGGCGATGCGGATGGTGTGGTCGTGGGTCTCCTTGGCCAGGAGGCCACGGCCCTGCAGGGCCTCGCAGATGCGGCGCGCGCCGCCGGCGTCGGGGTGGAGTTCGACCGCGATCATCAGGCCGCGGCCGCGGACGTCCTTCACCGAGGGGGTGGCGACGGCGGCGAGGCCGGCCTGCAGCTTCGCGCCCACGCGGGCGGCGTTCTCGATCATGCCTTCCTCGGTCAGCACCTTCAGGGCCGCGCGGGCGACCGCGCAGGCCAGCGGGTTGCCGCCGAAGGTCGAGCCATGCTCGCCGGGATGCAGGACGCTCATGACCTCCGAGTTCGAGAGCACGGCCGACACCGGATAGAAGCCGCCCGAGAGCGCCTTGCCGATCAGGGTCAGGTCCGCCTCGATCCCCTCGTGCTCTTCCGCCAGCAGCTTGCCGGTGCGGCCCAGGCCCGTCTGGATCTCGTCCAGGATCAGGATGACGTTGTGTTGCGTGCAGAGCTCGCGCGCCCGCTTCAGGTAGCCGGCCGGTGGGATGATCACGCCCGCCTCGCCCTGGATCGGCTCGACTAGGAAGGCGACGGTGTTGGGGCCGATGGCGGCTTCCAGGGCGTCGGCGTCGCCGAACGGCACCATCTTGAAGCCCGGCGCGAAGGGGCCGAAGCCGCCGCGCGAAACCGGGTCGCTGGAGAAGCCGACGATGGCCACGGTGCGGCCGTGGAAGTTGTCGGCCGCCACGATGATCTCGGCCTGGCCGTCCGGCACGCCCTTGACCTCATAGCCCCACTTGCGGGCCACCTTCAGCGCCGTCTCGACCGCCTCAGCGCCCGAGTTCATCGGCAGCACCTTGTGGCTGTTGGTGAGGGCGCAGAGCTCTTCGTAGAAGGGCGCCAGCTGGTCGTTGCGGAATGCCCGCGACGTCAGGGTGAGCTTGGCGGCCTGCTCGGTCATGGCCGCCAGGATCTTCGGGTGGCAATGGCCCTGGTTCACCGCGGAATAGGCCGACAGGCAGTCCAGGTAGCGGTTGCCGTCCACGTCCCAGACGTAGGTCCCCTCGCCGCGGGTCAGCACCACGTCCAGCGGCTTGTAGTTCTTGGCGCCGTACTGCGCCTCGGTCTCGATGAAGCGGGCGGCCAGCGAGCGCTTGATGGCGATGTCGTTCACGGAGAGAGCTCCTATTCGGCGGCGTGCAACTGGGCGGCGGGGAGGGACGTCCGGTCGAGGCGCAGGGTCATGCAGTACGAGGCGCCGCCGGAGAGGATGAAGGGCGACAGGTCCACCTCGGTGAGGCTGTAGCCCCGGCCCCGCAGCGTGCGGCGCAGGCTCTCGGGCGCTTTGGCCATGATGATCCGGGCGTCGATGTTGATCGCGTTGACGCAGAAGGCGGTCGCCTCCTCGTCGCTGGCCTCGATGCGCTGATGCTCGGGCACGCGGGCGCGGATCGTCGCCAGGGCCTCGGGCGTGAAGGCCGGCGGGTAGTATAGCAGCTTGCCGCCGGCCAGCGGGCAGAAGCAGGTGTCCAGGTGGTAGAACTGCTCGGTGGCCAGCTCGAGCGCGACGGTCTCGTGGCCGAAGGTCTTGCGGATGAACGGGATCGCCGCCTTGCTGGAGCGCGGGCCGTAGCCGCACCAGAACAGCTTGCGGTCGCCGTCCCAGATCGCGTCGCCCGCGCCCTCGTGGAACAGGCCCTCGGGCAGGTCGACGATCTCCTGCACCAGGCCACGGGTCTTCAGCCGCTGGAACACCGAGCGCAGGATCGGCTCCTCGCCCTGGCGCTCGGGATAGCGGAAGCGGGCCAGCATCACCTTGCCGTCCAGCACCACGGCGGCGTTGGCGGGGAACACCAGGTCGGGCAGGCCCTTCACCGCCTCGATGGTCTCGACATGGGCGCCGGCGGCGACGAGCGCGGCGCGCAGGGCGGCCGAGCCGGCGCGGGCGGCCTCGGCGTGGGCCGGCGTCCAGCCCTTGGGGTCCATCCACGGGTTGATCCGGTAGCTCACGTCGAAGCAGGCCGGGTCGGTCATGAGGAAGGTCGGGCGGTCCATGCGCACTCCTGATGGGCTCGTCTCCATCAGGGTCGCTCCGGCCCGCGCTAGCGTATAGTTCCCAAGTTGCTACAAAACGCCGATCAGTCTGACGAACTGCTAGTTGATGGTGACGATATGGTGGATGACCTCGACCGGCGCCTGATCGCGCTGCTCCGGGCCGATTCCCGGACCCCGGCGGCCAGCCTGGCCAAGGCGCTGAAGGTCTCGCGCGGCACGGTGCAGAACCGCATCGAACGGCTGGTCGCCAAAGGCGTGGTCCAGGGCTTCACGATCAAGACCCGCCCCGATGTCGATGCGAACCGTGTCCGGGCGATCATGACCATCGCCATCGAGGGCGAGCGGGCGCGTTTCGTCCTGCAGGCGCTGAAGGGCTTCCCCGAGGTAGCGGCGGTCCACACGACCAACGGCCGCTGGGACCTGGTGGCCGAGCTGGACGTCGAGACCCTGGCGGCGTTCAGCCACGCCCTGGACCGCATCCGGCAGATCGAAGGCATCGCCTCCACCGAAACCTCGATCCTGCTGGCGACGCAGAAGCTGTGAGTCCTCCTTTCCCTCGCGCTGCGCGGGGGGCTCGACTGCCCGCATGGCTATCGCCTCCTCTCCCCCGAGGCGAAGCCCGAGGGGAGGGGGCAGGAGAGGGGTGGCGCGGGCAGGTCCGCCGCCGCTCCGGGTATAGCCATGATCTGCGGGCAGGCCCTTGAGCGACCCGGAGCGCGAGCCGGGAGGCCCAGCCGCCCCTCTCCCTGCCCTCTCCCCCCGCACTTCGTGTCGGGGGAGAGGAGGTGCGCCGTCAGGCGGAGCTTCGCCAGGGATCGGGCTGGCTGAGGTCCGGCGGCGGGGGTTCCGGCGGCAGGTCGGGATCCAGGGGATCGTCGTCTTCGCCGTCGTCTGCCTCGCCCTCGCCCCCGGCCTCCTCCTCATCCGCCGCGACCTCCGGCGGCGGCAGGTCCAGGCTGCGGTGGAGGCCTTCGATCACCTCGTGGAAGGGGCGCAGCGCGAAGTCGGCGTCGAGAATCTCGTCGTCGAGGCGGTCGCGCAGGTCTTCGAAGCGCATCAGGATCTCGTCGGGCGGGCCGTCGCCGTCGTCTTCGTCCAGGGCGTCGGGGAAGGCGTTGCAGATGGCGCGCTGCATGTGCAGGCGCACCTGGGCCTTGCGGCGACGGATCTGCGCGCCGAGCTCCAGGTCGGCCTCGCGGCGATCCTCGCGCTCCTGGCGGGCCAGGTCGCGCTGGAGCTTGGCCTCCAGGGCGACGGTCTGGCGCACGGCGCGGGCGACCGGCGGGAAGAGGGCGGCGGCCTGGGCCTTGGCGTCCGGCGTCTCCGCCGCCAGCACCTGGCCCTGGACCTCGCGCGCGATGGCCATGCCGATCCCGGCGAGCTCCGCCAGGACCTTTCCGTGCCGCTCGGTCATTTCCGCGGAGTTCGACATGAACGTAACGAGAACATGAGAGTCCGCAGAAGGCAAACTTGTTCGTGGTTCTTCTCCTCTCCCCCTCAACTCGTCATCGCCGGGCTTGTCTCGGCCACCCAGACACGCCGACGGCGGAGGTGGGGTCGCGGCCGCGCCGCCGCGGGCCTTCTGCGTCGCCTGCATGTCTGGGTCCCCGGGACAAGCCGGGGAATGACGAGCCGAGGGGGGAGAAGGGGGACTCTGCGGGTGGGTTGAGGTTAAGTTCCCAGCATGAACGCCCCCTTCAAGACCGACGCGCTGCCCGAGTGGCGGCTGGACGACCTCTATTCGGGCCGGGATGACCCGCGGATCGAGGCGGACCTGGTCGAGGCCGAGCGGCTGAACGGCGAGCTGGCCAAGCTGGAAGGCCGGATGATCGCCACCCGCAGCCGGCCGGCCGAGCTGGGCGGGATCATCGACCGCGGCATCGAGCTCTACGAGCAGGCCACCAACGCCATGTGGAGCGTGGGCGCCTATGGCGCGCTGTCGGCCTCGGTGGCGCGCGACGACGCGGCGTGGTCGAAGTTCGAGTCCGACCTGCGGGCGCGCTCGTCGAAGATCGCGTCGCTCAGCCTGTTCTTCACCCTGGAGATCAACAAGCTCGACGACGTGGAGCTGGAGGCGGCGCTGAAGGCCAACAAGCCGGCCCAGCGCTGGCGGCCCTGGCTGCGGCGGGTGCGCGCCGGCCGGCCGCACGAGCTGTCGGCCGACCTCGAGAAGCTGCTGCTGGACAAGGCCCCGGCCACGGCCAACTGGGGGCGGCTGTCGGACGAGACCCTGGCCAAGCTGTCGGCGAAGGTGGGCGGCGAGACGCTGACCCTCTCGGAACTGCTGAACCGGATGTCGAGCCCCGACGCCGCCCAGCGCAAGGCGGCCGCGGCGGCCCTGGCCAAGGCGCTGGGCGACCGGACGCCGACCCTGGCGCTCAGCCTCAACACCCTGGCCTTCGAGAAACAGGTCGAGGACCGCTGGCGCAAGTTCGCCACGCCCGCCGCCGCCCGGCACCTGGCCAACGAGGTCGACGCCGACGCGGTCGAGGCCCTGGAGGCCGCCGTGGTCGACGGTTACGCCTCGGTCAGCCACCGCTACTATGCGCTCAAGGCCAAGGCCCTGGGCCGCACGCACCTGGACCACTGGGACCGCAACAGCCCGCTCGATACGGCCCAGCCGCGGATCTATTCGTGGGACGAGGCCAAGAGCGTGGTGCTGGAGAGCTTCGAGGCGCTCGCACCTCGGTTCGCCGACACCGCCCGCACGTTCTTCGCCCAGCCCTGGATCGACGCGCGGCCGCGGCCGGGCAAGCAGTCGGGCGCCTATTCGCACTCGGTGACCGCGACACGGCACCCGTATGTGTTCATGAACTACATGGGCGAGCGGCGCGACGTCCTCACCCTGGCGCACGAACTGGGCCACGCGGTGCACCAGACCCTGTGCAAGCCGCTTGGCACCCTCCTGGCCGACACGCCCCTGACCCTGGCCGAGACCGCCTCGATCTTCGGCGAGGGCCTGGTGTTCGAGAAGCTGCTGGCCGAGGCGTCGAAGGCGGAACGGCGCGGGCTGCTGGCCGGGAAGATCGAGGACGGGATCAATACGGTGATCCGCCAGATCGCCTTCCACCGCTTCGAGACCCGCTTCCACGCCGCCCGCCAGCAGGGCGAGCTGTCGGCCGACCAGATCGGCGGGCTGTGGGTGGAGATGATGACCGAGAGCCTCGGTCCGGCGGTGAAGCTGGACAAGGGCTACCGCAACTACTGGGCCTACGTCAGCCACTTCGTCCACGCGCCGTTCTACGTCTACGCCTATGCGTTCGGCGACCTGCTGGTCCGCGGCCTGATGGAGAAGCGCCGCGAGGATCCCAAGGCGTTCGCGCCGCTCTACGAGACCCTGCTGGCCGGCGGCGGCACCAAGACCTACGTCGAGGCCCTGGCGGTCTTCGGCCTGAACCCCCGCGAGAAGGCCTTCTGGGCCGCGGGCGTGCGGCAGCTGGAGCGGCTGGTGGACGAGTTCGAGGCGCTGGTCTGAGACGCTAACTCTTAGCCCACGCCTCCCACAGGAGCTGTCCGCCCACCAGGATCATGAGCACATAGATCAGGGTGTAGAAGCGGCTGGGGTCGGTGCGGCGGACCAGCCAGACGCCGGCGAAGGTGCTGGCGATCGCCACGGGCAGCAGCGCGGCGGCGGTGAGCAGGTTCTGCGGCGTGAACTGGCCCAGCGCCCAATAGGCCGGGACCTTGATCCAGTTGATGACGGCGAAATAGATCGCCGTCGTCCCGACCAGGGCGGCGGGCGGCAGGGCCTTGGGCAGGACCCACATCTGGAACGGCGGCTGGCCGGCGTGCGCGATCTGGCTGGTGAAGCCCGAGGCCGCGCCCAGGCCCACGCCCAGGGCGGCGTCGACGGGCGCTGGGACATTCCTCGGCGTCGCGATCCGGCCGCCGCGCGCCAGCCAGAGGCGGTGCAGGGCGAACAGGATCGAGATCGCGCCGAGCACGGCAAGGATCGTGACCGACGAGACCCTCGCCGCCAGCACATAGCCCGCGAGGATGCCCAGCGCGGCGCCGGGCAGCATGATCGCCAGCGTGCGGCGGTCCCAGGTCTTGCGGAAGGCCCAGACGCCGACGACGTCCTGCACGATCAGGATCGGCAGCAGGATCGCGGCGGCCTGCACCGGCGAGATGGCCAGCGCGAGCAGAGGCATGGCCACGGCGCCCACGCCCGAGAACCCGCCCTTGGCGAGGCCCAGGAGGATCACGGCCGGGATCGCCAGGGCGTAGAACAACGGGTCGGTGAGCATCCGGTCCCGGCCTAGCCGCAGCTTGGCCGGGACGCAATCGGCGTTCGCGCCCGCGTCAGCGCAGGCCGAAGAACCACAGCACGGCGAGCACGACGACGATAAGGCCGACGATGTAGATGATCCGGTTCATGGCGCGTCTCCCTGAGGCCAGCGTAAGGCGCAGCTTCGCCCCCGGTTCCCAGCGGAGAGCCGAGCTCACGAGATTGCGCTGCGCCGCGGGCTGGCTGACGATGGCGCCCTTCCGAGGGGGACGTTCATGACGCGTAAGCTTACCGCCGCGATGGCCGCATCGCTGGCCCTGTCGTGCGCGGCGGCCGGGGCCGCCGAACCGCCGGCCCTGCCGATGAGCCAGGCCGAGCAGGCGCATCCGACGTTGCCGCAGGTGCTGACCCTGCGCGACCGCGCGAAGGTGGTGGATGCGATCCTGGCCGACCGGCTGGAGACGGTGGTCCCGAAGCTCATGCGCGAGGAGGGGGTCGACATGTGGGTGCTGGTCGCGCGCGAGTACCTGGAAGACCCGGTGGTGGCGACCATGCTGGACGCCGAGAGCCTGCGGGCGCGGCGGCGCACGATCCTGGTGTTCTTCGATCCGGGCGGCGGCAGGCCGGTCGAGCGGCTGACGGTCAGCCGTTACGGCCTGGGCGGCCTCTTCAAGCCCGTGTGGAATCCCGACCAGCAACCCGACCAGTGGAAGGCCCTCGCGGACACCATCGCGGCCCGGGATCCGAAGAAGATCGCGGTGAACACCTCCTCGCTCAGCGCCTTCGGCGACGGGATCACGCTCAGCCAGCACACCGAGATGGTCGCCGCCCTGCCGCCGGCGCTCCGCGAACGGCTGGTATCCGGCGAGGGCCTGTCCATCGGCTGGCTGGAAACCCGCACCCCGCTGGAGATGAAATACTACGCCGGCATCGTCAGGCTGGCGCACGCCGTGCTGGCCGAGGGCTTCTCGTCCAAGGTCATCAAGCCGGGCGTCACCACGGCCGACGACGTGGCCTGGTACTACCGCGAGCGGCTGGCCAGGTTGGGGATCGACACCTGGTTCCACCCCTCGGTGGGGATCACGCGCCAGGGCCAGAGGGGCCTGCTGGAGGGCGACACCGTCATCCGCAAGGGCGACCTGCTGTGGTGCGACTTCGGCATCACCTACCTGCGGCTAAACACCGACACCCAGCACCTGGCCTATGTGCTCAAGGACGGCGAGACCCAGGCTCCCGCGGGCCTGCGCGCCGGGCTGGCGGCGGCGAACGGGGTGCAGGACGCCCTGACCGCGTCGTACGCCGTCGGCAAGACCGGCAACGAGGTGCTGGCCATCGCCCGGGGCAAGGCGATCGCCCTGGGCCTGAAGCCGTCGATCTATTCCCACCCGCTGGGCTATCACGGCCACGGCGCGGGGCCCGCCATCGGCATGTGGGACGACCAGGACGGCGTCCCACACGGCGAGTTCAAGGTCCACGCCGACACCGCCTGGTCGATCGAGCTCTCGGCCTTCGCGCCGGTGCCGGAGTGGGGCGGCCAGGAGGTGCAGTTCCGCACCGAGGAGGACGCCTTCTACGACGGACGGCAGGTGCGCTACCTGGACGGGCGGCAGACGGAACTAACGCTGATCAGGTAGCGGCGTCGCTACTCCCGCACCAGGTCCAGGACCCAGTTGTCTTCCCAGGTGCGGCCGCCGTCGATGGAGAACGACTGCACGAAGTGGGCGGCGGTCTTGCCCTGGTCGGTCCAGACGTAGCGGACGAAGATCGCCCGGCCGCCGAACACCTCGTAGTCGTAGAGCTCGCCGCGGCCGTCCTTGAACTTGCCAATGGTGGCCGGCAGCATGAGCTGCCCCTTGGCGGCGTTGACCAGGTAGATGCTCCACTCGCCGCTGTCGGGATTGTAGAGCCGCAGCGTCTGGCCATCGATGCGCTTGCCGTCCTTGGTCGAGACGTCGAAGTCCTCGAAGTTGCCGCGCCCGTTGGCCAGTTTGCGGGTCTTGGACGTGCCCTCGTACTCGAGCCAGACCTTCGAACCGGTCAGCGGCTTCTCCAACTTGCGCAGCCTGGCCTTCCAGTCGCCGATCAGGAAGTCGTAGGCGCCCCAGCCGTTGGGGTCGGCGGCGCTGTCGGCCGGCGGGGCGGACGGAGACGCCGAGGCGCCCACCAGGGACGGCGCCTGCGCGAAGGCGGGCTGGGCGGCGAGCACGGCGGCGACGAGCGCGGCGGCCTGGAGAAGACGATGCATGAGAACCCTCGTGTCTTGGTGAGGGTCTTATGCGGGGCTAAAACTGACAGGCAGCGTCAGGATTTATCGGCGGCGTAGATTTCCCTGAGCCGGCCGGCGATCTCGGCCATGCGGTCGCGCAGCTCCGCCGGCGCCAGCACCTCGGCCTCGACGCCCAGCTTCAGGAAGTCCGACGCGGCGTGCTCGACCGACTCGATCGGGATGGTGACGGTGGCCCAGCCGGCGGCGTCGAAGGCGGTGGCGGCGCGGGCGGCCCGTTCGGCGACGGGGCTGACGTTGCAGATGGTCCGGAGGCCGACCGGCGAGAGGCGGAGCACGGCCTCGCCCTGATGGAGGCGATCCTCGAAGTCGCGGACCCACGCCTGCCAGTAGGCGGCGAGGTCGAAGCCGGCGGGCCGTTCGAAGGTCTCGGGCAGCAGGTCCAGCGCCTGGACGTTCGAGACGCGGTAGGTCCGCGGCTTCCCGCCAGCCTGGGCGACGACGTACCAGACCCCCGCCTTCAGGGTCAGGCCCAGCGGCTCCAGTTCGCGGTCCACGACGCCGGCCCAGCTCTCGTAGCGCACCTTGATCCGCCGCGCCGTCCAGACCGCCTCGGCCAGGGACGGCAGCACCTCGGTGTGCTCGGCGTTGCGGTACCAGCCGATCGGGTCGAGGTGGAACCGGCTGCCGATCCGCGCGGCGCCGCTGCGGCCTTCGTCGGGCAGGGCGGCCAGCAGCTTGAGCTGGGCCGCGGCCATGGCGTCGCCCAGGCCCAGGTCGGCGGCGGGGCCCGGCAAGCCCGACAGGAACAGGGTCTCGGCCTCCGCGGGGCTGAGGCCGGTCAGCCGGGTGCGGTAGCCCTCCAGCAGCTGGAAGCCGCCGCTGCGCCCACGGTCGGCATAGACCGGCACCCCGGCGGCGCTCAGGTGGTCGATGTCGCGGTAGATGGTGCGCACCGAGGTCTCGAACTCGTCGGCCAGCGCCTGGGCGGTCATCCGCCCACGGGTCTGCAGCAGCAGCAGGATCGACAGCAGGCGGCTCGCACGCATGGCGCCAGCCTAGCAGCCAAAGCGGACAATCGATGTCAGCTATTCGCGCATCCGATAGCCGCGCGGTCGCCGGGCGAACCAGCCGGCCACGACGCAGGACGGCTCGCCATGGCGGACCGTGACGGTGGTGCGCTTGCCGGGACCGGGCTGGAAGGTGACCTTGCGGCCCGCGGTCTCGACGGTCACCGCGCCGGGGCCGCTGAACTGGCAGACGCTGTAGTTCTCGGGGTTCATGAAGCCCGCCTCGCGGAACGCCGCGCAGCTCACGTCGCCCAGATGCCGGGTGAAGCTGATCTTGTTGTAGGTGAAGGTCCTGGGCGGCTTGTGGCCCACAAGGGCGGGCGAGGCCTGGTCCACGACCGGGCAGGCCGGCCCTTGGACCGCCCATGACGCCTTCTCCGCGCGGAGGCCCGCCCATGTCCGGTAGACGTCGATCCCCGGCACAGCGACCAGCAACAGCAGGATCCCGCCCAGCCCCGCATGCTGCAGGATGAAGTCCCGCCGCGACGGCTTCCGCAGCGCCCGGATCGGCTCCAGCATTATGACGTCTCTCGATTTACAAGCGTAGAAAGCTACACATGTAAATCGAACTGGCAAGCCCAGGTCGTCACGCCGTCTTCAGAGCGTCCAACTCTCGTTCGCGCCGCGCCGGCGGGCCGGCGGGGCCGCCGGCGGCGGCGCGGGCCGCGGTCCCGGCCGGCCGAACAGCCAGCCCTGACCCAGGCGGACGCCGAGGCCGGCCACCCGCTGGGCGGTGTCCTCGGTCTCGATCATCTCGGCCACCGTGGCCACGCCCAGCTCGGCGCACAGTTCGGCCAGCCGCCGCAGCAGGGTCACGTCGCGCGGCCGGCTGTCGAGGGCGCGGACGAAACGGCCGTCGAACTTGACGATGTCGGCCTCCAGCTCGCGCAGGTAGTCCAGCGACGCCGACCCCGCGCCGAAGTCGTCCAGGCAGACCACATGGCCCGCCGCGCGCAGGCGCTGGATCTGGGCGTTGGCGGCGGGCAGGTCGGAGAGCCGGTGGCTCTCGGTGACCTCCAGCATGAGCCGGGGTCGCAGCGTCGGGAACGCGATGGTCGTCAGCAGGATCTCGTCCGTGAAGCCCGGCGATTCCAGCGAAAAGGCGCTGATGTTGGCCGCGATGCGCACGTCCGGCGGGGAGTCCCTCAGCGCCGCCACGACGGTCTTGACGATGGTCAGGTCGAATTCGACGACCAGGCCGAGCTCCTCGGCCAGCCGGATCGTCGCCGCGGGGCCCCCGCCGCCCTCGAAGCGCGTCAGGGCCTCGTAGTGGTGCACGCCACGGGTCCTGAGGTCGACCACGGGCTGGTAGACCAGTTCGAAGCGGCCCTCGCGGACCATGTCCTTGAAGCGGTTGGAGTCGGCCACGGTCTGGCGCAGCGCCGCATCGAAGCCCTCGGCGGCGGCCGACGGGCCGTCCTCGATGCAGCGGTCCAGGGCGTAGCGGATCGCCCTCAGGCTCTCGCCCGGGACCGCGGGATCCAGGGCCAGCTCGCCGGACGACATCTCGACACCGGGCCCGGCGAGTTCCTGGATGCGCCGGGCCAGGGCCTCGGGGCCCCCGGGGCCGGAACGCAGCATGGCGAACCGCTCGGAGCCGAGGTCGGCGGCGGGCGCGCCGCCGTAGGAGGCCGCGCGCAGGACCGCGGCCAGCTTGCGCCGCGCGGTCTCCGCCGCCTCGGGATCCATGGCGGCGAGCGCGGGGGCGAGGCCGGTGAACTCCAGCAGGTCGACGTGTAGGGGCGAACCAGTCTGCTCGGCATGCTTGAGCAGGCTGAGCGCCGCGGTCTCGAAGTCTTCGCGGCTGGTGAGGCCGGCGGCGTCGACCTGCACCTGCGCCGGGCTTGGCTGCCACAGGCTCAGGGCGGCGGCCACGCCGCTGCGCTCGGGCATCTGGAACAGCGAGAGCATCGCGGGCTGGAGGCCGCTGTCGCCGGCGAGGCCGATCTTGAAGGGGCCGCGGCGTTCGCCGGGGCGAAGGTCGTGCAGCACGGCCTCGATCAGGTCGGCGTCCGCCGCATCGATCAGGTCGAGGAACCTCGTCCCGGCGAGGGACTCGGCCTGGCGTCCGACCAGTTGCCCGCCGGCGCCGGTCCCGAACACGATGCGCCCGTCCTTGGCCACCTCGAGCACCATGTCCGCGCTGGCGAAGACGAAGGCGAGGAGCTGGAGCACGCTGGGCGCGCCCGCGGCCGGCCGGCCGCGCGCCGTGCTGCCTGACTCGATTCTGCTCACCGACGCCGTCATCGCCACCTCAACCGCGAGAACCGCAGCGAGTGGAGACCCGGCCGCTGCACTCGAACCGGATACCCCGACAGTGTTTACGGTGTGCTGAAGCCGGCGGAGATTTGTTCAGGCCCGGGGTGGCCCTCAGAACATCGGCTCGGGCGGCGGCCGCTTCTTCTTGCGGGGCCGTTCCCACATCACGCCCGGATAGCCCTTCAGCGGCGCCAGCGGCTCGCCGAGATAGGTCCAGTCGGCCTGCTGGCCCAGGTTCATGTGGTAGCGCGGCTCGCGGCCCGTACGCGTCGTGAACAGGGCGCGGGGCACATTGACCATCTTCGGCGAGCGGGCGCGTTCGTAGGCCAGCGGCGTGCCGCAGCGGGCGCAGAAGCTGCGGACCGTGCCGGCGGCTTCGTCCTCGAAGCGGGTGACGTGCGCCTCGCCCTCGACGAAGCGGAAGCGGCTGCGCCAGCTGCCCACATAGGTGGCGTAGGCCGCGCCGTGGGCCTGGCGGCTGGCGGCCGAGTGATCGTGCCAGGCCCAGCGCGCCGGGACCCCGATCTCCACCTGCACCGCGCCGCACGCGCAGGCGCCGACCGCGACGTCGCCCCGCGCCATCAGGGCGCCCCCAGCCAGTCGAGGATTAGGCCGTTCGCCTCGCGGGGATAGGTGTGGCTGAGGTCGCCGATCTCGACGTAGGTCACCGCGGCCCCCGCCTGGGTCAGGCCCCGGGCGGCCTCGCGGGCCATGTCGACGGGGAACATCCAATCCAGGGCGCCGTGGACGATGTGGATCGGCAGGCCGGTCATCCGCGCCGGCTCGGCATAGCTGGCCAACATCGGGTGGAAGGCGGCCGAGATCGGCGCCAGGTGGGTGAACGGCGAGGCGGGCTCCAGGCCGCTGACGTAGCTGAAGGTGCCGCCGTCGCTCATGCCGGTCAGCAGGATGCGGGCCGGGTCGATGTTCCAGCGGCCGCGGACATAGCTCAGCAGCCGGCCGAGGTTCGGCGTGTCCGGGTCCGGCCCGCTGATCGCCCAGGTGCGGCCGATGGCGGTCGGCGCGACCAGGATCGCGCCGCGGCTCCGGGCGTCGCGCAGCCAGCTCCAGAGGAACCCGCGGCCGCTGCCGCTGCCGCCATGCAGGGCCACCACCAGCGGCCAGGCTGCGTCCGGGTCGTAGTACTCGGGCACATAGGCCGAGAACCCGCCGCGCGAGTCCGGGGCGCTATCGTAGTGCAGCACGCCGGTGTCCTTGCTGGGCCCGGCCCGGGCGAGGCGGCGCAGCAGGTCGGCGTCCTCGCGCCATGCGGGGTCGAGGAAGAAGCGGCTCACCGGCGCCAGGTCGTGGGCCAGCGGATAGAGCGCCTCCTGCGCCTTGGGCAGGTGGCGCAGGGCGCGGAAGACGGCGGGGAGGACCTCGGCCTCTCGCGAGGCGGCGCGCAGTTCGTCGAACGCGGCGAGGGCGGCGTCGCTGGCCGCCAGCAGCGGCGCGCGCACATGCTCGAATGCGTCGCCCCAGGCCCGCAGCCGCGGGACCTGGGCGCGCAGTTCCGCATCCGGCTGGCCAACCGCCGCCAGGACGGTCTCGAAGTCGGGCGGGTTCAGGTAGCGCGCGACGAAGCCCAGGCGCTCCAGCGCCTGCAGCAGCGGCGGCAGGAAGGCCACCAAGTCGTCAAGCTCACGCTCTTCCAAAGGCCCTCGCGTCAGCGCCGATCTAACCTAGGGCGTAGACCCGAAGGCCGCCAGCATCAGCCTCAATCTTGCTCGTCATCGCCCGGCTTGTCCGGGCGACCCATGAACACCGATTTCGCCGGAAAGAGCTTCGGAGGCGCCGCCGCGAGCCATCGTGCTCGGAGATCATGGGTGGCCCGGACAAGCCGGGCCATGACGTAGTTGTTGTTCAAAAAGCTTTGGTTGGGTGCGCCGCTCACGCCGCCGGCGGGAAGGCCAGCATGCGGAGCGCGGGCGCCTCGTTGAGCCGGAGGATGCGCTTCAGCTCGGCGACCTTGCGGGGCTCGCCCGACAGGCTGATGTCGCCCGTCGTCAGGGCGTCCGCCAGGCCGGCGTGGCCCAGCCAGACGCGAACGAAGGCCTCGAGGTCGGCGGCCAGCACGACGTCCACCTCAACGCCTGGATCCTTCAGGCAGACCTCCACGTCGGCGCGGCGCAGGATCATCCACCAGTAGCGTCGGGCGGCATGGGCGCGCGGAATGCCGCGGAACTCCAGCCGCAGCACGATCTCGTGGTCGGGCAGCTCGGACTGGGCGATCTGCCGGCGCATGCCCCACATCAGCAGGGTCGGGTCCAGCTCCTCGTGGGCGATGCGGCCCTGGCCGTGGCGCTGACCCCAGTCGGACATCAGGCTGACGATCCCGCCCAGGTGCTCGCCCGCCGGGGTCAGGCGGTAGAGCTTGCCCTGCGCCAGCGGCTGGGTGGCGATGACGCCTGCCTCCTCCAGCTCGGTCAGCCGCTGCACCAGGAGCGCGCGCGACATCAGCGGCACGCCGGAATGGATCTCCGTGAACCGCTTCGGCCCGAAGCAGAGCTCGCGCACAATCAGCGGCGTCCACCGCTGGGCGAACACCTCGGCCGTCTTGGCGACCGGGCAGAACTGTCCATAGCCTTTCATGTCTGTCACGGTCTCCCGTCGAACGCGGTTCGACAAGTTCATTCTTCGAACTGGAGACGCGTCGACGTCTGGAGGAAGACCTTGCCTCGACATCCGATTGAGGACTCTCCGATGACCACCACCACCATCTCCGCTCCCCCCGCCAAGACCGTCGCCACCGACTGGGTGCGCCGCGTCCACGACCTGGGGCCCCAGATCGCCGCGCGCGCCGACGAGGCGGACGAGACCGACGCCTTCGTCGCCGACAGCCTGGACCTGCTGAAGGCCGCCGGTTTCCAGACCGCCGCCGTGCCGGCCGAACTGGGCGGCGGCGGGGCCAGCCACGCCGAGCTGTCGGCCGTGCTGCGAACGCTGGCCGGCTACTGCGGCTCGACGGCCCTGGCGCTGGCGATGCACACCCACGCCGTGGCCCTGCCGGCCTGGCGCTGGCGGCGGACCCCCGAGCCCGTCGAGGGCCTGCTGAAGCGCGTCGTGGCCGAGGGCCTCACCCTGATCTCCAGTGGCGGCTCGGACTGGCTGGACGGCTCCTGCAAGGCCACGCCGGTGGAGGGCGGGTTCCGGGTCAGCGGGCGCAAGGTGTTCGCCAGCGGCTGCATGCGCGGCGACCTGCTGGTGACCATGGCCGTGCTGGACGCCCCCGAGGGGCCGACCGTGATGCACATGGCCATCCCCATGCGCGCCGAGGGCGTCAGGATCCTGGACAACTGGCGGACGCTGGGCATGCGCGGCACCGGCTCGCAGGACCTGGAGCTGAACGACGTCTTCGTGCCCGAGGCGGCCGTCACCGTGCGGCGGCCGGCCGGCAAGTGGCACCCGATGATGCACATGGTCAGCCTGATCGCCTTCCCGCTGATCATGAGCGTCTACGTCGGCCTGGCCGAGGCGGCGCGGGACAAGGCGCTGGCCCTGGCGACGGGGCGCAAGCCCTCGGCGGACGCGGACCTGCTGATCGGCGAGATGGAGACCGAGCTGACCGCCGCGCGGCTGGCGCTGGGCGACATGCTGGCCTGTGCGGCCACCGACGAACCCGGCCCCGCGGCCACCAGCCGGATCATGACCGGCCGCACCCTGGTGGCGCGGGCTTCGATCGCGGCGGTGGAGAAGGCCATGGTGGCGGCGGGTGGCGCGGGCTTCTACCGCAAGACCGGCCTGGAGCGGATCTGGCGCGACGTCCAGGCCGCCCGCTACCACCCGCTCCAGGAGAAGGCCCAGGCTCGCCTCGCCGGCCGCCTGGCCCTAGGTCTCGACATCGACGGCTGATTGGCCTTCCCACCTCTCGTGATCGCCCCTGCGATGGCGGGAGGTGGGCTTGCGCTTTTTCAAACGGCCGTTAGACCGGTTGGGATGGCGAACGACGCGACCAACAAGACCGGTTCTTCGAAAGAGGCCTACGACGACCGGCCGTTCCACTCCGAGGACCTGCCGCCCGAGGTGCGCGCGCCGCTGGCGCCGTTCAACGGCGAAGAGCCGCCGGCGCCGGAGTGGTTCAAGTGGGCCGTGGCCCAGGCGCCCGAGCGCAGCTTCGTCACCTCGCACGGCACGAGGATCGAGGCGCTGGCCTGGGGCGAGCTCGGCAAGCCCGGCCTGCTGCTGGCGCACGGCAACAGCGCGCACGCCGACTGGTGGAGTTTCATCGCGCCCTACCTCGCCAGGGATTACCGGGTCACCGCCATGTCGCTGGCCGGCATGGGCGATTCCGAGTGGCGCGAGGTCTATCGCTTCGAGGACTTCGCCGACGACGCCGAGGCCGTGTCGCGCGCCACCGGGCTCTACGACGGCGGCCGCAAGCCGATCTACATCGGCCACTCGTTCGGCGGCGGGCAGGTGTTCTTCACCGCCGCGCGGCGGCCCGACCTGATGCACGCCGCCGTGCTGGTCGACACCGGCTTCGGCGGCCCGCCGCCCGAGGTGCTGGCCGAGCGCAAGAAGCGCCAGGAGGTGATCGCCAACATCCCCAGCGCCGACCGCCCCAGCCGCGTCTACCCGACCCTGGCCAAGGCGCTGGAGCGGTTCCGGCTGATGCCGCCGCAGCCGGCGGAGAACTATTACGTGCTCGACTTCATCGCCCGCCGGTCGCTGCGCCGGGCCCCCCTCCCGGAAGGCGAAAAGGGGTCGGACGGCTCGGGCGAGGGCTTCACGTGGAAGTTCGACCCGAACATGTGGGACAAGCTGGACCGGGCCGGCATGAACATGTCCGAGGCCGGGAAGATGCCGGCCCTGCAGGTCCCGCTGGTCCACCTCTATGGCGACAAGAGCCGGATCATCCAGCGCCGGGCGTCGGGCGAGGCCAGCTTCCTCACGGGCGATATCCGGGAGATCGAGATCCCGGATTCGCATCACCACGTGATGATCGATCAGCCATTGGCCCTGGTGGCGGCGCTTCGCACGCTTCTGGCCACTTGGCCGCATTGAACGGCGGCGACGGTTCGTGTATCGGCCCGCCTGACTTTCCCAACATTCATCCGAGAGTGAAATCCAGATGGCCGGAGCCTCTTCCGACTACCAGCGCGGCGGCATGGACATCGCCGAGCAGACCGCGACCTTCCACCTCGTCATGGGCCTGACGAAGTGGGGCTCGCTCTACATCTCCGCGATCCTGCTGTTCTTCATCCTGTTGTTCTGCACCCACACGGGCTTCGCCGGTTCGGCGATCACCTCGGTGGTGATGATCGTGCTGGGCACGCTGGTGCTCCGCGACAACAAGAAGGCCGTCGCGGCGCACTGACGCCGACGCCGTCCAGGCCGATTTCGACGGGCCTCCGCGCGAGCGGAGGCTTTGTCGTGTCTGGAGGCCGGGAAGCGGGGGGAATCGGCTGAACGACGGTCGGCGCGCGGGCAGGCCGTTGCGCCGCCCGGGACCGCTTTCGCGGCCGTTGGAAGATTGTTGCGCCGCAATAGTGCGCTGCGGCAGAATTTTTCAAACGAACGTTCAAAACCAGCCCCAAGGGCGGCTGGACAAGGTGTGATGACGCCCCCTATGGTCGCGCCGCAATCGGGCCGATCGGGGGATTTCGCGGACCATGGCCGTCATCGCCGTCACCAAGGAGCGCCGCGCCGGGGAGACCCGTGTGGCGACGGTCCCCGAGACCGTGAAGAAGCTCATCGGGGCCGGGTTCTCCGTGGTCGTGGAGAGCGGCGCGGGCGCTCCCGCGGCCTATCCCGACGCGGACTACGAGGCCGCCGGCGCCACGCTCGCCAAGACCGCCAAGGACGCGATCGGCAAGGCCGACATCCTGTTCAAGGTGCGCGGCCCCGAGGCGGAAGAGATCAAGGCGCTGAAATCCGGCGCCATCGTAGTCGCCACCCTCAACCCCTACATGGAACGCCCCACGCTCGACGCGCTGGCCAAGCAGGGCGCCACCGCCTTCGCCATGGAGTTCGTGCCGCGGATCACCCGCGCACAGGTCATGGACGTGCTGTCCTCCCAGGCCAACCTGGCCGGCTACCGCGCGGTGGTCGAGGCGGCCGAGGCCTACGGCAAGGCCCTGCCGATGATGATGACCGCCGCCGGCACCATCGCCGCGGCCAAGGTGTTCGTCATGGGCGTGGGCGTCGCCGGCCTGCAGGCCATCGCCACCGCCCGCCGGCTGGGCGCGGTCGTCACGGCGACCGACGTGCGGCCGGCCACCAAGGAACAGGTGGAGAGCCTGGGCGCCAAGTTCCTCGCCGTCGAGGACGAGGAGTTCAAGAACGCCCAGACCGCCGGCGGCTACGCCAAGGAGATGAGCAAGGAATACCAGGCCAAGCAGGCCGAACTGGTCACCTCGCACATCGCCAAGCAGGACATCGTCATCACCACCGCCCTGATCCCGGGCCGCCCGGCGCCGAAGCTGGTCAGCGCCGCCCAGGTGGCGTCGATGAAGCCCGGCTCGGTGCTGGTCGACCTGGCCATCGAGCAGGGCGGCAACGTCGAGGGCGCCAAGCTGGGCGAGGTCGCGGTGAGCGCCAACGGCGTGAAGATCCTGGGCGTGGCCAACCTGCCCGGCCGGATCGCCACCGACGCCTCGGCGCTCTACGCCCGCAACCTGGTCGCCTTCTCGGGCCTGTTCCTCGACAAGGAGGGCGCCTTCGCCCCCGACTACGAGGACGAGATCTTGAAGGCCAGTCTCGTCACCCAGGGCGGCGCGGTCGTCCACCCGCAACTCAAAGCCTGATCGGGAGCTGAAACGATGGATGTCGATCCCACGGTCTTCCGCCTGGCGATCTTCGTGCTCGCGATCTTCGTGGGCTACTACGTGGTCTGGAGCGTCACGCCGGCCCTGCACACCCCGCTGATGGCCGTCACCAACGCCATCTCCTCGGTGATCATCGTGGGCGCCCTGCTGGCGGCCGCGGCGAACGGGTCCGACGGCGCCCTGACCACCAACGTCATGATCTCGAAGGGCTCCGGCGCGGTCGCCGCGGCCTTCGCGGCGGTCAACATCTTCGGCGGCTTCCTCGTCGTGAGACGGATGCTGGCCATGTACAAGAAGAAGTCGAAGTAGCGCGGTCTGGCGGGGGCATCACGGACATGAACGCCAATATCGCGGCCATCCTCTATCTCGTCTCCGGGGTGCTGTTCATCCTGGCGCTCAGGGGCCTCTCGTCGCCGACCACCAGCCAGGCGGGCAACCGCAACGGCATGATCGGCATGGCGATCGCGGTCGGCACGGCGCTGGCCACCCTCTGGGGCCAGGGCGCGCTGGATCCGCTGACGCTGGGCCTGATCGTGGCCGGCGTCGCCATCGGCGGCGTGGTCGGGGCGCTGATCGCCCGGCGCGTGGCCATGACCTCCATGCCGCAGCTGGTGGCGACCTTCCACAGCCTGGTCGGCGCCGCCGCCTGCCTGGTGGCCGTGGCCGCCATCTACACGCCCGCCGCCTACGGCATCCTGGGCGACGACGGGAACATCCACCTCAACTCGCTGATCGAGCTGTCGTTGGGCCTGGCGATCGGTGCGGTGACCCTCACCGGCTCGGTGATCGCGGCCCTGAAGCTGAACGGCAACATGAGCGGCGCGCCGATCCTGCTGCCCGCCCGCCACCTGCTGAACGCGGTGATCGGCCTGGGCATCGTGGCCCTGGTGGTCATCCTGGTGATGAGCGGCGGCTCGGCGCTCTGGGCGTTCTGGGCGATCCTGGCGCTCAGCCTGATCATCGGCGTCACCCTGATCATCCCGATCGGCGGGGCCGACATGCCGGTCGTCGTGTCGATGCTGAACAGCTACTCGGGCTGGGCGGCGGCGGCCCTGGGCTTCACGCTCGAGAACGTCACCCTGATCATCACCGGCGCCCTGGTGGGCTCGTCGGGTGCGATCCTCAGCTACATCATGTGCAAGGCGATGAACCGCAGCTTCATCTCCGTGATCCTGGGCGGCTTCGGGGCCGACGACAGCGCCGCCGCGGCCGGCGGCAAGGTCGAGACCCGGCCGGTGAAGCAGGGCTCGGCGGACGACGCGGCCTTCATCATGAAGAACGCCTCGAAGGTGATCATCGTCCCCGGCTACGGCATGGCCGTGGCCCAGGCCCAGCACGCGCTGCGCGAGATGGCCGACATGCTCAAGGAGGAGGGCGTGGAGGTGAAGTACGCCATCCACCCCGTGGCCGGCCGGATGCCCGGGCACATGAACGTGCTGCTGGCCGAGGCCAACGTCCCCTACGACGAGGTCTTCGAGCTGGAGGACATCAACGCCGAGTTCGCGACCGCCGACGTGGCCTTCGTGATCGGGGCCAACGACGTGACCAATCCGGCCGCCAAGACCGACCCGCAGTCGGCCATCTACGGCATGCCGATCCTGGACGTGGAAAAGGCTCGCACCGTGCTGTTCGTGAAGCGCGGCATGGCGGCCGGCTATGCGGGCGTGGAGAACGAACTGTTCTTCAAGGACAACACGATGATGCTGTTCGCCGACGCCAAGAAGATGGTCGAGGGGATCCTGAAGGGGATGCACTAACCCCTTCCTCCTCGGCCTCAGCCGAAGAGGTCGCCGCTGGTCAGGCCCTGTCCCGTCAGCACGATCGGGGTGCTCCCGCCGTGGCTGATCGAACCCACCAGCACATAGCCGTCGAACCGGCCGTCGCCGTCGAAATCGACGTCCACGCGCGTCAGCGGCGGGCCGACCTGGGTGGGGCCGAAGTGGCCGTCGCCCGGCGTGGGCGCCACCGTGGGATGCGTCGGATCGACGCCCTGGCCGGTGAGGTCGCCGCCGCCACGGTCGCCACTGCCGCCACCGCCGCCGCTGGTGGTCGTGGGCGGTGAGCCGCCGTCCGTGCCCGGCGTCGGCGGCGGGGCCACCTGAATCGTCTTGCCTTCGGAGGTGATCAGTTTGTCGCCGTCGAGGCGGCTGAAATCGAGCACCACGCCCAGCAGGGTGTCGGCATGCCCCAGCTGGACCGGCGCCTGGATCACGAAGGTGTCGGCGCCTTCGCCGCCCACCGCCGTCGCGCCGGAGGTGAGTTCGATGCGGTCGTCGCCGGCGCCGCCCTCCAGCAGGTCGTGGCCGCCGCCGCCGCGCAGGGTGTCGTTCCCGGCGCCGCCGATGATGTGCTCGTCGACCGAGGTCCCGGTGAGGACGTCGTCGCCGTCCGTGCCGCGGATGACCGTCCCCGGCTCGGCCTTGGCCGCCGGGCTCAGGGTGGTGTCCGCCTTGGGCGTCGCCCGGGCGGGCAGCTCGATCGGTGTGGCCGGCGGGGTCGGCTTCTCGTCCTCGGGCGGCGCCGCGGAGGCTGCCGGCGCCTCGGTCGGCGGCAGGACGGCGGCGACCGTGACAGCCGCCGAGCCGGCGGGGGCCTGCTGCAGCGTCGCGCCCTGGGTCGCGAGGTCGCGCTCCTGCGCGGGCGCGTCGGCGTCGGACGGCGGCGGGGGCTCGGGCTCGCTGGGCAGTTGCGGCGGCAGTTCGGTGGCCTCGGCGCTCTCGCCGACGCCGGCGGTCTCGTAGAAGAAGGCGGCAGCCACGACCAGCGCCAGGAAGGTCTGGCCCTGGCGGGCGGTGAGGCCGAACGGCAGGATGGTCGCCGACTGGGCGGCCACGGCCTCCGCGGTCACCTCGAGGCGCTCGCGGAGCGCCACATGCAGATCGGCGCTCTCGTTGACCGCGTCGTCCACGGCCGAGTGCACGACGAACTTCCCGTCGATCCGGGCCACGTGGATCAGGACGTCCCCGCTGCCGTCGGTGACGACGCACCAGGGGTCGCCCTCGTCGGTGGCGCCGTAGATCACCTCGATGTCGACGCCGCTGGCCGACAGCCGGTCGGCCAGGTCCTGGAGGCGCGCGCGTTCGGCTGCGGTCCAGTCGCCGGTGTCGCGCACGCGAGCGATGAAGGGAACGACCTGACCCATCTCTCCGGGAAACATCTCCTGAGGCGCGCGAACTATCCGGTCGCCTGGCCCCTGAGGGCCTGGGCGGCGCTCTCGGCGCCAAACAGCAGTCTATATAGTTCAGGTTCGTAGAAGCGCAGCAGCGTCTTGGCGAATTCGCCGGGCTCCAGGCCCAGCGCCTCGGCCCAGGCGCCCTGGGTCTCGATCGGCAGGCGGCCCAACCCGCTCTCCACCTGCGACACGAAGGTGTAGTAGCGCAGGCCTACCTGCTCGGCCAGTTCCGCCTGGGTCAGGCCGGCTTCCTCGCGCGCCGTCTTCAGCCACCGTCCGGCTTGCTGGCGCAGCACCTTGATCTGGGCGGCCTTGGCGGGATCGGTTGCGGGTCTCGGCATCGTGGGCTCCGGGGCTGGCGCGCCGCCTTGGGGAAACGACCCCTTGCGGCCAACGGCCAAGCCGAATAATACAGTAATTACGCAACAAATAACTACACGACGTATAGCCGCTTGTCATTCGCTATCACGTTGTCTCGTTTCAGGAAAGAAATGAAGCGTTTCCTTGTCTCCGCAGCCGTGCTGCCGCTCCTCCATGCCGCTTCGGCCCACGCCGAGACCAAGATCAGCACCGCCACCACGGCGCCGGTTCGCACCTCGACCATCGCGAGCGGCCAGCCGGACCACATCACCATCGAGACGGCGGGCTCGATCGCGCCCACCGCGGCCGGCGCGGCGGTCACGATCGACAGCTCGAACGCGGTGATCAACAACGGCTCGATCACCTTCACGGGCGTCAACGGGGCCACCGGCGTCCTGGTGAGCAGCGGCGTGGCCACGGCCATCGCCAACAACGGCACGATCAGCGTCGCCGAGGACTACACGCCGACCGACACGGACAGCGACGGCGACATCGACGGCCCCTTCGCCCAGGGCTCGGCGCGGTTCGGCATCCGGGTCCAATCGCCGGGCGCCATCGGGAACATCTCGAACGCCGGCACGATCACGGTCGAGGGCAACGACTCCGGCGCGATCTCGATCGAGGGCCGGCTGACAGGAAACCTGACCACCACCGGCGCCGTGGCGGTCACCGGCGACCGCAGCGTGGGCGTGCGCGCCGACTCGGTGTCGGGCGACGTGAAGATCCTGGGCGCGGTCCAGTCGCAGGGCCAGGGGACGATTGCGGTCCAGCTGGGCGGCGTTGACGGCGCGGTCGTGCTGCAGGGTTCCATCGTCAACACCGGCTACCGCACCACCGACCGGCTGGCGGACGCCGCGCGGGCCAAGCTGGACGCCGACGACCTGAAGCAGGGCGGCGGGGCCGTGCGCATCACCGGCAGCGTCGGCAAGGGCATCCTGCTGGACCGTCCGCCGCCCGACAACAGCACCACCGACACCGACGAGGACAAGGACGGCATCGCCGACGCCTCGGAAGGCACGGCCTCGATCCAGTCGTTCGGCGCGGCCCCGGCCCTCGACATCGGCGGCGCGTCGGCCACGACCATCGGCGCGGTGGGGACCGGCGACCTGGCGTTCGGCCTGGTCAACAAGGGCGCGATCAGCGGCAACGGGGTGAACGACGGCGTGGCGGGCACGGGCCTGCGCATCGGCCAGGCCGGCGGCGGGACGGTCACGGTCCAGGGCGGCGTCAACAACATCGGCGGCGCCAGCCTCGTCGGCCGGGCCTACGGCGCCCAGTCGACCGCAGTGCTGCTGAACTCGAACGCCGTCGTCCCGGCGCTGCGCAACGCCGGCACGATCGGCTCGGAGCAGAACGGCGGCGTGCACGACGCCCGGGCCGTGGTCGACCTGTCGGGCACGCTGGCGCTGGTGGAGAATTCGGGGATCATCCGCGCGGTGGTGAACCCGGCGACGGGCGTCACCCAGACCGGCAAGACCATCGCCATCGACCTGTCGGCCAACACCACCGGGGCGACGGTCCGCCAGGCCAAGGTCAATACGGCGGACGCCCCGGCGATCGGCGGCGACGTGCTGTTCGGGTCGGGGAACGACCGGCTGGAGCTGCTGGGCGGGACCTTCGCCGGGACCATGAGCTTCGGGGCCGGCGCCGACAGCCTGGTCCTGGACGGCGGGGCCACGGCGGCCGGCCGCATCGCGGATAGCGACGGCCGGCTCGGCATCGACGTGCGCGACGGCAAGCTCACCATGGCCAACACCGAGACCGTGACCGTCAGTTCGCTGAACCTGGGCGCCAAGGGCGTGTTGGCGGTGAACGTGGATCCCACCGTCACCAACACCCGCCTGAACGTCACCGGCGCCGCCACGGTCGCCACCGGGGCTCAGGTGAACGTGACGCTGACGGCCATCTCGCGCGGCGCGAAGTCGTTCCAGATCGTCCAGGCCCAGAGCCTGACGGTGGGCCAGGCCGGCGCGACGCTGGCGGGGGCGCCGTTCCTGTACAACGCCAACCTGCGGGCCGACACCACGGCGGGCGCGCTCTACGTCGACCTGCGGCCCAAGACGGCGACCGAACTGGGCCTCAACCGCGCGGGTTCGCAGGCCTATGACGCGGTGTTCGCCTCGCTCGACAAGGATGACGCCATCGAGCAGGCCTTCCTGGCGCAGACGACCAAAGCCGGCTTCAACGGCCTCTATGACCAGATGCTGCCGGACCATTCGGGCGGTGTGTTGATGTCGGCGGCGGCGGTCTCGTCGGCGGTCTCCGGCGCCGTCGCCCAGCCGATGGCGATCGACGGTTCGTCGGGCACGGGGGTCTGGGCGCAGGAAGTCGCCTTCAACATCCGTCGCGACAAACAGGACGCGGCCGGCTTCAAGAGCCGGGGCTTCGGTTTCGCGGCGGGCCTGGACCTGCAGGGCGAGAGCGCGGCGCTGGGGGCCAACGTCAGCTTCGTCACCACCGACGTGAAGGACCGCGGCGCGGCGGCGGGCGAGAACATCGCGATGAACCTGTTCGGGGCCGGCCTCTACTGGCGCCTGGACGGCGGGCCGCTGCAGGCCGCCGTGCGCGGCGGCGTGGGCTACGCCTTCTTCGACGGCGACCGGCGGCTGCAAGGCGCGACGCTGAGCCTGCAGGCCGACTCCAAGTGGAACGCCTGGATGGTCGACGCCTATGCCGGCGCCTCCTACGAGGTGCAGGTGGGCGGCTTCTACGCCCGGCCCGAGATCTCGGCGAGCTACCTGCGGCTGGCTGAGGACGGCTACAAGGAGAAGAACGGGGGCGCCGGCTTCAACCTGGTGGTCGATAAGCGCACCGGCGACATGCTGACCGGTGAGGCCCTGCTGGCCCTGGGCTGGAAGTTCGGCGACGAGACCTACTTCGCGCCCGAGATCAAGGCCGGCTACCGCGCCAAGTTGGCCGGCGGGCCGTCGAGGACCACCGCCCACTTCGAGGGCGGCGCCGACTTCACCCTCGATCCCGAAGATGTGTTCAAGGGCGGCGCCATCGTGCGCGCGGGCTTCCGGGGCGGCGCGGCGCGGGTGCTCTACGCCGTCAACGCCGGGGGCACGAAGGACGGCGACTACGAGGAGTACGACGTCCGCGCCACGGTGCGGTTCCAGTTCTGAAGCACGCGTCCCCCGCCCCCTCTTGGGGGACGTTGTCGGCGAAGCTGAAAGACGGGTCGCGTCCGCGCATCGTCCCTTGCGGGCGGCCCGTTCTTCCGACGCTTCGCGTGGGCCGCCTTCCCCAGCCGCGTTCGTTCGCTGGGGGAGGCGGTTTGCCCGCGGCCCGCTTTTTGCCTAGAACGCCCGGCAGTCTGCCGTCCGGCCCATTGGGGGCGCGGCCTCGACCGCGTATGGTTGGTGGGGAGTTCGAGAACCGTGGCGCCAGAACGGAAGACGATCCTGAAGGGCCGCACGCGCCTCGCCGCAGAGGCGGCGATCGTGGCGACCGCGGGCTTGAGCGCCTTCGCCGTGGCCCATGCCTCGCTGCTCGTCCCGCCGCCCGCGGCCAAGCCCGTCGCCACCCAGGTCGCCCTGACCAGCACCCGGCCGGCCGCCATCGCCGGCCAGCCGGTGGATGAGGTCCTCATCGCCTTCGAGGAGCCGGTGCCCGGCCACGCTGTGGTCTCGCCCTTCGGCCTGCGCCAGCTGCCCTGGGAGGGTAACGGCCGCCTGCACGAGGGCGTCGACATCTCGGCCGACAGCGGCGTGCCGGTGATCGCCGCCGCCGACGGCGTGGTGGTGGAAGCCGGGGTCAAGGGCGGTTACGGCCGCTACGTCGCCGTGCGCCACGCCGAGAGCCTGACCACCTTCTACGCCCACCTGGGCGCGATCGCCGGCGGCGTGAAGCCGGGCATGGCGGTGAAGGCCGGCATGCCGCTGGGCCGCATCGGCTCGACCGGCACGTCCACAGGCCCGCACCTGCACTTCGAGATCCGCGACGGCGACCAGCGGCCGCTGAACCCCGCCATGTTCCTAGGCAAGGCCTTCGCCGAGGCCGGCGACCTGCCGCTGGACAAGGCCAAGCGCTACTCCGGTCGCGTGCGCATGGCCTATGTCTCGTTCATCCCCGAGAGCAAGCGGGCGCTGATGGACGCCAAGACCAATCCGCCGGTGCTGGTGGTCCGCCGCAAGACCACGGACGCCCAGGACCTGGCCGCGGCCGAGAAGAACCTCGAGGGCCAGGCCCGCGAGGCGGCCCGGCGCGAGAAGATCGACGGCCTGCGCGAACTGTCCATCGGTCCCGACGGCCGCCCCCGGGCGCAGCTCAGCCTTTGAGCCGGTTCCGCGGCGAGAAGGTCGATATCGGCGGGCGGTCGCTCCGGATCGTGCGCGCCGGCCCGGCCTCGACCGCCCAGCCCCTAATCGTCTGCGAGCACGGCGCCTTCGGCTGCGCGGCCGACTGGGCGGTGGTGCAGGAAAAGCTGGCGGCGAAGGGCCTGCGCAGCCTGGCCTACGACCGCGCCGGCCTGGGTCACTCGGACGCCGGGCCGGAGCCGCGCGACGGCCGGGCGATCAACGACGACCTCGAGGCGTTGCTGGGCGCGCTGGGCGAGGCCGGCCCGATCCTGCTGGCCGGCCACTCCATGGGTGGGCTGATGGTCCGGCTCTTCGCCCTGGAGCGCGAGCGGCCGATCACGGGCCTGGTGCTGGTCGATGCGGTGACGCCCGACGTGTTCAGCCTGCCGGGCGGCGCGGGGGCCATCCGAGGCTTTGGCCGGATGCTGCAGGTGGTGAGCCACGGGGCGAAGTTCGGCCTGATGGTCCCGGTCGCCTTGGTCACCGGCAACCTGATCGGCCTGCCCGGCCAGGCGGCGGCGGAGAAGCGACGGATCCATGCCTCGGCCCCCCACGCCCACGGCGCGGCCGCCGAGGTGGTCCAGTGGCCCGAGACCTCGCGGATGGCGGGAGCGGTCGAACTGCCGGCGGACCTGCCGGTGGCGGTGGTGACGGCCGGGCCGCACCGGGGACGCGGGGCGCTGAAGGCGATCCAGGAGAAGCCGGCGAAGCATTCGCAGGCCGGCTTCATCGAGCATGTCCCGCCGTCCAACCACGCCAACCTGCTGGGCCCCCGCTACGCCGACGCCATCGTGCGCGGCGTGGAGCACGTGCTTCAGGCCGGCTCGCGCTGAATCAGGCCGGCGGCGGCGCACAGGCGCTCGCCGACCAGGCTGTCGGGGGAGGCGAGGCGCACCGCGCCATCCTCCTCGACAACGACTGGCAGCGCGCTGCGGGCGGCGGCCGGGATATCCTTGAGCGCCGCCTGCTGCTGGGGCGGTAGCTGCCGCGCCAAGCCGGCCAGGCGGCGCACCTCGTGGCCTTCCGAGATCTCGAAGCGGCCATCCCAGACGGCGGGCGGCTGGACTGGCGCGAGACCTCCCCGCGCCGCCTCACCGGCTTCGCGGAAGATACGTACCGCTCCGTCGTCCGCCTCGATGCGCGCCCCGGCCAGGGTGGCGACGAGCGCTTCGGTCCCCTGGAGCGCGGCGGCGACGCGGGCGACCCGCGCGGTGGCGGGCAGGCGTTCCCCCCCGCCGGCGCACACCGCGGCCAGCCTCACGAAGCGGCGGACGTCGTCGGCGGGTGCGGCCTGGAGCGCCGGGCGGCGGATGGTGATCACGCCGGCCCACTCCGTCGCCGCCGCGGCGAGGGCCAGCGGGCCCTGCGCCGGGGCCTCGGTCGGGAGAGGGGCGCCGGCCAGCCGCGCGCGGCTGCGGGCATAGCGCGGGTCGGCGTTGGCCGGGTCCTCGATCCAGGTCTCGCCGCGCGCCGCCAGCCCGTCGCGGAGGTCGGCGCGGCGAACCGTCAGCAGGGGCCGCAGCACGAAGAGGCCGCGTCCCTCCGGCCAGACCGGCGACGGCGCCCAAGGCCGTGCGTCGGGCGTGGTGGAGCCCGCGGCGCGCATGGCCGCCGCCTCGGCCAGGTCGTCGGCCGTGTGACCCAGCAGGATCACCCGCGCTCCGGCCTCGCGGGCGGCGTCGGCCAGCAGGCGATGGCGCGCGAGCCGTGCGGCGGCCGGCAGGCCGGCCTTGGGCTTTTCGCCGGTCCAGGCCAGGGCGCGGAAAGGCCGCTCCAGCCGCTGCGCCGTGGCTGCGCAGGCCCGAGTCCATCCGGCGCTGTCGGGCTGCAGGCCGTGGTCGACGGTGAGGATCAGCAGGTCCCGCCCGGCCTCCCGCGCCCAGGCGTCGGCGATCAGCGTCAGCGCCAGCGAGTCTCCGCCCCCGGACAGGCCGACCGCGATTGGTCGGCGGCTGCCGCGGAGCAGGTGGCGCTCAAGGAACTCGCGCGCGCAGGCCTCTAGGCCGCGCACTTGGCCTGGGTGCGGGTGGCGGCGGCGCGGCTGGCGACATTGGCCGGGGCCTTGGGATAGCGCCGGGAGAATTCCGCCAGGGTCTTGCAGGCGTCGGCGGGCTTCTTCAGGGCCACGAGTGACCGCGACAGCTCCACCACGGCGTCGGGCGCCCAGGTGGTCTGCGGCCAGCCGCGGATGGCGGCGATGTAGGCCTGGGCGGCGTTGGCGTGGGCGCCGCGGACGCTCAGCGTCTTGCCCCACCAGTAGCTGGCCTCGGCGGCGCGCGGCGCGTCGGGGTAGTTCGCCACATAGGCCGAGAACGCGGCCTCGGCGCCGTCGTAGTCGCCAGCCAGCATCAGCTGGCGGGCCTGGGTGAAGTCCTTGGCGGGGTCGCCGGCCGGGGCGGGCGCAGGGCCGGCCGTGGTGTCGGCGGGCGGAGCGGTCTCGGCCGCCGCCAGCTTGCCCTCCAGCGCCGTCAGCCGGTCGGTCAGGGCCTGCAGCTGGGTCTTCAGCGCCGCGTTCTCGCGCTTGGCCTGGTCGAGCTCTCGCGTGGAGCCCTCCAGCGAGCCGTTCAGCCCGCGCAGGGTGGTCTCCAGATCGCCCAGCTTGTCGGCCATCTCGGCGATGCGGGCCTCGGTGTCGGCCGGCTGCACCACCACCGGCTTCCCGGTGTCGCGCAATTGGAAGACGATGGCGCGCAGCTCGCGCACCACCTTCTCCATCCGGTCGACGCGCTTGGCGTCGCGGGAATCCAGCGGGTCGGGAACACCCTCCGGCGGCAGGGGCGTCTGCGAGACCGCCGTCCCGGCCGTCGCGAGGACGGCCAGGCTCAGCAGCACGGCGGGCAGGCGGCGTCCGCGCATGGCGGCCTAGCGCGCGCCGGAGACGATCGCGGTGCGCGCGTTCCGGTTCTTCTGCCAGGCTTCTTCGCCGCTGCCCGGATCGATCGGCTGTTCCTTGCCGAACGAAATCGTCGAGATGCGGCCGCCGGTGATGCCCTGGCCGACCAGGAAGTCGCGCACCGAATTGGCGCGCCGGGCGCCGAGGGCCAGGTTGTACTCGCGGGTGCCGCGCTCGTCGGCGTTGCCCTCGATCCGCACCACGACGCTGGGATAGCGGCGCAGCCACTCGCTCTGGGCGGTCAGCAGCGGCCGGGCGTCCTCGCGGATGTCGTGGCTGTCGGTGTCGAAGTAGACCCGGTCGCCGACGTTGACGACGAAGTCCTGGGCCGAGCCGGGCACGGCGCCCACAGGCTGGCCGGTCACGGGGCCGGCGGAGGGCGGCAGCGGCGTCGAAGGCGTGGTCGCCGCGGGCGGCGTCTGCACGGGGAAGCTGGGCTTCGGCTTGCTCTGGCAGGCCGCAAGGGACGCAGCGGCCGTCGCGACAAGGGCCAGGCGCAGGACGGCGCCCCCGGTGAAGCTGCGGACCATTTACGTCTCCTCGTTCGTTGAGTTGCGAAGCATTTGCAGGGTCTATCGGGCGGGATTACGGCGCAAGTCTAGTTAAGCAAAGGCGACCAGGCCGGGTCGGAACCTGCTCCGGGGTAAGGCATCGGCTGAAGGATTCGCCCAGTGACATCCACACTCCATAACTTGGGCGCCCCGCCGGGGGTTTCACGCGAGAACATAAGAACTCGGCCATTGGGCGCCCAGGTGGGGCCCTCGTCCAGGTAGCTGGAGGTCAAGAGGCGTTCGTCGGAGCCGTCCGGCCGCATGACGCCGATGTGGAATTCGCCGCCGGTCTGCTTGGTGAAGGCGATGAATTCGCCGGTGGGGCTCCAGACCGGCGTCGTGTAGCGGCCGCCCCCGCCGGAGATGCGCCGGGCGCCCGAGCCGTCGGCGCCCATCACATAGAGCTGCGGCGAGCCGGCGCGGTCCGAATTGAACACGATCCGCGACCCGTCGGGCGAGAACGAGCCCGAGGTGTCGATGGCGGGGTCGGTGGTCAGGCGCGTCGAGGACCGGCTGGACAGGTTCATGACGTAGATGTCGCTGTTGCCGCCGCGCTCGACCGAGAACACCACCTTGCCCCCGTCGGGCGAGAAGCGCGGGGCGAACACCATGCCCGGGAAGGTGCCCAGGCTTTCGCGGCGCGCCGTCTCCAGGTTCAGGATGTAGATCGTCGAGCTGTCGGGCCGCAGCGACATGTAGGTCACTTCCTGGCTGTTCGACGAGAACCGCGGGGTCATGACGATGGAGTCGCCCGACGTGAGGTAGCTGGGGTTGGCGCCGTCCTGGTCCATGATCG
>Ga0209257_1000593_pt1 | contig 60449 bp, 58 predicted proteins | sample AraplaCvi_mCL_r2_FD_184277 | JGI IMG/M metagenome (GOLD analysis project Ga0209257, IMG submission 184277) | Arabidopsis root microbial communities from North Carolina, USA - plate scrape MF_Cvi_mCL_r2 (SPAdes) (version 2) | ecosystem: Host-associated > Plants > Roots > Endosphere | place: USA...
CCACGTCCACGCGCACCACCGGGTAGCGGCGGTACTGGTCGTCCCAGGACGAATGCCGGCGCGCGAAGAACTCCAGCCGCTGCTGCGGGCTGTCGGCGAAGGCCTTGTCCTTCAGGCGCTGCTCGAATTCGCCCCTCACCTTCGGGTCCTTCAGCATCTCGCGGGCGACGTCCTCGGCGACGTAGTCCTCCATGTACTCCTTGCGCTCGAAGTAGTTGTTGAACTCGCCCCACGCGACCAGCGCGTCCGGCGCCTGCGGTTCCAGCAGCGCCATCGCCAGGCGCGCCTTCGGCTGGGCGATCGGCACGAACAGCGCGCCCGCGCCGATGTCCTGCGTTTCCGGCGCCCAGTTTCCTTCCAGCGTGGCGCGCTGGTGGTTCTCGACCGATTGCGCCGACAGCGTCGCGCTGTCGGCGCGGAATGCCTGCACGCCCGTCCCGCCCGGCGCGGTGTCGAGGCGACGGTACGTCACGCCGTGCTGGTCCAGCTTCGCCGCGACCCACGCCGCATGCGCGGCAGGCACGACGTAACCGGCCTTCGGCGCATCGACGACGTGCGCGGGCACCAGTTCGTCGCGCATCGGCAGGTGCCAGACCTGCGGCTTGCTTTCGTCGTAATGCGTCATCAGCGCGCCGGAGACGTCCGACGCCGTGCGCGTGTATTCGTAGCCGCGGAAGTCGATCGTGCGGGTCTTGCCGGTTGCCTTGTAGTCCAGCACGACCGGCTTGCCGGCCAGCTGCTGCGCGCGCGTGTCGGCGGCCAGCGCCTGCTTTCGCCATTGCGCGCCGTTGGTTTTCATCAGGTCCAGCAGCGCGACGATGGTGTCGTGCGTGACCTTCACCCGGTGCGGGTAATCGCGCCAGGAATGCGTTTCCACCAGCATGCCCAGGCGATTGCGCAGCTGGAAATAGCCATGCGAGAAGCGCGGCGGCGCAACGCCGTCTTCGAAGCCGGACGTGGGATCGTCGTTCACCACGAACGACGGATAGAACGGCAGCGGCAGCGAACCTTCCTTGGACAGGCGCGCGATCACGCCGTCGCGCAGCGCGGTGCCGGCCTTGCGCAACGCGTCGTCGCCGCTGTGCACGGGCTCCACCTGGATGGAGACGTCGTGTTCGAACTTCGCGCCGTCGGTCACGTGCAGGTCGACGTAGGCCAGCGGGTCCCACGCGTTCACCAGGCGCAGCATCGCCTGCATTTCCGGCGTGTCGGCCTTCACGTAGTCGCGGTTGAGGTTGTAGTTCTGTGCGGTGGTGCGCCAGCCCATTTCCTCCGGGCCGCGCTGGTTCGGGCGATTCCACGCGGCGAAGCGCTCGTGGCCGTCGACGTTGAACACCGGCACGAACAGCAGCACCTGCCTGTCGAGTGCGCCGACGGCCGTCTCGCCGTCCAGCGCCTGGCGCAGCGCGAGGAAGCCCGCGTCCTTGCCGTCGATCTCGCCGGCATGGATGCCGCCCTGGATCAGCATCACCGGAAGGCCTTTGGCCTTCGCGTCTTCCGGCGTGAACGCGCCGGCCTTCGACACGACCAACACCTTCATCGGACGGCCTTCCGGCGTGGTGCCGAAGTCCTGGCAGCGCACGGCTTGCGGATAGCGCGTGGCGAAGGCGTCGCACAGCGCGATGACCTCGTCGTAGCGGCCGGTCTTCACGAAGCCGCTGCGTTCGGAGACGGTGGTCAGGGACGCATCGGGCGTGGTGGCCACGGCGGGCAGGGCGGTCAGCACCGCGGCGAGCAGTGCGATGGACAGGGGCGTGCGGGTCATCGTTCGGGCGGTCCGGGTGCGAGGATCGCCGCATGGTAGCGACCGGCGGCGCGGGATCGCCGTGCCATCGGGCACATTGCTGCCAGCCGGTGTCAGCAGGCAGGCATCATTGCGCCGTGTCCTGGTCCAGCCGTGCCGCGTCGCCGGAGGTGTCCCGGATGCGGCCGCTTCGCGGACCGGCCTCGAAATTGAAGTGCGCCGCTGCCGTCGCGCTGCGGCGACGTCGCGTCGTAGTCGACGGCGAGCGCAGCATCGTTGCGCGGGCGGGGCGCAGGGGCGTCGTGATCCTGCAGGGGCGTGCGTGCAGGCGAGGCGTGATCGTTGGCGACGATCACGGCAGGCCCGGCGGACCGCTCCGCGTGACGCGTGTCGCGACTGCCCGCCGGAGACAGGGCCAACCACCCTGTACCGACGAGCAGCGCGACCGCGAAGAGCGCAAACAGCTTCTTCATCGAATCAGCGGACCGTGGCAACTGCGGCCGAGCGTGCGTTCATGCTCGCCACCTCGTTCCAGCCTCGGGACGGCGTGAGCGGAAGGCCTGTCGCGCGCGCAACCCGCCGCCGTTCCAGATCGGCGTGAGGTTCACGCTCTGTGCGTGCACGGCGAACGCACATGCGAAAGCCGACGCCAGTGACGGCGTCAGGAGGGTGCTTCATCGGAATTCCGTGGGGTGGCGATGCAGGCGCACGGCGGATCGCGCGACATCCGCGATTTGCGGGATGAATCTGATTGACGCCGTGAGCGGACGGCATCTTAGGGTGCGTCCCTTTCTTCGCCGTTTTCGCACTTCGCGTCGAAACACGTCGCGAATGTGTCGAAGGGCTTTGCTCAATCCTGTCTGCGGCAGGGGCGTCCGTGCGAGGTCGTCTCAGGCGAAGTTCGCGCCCAGACGGTTGTGCACGTCGGTCGCCGCGATGGCGGCATGTCCGGTCGCCACCGAGATCTGGTTCAACGCACTGACGACGTCGCCGATGGCGTAAAGCCCTTCGACCGACGTCATCTGCCGGGCGTCGACGATCAGCGCGCCTTCCTCGTCGCAGTCCGCGCCGGCGCCGACCGCCAGCGAGGAGCGCGAGATCAGCCCCAGCATCGGGTACACGACATCGAACGCGCGCGAGGATCCATCCAGTTCGAACACGCAGCGCGTGCCGTCGAAGGCCAAAGACGCCGGAACCTGCGTCAGCTCGATGCCATCGCGTTGCAGCTGCGCGCGAACGCCTCGGTCGATGTCCGCGGCCGATGGCACCAGCGCCACCTTCGCCGAATACGTACGCAGGAAGCGCGCGTGCGAGGCCGCCTTGTCGGGCGGGCCGTACACGGCGATGGTCGTGTCGATGGCTTCGAACGCATCGCAGATCGGGCACATGCGCACCGCTCCGCATTCGATCGCCTCTGGCAGCCCGTCCAGCTCGGGCGTCACGTCCTCGCAACCGGTGGCGAGGATGACGTGGCGCGCGTGCAGTTCGTTGTCGCCGTATCGGATACGGAAACCGCCGCCGTCCTCGCGATGCAGCGTCGTCACTTCCTCTGCGATGGTTTCGACGTCGAACCTGCGCGCCTGGTCGCGCATGCGTTGCAGCAGTTCCTCGCCGCCCACGCCGTGCGGAAAGCCGGGGCAGTTGCGGCTCTTCGGGATCCAGCCGGCGCGCGTGCAGCCGGTGTCGAACAGGCGGACGCTGCGGCGGTATCGCGCCAGATAGGTCGCCGCCGTCAGCCCGCCGGGGCCGCCGCCGACGACGATGCAGTCCAGGACTTCGCTCATGCGCGTCTCCGTCGTTCCGGTTGTTGCAGCATCGAATGCAGGCGCAGGGCGTCGGTGACCGCATGCCCGTGCGCGGTGTTGTCGAAGATCGTCCACCGCGTGCCGCCGGCGTCGCGCACCGCACCGGCGAGCGTGCGCAGCGCATCGTCGTCGTAGGCGCTGTAGTACACGCGCGGCGAACCGTGCCAGCGCCAGTAGCGCACGCGCGTGTCGCCACCGGGGTCGCGCGCGGCGCCATCGGGCACCGGCGGATCGGCTGCGACGCGTGCGATGCCGTGGCGTTCCCACACCGCCTGCGCGGACGGCGCGAACCACGACGCATGCCGCGCCTCGCAGGCGATGCCGACGTCGAAGCGCCGCCGCAGCATCGCGAAGAACGTCGATGCGGTGCGCGCATCGAACGCCAGGCTCGGCGGAAGCTGCACCAGCAGCATCGCGAGCTTGCGCCCCAGACCATCGACTTCACTGGCGAAGCGATCCAGTTCGGGGCCCACGCCGCGCAATCGTGCGTCGTGCGTGATCGCGCGCGGCAGCTTCACGCTGAAACGGAAGCCCGCGGGCACGCTGGCCGCCCAGCGCGCATAGGTGTCGCGCCGGTGCGGGCGGTGGAAGGACGAGTTGATTTCCGTCGCGTTGAAGCGCGTGGCGTAGCGCGCGAGCATCGAATCGCCCGCGCCGAACAGCGGCCGGGAAGTCGATGGCAGCGACCAGCCGGCGCAGCCGATGAAGAGGTTCGTCCGGGAAGCCACGCGTTGTCCGCCGCGATGCACATGCCTGCATCGCACCATCGCGGGCGTCGAGGCGGTGTTACGGCGCGCGGCGGGGCGCGCGTGGACGGCGTCGCGTCGCGTGGGCAGTGGGTCGCTGGCGATGCTCCATGTCGTCCAGCGCACGGCGCAGGCGCGCGGTGGTGTCGCTGTCGCGCGGCGGCGGGACGAGGCCGTCGAGCAGCGTGCGGTCTTCGTCGTTCACCACGTCCATGCGCAGCGCCAGGCCGTTGGCGCCGAGCACCGGCGCCAGTTCGACGGCGCGGCGGCGCAGGTCGGCCATCGTGTTGCGGTAGGCGATCTCGCAGATGCGACGGCGCGCGGAGAAACTGAAAGCGTTGGTGAAGAACAGCTCCGCATCGCCCGCGTTGGGTTCGAAGATGAGCTGGTCGATGTTCGGATACTGCTGCGCGTAACGCGCAAGCCCCACCTGCATGCGCGATTGCAGCAGCGTGCGGAAGGTCTGCGAGAGCACGGCGGGCAGGCCGCCCGCGGCGAGGCTGCGGTCGGCGCTCACCGGTTGGCCGCTGTCGTCCTGGGTGAAAGGCACCAGCGGGTTGAGGCCGATCATCAGGTCCACGTCGCGATCGAGCAGCACCGAGGCATGCATCGTCCGGCGTAGCGCACCATCGACGAAATGCCGCCCGCCGATCTCCACCGGCGGATACAGGCCGGGCAGGGCGGCGCTGGCCTGTACGGCGACCGAGATCGGCACTTCGTCCAGGCCTTTCGTCCCGAACTTGGCGACCTCGCCGCTGTCCAGGTCCACCGCCACCACGCACAGCTGTGCGTCCAGCGTGCGGAAATCGTTGCTGCGGCCACGGCGCGAGAACACGTCCTGCAGGAACAGCTCGACCTGCCGGTTATCGAACAGCCCGGTCGGCACGAGCGCGCCGAAATGCATCAGCAGGTCCGACCAGCGCGCCTCGTTGCGCGAGAACAGCAGCTCCTGCCACCAGGTAGCGGCCAGCCGCGGCAGGCGCGAGGCGCGGCGCAGGTATTCGAAGATCGCCGGGCGCAGGAAGGTTTCCGGGCGGAACTGCACGTCCGCACTGTCGCCGGTGATGAAGATGCGGCACATCTCGGCGGTGTCGATGCGGTTGGCCAGCCCCGCGGCGAGGAACGCGCCGCTGCTCACGCCGACGTAGCCATCCAGACGCGTGAGGTCCAGGCCTTCGATGGCCTCGTCGAGCGCGCGCAGGGCGCCCAGTTCGTACATGCCGCCGATGGGGCCGCCGCCGGCGACGGCCAGGCCGATGCGGGCCGGGCGTCCCGGGGCGCGTGTGCGTTGCCTGGCGGCGTGTAGCGAGAGCATTCGGACGGTGCGGCGAGGCGGGGCGAAGTTGGACCGAGTGTAGCCGTCCGGCCGCGCGCGGCGTCGTGACGGGTTTTGCCGGCAGGAAGGGCGGTTGGGGTCCGCGCTTGCGGCCCCGGCGCCGCCCGCCGATCATCGACCGGGATGCCGCCGCGCCCAAGCCCCATCCGCCGCCCTTCGCCCGCGTCTCCCCGAAGGAGCCGTCCGCTGCGGGACCGACTGGACTGGCTGCTGCGCGAACACCAGGCCCTCCACGATCCGGACATCGAGCCGCGCAACGCCCTGCCGTGGCTGCCGGAACTCCGTCGCTGGCAGACGCGCCGGCTGGAGGCGAGCTTCGACCGCTTCCTGCGCGACCCGCAGCGCCGGCCCGCCGCGCAGTTCTTCCTGAGCGATGTCTACAACGAGCACGACTTCGCCCAGCGCGACGCCGACATCGCCCGCGTCCTGCCGATGATGCAGCGCCTTCTGCCGGAGCACCTGCTGTCCACCGTCGCCGACGCGATCGAACTGGGCCTGCTCACCCACGCGCTGGACCTGCGGATGGCGCAGGTGCTGCAGGGAATTGGCGGATCGCGCCGGCGCATGGACGCGGACTTGTACGCGCGGGCCTATCGTCTCGCCGGACTCCCGCGGCTGCGCGGTTACCAGATCGACCTGATCGCCCGCGTCGGCCTGGGCCTGGGCCATGCGCTGCGGTTGCCGGGCGTGTCGATGCTGCTGCGGCTGTCGCGTACCCCGGCGCGCGCGGCGGGGCTATCGCAGTTGCAGGGTTTCCTCGAACGCGGCTTCGAGGCGTTCGGCCAGCTCGGCGACGCGCGCCAGTTCATCGAAGAGATCGAACAGGACGAACGCGACATCTCGCGCCGCCTGTTCGCGGGCGATCCGGATCCGTTCGACGGGGCGATGGAGTAGCGGGGGGACGCGGTGAGCGTCAGGTGAAGCGTTCGTCGAGCACGCGGCGGATTTCCGCCTCGATCGGCCCCTTCATCGTGCTGAGCAGGAAACCGAGCTTGGCCGTGACGTGGAGTTCGCTGGGCGCCACGTTGATGTGCCCATCCACGCCGCTGCGGCTGAAATTGAGCGTGTCGCCGCTCCATCCGGTGACCATGCCGAAGCGGTCGGCCAGCTTGTCGGCCACGTCCTGCACGGCCTGGCGTGCCTGTTCCGGCGGCAGCGAATGCGCGTGGCGGATATCGATGTTCGACATGAAGGCTCTCCCGAAGTGGCCGGTATTGTGCGCGTCGCGCGCGATGCATCCAAGTGTGCGCGGCCTTCTGCTAGATTGCGCGAACGTGACTGCCCTCCGCCTGCGCTTCCAGAACCGCGAACATGCCGACCTGGCCCTGGGCCCGGGCGTGCATGCCATTGGCTACGATCCGTCCGGCGCGTTGGCGCAGGTCGCGCCCGATGGGGCCGTCGCGCAGTTCTGCGTCGACCGCCGAGGCGTCTGGTTGCAGGTGCGCGAGGGCGCGCCGGGGTTGCACGTCAACGGCCGTCCGGTGAAGCGCATGGCGATGCTGCGCGTCGGGGACGCGATCTTCGTCGATGGCGTGGAGCTGGTGCTGCTGGGCGGCGATCCGCTGCCGGCCCCGGCCGATTACGGATTCAGTGGCGGCACCGACACGCGCATGCTCCTGCGCGGCATCGGCGGCCCGCATCACGGCCGCAGCTTCACGCTCGACGTGCCGCGCGTGGTCGGCCGTGCCGGCGAATGCGACATCCGCGTCAACGATCCCAGCTTCGCCGACCGTCACGCGCGCCTGGAAGCCCACGCCGACGGCGTGATCCTGCGCGACATGGGCTCGGTCGAAGGCAGCCTCGTCAACGGCCGGCCGGTGCGCCATGCACTGCTGCAGCCGGGCGACCAGGTCGTGTTCGGAAGCCAGCACCGGTTCGTGGTCGAAGCGCCGATGCAGCGCACCGTCGCGCCCGACGCGCCCGCCGCCAAGACGCGCGTGCCGATCGTGGAGGAAACGCGCGCGGTGGCGCCGATCAAGCGGTCCGCACGACGCATCCCATGGTTGCTGCTGGCGGCGATCCTGCTGTCGGCCGCGCTCAGCCTGTTGCTGCTGTACGGCGCGCGCTGAGCCGACGCTTCTTCAGCGCGTTCCAGGCGCGCCATCCCAGCAGTACCGCGAGGATCCCGGCATACAGCGCCGGCTCCCGCACGTCCGACTTCACCAGCCACCAGAAGTGCAGCACCGCCAGCACGGCGATGACGTAGACCAGCTTGTGCAGCCGCGCCCAGTTGCGGCCGAGCCAGCGGATCGCCGCCTGCGTCGAGGTCAACGCCAGCGGCAAGAGCAACAGCCACGCGGCGAATCCGACGGTGATGTACGGCCGCTTGGCGATCTCCTCGAAGATCTGCGTCCAGTAGCCGCGCAGGTCCAGCACCAGGTACGCGGTGAAATGCAGCGTCGCGTAGGCGAAGGCGTACAGCCCCAGCATGCGCCGGAAGCGCATCAGCACCGTTTGCCCGGTGAGCTGGCGCAGCGGCGTGATCGCCAGCGTGAGCATCAGGAAGCGCAAGGCCCACAGGCCCAGGCGGTGTTCGATCTCCGCGACGGGGTCGGCGCCGAGGCCGCCGGATCCGGTGAGGAATTCGGCGCGGATCTGCCACGCAAGGATTGCCGCCGGCGTGAGCGCCAGCGCGTGGACGAGGGTTTTGGTCGCGGCGAGGGCGCGAGGGGAGAGGGTGAGGGGCATCAGGCAGGGATGGTTGTCTGAAAAGCAGCGGGAGAGGTGGAGGCGAGATCGCCCTCGATCAGAACCACTTCCGCAGGTCCAGCCCCTGGTACATGCCCGCTACCTGGTCCGCATAGCCGTTGAACATCTTCGTCGGGATGCGTTCGGCGAACAGCTTGCTCGCCGTGCCGGAGATACGGCGCTCGGTCTTCTGGCTCCAGCGCGGATGGTCGACCGTGGGATTGACGTTGGAGAAGAACCCGTACTCGCTCGGCTGCGCCTGATGCCACGCGGTTTCGGGCATCTTCTCGACGAAATCGATCGCGACGATCGACTTGATGCTCTTGAAGCCGTACTTCCACGGCACGACCAGCCGCAGCGGCGCACCGTTCTGCTGCAGCAGCGGCTTGCCGTAGATGCCGGTGGCCAGGAGCGTCAGCGGATGCATGGCCTCGTCGATGCGCAGGCCTTCCCTGTAGGGCCAGTCCAGCGAAGGCCAGACCACGCCGGGCGTCTGCTTCGGGTCCGCGATCGTGGTGAAGGCGACGAACTTGGCCTGCGAGGTCGGTTCGAAGCGCTTGAGCACGCTCGCCAGCGGCACGCCCAGCCACGGGATCACCATCGACCAGCCTTCCACGCAGCGCAGTCGGTACACGCGCTCCTCGGCGGTCAGGCCTTTGAGCAGGTCCTCCATCGAAACCTTGCCGGGTTTGGCGCAATGGCCGCCGACGGCCACCGTCCAGGGGCTGGTGCGCAGCGTGCGTTTGGCCTTCGACGGATCGGCCTTGCCGGTGCCGAATTCGTAGAAGTTGTTGTAGGTGGTGATGTCTTCGTAGCGCGTGGGCGTCTCGTCGGTGCGGAAGCCCGAACGCGCCTGTTCGGGCGTGATCGCCACCTTCGGCGGCGCGGGCGGTTCGGCCTGCCCGCAGCCGGAAAGCGCCATTGCAGGCGCGATGGAGAACGCGGCGAGCAGCCGGCGGCGTTCGCGATAGACCGATTCGTCCGTGATTTCGGCGGCGGGGATCTTCAGTGCGTCGCGCAGTGACATGTCCAATCCGGTTTTCGCGTTGGGAGGTCGAGGGGCAGGGGCGAATGCATGCGATTGCGTGCCCCGTCCCACTATAGAGGGGCCGGATGTGCAAAAAGTTGCCGTGGAAACCATGAATCCGCAGGCTGTTGCAGTGCGGCATACTTGGCCGCCCACGCGCTTTCATCCTTCCTTCGCCTTCCTGACCGGAGAGTCCATGTCCCGCGCCTTCAACTTCGCCGCTGGTCCCGCAACCCTGCCGGAGGCGGTGCTGCGCCAGGCGCAGGAGGAGATGCTGGAGTGGAACGGCGTCGGCGCCTCGATCGTGGAAATCAGCCATCGCGGCGCGGAATTCATGGAAGTCGCGCGACAGGCCGAAGCCGACCTGCGCACGCTGATGTCGATTCCCGACGATTACGCGGTGTTGTTCCTGGCCGGCGGCGCGACGCTGCAGCAGGCGCTGATTCCGCTGAATTTCGCCGAACCCGGGCAGGCCGCCGATTACGTCGTGACCGGCCATTGGGGCAAGACTGCGATCAAGCAGGCACGTACCTACGTGGACGCGCGCGTGGCCGCCGATGGCGAGCCCAACGGCTTCCACGATCTTCCGCCGCGCAGCCAGTGGCGCCTGACGCCCGGCGCGGCGTACGTGCACTACACCGCGAACGAAACCATCCACGGCGTGGAGTTCCGCGATATCCCCGACGTGGGCGATGCGCCGCTGATCGCCGACTTCAGTTCCTCGATCGCCGCCGAACCGCTGGACGTCTCGCGTTTCGGCGTGATCTACGGCGGCGCGCAGAAGAACCTCGGTCCGGTCGGCGTGACGGTGGTGATCATCCGCCGCGACCTGCTCGAGCGCGCCGGCCAGCCGCGCGCGGACATCTTCAACTACCGTTCGCACGCGGCCGGCGATTCGATGCTCAACACGCCGCCGACATGGAACTGGTATCTCGCCGGCCTGGTGTTCAAGTGGATGATCGCGCAGGGCGGCGTGGAGGAATTCGCGCGCCGCAACGCGCGCAAGTCGGCGCTGCTGTACGACGCGATCGACGGCTCCGGCGGTTTCTATCGAAACGAGGTCGCGCCCGCCGCGCGTTCGCGCATGAACGTGCCGTTCTTCCTGCACGATCCGGCGCTCGATGCCGCGTTCCTGAAGGAATCCAAGGCCGCGGGCCTGCTGGCGCTGAAGGGCCATCGCGTGCTCGGCGGCATGCGCGCGTCGATCTACAACGCGATGCCGGAAGCCGGCGTGCAGGCGCTGGTGGATTTCATGCGCGATTTCCAAGCGCGATATTGACCATGCCTCGTAGCCCGGGCAAGCGCAGCGCACCCGGGTCAGGCGTGACAGGTCCCGGGCGCGTGTACCCGGGGTATGCAAAGCAGAACACGAGACACCTCCCCCATGAAGAAGACCGGCAAGGCCGCACCGAAGAAGCAGGCCGCGAAGAAAGCGCCCCCGACGAAGGCCGCCAAGGCCACGGCCGTTGCGACCGAAGTCGAACAGATCCCGCCCAAGCACGACGCCGCGCCGCTCGACCTGGCCGCGTTGCGCGAACGCATCGACGGCATCGACCGGCATATCCAGGAACTCATCGGCGAACGCGCGCAGTTCGCCAACCAGGTCGGCAAGGCCAAGGGCAAGCTCGCCGCGGCGGTGGATTACTACCGCCCCGAGCGCGAAGCGCAGGTGCTGCGCCGCGTGGTCGATCGCAACGACGGCCCGCTCAACGACGAAGTGCTGGTGCGCCTGTTCCGCGAAATCATGTCTGCCTGCCTGGCCCAGCAGGAACCGCTGAAGATCGGTTACCTCGGCCCGGAAGGCACGCATTCGCAGCAGGCGGTCTACAAGCATTTCGGCCATTCGATCCACGGCCTGCCGCTGGCGAGCATCGAGGAAGTGTTCCAGGAAGTCGAAGCCGGTCACGCCGATTTCGGCGTCGTGCCGGTGGAGAATTCCACGCAGGGCACGATCCAGTCCACGTTGGACATGTTCCTCACGTCGAAGCTGAAGATCTGCGGCGAAGTCGAGTTGCGCGTGCACCAGCACCTGCTCTCGCGCAACGGCCAGATCGAAGGCATCGAACGCGTGTACTCGCATCCGCAGTCCTTCGCGCAGTGCAAGGCGTGGCTGCGCCAGTACCTGCCGAAGGCCGAGAAGATCCCCGTATCCAGCAACGCCGAAGCCGCGCGACGCGCGCGCAGCTCCGACGATGCGGCGGCGATCGCCGGCATCAGCGCGGCCAATGTGTACGGCCTGAAATCCGTCGCCGGTCCCATCGAGGATCGCCCCGACAACACCACGCGTTTCCTCGTGCTCGGCCGCGAGTTGTTCCCGCCGTCGGGCAACGACCGCACCTCGCTGCTGGTCTTCATCAAGGATCAGCCGGGCGCGCTGTACCACGTGCTGGCGCCGTTCGCGAAGCACGGCCTGAGCATGAACCGCATCGAATCGCGCCCGGGTCACACCGGCCTGTGGCAGTACGGATTCTTCATCGACATCGGCGGCCACGTGCAGGAAGAGGCGATGCGTCGCGCGCTCGATGAACTGGCCGATTACGCGCAGGAAGTGAAGGTGCTGGGTTCCTACCCGGTCGCCATCGCATGAACGCCGTGCGGGATACGGACGCCGACGCAACCCGGGTGACGCGCGACGAAGCATGGTTCGCTTCGCGCGCCTCCAGCGGCGTGCAGAAATTGAAGGCCTACGATCCGGGGCACGACCTGGTGGCGTTCCGGCGACGGTTTGGCGAGGCGAACCTTGTTGAACTGGGGTCCAACGAAAACCCCTACGGTCCATCGCCCGATGCGCGGGCGGCGATCCTCGACCAGCTGCATGCGCTGCATCGCTATCCCGATCCGCTGGGCGCCGACCTCAAGCGTGCGCTCGCCGGCAAGCATGGCGTCGACGTCGCGCAGATCCTGCTCGGCAACGGTTCGCACGAACTGCTGATGCAGCTGTCGCAGGTGTTCGCGGGCACTGATGACGAAGTCGTGTTCTCGCGCTTCGGCTTCGCGGTGTTCGCGCTGGCGACGCAGGCGGCGGGCGCGACGATGCGCATCGTGCCGGCGCTGCCGGACGATCATCCGACGATGCCGCTGGGCCACGACCTGGACGCGATCGCCGCGTCGATCACCGATCGCACGAAGCTGGTCTACCTCGCCAATCCGAACAACCCGACCGGCTCGTGGTTCGGCCGCGCCGCGTTCGCCGACTTCATGGCGAAGGTGCCGGCGCACGTGATCGTCGTGATGGACGAGGCGTACGCGGAACTCGCCGACGCACAGGCCGACGCGGCCACCGCGCTGCCGTTGCTGGGCTCGTATTCGAACCTCGCGCTCACCCGCACCTTCAGCAAGGCGTACGGATTGGCGGGCCTGCGCGTGGGGTATCTCATTGGCGCGCCGGGGCTGGTCGCCGTGATGGAGCGACTGCGCGAAAGCTTCAACGTCAACGGTCCGGCATTGGCCGCATGCGAAGCCGCGCTGGGCGATACGGCGCACTTGGAATGGGCGCGGGATCGCAATGCCGAGCAGCGCATCGCGCTTTCGGACGCATTCGAACGACGCGGCCTGCGCGCGATGCCGTCGCAGACGAATTTCGTGCTCGTGCGATTCGGGCCGGAGACCGTGCGCATCGAAGCCGAACTGACGAAGCGCGGCGTGGTGCTGCGTCCGATGGGCGGCTACGGGTTGCCCGAGTACCTGCGCGTCACCGTAGGCACGGTCGATGAGAACCGCAGGTTGCTCGCGGCGGTCGACGAAGTGCTGGCGCAGGTGCGCGCATGAGCGGCGGTTCGCAATACTGGATCGCACGCGCCGGACAGCCGCTGCGCGGGAGCATCCGCGTCCCCGGCGACAAGTCGGTATCGCATCGCGCGGTGATGCTCGGCGCGCTCGCCGAAGGCGTCACGCATGTGCGCGGCTTCCTCGAAGGCGAGGACACGCGTGCGACGGCGCGCGTCTTTGAACAGCTCGGCGTGCGCATCGAAACGCCCAGCGCGAGCGAGCGCATCGTGCACGGCGTCGGCCTGCACGGGTTGCGCGCGAGCGGCGCGCCGCTGGATTGCGGCAATGCCGGTACGGGCATGCGCCTGCTGGCCGGCGCGCTGGCGGGCCAGGCGTTCGACAGCACGCTGATCGGCGACGCCTCGTTGTCGAAGCGGCCGATGCGGCGCGTGATCGAACCGCTGTCGCGCATGGGTGCGCGCATCGACTCGGAAGAGGGCGGATTACCGCCGCTGCGCATCCACGGTGCGCAGGCGCTGGCGGGCATCGACTACACGCTGCCGGTCGCGAGCGCACAGGTGAAGTCCGCGCTGCTGCTCGCGGGGCTCTATGCCGAAGGCGAAACCGTGGTGCGCGAACCGCATCCCACGCGCGACTACACCGAGCGCATGCTCGCCGCGTTCGGCTGGCCGATCGAGTTCTCGCCCGGCTACGCGAAACTGGCCGGCGGCGGTTGCCTGCGCGCGACCGACGTGAACGTGCCGGCGGATTTTTCCTCGGCAGCCTTTTTCCTCGTCGCCGCCAGCATCGTGCCGGGTTCGGAACTGCGGCTGGAAGCGGTCGGGATGAACCCGCGCCGAACGGGACTGCTCACCGCGCTGCGTCGCATGGGCGCTGACATCCGCGAGGAGAACGCGACGGAGCAGGGCGGCGAACCGGTCGCGGACCTGGTCGTACGCCACGCGCCGCTGCACGGCATCGAGGTGGACGGCGAACTCGCCCCGGACATGATCGACGAGTTTCCCGCGTTGTTCGTGGCCGCGGCCTGCGCCGAGGGCACGACGACCATCCGCGACGCCGCCGAGCTGCGGGTCAAGGAGTCCGACCGCATCGCCACCATGGCGCAGGGCCTGCGGGCGCTGGGCATCGAGGTGGACGAGCATCCCGACGGCGCGACGATCGTTCCGGGCCAGCTGCGCGCGGGCACGGTCGACAGCCACGGCGACCACCGGATCGCGATGAGCTTCGCCGTCGCCGCGCAACGGGCGACGGGCGAGGTGCGAATCGAGGACGTCGCCAACGTCGCGACCTCGTTCCCGGGCTTCGATACGCTGGCCCGTGATAGCGGTATCTGGCTGGCCGGGGGCGCGTGACTTAGACTCACGCCTCCCCCGTCCCAGCGCCTTTCCCCGACCCACGTGCATCGTTCCGCCACCGACCCCGACGTACGCGATTCCCTCGGCGGTCGAGCCCCGGTCCTCGCAACACCGGACGCGCTGGGCGTGTCGCGCGTGCTGGCGTGGATCGCCATGGCCGGCATCGGGTTCCAGGCCTTCTTCGCCATCAACGACCTTGGCCGGCATGTCCCGAACATGCATCCGGAGTACGGCACGTTCGTGGCGATGCTGGCGATGCTGCTCGCCGGCGCCCGTCCGTGGCGCGAACTGGCGGCGCATCCGGCCGTGCGGTTGCTGGGCGTGCTGGCGGTGTTCCTGATCGCGCATGCGGCCTACACCGCGACGCTGGTGCCGGACATGCGCTGGTCGAACCAGCTGACGGTGGTGGCGAAGCTGCTGCGCCTGGGGTTCCAGACCTGCGTCATCGGCTGGTGGATGTCGGTGAACCCGCGGGCGATTCCGAAACTGCTGGGCGTGCTGGTCCTGGGCCTGCTCGCGGCGGTGCTGTACCACATGCCGTGGGCGGACATGCCGGCGATCTGGTCGGGCGAAACGCGCCCGCGGTTCGGCATCTCGCAGAACCTCAGCGGAATGGTCGCCGCTGTCGGTGGCTGGCTCACGCTGTGCCTGCTGATCGGCATCTGGCGCGACTACCCGCGCGGCCCTCGCCGCACGTGGCTGCTGGCGGTGGCGCTGCTGGCCTTCGCCGGCTGCTTCTGCGTGCTGCTGTTCTCGCAGTCGCGCGGTGCGTGGCTGTCGTTCATGGTCGCGGTGCCGCTGGCAATCGTCGGGTATGCGCTCACCCGCGGCCCGCGCCGCCGGCCGCTGCCATGGCAGCCGATCGTGATGGCGCTGCTGGTGTGCATCGTGTTGTTGCTCGCGGCGCACCGCATCTTCGCGTTGCGTTTCGATGGCGCGAACCAGCTGATGCCGGCGTGGGTGGAGGCGCTGGTCGAGGGCAAGCACGCCGATGCGCCGGACGCAGGCGCGCCGTTCGCCGCACCTGGCCAGTCCGAGCCCGTCAAGCCAGCCGTCGATGCGCCAGCCGGCAACGCCATCGCGCCGACGCCGGAGCGGGTTGCAGGCCGACAGCCGCTTCCTGCCGACATCGACGGCCTGAACACCGCCATCCCCGGCAACAAGGCCGTGGGCATCCGCATGCTGCTGTACCGGATGGGCGTGGAGCGTTTCCTGGAACGGCCGTGGTTCGGCTGGGGCCTGGACACGATTCCGGTCCTGATCGACAGCGCCCACCTGCCCACCGGTGGCGAGCAGTTCGTCCATCTGCACAACGCCTATCTCGACGCGCTGGTCGGCCTGGGTCTGGTCGGTGCGGCGCTGCTGTTCGGGGTGTTCGCGCTGCTCATGCGCGAACTCTGGCTGGCCTGGCGCACGGGCATCGTGTCCACCGCCAGTTTCTGGGGGCTCGCCGGTTGCGTCGGCATCGTGCTGATCGCCAATAATTTCGATTCGCTGCTGTGGCGATTCGAATACGCCCGCGCGCCGCTCGGCCTGCTTTTCGGCTGCTGCATGGCCTACGGACTGATCCGCGAGCGCCGCGCCCGCGAGACGTAAACCGGCAGCGCTGGATCAGCGCTGCGCCTGGAACTCGATCGGCACCATCACCGTACCCGTGGTCGGCTGGCCGCCCTGCGTCGCCGGACGGAACCGCCAACGCTTCACCGCGTCGACCGCGGCACGATCCAGGTATCGCGATCCGCTGCTATTGGCGACTTCGACGTCGCCAGGCACGCCGTCGGGCCCGATCTGCGCCCGCACCATCACCGTGCCGCTTTCGCCGCGACGCAGCGATTGCGTGGGATAGCGCGGCGCGGGCGTCTGCCCGGCGAGCGGTTCCGGTCGCGAAGCCGGCCCGGACGGCGCGGCAGGCGCCGGTGCCGGCAGCGAAGGCGGCGGTGCGGCCGGGCGGGTTTCCACTAGGCGCGGGCGTTCTTCCTCGTCCGCCGGCGCCTGCGCCGCGGGTGTGCCCATGCCGCTGGCATTGTCGCGCTCCGCCGGCAGCGGGGCGGGCAGGGGTGCGTATTGCGGGGCATCGCTGGTCGGCGCCGTGCCGGCGCGGAACAGCGTGTCGTCCTTGCGCCCGACCGACAGCACCAGCGCGAACAGCACCAGCCCGACGACGAAGGCGACCAGCACCCAGAGGAACGATCGCCCGGCCGGCAGCCAGCGGGTCAGGTCGAAGGTGGGACGATGCGGCGCGGAGGCGGATGTCGACATGCGTGAACCGGTGGGAAGCCTTCCCCGATTCTGCCGATGCCGGCCCTTCGGGAAGTGAACGTTTCGCCAATCCGTCGCCCTGAACCGCGGTTACACGCGATAATCGCGACTTCGATCACTCGTTCGCGCCACGCCCCCATGCTCGATCCCAATCTGTTGCGCCACAACCCCGCCGAACTCGCCGCGCGCCTGCGCGAAACCCGGGGCTACGAACTCGATGCCGGCGCGCTGGAAGCGCTGGAGTCCGAGCGCAAGCAGATCCAGGTCCGCACGCAGGAGCTGCAGAACCTGCGCAACACGCGCTCCAAGGCGATCGGCCAGGCCAAGGCCAGGGGTGAGGACGTCAGCGCCCTGATGGCCGAGGTCGCCGGTTTCGGTGACGAACTCAAGGCCAGCGAAGTGCGGCTGGAGACGATCCGAGGCGAGATCGAAGCCATCGCGCTGACGATGCCGAACCTGCCGCATGAGTCCGTGCCCCTGGGCAATGACGAGAACGACAACGTAGAGCAGCACCGCTGGGGCACGCCGCGAACGTTCGAATTCCCGGTGAAGGACCACGTCGAACTCGGCGCGCGCAACGGCTGGCTCGATGGCGACACTGCCGCCAAGCTCAGCGGCGCGCGTTTTACCGTGCTGCGCGGGCCGCTGGCGCGCCTGCATCGTGCGCTGGCGCAGTTCATGCTCGACCTGCACGCCGGCGAGCACGGCTATCTGGAAACCAACGTCCCGCTGCTGGTCAACGCCGACAGCATGCGCGGTACCGGCCAGTTGCCCAAGTTCGAGGACGACCTGTTCGCCACCGCGATCGGCGACGGCGAAACCGCGCACAAGCGTTACCTGATCCCGACGTCGGAAGTGCCGCTGACCAACATCGTGCGCGACGAGATCGTCGAAGCCGACGCGATGCCGCTGCGCATGACCGCGCATTCGATGTGTTTCCGCGCCGAGGCCGGCAGCCACGGCCGCGACACGCGCGGCATGATCCGACAGCACCAGTTCGAGAAGGTGGAGCTGGTGACCATCGCGCGTCCGGAAGAAAGCTACGTCGAGCACGAGCGCATGACACGCTGCGCCGAAGTCGTGCTGGAAAAGCTCGGCCTGCCGTACCGGCGCGTGCTGCTGTGCACCGGCGACATGGGCTTCGCCGCGACCAAGACGTTCGACCTGGAAGTCTGGCTGCCGTCGCAGGACACGTACCGCGAGATCTCCTCGTGCTCGAACTGCGAAAGCTTCCAGGCCCGCCGCATGCAGGCGCGCTGGCGCAATCCCGCGACGGGCAAGCCGGAACTGGTGCATACGCTCAACGGCTCGGGCACGGCGGTGGGCCGTGCGCTGATCGCGGTGATGGAGAACTACCAGAACGCCGATGGTTCGATCACCGTGCCGGACGTGCTGCGGCCGTATATGGGTGGTATCGAGCGGTTGGTGTGATCAGGCGAAGCTGGCTTTTTCCCTTTCCAGTTAGTGGGAAAAGTGCCCGCACGCAGCTTTTCCCTTCTCCCTCCGGGAGAAGGTGCCCGGAGGGCGGATGAGGGGCAACGGAGCATCAAGGCCCGAACTTGCAGTGCCTCACTGCACTGGTCGGTTGATCCTGATGCTCCGTTGCCCCTCACCCCAACCCTCTCCCGATGGGAGAGGGGCAAACAAAAAAACGGGCCCGCATCGCGGGCCCGTTAGCGTTTGCCGGCTCAAGCGGGGAGGGGTGGGCCGGCTCGCGTCCTCGTGGCGACTGCTGCTCAGGCCGCCTTCGCAAGAGGCGAACGGATGGACGCGTGCGCGGCGGCCAACGCATCGGCGCGGTGCTGCGGCGAGTACGCCACACCCTCGGCGCGGACGATCTCCACGTCGGTCACGCCGATGAAACCGAACACCTGGCGCAGGTACGCCTCCTGGAAATCCGCCGGGCTCGCATCGCCGTACTGGCCGCCGCGACCGCTGACGATCACCACCTTCTTGCCGCCCGCCATGCCTTCCGGACCGGCTTCGGTATAGCGGAACGTGCGGCCGGCGACGGCGACGCGGTCGATCCATGCCTTCAGCGTCGAAGGAATGCTGAAGTTGTAAAACGGCGCGCCGATCACCACTACATCGGCATCGAGGAACTGCTGCAGCGTCGCCTCGTCCGCTTCGGCCTGGGCCGGATCGGCCTTGGCCAGCGAGCGACCGGTGAGGTGCGGCAGGGGGTTGGCGTCGAGATCGCGGTACTCGACGGTGAGGTCGGTCTGGGCGTCCTGCCAGCGCGCCACGACGGCGGCGGTCAGTTCGCGGGTGACCGAATTGGTGCCAAGGGCACTGGTATCCAGGTGCAGGAGCTTCATGATGGGGCCTCGAATGGAACGATCGGCGGGGGTGCCGGTTCGGAGACCAATCTAGGTCGTTGCGGTAATGGAATAAATCTGGTCAAATGTCACTAACTGTTCCGGGATTGGAATTATGGCCATGCAGGACCTGAACGACCTCTACTACTTCGCCATGGTGGTCGAGCACGGCGGTTTCGCCGCCGCAGAACGCGCGCTGGGCATTCCCAAGTCCCGTCTCAGCCGCCGCATCAGCCAGCTCGAGACCGACCTGGGCGTGCGCCTGCTGCAGCGATCGACGCGCCGCTTCGCCGTTACTGACGTGGGCAACAGCGTCTATCGCCATGCGCAATCGATGCTGGCCGAAGCCCAGGCGGCGCACGAAGTCGTCGACCGCCTCAGCGCCGAACCGCGCGGCGTGATCCGCGTCAGCGTGCCGGTGGGGATGGCGCAGCAGCAGATGCCCAAGCTGTTGCCCGAATTCCTCGCGCGCTTCCCGCAGGTGCGCGTGCAGCTGCTGGTGAGCAACCGTCGCGTCGACATCATCAACGAAGGCATCGACGTCGCCCTGCGCGTGCGATCCAAGCTCGACGACGACGGCAGCCTGGTGATGCGCAGCTTCGGCCAGATCCAGGAACTGCTGGTTGCCAGCCCGGATTACCTCAAGCGCATGGGCCGTCCGAAGAACCCGGACGAACTGTCCGACCACGTCACCCTCAGCATGAGCGAGGACGACGCCCGCCAGCGCTGGGAACTGCACGGCCCCGATGGCGACGTGCGCCGCGTCGAACTAAAGCCGCGCGTGATGGGCTTCGATTTCCCCATGTTGATGCAGCTCGCGCAGCAGGGCGTGGGCATCACGCTGCTGCCGGAAACCATCTGCGCCGAAGCCGTGCGCCGCGGCGAACTGGAGGTCGTGCTGCCCGACTGGCGCCTGCCGCAGGGTATCTTCCACGCCGTGTTCGCCTCGCGCCGCGGCCTGCTGCCGGCGGTGCGCGTGTTCATCGACTTCATCGCCGAGAAGGCCCCGGGCCTGGTCGAATCCGCGCGCCTGCAATGCAGCGAGATCAAGGGCAAGCCCTGTCCGGACGACATGGCAAAGCATTCTCCGGTGGCAATAGCCGCACCCGCGCCCCGCATCGTGACCGAGGCATGAGAGAATGCGGCCCGCATCGCGCGGGCCGCTTCTTTTAAGGGCCGCTGTTCCGGTCACCCGGATCGCGAATCGCCGCGCACCGCGGCGTCGATGCGGGCGCAATGCCGATACGGAGAGATGGCCGAGTGGTTTAAGGCAGCGGTCTTGAAAACCGCCGAAGGGTCAAACCTTCCGTGGGTTCGAATCCCACTCTCTCCGCCACTTCCCGCCGCCCCGAAGTCGCATTCACGGCGACTTCCAGCCTTTGGTGGCACAACACTAGCGCGCAAACGCGCCCGGGAGCTCCAACGCGATGCCGGATCGACAACGAAGCACCACCACGCAGCCCAGCGCCCACCTGACCGGGCCGGCCGACTGCGCGCGGTGCGATGCGGTCTGTTGCCGGCTCACGGTGGTGGTGCAACCCGAAGACAACATCCCCTCCCACCTGACCACGCGGCTCCCCAACGGGCCGGTGGTCATGGCCAAGGATGAGGACGGCTGGTGCGTCGCGATGGACGGCGCGCGCATGAACTGCGGCATCTACGAAAGCCGGCCCGACGTATGCCGCCGTTTCGTCATGGGCGGCCCGTATTGCGAAGCCGTCCGCATGGACTACGCCCGCGATCGCGCCCGCCAGATCGAACTCGTTCTTCAATGATTCCCAACCACCGGAGGCATCGCCCATGTCCACCTATCGCCCGAGCGGTTCGGACGGATACTCCACCTCACCGTTCGGCAAGCCAGCCGCCGACAAGGCGCTGACGCACGAGCGGATCGCGGCGGACATGGAAGCCTTCAGCAAGGCCGGCGGTCACGTGGAAGTCCTGGGCGTCACGCCGCTGCGGCGCAAGTCCGACAAGGGCGCGGCAACGGGAAAACCCGCTTCCGCGCAATCCAAGGCCGACTGAGCAGGAACACGCAGGCCGTCGCGCGATACAGTTCCAGAATCCCTTCAACAAAGCAGAGCGAGAAACCCACTTGGCAAAGCCCAACTACTCATTCGAAAAGCGCCAGCGCGAGATCGCGAAGAAGAAGCAGCAGGACGAAAAGGCTGCGAAGAAGGCCGCTGCGCGGGAGGCCAACAAGACGGCGTCCGGTAGCGACGACGACGGCAACAACGACCGCGAACCGCAGGCCGAGCAGGAATAAGCGCGACGGACCGTCGCCCGCCCCTCGGTTGTGAGGGGCGGCCTCGGGACGGGGTTGCGTCCGGGTGCTGGGGGCCGCGTGGGGTAGCCGTGGCCACGTATGCACTTTACCGCAGAGACGCTACTAATTAAGAAACTTCCGATTCAAGTCCTCGTTGGCATCCCGCCGAATAAAACCTCCCGTAACGAAGGAGGACGGCATGTTCGGACCTGCGATTGTAGTGGGAGATACGACGGATCACGGCGGCAAGGTCGTAAGCGGTTGCAAGGACTATCTGGTTGATGGGAGGCAACTGGCGCGAGTAGGTGACAAAGTCGTTTGCCCGATTCACGGCGACACGGAGATAGTCTCGGGAAACCCCCACTTCATAGTCGATGGGAAGCCCGCGGCGCGGCCACACGACAAGACCAGTTGCGGTGCGTTGCTCATTCCTGTCGCGCAATCCACGTTCTTCTTCGAGAAGGCGGGCTCGGGTTCGAGTTCGACTTCGAGTTCGAGTTCGAGTGTCTCGCTGCTGGCGGACATAGGTCGGCAAAGTGCGTTCGATGAAGTGTTCGTGCTTCGCTCTGCCCGCACGTCTCAGCCGCTGGCAAATCGCGCGTACCGAGTCATCTGTGCCGACGGTAGGGTTGAAGAAGGTCGCACCGACGACCACGGTCGCACGCATCTTGTCGTGACAGCGATATCGCAGCAGATTCGCCTAGAGCTCCAGGAGGAGGGGCCGTGACTGCCTTCCGCGCGGTTGGCGATTCAGTGACCTCGTCCCCGGTCTTTACGTCACGCAAGGAGCTCGCGCTTGAACCGTACGTGGGTTCGAACGGCTACGTCCAGAACGCCGGGTTTCAGATGCACCCAATTGCGGCGTTGGAGCTTGGGGCCATAACAGGACCGGTAGCGATCGTCATGCATCGCACTGTCTCCACTTCAGCCGAATCCGCCTTGTCAGCGTTCACGCGAGGAATAGGAACGCACTTTGTGATCGACAAGGACGGCACGACTTATCAATGCGCGGATCTGCGCCGGAGGACCGCCCATGTCGGCCCGATTCGTTCAAGGTGCTTCATCGAGGATACGTGCCCCCTCGTCGAAACGACGACGTTCACCGGCTGGACCAGCCGGATGAAGTGCCACGACCATGAAAAGGTGAAGCGGTATCCCGATCGCTATCCGATGAATGAAGACAGCGTTGGCATTGAGGTCGTGGCGATGTACGACGCTACGCTTGGGAAGTGGGATGCGGCGAATCCGCCGCAGTCGTTGTCGATCCATTTCCTTGTTGACTTTCTGAAGGACGAATACGGACTTTCCTATGCCGACATTTACCAGCACGACGAGATTGCCTGGAAGACCGCTGGCGAGGGCGCTGATCTGTATTACGTGCCTAATGTGCCTATCGTGCAGCCAAGATTCCCGCCGGCATGATGCTCCGGAGCGATTGGCGGTTCAGACGCCACCAGTAAGCGGTGATGCGTTGAAGATTTCAGTATTGTCCATTTCCAAGACGGAGACAGATCCAACTTCATCGGCGCAGGAGGCGGCTGGGGAGTGCGAGACATGGAATCTCACGGATCGCCAAGCGGCCGACTTCTTCCGGATAGCCCGTCAGGTCGATGCCCAAACCTATTACCACGACTACGACACGGCGCCGTGCATGGTTCGAGGTAGCCTGCGAAGCGGCGGGAAGGAGTGGGCCTTCGAAGTGAACGGCGCGCGCAAAGGGTATCTGTTGAGCGGCAGCGAGCGCCGTCTCTACGGCTGTGAGGCCGCGGAATGCGAGTCGATGGGGATGTGGTGATCCCGTAGGATGGGTTTCGCTCGAGAAACCATCATTGCCACGCGTCAGCGCTTGTTGCGATGGGTTTCGCCAGGCGAAACCCGTCCTACGAAAGTTATGCGGCGGCTTCGAAGAGGAAGCCTTCGATGCAAGAGAAGAAGCCGATCCAGTAGCCGGCGCGAGTTGGGTCCCGGAAGTCGATGTCGCTGGCGATCCAGCCCAGCGAGCCCATGCCGACCAGTTCGGGGTAGGACTGCAACCACTTCGCGTACTGCATTGCGTACTTGCGGCCGATGGCTTCGGCCGTGCAGTGGTCTTCCAGGGTTTCGCCTACAGGCGGGACGTTCCAGTAGTGAGGTCGGCCCTGTTCGGGCGTGGCGACGAAGGGCAGGGTGGCGGTCGGGAGGGTGACGGCTGGCAGTGACTTAGTGCGCCCGAGGCGGGCGGCGTGCTTCTTTCTAGACATGATCGGAATTCCATAGCGGGAAGAATTCCGTCACTCGACGCCAATCGGGTGACGGACGACGCGAGGTTGGCGTACCGGGCTATGGACCGGTGAGCCTTGCGGCTCCCCCGCGCCGTCCGCCATAGGCGGGCGCGTTGCGCGCAAGGCCCATCATCGCGAAGGATCGACCAAATAAAAAGCGCCGGCATCGAATGATGGGCGCTTGCGCGACCATAACCACGGGACGCCAATCCCGACACCGGAGTTCGCCGGTGCCCAATCAGCGTGCCGCCGCAAGTCGCGCGAATCAACGACGCATGTGCGCAAGTTCAAACTTCCGAATCAGCCTTTTTCGCAGTCACGCGTTCGCTTCGATAAGCGGAGTCGGATCGGAAGACGCAACCCGGGTGCGCTTCGCTTACCCGGGCTACGAATCCCATATGCACCTTACGACGGATTCAGCCCGCTAAGGCTGCGCAGCCGTACCAGCCCTACGTGCAGCGGCACGAGAGCCGCGGGGCGCACGCGGCACCAGCATCGGAACCTCGCGCCGATACTGCGCGTACTCCGGCAGTGCATCGAGCAGGTCGCGCTCCTCCAGACGGATGGCGATCAGGATGTAAGCCGTCGTCATCAGCGCGAACACCAGATGCGTCATGGTCATCGTCGGCGTTGCCCAGAACGCGAAGAACCAGCCGACATACAGCGGATGGCGCACCAGCCGATAAAGGCCGGGCGTCTTGAACGGCAGCGGTCGATAGGGACGACCGCGGAACTGCAACCAGACCTGGCGCAGGCCGAACAGATCGAAATGGTTGATCAGGAACGTCGAGACCAGCACCAGTCCCCAGCCGAACGCGAATGCCGCGTACAGCAGAGCGCGGCCGACTTCGTTTTCCACTTGCCACACCACGCCGCCCAGCGGCCGCCATTGCCAGAACAGCAGGATCAACGCCAGGCTCGACAGCAGCGTGTACGTGCTGCGTTCGGCGGAGTCGGGAATCACGCGCGTCCATGCGCGCTTGAACGCCGGCCGGGCCATCACGCTGTGCTGCAGCGCGAACAGCGCCAGCAGGCCGAGGTTGATCGCCAGCGCGACCGGGACGCTGGTGTCGCGCGCCGAATCCATCGACTTGGGCACCCACAAGCCGCCGACGAAACCGATCGCGTACAAAAACGTCGCGAAGAACACGGCGTAACAGACCACGCCGTACAGCAGGATCAACCATCGCTTCATGACAGCCTCGAAAACCCGTGGGGGAGGGCGGGGACGTGACGGCAGCATCCTCGCCGGCGCGCCGCGTTCACAGGGGACACACGTCCCGCCGTCTCGCCCCGGCCCGCGCTACCGGGTGAGCTTTGTCCCGACTAGACTGGCGGCAGGCACGCCGAGGGCGTTCGGCCATGAAGCAGTCGATCCGCTACCTGACCAGCCGCGAGGGCACACGCATCGCGTGGTCGTCGATGGGTTCGGGCATTCCCGTGGTGAAGGCCGCGAACTGGCTGAGCCATCTGGAATACGACCTGGAAAGCCCGATCTGGCAGCACTGGACGCGTTTCTTCGGCGCGCATTTCCACTTCATCCGCTATGACGAGCGCGGTTGCGGCATGACCGGCGGCGACCCGCGCGGCCTGTCGCTTCCCCACTGGCTCGCCGATCTGGAAAGCGTGGTCGAGGCGGCCGGCATCGATGGCCCGGTCGCGCTGATGGGCGTCTCGCAGGGTGCGGCAGCGTGCGTTGCCTACGCGGTCAAACACCCGCACCGCGTGTCGAAGCTGCTGCTGTACGGCGGATACGCGCGCGGCGCGTACGAGCGCGAGAACCCCGAAGCGGCGCGCATGTACCACGCCATCGTCGATATCGCGCGCGGCGGATGGAACGACCATAACCCGGTCTTCCGTCAGGTGTTCACCGCGCGCTTCATTCCCGACGCCACCGACGCGCAGGTGCAGTGGTTCAACGAACTCGCGCGCACGACCACCACGGCTGAAGCCGCCAGCGCGTTGCTGGAGGCGCGTGCGCACATCAACGTCACCGAACTGCTGCCGAAGGTCGCCGTGCCGACGCTGGTGCTGCACAGCCGGCAGGACGGCGTGGTCCCGCTGGAAGAAGGCCGTCTGCTGGCCGCGAACATCCGCGGCGCTCGCTTCGTCGAGCTGGAATCGCGCAACCACGTACTACTGGAGAACGAACCGGCCTGGGCGCGGTTTCGCGAGGAAACGCTGAACTTCCTCGGCGGTGAATCGTCGGACCGCCTGGCCGCGCTGACCGAACGCGAACGCATGATCGTCCAGCGCCTGGCCGCAGGCTGCACGAATGCCGAAATCGCCGCATCGCTGTTCATCAGCGACAAGACCGTGCGCAATGCGTTGACACGCATCTTCGAGAAGCTCGGCGTTCGATCGCGCACGCAGGCGATGGCGTTGTTGCGAGGTGACACGGCGCTTGATCGATGAGCGACGCGTGCGTACTGTGCGGCTGGGCCGGCCAACGGCCAGGGAACCGGGCGATGGGAAGAACCTGCGAATCATCCATGCACCGCAAGCGACTGCTCGCCAGCGATGTGGCGGTTTGCTACTACTGCTTTGGCGAGTTCCCGCCCGACACCATCGTTGAGTGGTGCGACGGCGACGATCAGGACCAGACTGCGCTGTGCCCACGTTGTGGCGTCGATGCGGTCGTAGGTTTCGACGGACCGGTGGACGCGGCATGGGTCAAGATGGCCCATGAGCGGGGATTCAAATAGATCGGAATCAACGACTTCAAGGATTGCAATGGAACACGACGACAAGATCAGGGACGACAAGGGGCTGGTCATCTGCCTGCGTGACATGGGAAACGGCACGAGTCGCCTGTTCTTCGACGATGTGGTCGGCGCGGGACGCTCCAATCCGATCACCTGGTCGTACGACTGCTTCTACACGTTTTCTCCGGAGTTCGATAACGCGACTCTCGAGGACATGGAGTTGAGCGCAGACGACTTCGAGCGGATCGGCGTCCTCGTGGTTGCAAGGCTGCTGGCGTCCACTCGTCGGGTCCGCTGAATGCACAGGCAAATCCACTGGCGCGCCGTGCTTTTGATGAGCGCCACCTTCGCGTCCGTCGCCATCACTGCCGTCGTCGTGCCTGTCGTCGCCCAACTGCGCCTCGAGCGCGAGCAGCGCGCCGCACGCGAGCCGCATCCGATCCTCGTCACCGAAGAAGAACAACTGCAACTCGTCCGGCAAGTACTTCTCGAGCGAAGGACGTTCCATGTTGCTCCGCTCGGCGAAAATGGCAGGCTGATGCCGGTCGCGCCTGGTCCCATGGTCCTGCTGGATACGTCCGTTGTCCTGTGCGATCCGACGTCGCCGGACAGGAAGCCCGATCCGGAATGTCGTGAGCCGCCCTCGTTCTTCTCGTTCGCCGCCATCGATTACGACAATGTCATTCCGCGGAAGCTGCGTATCGAACTGGTGCACGCGAACGAAAAGCGTGACCCGATCCGTGACCCGGGCATCCCGGAAGCGATCCTTCGGCCGCGCGCGCAGATAGAAGCGCTCGTGCGAGTCGATGCATGGGAGTCGTTCTTCCGCGCGTACCCGGAAGCCGACGGCTACATCGAGTTCAGTCGTGCCGTGCGTTCGGAAGACGGTCGGTACGCATTGATCTACGTGCAGCGCTTCTTTCATGGAACATGCTTTTCCGCGGGCGATCTCCACTATTTCGTCCGATCCGGCAACGGCTGGCGGCGCATCGGCGTTGCAGGCATATGGGTTTCGTGACGGAGCGATACCTAGCCGCCAATCACATGCACCACCGGCTTGCCGCCCACCTGTTCGAACCGGATCCGATACAGCAACGTCACCGCCTGCGGAACGCTCTTGCCTCCGTCGCAACTGGCGACGGCGCGTTCCTTGTCCTTCGCGTTCTTGAACACGCAGCGCAATGCGGGGTCGAATTTCCAGCTCTTCGCCGCCGATTCCGATGCGGCCAGGAACTCCGGTTCCGCATCGGTCGCGCAGTACTCAGAAGCCGGCGCCCTGGCGACCACGGTCACCGCGCCCTTCTCGCTGATGCCCACGCGAAGGCAGACCGTGCGCGGTGGCAACTGCTTTCCGAGCAGGTTCTCCGGGTAGCTCGGATGCGCGTTCTTCATGTCGTCCAGCGGCATCAGGAACGATTCGTTGTCGGCCATCACCAGACGATCGCCCTGGGACGTGTTGCCGGCGGCCGGAGTCGTCGCGGCTGCCACGGCCTGCGCGTGTGCCACCGCGGTGGAGCCGCAGAACACGGCGGCGGCACATCCCAGAATCGTCCACTTGGTCATTGCTGCTCTCCGGCTTGGTAGCGTGGGGCGGGTTGCGCGAACACGATTGGCACCTGTTCGCGAGGGAGCCAATTCGCGGGCCTACTCGTATAGAGCCCAACGCAAGGGTGCCGTTGTTTCCGGCCACCGGATGCGCAGAGCCCGGGTGCGCTTCGCTTACCCGGGCTACGAAGCCGGGTGTCAGCGGTTGAGGCTCAGGCGTGCGCCGTCGGATTCGCGCTTGCCGGACCAGCGGCCGTCGCCCGCGGGCCAGAACCGGCCGACGATGCGGTTGTTGGTGTCGGTCAGCTGCAACTGGTTGCCCGACACCACCCAGCGGTTCACGCCGAAGAAGCCGTCGGGGCATCCGGCCGGTGTGTAGGCGCGAAAGCCGCCGAACCACTCGTCCTTCTGCAACTCGATCGTGCAGTTGTTGCCGCTATCCTGGGCCAGCTTCCAGCGGCCGATGATGGCCTCGTTCGGCGGCGCCTGATCGCGCTCGGGCCCGACGCTGATACCACCCCAGCTGCCGTGGCTGCGATTCTCGCTGTGCGAGCTGCCACTGGTGGATGTCTTGGTTTCCGCGCTGCCGGTGTTGCTCCACTGGTCCGACTTGATATCGGTCGTGGTCGTGGACTGCTCGCTACCGGTCATCGACTGCGCGGTGTTCTGGAACTGGCTGGTGATCTGTTCTTCCGCCGCACGCATGTCCGCGGCAGGGTCGGGTACTGCAGTGGGATCGTCCTGCGCGATGACAGATCCTGCTGCCGCCATCAAAGCGGCAGTCAACACGAGTCGATGGGCGAAGGTTACGGCGACGATACTCATGGGCACTCTCCAGCCAGAGGTGGGTCTTGCGTCGGCGTCGCCGCGAGAGTGCGGCAGGTGGACGCAGCTGGCTGTGAAGAGACGACGGAGCGCGTTAGGCTGGAAGGAGGAACCGGCGCGCGTCGGAACGGACGACAGGGGACATCGTGCGAGATTCAACAAGCGTTGCGCGCATCCTTCTGCTGGTGTTGGCAGCGGGGCTGCTCGTGTGGGCCGGCGTCGCGACGCTGGAATCGAAGAAGGCGCCGAACGGACCCGTCCTCGACACCTGGTTGCCGATGCCGCCCGTCTCGATGGATGCGCATGAACTGCCGGTTCGCCAGGCGCTGCTGATGGCGATGATGGCCGAGCAGGACATGAAGCGCTCGCCGGACCTGTACGACACACTGGCCATGCGCTGCGGCTGGGGCAGCCAGGATGAGCCGGCCGAGCAGTACACCGCGCTGATTGGCGACTGGCCGCTGGCAAAGGACCCTCGGACGTGGCGGGTCAGGATGATTCCGCAGGGCTCGACGATGTGGGTGAGCGTCGATGACCAGGCACTGGAGCCGCCTCCGCCGCCGGGTGTGAAAGAGCTTCCACGACGTGCGCCTGTCGCATTCGTCCTGCCGATGGATCGGGTTGCCGCCATTCGCGACGCATGGTCGGCGCCGCAGCTATGGGAACAGGCGACGCAGTTTCACGGTTGCTTCGACGGGCGCCCTGCGTTGTTCGAGGCCTGTGTTCACGGGAAGTACGTCGCCACGCAGCGAGCCTGCACCGAGGCAGGCCCGCAGTTGGACCGTCTGTGGGCGACCATGCGCAGGGACCTGCACGTTCCGCCAAGGCCCGTGCAAGCGGCGCAATAGTGGCGTGCCGATCTACATCAACGACTTCACATGCGCCACGAACTGGTCGACGGCGATCTGCGTGCCTTCCTGCCAGCCGTTGCCTTTGTTTTCCTCGAAGTCGGCTTCATTGCGGTGCAGGGCCGTGAAAACGTAACGCGTTCCGCTGCCTTCGGTTTGCATCGTGACGATGGCGGTGATCGGGATGTCGTCGAACACCGCCGGGCGATAGCCGGAAAACAGCATCGACGTCCAGGCCAGGCGTTCCATCGGAACCACGTCGAGGAAGCAGCCCATGTGCGGCAATTCCTGGTCCTGCGCCGTGGTGAGGCTGAAGTTGCCGCCCGGCCGCAGGTCCATTTCGCAGTCGTACACCGTGCCCCATTCGCGGGGCATGTACCACTGCTTGAGATGCTCCGGCTTCGTCAGCGCTTCCCAGACCAGGTGCGTCGGCGCATCGATGAAGCGTTCGATGACGAAATCGGTTTTCGGATTGATCGCGAAGGGCTTGCTCATGACTTGGACTCCTTCTGCTTGAGTTGTTCGATGTAATCGTCGAAGCGGTCGAAGCGGGCTTCCCATTGCCGGCGTCGCTCGGAAAGCCAGTGCTCGGCGACCTTGAAGCGTTCGGGTGCGATCTCGTACGTGCGCACGCGCCCGTTCTTCTTCGACTTCACCAGCCGGCTGCGTTCGAGCACCGACAGGTGCTGCACGAACGAGGGCAGCTTCATGTCGAAGGGCGCCGCCAACTCGCTCACCGTCGCCGGGCCATGCGACAGCTGCTCCAGGACCTTGCGTCGGGTCGCATTGGACAAGGCGTAGAACACCTCGTCCGCGAGGGCGGATGGCTGCATTTCAGCACCCTGGTTTGGCCGGGTCGTCCGGTCTGACGATGCCGTTCTATCACCGAGCAATACTTAGGTCAATACCTAAGTTTGGACGCCGGGCCAGTGCGTGAGCAGGGGCTGTCGGGAGCGCGCGCCCGGTCCTATAGTCGCCACACCAACACACGGAACTGGGAAGGATGCTCGACCTACTGGTGCTGATCACGCTGTTCGCCTTCGCGATCCCGAGCCTTCGCATGGCGCACAAGGCCAGGGCGCAACTGGTGCACGTGGAACGTCGCATGGAGCGCCTTGAGGCAATGCACTACGACGCGCTGCTCAAGCTGGGTTATGCAGCCGATGACATCCGGGCGGCATATCCGCGGATGGCGCGTTTCGACGAATCCGCAGGCTAAGCGGGGGAGGGACATGCGCACGCACGGCACGCTGACGAAGTGGAACGACGACCGTGGATTCGGCTTCATCACCGTGGCGCAGGGCGCTGAAGAGGTGTTCGTCCACATCTCCGCGTTTCCGAGTGATGGTCGGCGGCCACAGCCCGGCGAGCTCATTTCCTTCGAGATCGAGAAGGATGGGCGAGGCAAGCCCCGTGCGATACGCGTAATGCGCGCGGGTCGACGGGAAAAGTCGCGCGAAAGCGTGCGTTCGGCGCGCCCGCAGCGGGCTTCGGGATTCGTTTCCGCGGTGGTTTCGCTCCTGGCCATCGCGGCGATCGGGGCTTATGCGTACTCGCGCATAAGAGACCGCGCGCAACCTGAAGCCATTGCGCCCGTACCGGCCACGTCGCTTTCACAACCCGTTGCGTCGCCCGGCTTCAAGTGCGATGGCCGCACGACGTGTTCGCAGATGACGTCCTGCGCCGAAGCCCGGTACTTCCTGCAGCATTGCCCCAACACCACGATGGATGGCAACCACGACGGCGATCCATGCGAAAGACAGTGGTGCAACTGATCGCGCCTGCTTCAACGCCTCACCACGCCCGCGAAACACTCGCCACCACCGCCGAATGATCGACGTCCTGCGACCCCGGATAGCGCACTTCCTCGCCATCGCCTGAAACCCACGCGACCTGCACGTCGAAGCCTGCCACGTCGATGCCGACACCCGCGCGCAGATCGAAGTGCTGGCGTTGCAAACCCGCGAACGATTCCTCGGTGGTGTCGTGATGCAGCCAGCCGGCGTGGCCGATCAGCCGCACGCGATCGGATACCGGATGACTGCCGTTGAGCTCGAAATAGAGCGCATCGGAATCGTCGCCGAAGTAGCGATGCGCGAACGAAAGCCGAGCGCCGAGATGCTCCGAGTTCAGGCCGACATGGACCTCGGGATAGTCGTAGCCCGACGCCTCGACGAACGCGGCATACGCGATGCCGACGTCCCAGCTGAGCCGATGGTCGAGACGTCGCGCGAAGCCCACATACGGCAGCAACTGCACGTCGTTGCCGCTATCCGAATCGGGCCGCGCGCTGGACGCCAGCACGCCGGCATACGCGCCGCTCCCGCCGTCGTAAGCCACGGCGACCTGCAGGGCACGGCGGTCGTCGCTGAGGGAAATGCCACGGAAGCGGTAATCGGAGAGCAGCGTCGCGCTGCCCGAAACCTGCGCGCGGGACGGTGTGGCCATCAGCAATGCCAACAGTACGAAGACGCCACGCGGCACGTCGGCTTCTCAGCGGCGCGGCCTCGAACTCGCGGTGGATGTCGCGGTGCAATCGCATGCGCATCGCTGCGCCACGCGGACGACTGCAGCACAGGCATCGATGCGTTCCGGCCGCCTCGGCGCGAAGCCTAGCCCAGCGGGGGCGAGGGCCGCGCGAAGCCGCTCCGGCTGCGCGTGCGGGGCCAGGCCCCGCAACAGCGCGACCAGGCCACTGACCTGCGCCGCCGCGTAGGACGAGCCCGAAACCAGGGTCCAGCCGCCGCCAGTGGTGGTGGTCGGAATGCCCCGGTCCGGCGCGAGCAGGGCGGCTGAAGGCGCATGGCTTCCTTGTTCACCCGCTACCGCCATCACGTCGCGACGCGAGGCGGGAAAGCCACCGTCGGAGCTGCGCGAATCGACGGCGGCGACGACGCTGATTCCCTGCGCGATCGCCGCATCGATCAAACGCCCAAGCAGAGGATCGGGCGGCCCGGTCAGGCTGAGGTTGAGCACCTGCACATGCGAATCCAGCGCGAACTGCAGCGCCTTCGCGAGCGTGAAACTGCTACATACCGCCGCGCCGCCGGCTGCGCGGTCCGGCCAGCACGCGCGCAACGCGATCAGCCGCGCCTGCGGTGCGACGCCGATGATGCCCACGCCATCGTCGCTACGTGCGCCGATAAGGCCGATCACCTGCGTGCCATGCGCTTCGGCGGGGAATGCGCCGGCGTCGACGAAGTTGCGCGTGAGGATGCGATGTCCCCGCAAGTCCGGATGCGCGACATCCACGCCGGTATCGACCACCGCGACCGCGACATTGCGCCCCGTCCCGATTGCATGCAGCTCGCGCAGATGCCAGTCCACGACCGTGGGCTGCGCGGCGGCCAAGGGATCGCCGTTTGCCAGCGCGTGGAAAACCTGCATCGGCTGCGCGAGTTCGATACGCGGATCGGCGCTGAGCTCCCGCACGATCGCCTCGCGCGCGGCCGCGTCAGCGGCTTCCATCACGAAGCAGTCCATCCCCAGCGCCGGCATCGACCAGTCGTCGACGACGTGCAGGTCGTGCGTGCGTGCGATCTCGCGTGCGATGCGCTGGCGCGCCTCGCGTTCGGGCGCGCTGCGATAGTGGCCGGCGTAATCGGCATCGGGACGCAGGTGCTGCGGCGGAACGCGCAGCATCACCAGCAACTGGCGGTCGCTGTTCGCCGACGGCACGGTGCCGATCGGCGTGGCACGTAGCGGCTGCGCGGTCGAGGCGGTCGACGCGACCGCCACGCAGGCCAGCAAGACGGCCAGCAGCACGCGCCTCATTGGCGCCGTTCCTGCGCGTCGAGGCTTTCGACCAGCGTCACGCCCGCGGCTGCGCGCAGCGCATCGCGCACACCGGCTTCGCGCGCGGCGGGAACCGCAAGCACATACGCGCCCGCTTCGTTGGGCCCGTCCACGATGCGCGCCTGGCTTGCACGCAGCAGTTGTTGCATCCGCGCATGTTCGATGTGCGGGTCGAACACCACGATCAGGTGGCGAAGATCCCCATCGGCGACGGCGCCCGCCGCAGGCGCATCGCCCAGCGTGCGGTACATCGCGGGCGGATCGCCGCGATACGACGCCAGCCCGAACAGGCCGATCGCCAACACGCACGACGCCGCCACGGCGCCGCGCAGCCACATGGGCCAATCGGACCATGCGCTGCGGCTGCGCACGGGCGGCGACGATGCGTGCGGGGACCGCAGGCGATCACGCAGGCGAGCGAACGAAGGCGCCGGATCGGCGTCCGCGACCGGCTCCGATACCATGGACTGCAGGCCGCGAAGCAGTTCGACTTCGTGCCGGCACTGGGCGCACTGCGCGAGATGATGATCGACGCGCGCCTGTTCCGCATCGTCCAGCGTCTGGTTGACGTACCACGGCAGCAGGCGTTCGGTTTCGCTGTGAGGCGAACCTTCGAAGCGGAGAATCTTCATAGCGCCTCCTCGCGATTCGCGCCGAGCACCGTCCTGAGCCGACGCCGTGCGTAGAACATGCGTGTCTTCACCGTATCGACCGGGCAATCCATGATCGTCGCGATCTCGCGGCACGCGTAACCGAGGTAGTACGTCAGCTCGATCACGGCGCGTTGCTCGGCCGAGAGCGAGCGCATCGCGCCGTCGAGCATCGCGCGAAGGTCGCGCTGTTGCAGTTCCAGGTCCGGCGCGGGTTCGGGGGAATGCAGCGGCGCTTCGTCCAGTTCCGCGGCGTTGGAATCATCGCCGGATCTACGCAGCGCCTTGAGCGCCTGCCGGTAGGCGATGCCGAAGATCCACGTGGATACCTTCGCTTCGGGATCGAAGGTATGCGCGCGACGCCAGACCACCAGCATCGTGTCGTCGAGGATTTCCTCCACCAGCGCGGGGCGATGCGTCATGCCGATCAGGAAGCGCGTCAGCTTCGGATGGTAGAGCCGATACAGCGCTTCGAACGCGTCCATCCGTTCGTCGGCCACGCGCTCCATCAGGGCGACCTCGTCCACGAGGGAGTCGCCGCGGGAAGGTTCGTCGCCGATGCCGCGCCCAGCCGTCACCTGTGCTCTCCAGTGCTGCGTAGTCAATACCGATGACGCCGCCGCCGGTTCAATTCTCGGCGCGCCGCGCGCCGGAATCGTTACGCGCGCGTGAGACCGCGACGGGTTGAACCGAATCGGCCGATCGGGGAATCCATGTGCCGAAGCGCGCCAGCCCCCGCCGCGACGACGCGCTTCCTTCCCCACACGCAGGAGTCCGGACATGAAGTCGCTAGTCAAACACTGCACGTCGCTCGCACTGGGAATCGCGATCGCCTTCGCCGCCGCCGGCAGCGCGCAGGCCGCGGACGTGCGGTTCACGCAACGCAACCTGGTGTCGGACGGCACCATCCCCGCCGAACGCACCGACCCGAACCTCGTCAATTCATGGGGCGTGGCGTTCAATCCGTTCGGTTTCGTGTGGGTCGCCGATGCCGATGCGCACGTCTCCACGTTGTACGACGGCGACGGCAACGTGCAGTCGCTGGTCGTGCAGATCCCGTCGCCCACCATGACCACCGGCGGCGAACCCACCGGCATCGTGTTCAACGGCTCGAACGGATTCGTCGTCACGCAGAACGGCGTGGCCGGTCCGTCGCGATTCCTCTTCGCCACCGAACAGGGCGTGATCGCCGGCTGGGCGCCGAACGTCGATCCGACGCACGCGATCCGCGCCGTCAACAACTCGGCCACCGGCGCCAATTACAAGGGCCTTGCGTTGAGTGCGGGCGGTAACGGCCAGCTGCTGTATGCGACCGATTTCTTCCACGCCCGCGTCGACGTGTACGACAGCACCTTCAAGCGCGTGATCCTGCCGGCCGATGCGTTCACCGATCCAGGGATTCCGCGTGGTTTCGCGCCGTTCGGCATCCAGGCCATCGGCGGCGACATCTACGTGACCTATGCCAAGCAGGACGCGAGCATGACCGATGAAGTCGTCGGCCCGGGACTGGGCTACGTCGATGTGTATACGCCGAACGGAAAGCTGATCCGTCGCATCGCGTCGCGCGGTTCGCTCAATGCGCCGTGGGGCATCGCGCTCGCGCCGGCGGCGTTCGGGCATTTCAGCAATGCGCTGCTGATCGGCAATTTCGGCGATGGGCACATCAACGGGTATGAAACGAGCTTCGGATTGCCGCTTGGACCGCTGCGCGACAAGTTGTTGCGGCCGATCAGGATCGAAGGCCTGTGGGGCATGCAGTTCGGAAACGGCATCGCGAACCAGCCGGTGAACACGCTGTTCTTCGCCTCCGGACCGGACGACGAGGAGCACGGGCTGTATGGCCGGTTGGATGTGATTCCGTAATCTGCTCCGCGTCGGGACCCCGGGTGCGGCCTTCGGCCTTACCCGGGCTACGAAGCCCACGGCTTTGTAGCCCGGGTAAGCGAAGCGCACCCGGGACCCGTCAGGGTCCAAAGCCACGCAGCGGAGCCCCGGGCGCGGCCTTCGGCCTTACCCGGGCGACGAAGCCCACGCTTTCGTAGCCCGGGTAAGCGAAGCGCACCCGGGGCCCGTCAAGGTTCAGCGCTACGGCACAAGCTCCGCCTTCGGCGCCTTCCACGAACCATCGAGCACTTCATTCTTCGGCCAGTACAGCCGCATCGCCATCACGAACGGCCCCTTCGGCGCAGGCAGCCAGTTCGACTCGCGTTCCTTCCCGGGCGATTCGTTCTGCACGTAGAGCGTGATGCCGCCATCGGCATCGCGCTTGAGCGACGGCAGCATCGGCGAATTGATGAGGTAGCGGTTGATCGGATTCGCCACCAGCAGGCTCGCCGGCATTTCGTACATCGTCAGAGACCAGAACGCGTTCACCGGCGGCAGCTGCCCCGGTGCGAAGCGGACCACATACTTGTTCGCGCCGCTGAGCGGTTGCCCGTTGCTGTCGAGCGACAGAACCGGATAGACCGCTTCCTCGCGCGTGTTTCCGTAGATGCCCGCCGTGGCGGCGAGCATGCGGTTGAGGTAGTTGTTCTTCAGCTGGTCGCGCGTGCCGAACAGGTCGCCGCTGGTGATCTCGCCGCGATCCAGCCGGCCTTTCTGTTCGTCGTGTTCCTTCCACGCGTCGGCCATGCCGTCCTTTACCGCTTGCAAGGTCGCGGGCGAAAGCTTGTCCACGTCGAAGGTCTTGTCCGGGCCGATGCCGAGCGTGCCGAAGCGTTGCATCAGATCCGTTTCCGAGGGCACGGTCGGGCTGTAGCGGAGGAGGAAGTCGAGGACTTCGAAGAACTCAGGCGACGTGCGTTCCTGCTGCGCGGTGAGCGGCTTGACGAAGTCGATCGGCGGCGCTGCCGGCGGCGCGGGCTGGCCGAGAAACGCCGACAGCGGCTGCACCTTGTAGCCGGCCTGGATTTTCTTCACGTTCTCCAGATCGTCCGGTCCGAACAACTGCGTGCGGTAGATGATGTTGCCCAGCTGCGTTTCGCTGCGGATGACCTGGTCGATGCCCTTGGGCGTTTCGCCGTTCCAGTCCGGCCCGGCCAGCAGGACGGTGGTGCCGTTGTTCCCGCTCGTGCGGCTGCCGAGGTAGGCGAAATTGTGCGTGTACAGGTCGATGAACTGCACCGAGTAGTAGCGGTTCTTGTCGATCTTCGGCACGGTGAAGACCAGCGGTTCGGCGCGCAGGTCGTAACCGACGAACGAATAGGGCGTGTCCGAGTTCGGCGTCTGGATCGCCTTGTCTTCCGGCGTGAAGACCCGCGCGATGCTGTGCACCTGGTTCCAGCCGCCCTTGTACTCGGGGTCGTTCGCATCGACGAGGTACGAGTACTGGATGCGGTAACTGTCGACCATCGGGAAGCCGTAGACATAGGCATCCTTTGCGATGGCGCGCGCATCGGCGGGCACGACGGCCTGCGTCGCAGGCGTCGCGGGTGCATTGGGTGGGGGAGGAGTGGATGCCTCGCGCTGGCAACCCGTAACCACAACCGAGAGACCGAACATCGCCGTCAGGGCGATCACGAGACTGCGGCTCATGTGGCACCTCATCCCTTGGGTGAAGCGCAATGAGAGAGGCGTCCGGGTGAGCGCGTCGTGAAGGCGCACGCGTCAATGGTCCTGCGATCCCCCGTGCGCCTGGCTTACCCGGCGACGACGGCGCGCACGGCGATGATCCTAGAGGCCGCCACCCCACCGATGCTGCCAGCTCACCGCCACCGCATCGAAATCGTTCCCCGTGCGCGCATACACGCCGCTGCTCAGCGCGAATTTCACCGAGTTCGCGCGATCCACCGGCAACGACAGCGACGCGCCCACGCGCCAGTTCTGTTGAAGGTCGCGATTGAGCCGGCCGTCCACCTGCGAACGCCCGCCGGTGAAATACGTCGCATCGAACGACCACCACGCGCCCGACGCCAAGCCGCGTATGAGGTTCCCCTGCAGCGCATACACCGGATCCTGCGAACGCGTGACGCCGCCATAGAACGCGTCGTTGTCGGTGAAGAACGTCGCGCCGAGCTTCAGTTCGGCGATCCACGGCCCCTTCGCCTTCGACATGCCGATTTCCGGCTTGATCGTCCACCGGTTGCTGGCGATGTTGACGATGCGGTTCTCGTCGTACTGGCCGAGCGGCGGCGACACCTGCAGGCTCGCGCCGACGATCAGGTCCTGTCTCCAGTCGCGGAACTGCGCCATGCCCATCGCCGGCGCGCCGAGGAAATTCATCGACAACCGGAACGCAGGCCTCGCGAAACCATTGACCTTGCGTTCGATGGGCGCGCCCATCAGATCCGCCGTACCATCCAGCCAGGTGTACGGCACGATCGCGTCGAACTTGCCCGAGCGGCCCCACAACGACAGCGTCCGCGCATACGCCATCACCAGGCTCGTGGTGTGCAGGTCTTCGTTCTCGATCGGCACGGTGGCGTCGAAGCTCAGCCCGCCGCGCGTGTAGGCCACACCGACGATGGCGAAGTTCACGCCCACCGGCGCGTTGGAATAGGCGCGCGGTTCGATCTCCTGCGCGCCCGCGTGGAAGGCGAAGGCAAGCGCCGGCAGCACCACGATGCGCCGCAGGGTCGCGATCCTCGTCGTCGCCGTTGCGCGATCCATCAGCCCATCGCTATGCCTTTGCCGCCGCGAAGGGCCTTTATCGCACCGCGCACCGGCTTCGCCAATGCGCCCTTGGACCTAGCTGCCCGCCGCGCGGGGCGGGCAGGGTGCTGCCTCAGTACCCGCCGAAGCTGCCCGGCGGGCCGGGGAACACGACCGGGCTCTCGGTGCCGTCCTTCGCCACGGCGGTCACGCCGAAGAAGTAGTTGTCGATCACCGTATTCTCCAGCGTGAATTCGGTGACATCGCCCACCCAACGGCTGCGCGTCCACTGCGGGTCGGTGGTGAGACGCCAGTAGACCTTGTAGCCGGCGAGGTTCGGCGCCTGCGCGGCGGAGGGGCGCGTCCACTTCAGTGTCGTGTCGGCGGTGACCGCGCCTTCGATCGTCACGTTTGCCGGCGGCGGCGGTGCGAACGCCATGCCGGCGAGGCTGACCGCGTTGAGCGCGGTTAGCTTGGCGGCGTAGCCGAAGTCCACGCCTTCGATGGTGTCGCCGTACACGCGGCCGTTTTCGGTGCGCAGGTCCTGGTGCTGGCGGTCGTAGTTCTCGTTGGTCTCCATCACGCGCACGGCGGGGAAGCCCACGTCGTTGAACGGACGATGGTGGCCGCCGCGACCGAAGCGGTCGAGACGGTAGACCATCATCACGTCGAGGTTGGGCACGTAATCGGCCATGCGGTCGATGTAACGCGCGAGGTTGCGCGAAGGCGAATCGACTTCGCCACCGCTGAAGCGGCGAAGCCGCGCTTCTTCGGCCGTCTCGTTCGCACGCAAACCGTCGGAGAACACACGCGCGGTGGTGTTGTCGGTGACGCCGTTGATGCCGGCGACGTTCCCGATCATGTCGTTGTTGAGCACCGCCTGCACGCGCCAGCCGTTCTTCTTCGCTTCCTCGGCCAGGAACTTGCCGCCGAACAGGCCCTGTTCCTCGCCGGATAGCACGGCGTACACGATGGAACCGGGGAACTTGTACTTGCCCAGCACGCGCGCCGCTTCGAGCGTGCCGGCCACGCCGGACGCGTTGTCGTTCGCGCCGGGCGCATCGGCGGTGGCGTTCATCACGTCGCTTACGCGCGAATCGATGTCGCCGCTCATGATGACGTAGCGGTTCGGATCGGCCGTGCCGCGCTGGATCGCCATGACGCTGACTACTTCGACCGGGCCCGGAATGCGCGGCTCGCCTTTCACCGTGCCTTTCACGTAGCGCACTTCGAGGCAGCCGCCGCAATCGCGCGAGATGCGTTCGAATTCGTCATGCACCCAGCGCGTTGCCGCACCGACGCCGCGCACCGGATCGGTCTGGCTCGACAGCGTATGCCGCGTGCCGAAGGAAACCAGCTTGCGGATGTCGGCTTCGATGTGCGCGGCGGAAGGCGCGGTGCCGATCTGGTGGAGTTCCGGCTTTTCGGCCGGAGGCGGAGCGGTCTGGGCAAGTGCAGGCGCGGCGGCCAGGCAGGCGAGGGCGGGGATGAGGTGGCGCACGGGAAACTCCGGTGGGTACGCCCGGAGAATATCGCGGCGGCCCGGCTGTATCCGGGCGTTGGTCGGATGGTTGCGCGTACTGGCAGGAACGGCAAAAACGCAGGCTCTGTGGCCCGGGTAAGCGCAGCGCGCGGGGCCCATCAAACTTTGAACGCGCCGTGAGGTTGCAAACCCCGGGTGCGGCCTGCGGCCTTACCCGGGCTACGGAGTTGGCTTTGATCCACGCGGAATCCAAACCCCACGTCTTTGTAGCCCGGGTAAGCGAAGCGCACCCGGGACCCATCAAACTTTGGACGCGCCGTGAGGGCAAACCCCGGGTGCGGCCTGCGACCTTACCCGGGCTACGGAGCTGGCTTTGATCCACGCGGAATCTGTCCACTACGTCTTTCGTAGCCCGGGTAAGCGAAGCGCGCCCGGGACCAGTCAAACTTTGGACTCGCCGTGACGTCATGAAACCAGGGGCAACAGCGCAGCGCTGTCAGGCGAAGGCGGTCGCCGCCTCCGCTTCGTTACCCCTCACCCCAACCCCTCTCCCGATGGGAGAGGGGCTAAGACTCCGTCATCTCGGCGAAGGTCGGAACCCGGGCATCGTAGGGTGGGTTCGCGCGCGAACCCACCGCCCATCAAGTTTCAACATCGCGGTGACTCGGCGATCCCGCGTTCGTCCTTCGAACGAAATACGAAGACGACATCGAGCGCAATCTGAGACGCAGCTACCGTTCGCGAGTTCTTCGCATTGATGGGAATTGTGTGGCGGCAAACACTCGTCGCTGGAGCCTGAGAACCTCCACAAAGCGGCGCCCACCTCCGTCAAACCGGTGGTTTTTTTGTGCCCGGGCGATCCGGGCGCAAACTCCGAACGTAGTCGTTCTGCGTCGGGAGGGGGCAGCGATACAACACCCGTCAGGGAAAAGCTGCCCGGCCGTTCTTTGTGCGGTTTCTCAGCCTCCCGACATCCTTGCGGCCTCCCGCCGCAAGGCATTCCCCGTCAAAGGAGCGACCCATGCAAAAGCCCCGCCGTCCGGCCCCGGCCCGAACCTGCGCCTACGTCATCAGCGACAACGCACGCGACACCGTCATCCGCGCCCGCGATCACCTGCTGCTGCTCGCCCGGCTGAGCGCCGCGCGCATCGAACACGACGCCGAGGAACTGGAACTGTCGTCCAGCGCGCTGGTAACCACGTTCCAGCGCCTGTGCGACGACCTCGACCGCGCACTGCGCGAAATGAAGTATCAGAAGATCAGGTCGGCGTGACGTGCAGAGGTTCCGACAGGTTGCAGTGCTATTGTTTGCTCCCGACCCAAACGGACATGCCAGGGGGCATGGATGCTGCGTCGTTCCCGCACGATCATCACCCTGATTCTCGCGATGACAACACTCCTGGCGATCGTGTACGCCGTGCGTCTGAGCCTCGATCCGGGCAACTACTTCTTCCATGCGCCAGAAGATCGCGCCGCGTGGGTCTATCGTCCTGGCAGCGTCGTGTTTGCCTGCTCGATCATGCTGACCGAGGCGGCCCTGGTCTGGGGCGCGCTTATTTCGACCCGGCCTCATGCACTCTGGGTTCGCTGCTTGTTGGGCTTGGTCTTCATCGTTCCTTGGGCGCTGTTCTCAACCATGCTCGTCGTGCATATGCCGGGGTATGTGCTGTTCCATCACCTGTGGGTGTGGCTGCTGGTGGTGGTGCTTACACTCTCTGCACTTGTCTCGATGGTGCGGCGCCTGCACCGAAGCCTCCGGGAATAGCACGTACCACGTAGGGCGCAATACCATTGCGCCGGGCTGGGTTGCCGCAGACGGCGCATTGCCAATGCGCCCTGCGTGCTGCCCGATAGCGGACGTTCGGCCGGGCGCGGCGCCTCAGCGGTGCAACTGTCCGCTTACGACACCAAAGCGGACATCCGGTGGTGAGAAGGACCTCACGTCAGTAAGCTTGATGTGGAGCAATCTCCCACCTCCAGGCCATGAAACGCCCACGCCTTCTGACCGTGTCCCCGGGCCGCATTGTTCGAACGTTCTCGGAGGAGGAAGCCCGCCGGCTGGCCGATGATTGGCTTTCCGTCTTCGGCAAGAACAGTCGCGGCGCGAACACCGATGCCTTCCTCTGGCACGTGTTTAGCGGAGCGCGCTATCCAAGCGTCGAGGGCACGCAGGCGATAACGGAGTATCAGGATCAAGTCGGGGACCAGTTCATTGTCCTTTCGAACGATCGCAAGCATGCGGTGTTGACGGACCTTCTCCCTTCCTCTGCGTCGTCATACGACTACTACGTGTTTCCGCCCAGCTTCGCGTGGACAATGGCGTTTACGCATGAGGTGGGATGGCTGGGGCCGTACTTCGCGCGTCACCCCAACTACACGGAACTGGATCGCAAGGCACGGGAAGCGGCGCACGCCCGAGAGAAGGGGTGGCGTTAGCCGACCGCGCTTGGAACGTCCGCTTCGGGCCGGCAGCACGTAGGGCGCAATACCATTGCGCCGAGCTGGCCTCGGATGTCGCATCGCTGTCCGCCCTACGTGCTAACAAATTTCAGACATGGAAGCGGGGCGGCGGGAGTAGGTTGGATATGCTCGGCAGCGCTGGCAGTCGCCAATCACTGACGTGGGGACGTTTGGCATGAAGGGTTGGATGCGCTGGCTACCTGGACTGCAGACCGCTCGCCGCTACCAGGCGTCGTGGTTGGCGAACGACATCACGGCGGGGCTCGTGCTCACCACGATGCTGGTGCCGGTGGGCATTGCGTACGCGGTGGCGTCCGGCGTGCCGGGCATTTACGGGTTGTACGCCACCATCGTTCCCTTGCTGGCCTACGCTCTGTTCGGCCCCAGCCGCATCCTGGTGCTTGGCCCCGATTCCTCGCTCGCCGCGGTGATCCTGGCGGTGGTGTTGCCGCTCTCGGGTCGCGACCCCGCCCGCGCGGTGTTGATCGCGAGCCTGATGGCGGTGGTATCGGGCCTGGTGTGCATCCTGATCGGCCTGCTGCGTCTCGGGTTCGTCACCGAACTGCTGTCGAAGCCGATCCGCTACGGCTACATGAACGGCATCGCGTTGACGGTGCTGATCAGCCAGTTGCCGAAGCTGTTCGGTTTCAAGATCGACAGCGCCGGGCCGCTGCGCGACAGCGTGCGGATCGTGCAGGGCCTGCTGGAGGGCAAGGCCAACGGGGCGGCCTTCGCCATCGGCGCGGGCACGCTGGCGACGATCCTTCTGCTGAAGCGCTGGAAGCGGATTCCGGGGCTGTTGATCGCCGTGGTCGCGGCCACCGCCGTCGTCGGAGCGCTCGCGCTGGATGAAACGGCCGGCGTGCAGGTGCTCGGTCCGTTGCCGCAGGGGCTGCCGTCGTTCGTGTTCCCGATGGTCGACATGGCGAGCCTGGGGCAGATCGTGATCGGCGGCTGCGCCGTCGCGATGGTCGCGTTTGCGGACACGAGCGTGTTGTCGCGCACGTATGCGGCGAGGACCAACACCGTCGTCGATCCGAACCAGGAGATGGTCGGCCTGGGTGTGGCGAACCTGGCGGCCGGATTGTTCCAGGGATTTCCGATCAGCAGCAGTTCCTCGCGAACGCCGGTCGCCGAGGCCGCGGGGGCGAAGACGCAACTCACCGGCGTGGTGGGCGCGCTGACCGTGGCGCTGCTCGTGCTCGTCGCGCCGAACCTGTTGCAGCATCTTCCAAACAGTGCGCTGGCCGCCGTCGTCATCGCCGCCGCGATCAGCCTGTTCGAATTCGCCGACCTGCGTCGGATCTACCGGATCCAGCAATGGGAGTTCTGGCTTTCGATCGCGTGCTTCGTCGGTGTCGCGGTGTTCGGCGTGATTCCGGGCATCGGCATCGCCATCGGCATCGCGATCCTTGAATTCCTCTGGGATGGGTGGCGTCCGCACCATGCGGTGATGGGCAGGGTGGATGGCATCCGTGGCTACCACGATATCGCACGCCATCCCGACGCACGGCGCGTTCCGGGACTGGTGCTGTTTCGCTGGGATGCGCCGCTGTTCTTCGCCAATGCCGAACTGTTCCATCAGCGCGTGCTTGAAGCCGTCGCCGAGTCGCCGACGCCGGTGCGCCGGATCGTCGTCGCCGCCGAGCCGGTGACCAGCATCGACGTGACGTCCGCGGACATGCTTTCTGCATTGGAAAGCGATCTGCGCGCGGCCGGAATCCAACTGCGATTCGCGGAAATGAAGGATCCGGTCAAGGACAAACTGAAGCGCTTCGAGATGATGGAACGCTTCGGCGACCCGTATCCGACCATCGGCGCCGCGGTGGATGCGTATCTGGCGGACTTCGGTGTGGACTGGACACCGTAGTTCAAAGTGCGGACGTTCGGATAGCGCGGACGCGCCGAGTACTGGCCATGTCCGCTCCGACCCGAAGCCGAGTCTCGCCGCGCCGGAATTCAGGGCAATGGAATCTAGATACCTGGTCTAAGGAACTCACGGTTTGCGCGGCGACGAAAACGCCCGCTTCTGGCCGATAGTAACGACGACGGTCATCACGATGCAGGCTGCGCTTCGGGGAACGTCCACGTTCCGTCCAATACCTCTTTACGCGGTCGGTACAGGCGCACCAGGTAGTTCCATCCTGGCATTATCGGCAGGCAGTTGGGCACCTTGCCGTCGCAACCGCCGAATTGCAGCGCAATCGAGCCGTCATCCGACTTCTTCGCCGTCAGGTTGTTGAACGAGTAGGCGTTCTGCGGATTGGCCTCGAAGAAGCCCTTCGCGTTGTAAACCGTGACCGACCAGAACCCGTCCACCGGCACATCCTTGACCGTGAGGCGGTAGACAGTGGCGCCGTCGTTCTTTGCCGGCGTCACGTTGAGGTAGATCGCATCCTTCTCTGGATTGCCGCCCCAGGCGGTCGCCACGCCGATGAGTCGACGTACGGGATCGACCTCCGCCTTCGTGCCGAACATGTGCTTCTTGTCCGGCAACGTGTCGCCGAGAACGGACAATGCATCCGACACCTTCCTGAAGCTGGCGATATCCCAGTCCGGGATATCGAAGGTGCCGGGGCCGTTTGACTGGTCGACCTTCACTTCGTCCTGCAATGCATGGACCGTCTTCATGTCCTCGGGGTCGTTCGGATTGACGAGCATGCGCAGGGCCAAGGCCATGTAGCGCGTTCCGATGTCGGCCTTGCGGAAGGTATAAACCCCGGGCGTGTAGGCCACTTGATGCGTGTACTGATCCTGGTCGAACACCTGCAACGACATGAAGCGCTTGCCCGGATCCGGCAGCGTGACCGTGACCGGACCGGCGTCGAGGTCGAACACGGCCCCGGAATAGAGCGTGTCCCGGTTCTGGCGGACGACCACCTGCTTGTCCAGCGGCGACAGTTCGCGGTTGTGATCGAACTTCCCGAACCCTCCGTTCTTCACGATTCCCGCGAAGGCCAGGTCGGAAGCGGCCCTGCCAAAGTTGTCTGCCGTTACGGGCTCGCCGCCGACGGTCGGCCGTGCTTCCGGATTTGTGGAAGCTGCGGGCGCCTGTGAGGAAGCTGGCGCGGACGGCGGTGTAGCCGAGGTTTCGGCAGCAGGCGTGGGATCCGGCGCCTTTTGGCAGGCCATCAAGCCCATGACCAAGATCGTGATAAGAGCAATGCGCACGGGCGTTCTCCGACACAGATGGCGAGGACAACTTTGAAGGTTGCGTGTAAAGGCGAGGTGATCGCTGCAGCGCCGCCGCAAAGTCCGATTTGGCAGTGGCGAGTGGGGCCGATGTGAGGAAGGCGCGTGGTCTGGCGTGATCACCAGTTCGCCCTCAGTCCGAGTTTGCCTTCCCACGCGCGTGCGTCGTCGTCGAATCCCTGCGAATAGCCGACGTTGCCGTAGAAGAAGACGTTGCGGTCGATCTCACGCGTCAGGCCAAGTTCGACCTCCCACCACGTACCGCCAAGATCGGCGGTGAACGGGATGAAGCCGTCGTCCGAGGAAAACGACGTCACCGGTTCACCCTTGAACTCGTGCCACACGCCGATGCGTCCCCATCCGGCGCTATGCAGCGGGCGGTCCGGATCCTCGCGATGGACCCAGTCGCGCGAGAGCCGCGCACTGAGCCGGCCAACCAGCGAATCGGCATCGTCGAAGCGAACGGTAGCGGCCAGGTCCGACGCATCGTCGAACTCGAACCACTGATAGATCACCTGGCCCTGGGGTTCCAGCAGCCAGTCGCGTCCCAACCGGAATGGATAGCCGCCTTCCAGCGACGCGGCGAAACCCCAGCCGTCGGTCTTCAGGCGCGGCCGGTCCGCTTCGGGAGTGGCGCGCACTTCGTACCACGTCGCTTGCAGGACGGTATCGACGTACCATTCCTCGCGATGCTGCGGATCGTCCTTCGCGCCGTAACGCGTCCAGTAGCCGCCCAAGGTGTAGCCATCGACGCGATCGTCGCCTGCGCTTGTGCCGTTGTAATGATCGACCGCCGTCTCCGCGTAGCCGACGGCGCCGTACAGGCCGGCATGATCCCGGCGTTCGTCGGGCTTCTCGCGGCGATACAAGTCGTAGCCGATCTGCACGCCGCCGAAGACGTAGTCGTAACTCGGCCCATTGCTGTAGATGCCGCGCTCGCTATCGCGCTCGCCATCGACATACATCAGACGGCCCCACATACCGTCGATGCGTCCGGCGTCGTCCAGGTCGGCACGTCCGCGTAGCTGCTCCTGTTCACCGACGCGTTCATGCAAGGTGTCGAGCAACGCGCGGCCATAATTGATGGCCGTCGGCAATGCGGCGGTGTAGAGCGACACCTCGCCACGGTAGTTCGGCACGGGCGGTGTCGGGGGCGTCGGCGGTGCAGGAGGCGTCGGAGGGTCAGGGGGTGTGGGCGGTGTAGGCGGGGTTGGGGGATCGGGAGGCGTTGGTGGCGTCGGAGGAGGCGTCGGAGGATCAGGCGGCGCCGGAGGCGGTGGCGTAGGCGGAACCGGCGGCGACGGGCACGGTGGAATCGGTGCCCCGGCCGCGGCGCAATCGATCGTGCTGCGCAGGAACCAGCTCTGCGGCGCGCTGGCATCCACGCTGCTGCGCTGGAGCGTGTACTCGTACGGTCCGGCGACCACGCGCCCGCTGAGCGCGAAGGCGTTGTTCGTGGTGGTCGCGCCGTTGATCGCATCCACCACGAGGATGCCGTTGGCGACCGTCAACGCGCCCGAACCGCCCGCGCGTTTGATGGTGAGGAACCCGGGACCCGAGGCCGTGCCGCCATCCACCACCAGCCTATCCGACGGCGAGCTGTCGTCGCCCAGCACCGTGTTCAGTGCGATGGTGCCGTCGCCGCTGTAATTCACCACGGTCAGCGTCTTGAACGCGCCGTTCTGCGGTGGCGAGAAGTCGATCAGGCTGGGGTCGTTGACCAGGTTGGTGAGGTTGGAATTGCCGGTGAGGTTCCATCGCGCATCCACCAGTGTCACGTTGGAGACGCTGCCCGGCAGCGTGTGCGCGGAGCCGGTCAGCGTCGAACGCGTAGCGGTCAGGTTCGCCAGGCCGGGGACGACGGGTGGCGCGCCCGGAGCGCGCGGTGGCGGCGCGGACGGTGGTGGTGTCCCTTCGTCGTCAGGCAGGTCTTCCGCGCCGGGCAGCGGTGCCTCGGGTGCGGCCAGCGGCGCGAACTCTGCCAACGTCGCCACCTGCAGCCATTGTCCGGAGCCGCCGACGGTGGAATCGATCAACGCGATGTCGCCATTGCCCGCGACGCCGATGGTCGGGCCACTCGCATTGGTGATGGTGCTGCCGTTGAAGTCGGCCGATGAAACCGCTGCCGTATTGCCCGTGACATACAACCCCATCGCGCCGCTGCCAGATGCCTGCACGCGCGTACCGGTGTCGATGATCCGACCGCCTATTTCCGCCACCGCGCCGTGCGCGTTCTGACCCGACGTCGTCACCGTGCTGCCGTTGATCGTCACCGACGTCGGCGCATCGCGCGAGAGCGCGCCGTGCGCGAGCGTTCCTTCCGTCACTACCGGCGTGTTGTTCGCCACCACGCGCGCTTCGCCGCGTCCGCTGGGCGCGCTGCCGTAGTTGGCGAGCGTTGCGCGTAAGCCGACGGCGTTCTCGCCGTGGGTGGTGATGCGCGAATCGGTGATCGTGGTGAGCGCAAGCGGTCCCGGAAGATCGTTGCGCGCCTGCGCGGACGCACCATGCGCGCCGGTCGCGAAGGTTTCCACCGAGCCGCGCAATGCCGTCATCGTGGCGGGAAACTGCGCGCCGTCCTGTTCGACCACCGCGTACAGGCCGAGCGCGCGCGCGCCCTGCGTAGTGATGGCGACGTCGGTCAGCGAACTCGTGCCGCCATCGTCCGACACCGCACCCATCGCGACCAGGCCGAACGTGTTTACCACCGTGCCCGTTGCCGTAAGCGAGCCGCCGGGATTACGGGCCGTCATGCCGTGCGGGAATGCCGCCGCGGCGACCTGGTTGCCGCGCGTGGTGATCGTGCCGCGCGTCAGCGTGACCACGCCGTTGAGATCCGCCAGCGCGCCCATTGCGGTGTTGTTGCCGGTGGTGTCGATCGTCAGGTCTGTTGCGTTGATGACCGCATTCGATGCCGCCAGCGCGGCGCTGTAATCGCCGGAGGTCGCGATGGAACCGCCGGTGATCGTCGCGCTTCCGGCGATCGCCTGAAGACCGTAGCTCGTGCCGGGCGTGGTGCTCAGCTGCGTGCCGCTCATCGTCAGGGTCGAGGCCACGCCTTCGATGCGGACGGCCGGCGACCACGGACCCGTGGGCGTGCCCTGAGTCACGGCGATGGAGCCGTTGGTGAGCGTCGCGCTGCCGTCGTCCCTCAACAGCAATCCGATCGAGCGCGCGCCCGATACCGCCACCGTCGAATCCGACACGAACGCGTGCGAACCGGCTCCCTCGGCCAACACACCGTGCCCATACTGGCCCGACGCGGACAGCGAGCTGCCGTTGGAGATGCGCACCGCCCCGCCGGTTGTGGCGCGGGCGACCGCTGCCGGATTCAGCGTGTTACCGGCGCCTGTAGTGGCAAGTGTCGATGCCGCTGCCTGAACTTCGCCGCCCAGGTCCGCACGCACCGCGCTGGCGAGGGTCCCGGACGCAGCGGCATCCACATTGGTCGCCACCGTCAGGCTTCCGGTGCCGGCGGCATAGAGTGCGTCGCTACCCTGCAGTGTCGTGTTCTGGATGCCGCTGGTGCGGATCCGTGTACCGCTCACTTCCATCCGGCCGCCGGAGAGCGCCGCTGCACCGTACGCGGCGCGCGAGTTGGTCACGATGGTTCCTTCGACGAACGAGACGACGCTTCCGGTGCCGAGCGATTGCAACGCATTGCCGTTGAGCGCGCCGACACCAGACAACGCATCGACGCGTGCGTTACGCAAGGAAACAGAGGCGCCGTTCTCCGCCGATGCCGCGTGCATGTTGTTCGCGTTGCCGGTGGCCGGATCGAGCAGAAGCGTCGTGCCGACGCCGGTAATGCGACTACCGGCTCCCGATGCACGCAAGCCGAATTGCGTGGCAGCCGCTGCGCCGACCGAGGTCGTGTCGATCGTGGTGCCATCGACGGTGATGAGCGCACCCGTCTGCGCGAACGCGCCCGTGCTGATCGCACCGGTCAGGTTCACCGTGATGCCGTTGGCCGTGATGCTGCCGGTGGCGCCCGATGCACTGAGTCCGGTCTGCGAGGCGCCCACATTGACGATGGTGCCGGGCGTTACCGTGCACTGCGTGCCGGCCACGCTCACCGGCGTCGGACAGACTTGCCCGTGTGCGGGAAACGCGAGCACGAAGGCAGCGAAGAGGGGTGTACGGGCCAGCACGCGCCGATGCCCAATCACTCGCGTCATTGCACCCGCTCCGTGCGTGCCGACGAGTGCGGACAAGTACGCCACCTGCTGTTAAAGCGGTGTCTCCCGCCATTCACGATCGTGACTGGTACTGGCGTTATAGCGGACACCTCTCGGCACGCCTGCTGCGTCGACGCAGTGTCAGCTTCCGATCGGTCGGCTACTGGCCGTGCGATGCATCCTCAGCAGCCGGAGTCTTGCCACGCGTAGAGCACCCGTGACTCATGAGAATCACGGGTGCGTTGCGTCAGCGGCGTCTGGCGGTCGTCAGATCGCCTCCTGCCTGTACCGCAGGTCGAAGCGGTCAAGCTCCATCACCTTGGTCCACGCATTGACGAAGTCCTGCACGAACGCCGCTTCGCCGTCGTTGGCCGCATGCACTTCGGCCAGCGCACGCAGCTGGGAGTTCGAGCCGAAGATGAGATCGGCCATCGTCGCGGTCCAGCGCACCTGGTCGGTCTTCCGGTCGCGGCCTTCGAACACGCCCGGTTCGGTTTCCGACGGCTTCCATGCAGTGCGCATGTCGAGAAGGTTGCGGAAGAAGTCCGCCGACAGGGTGCCCGGGCGATCCGTGAAGACACCGTGCCTGGTGTTGCCGGTGTTGGCGCCAAGCGAACGCAGGCCGCCAACGAGCACGGTCATTTCCGGCGCGGTAAGCGTCAGCAGACTGGCACGGTCGATCAATGCCACTGCCGCGAGCTTCTCCGCGCCCTTGCGCGCGTAGTTGCGGAAGCCGTCGAGCGCCGGTTCCAGCACCAGGAACGAATCGGCATCGGTCTGCTCCGGCGTGGCATCGGTGCGGCCCGGTGTGAACGGGACGGTGACCTTGTGTCCACCCTTCTGCGCCGCTGCTTCCACTGCTGCGCTGCCGGCCAGCACGACCAGGTCGGCGAGTGAGATCTGCTTGCCACCCTTGTGCTTGCCGTTGAAGTCGCCGCGGATCGCTTCGAGCCTAGCCAGCACCTCGGCCAGTTCGGAGGGTTCGTTGGCCTCGAAGTTCTTCTGCGGTTCCAGGCGGATGCGGCCACCGTTCGCACCGCCGCGCAGATCGCTGCCACGGAACGTCGAAGCCGACGCCCATGCGGCTTTGACCAGTTGCGGGATCGACAGCCCCGAGTCGAGCACCTGCTTCTTCAACGCCTCGGCGTCGTTCTTGTCGATCAGCGGGTGATCCACCGGCGGCACCGGGTCCTGCCAGATCAGCTCTTCCTTCGGCACCAGCTTGCCGAGGTAACGCACCTTCGGGCCCATGTCGCGATGGGTGAGCTTGAACCACGCACGTGCGAACGCATCGGCAAACTCGGCCGGATTGGCCATGAAGTGGCGAGATATCTTTTCGTAGATCGGATCCATCCGCATCGCCATGTCGGCGGTGGTCATCATCGGCTGGTTCAACTTGCCGGGGATGTGCGCATCGGGCACGTTCTTGCCCGCGTCGCCCTTGGGTTTCCACTGGTTCGCGCCGGCCGGGCTCTTCGTCAGCTCCCATTCGTGGCCGAACAGGGTCTCGAAGTAGCTCATGTCCCATTTCGTCGGCGTGGGCGTCCACGCGCCTTCCAGGCCGCTGGTGATCGCGTGCGAACCCACGCCGCTTTCGAACGCGTTCTTCCAGCCCAGTCCGAGCTCTTCGATGTTCGCGCCTTCCGGTTCGACGCCGACGTGCGACGCCGGCCCGGCGCCGTGGCACTTGCCGAACGTATGCCCACCCGCAGTCAGTGCGACGGTCTCGTAGTCGTTCATGGCCATGCGCGCGAAGGTCTCGCGGATGTCGCGGCCGGACGCCACCGGGTCCGGATTGCCGTTCGGGCCTTCGGGGTTCACATAGATCAGGCCCATCTGCACCGCGCCGAACGGATTGGCCAGTTCGCGCTCGCCGCTGTAGCGCTCATCGCCGAGCCAGGTCGATTCGGGACCCCAGTCGATCGGTTGGGGCTCCCACACGTCCTCGCGGCCGCCGCCGAAACCGAACGTCTTGAAGCCCATCGATTCCAACGCGACGTTGCCGGCCAGAATCATCAGATCGGCCCACGACAGCTTGCGTCCGTACTTCTGCTTCACGGGCCATAGCAGGCGGCGTGCCTTGTCGAGGTTGCCGTTATCGGGCCAGCTGTTGAGCGGTGCGAAGCGCTGCTCGCCCGAACGCGCGCCGCCACGTCCGTCGAAGATGCGGTAGGTGCCTGCCGCGTGCCAGGCCATGCGGATGAAGAACGGGCCGTAATGGCCGAAATCGGCGGGCCACCAATCCTGCGAATCGGTCATCACGCCGTGCAGGTCCTTCACCACTGCGTCGAGGTCGAGCGTCTTGAACTCGCTCTTGTAGTCGTAGTCCTCGACCATCGGGTCGGACAGCGACGAATGCTGGTGCAGCACGTCCAGGTTCAATTGATCCGGCCACCAGTGCGAGTTGTTGCGCGTCTTGCGGTGGCTCATGACAGGGCACTTCGCTTCGTCGCTCATTGCTGTGGCTCCATGGCTAGGCCAGTGGAACCTTATGCCGTCTCCCGGCGTAGATACAGTCAATCATTTCAATCAATTTCATAGTCTGAATTGAAGGAACGATCATTGGCCTGGACGATTCGCCCTTCGCGGTCCTTGTCGGCGCTCGGTTCAGAGCCGAGCAGCCCGGCGGCCCCCGGGGGGGTACGCGGTTTGGGCCGGGGGCCTGCAGGGGCACGGCTGCATACTCGTGCGCGCCGATGCCTCTGTTCACGGATACAGGACGGCGAGCGCAAGCGCGAGCCGTTGCGCCGCCGCCTGGCCTCGCGCGATGGGCTGATCCGGCGAAGCCGCGTCGGCATCGAGCAGGCCGCCGGCGGCGATCAGCGTTCCTCCCGCGAAGGCCATCTGCTTCGCGCCGAGCAACGCGCCCAGGTCCGGCGCGAGGCGAGGATCGGCCGCATCCAGGCACGCGGAGTGGAACAGATCAAACGGCAGGCAGGCAGTGCGCAGCGTCGAAGGAAGCGGCGGCGTCCATTTCACGCCCAGGCCGGCATACAGCGGCGCCAGCCGTTCGCAGGCGACGGCGAACGCGCGGGCAACGAAGGCCCGCGTGCGCTGCGACTCGGTTTCCAGTTCCTCGCTCAGCGGCATCCGGTGGGGCGCGCCGGGAAATTCGCCCGTGATCTGGATTTCGATCGAGACGAAACGCGGATCGGCGGCGTCCACATGCGACGAGGCAACCACCACGCCCGTGTCCCGCGTCAGGAATGCGCGCGCGTGCGCTCGCCCGTCAGGTACGAGCGGACGCGCGCCCATCGCCACCAGGATTTCCGAGGTTGCGTCCAGAACAGCCTCGGTCGACGTGGTCGCCGCGACCAGGCCGATGACAATGCAAGGCGCAACAGGCATCAGCGGGGATTCGCTCATGGCTATTCCAGTTTCGCAAGAAACAGGAGTATCTGCGCGACCTGGCGCTGGCCGTGCATGAAGGCCGATGCGAGTTCCCAGCGCCCGGCAAGAATTGCGTTGCGAAATGCTTCCCGTCGATCAATGCGGGATGGCCAGTTCCTGCTGACGTGTTCCACAGGGAGCAAACGTCTGCTCCTGGCGGGTAGCGGACATTCGGCCGATCGACGGGGCTCGGCGGTGCTATTGTCCGCTTTCGACCCAAAGCGGACATTCGAGTCGGATCTGGCGCATCGGGGGCGGCCGCCACCGGGGTGTGGCGTCGGAAATTTCCAGCTGGACCTTCGGTCCGGGTGGTTCTGGATTCAATGGGGAGTTCGACATGATTCGACCGGTATTTCTCGTGGTGCTTCTGTGCCCGGCGTCGCCAGTGTCCGCGCAGTCCGAAGCAGGCTTTGCCGCCGCCAACGCCCAAGCGGACCAGCAGGGCAGCAGCGAGGCAACGGCCGCTTACGCGAAGTCGTGGGCGCAGTTCAACAATCAGCATCGCCTCGATGAGCGGGACGGCTGCTACTTCATGGCAGACGGCGAGCTCACCCAGATTCTCCAGATCGACAAGACAGGAAAGGTAGTCGCCTACTTCGCCGACAAGGACAACGGAAGGTCCCGTTGTTGGCGCAACACCTACATGGGCGTTGAGTTTCCACAACCACCCTTTGCTCCGTACTGGCACCGACTGGTGATGCATTGAGGCTGGCACTGCATTCAAGGCAGATCCGCTTCACGTCCAAGAAACCCGTGCGTCTGTTTTGGACGATAGGCGGCATTGACGCAGGTGGAGCTGCGGGCCGAATGCTAATGTCCGCTTTGGACCCGAAGTCGTCGTTTTGCCAAGGCGACTGTCGGCGCGGCGTTTAGGGCCACTCTTCGAAGCAAGCTCACTCATGACTCAGCCATTCGCACCGGGCGATATATTTGGCGTACTGCTTCCTGACGGACGTCGGCACGGGTCAGTGCGCAACTAGTGAACGGAGATGTGCTGCCAAACCTGTTCTACGAACTCATATTCATTGATGACCATAGCCTTGCTGCTTGCGGAGTACAGGAAGACTGGTCCGACGACCAGTTCGTTTTACGTGCGATCGAAACCTGTGTCGTTCCTCGTTTCGAAGGTTTCCTGCCCGAAACGCGCCTTGTTGTCCGAAACACGCTCCGATTCCTTCTCTTCTCCGAAACCGACACGACTGCGTCGATCGAGGCCATTTGGGAGGCAAGCTCCGTTCCTCTTCCGACGCCTACCGGAACTAGACACTTCCTTCAGCAGTGCCACGACTCGCTGTTCCCGGGGGAAGAACCTCCTAGCCGCGAAGAGTTGGCCAGGTTCGTTGTGAATCACGATATGAGCATTGCCAATAGGCTGAACTGATAACAGGTTAGCCTTGGCCAATGTCTGCTTCGGGCTGTTCGCGGACGTTCGGCCAGGCAGGCCGGACATGGCGGTGCTAATGTCCGCTTTCGACCCAAAGCGGACATGAAAGGCGCATGTCAGATGTTTGTCCGAGACTGCCGGGGCAGGACCCGTGGAAGTCGTCACGTTCTGATTGACGGCCATGTCCGCTCCTGGCCGATAGCTTTCGACCCGAAGCGGGCATGCGTCCGGGACGCTACTCGTCGGCCGGAATCAACTCGAGCTTGGAGGTGGACCTGGAGTCACTCGATCCGCTACTTCGGGACCTGAGCGCCATCAAGTGGCTGTTGGTGTTCATCGCTGGCGGCGTCGTATCGATCGCAGCGATCTTCTTCTTCCTCGCAGTCAACATGATCAGCGTAATGCGTGAGAACAGGCGCGATGTCAACAGCCAATCCAAGCGCGCCGAACTTGAAGACCTTCTTGCATCGGGTCAGAACATCGCCGCGAAGTTCACTGCCTTGGAATGGATCGCGTCACAGCCCAGACGACCAGAAGCACACTGGGCTTTAGCCAAGGCGCACTATCAACTCGGCGAACTGTCCGAGGCGAACCAGGTTTTGAGCGGTCTTCTGAAAGTTGCTCCAGAGGAGCGCTATCGTGTGGATGCCTGGCTCGAGCTACTGGAGACGGAATTCGCCCAAAAACGTCCAAAGTCAGTCGAATGAATGTGTTCGATGCCTTGTATCCTGCGGATATCCGCTTCTGGCCGAAAGCGTCCGTTGGACGGGCGGGGCGCAGGGACGGATGCTAATGTCCGCTTTCGGCCCGAAGCGGCCATCCAAGGATGATTAGAACAATGCCGGAGCAAGAGTTCATTTGTCTGGAGTGCGGCTCGACACGATGCGGTGCCGAGGAGCTAGTAGGAGTCAGACGTAGCGGAGACAACCCCTGGTCATACGTCGCGAGTCGCGACACTTGCCGCGATTGCGAAACCACCCTTCCGAGGGCGCTCGCGCGGCGCTGGAACGGCGAGACCATCGCAGAAGCCAAGGCGATTTGGTCGGAGAAGTACAAGGACACCTTTCCCGGAAAGGCGCCGGCTTCCTAGTTCAAGCGTGTCCGCTTCTGGCCGATAGCGGACGTTGAACCCTGGGCGCGCACATGACGAATCGTCGGAGTCCGAAACCGCCGCCGAATTGCCCAGCAGGCGCTCGTAACGTCTTCCGCATCAAGGTGCGGCCTTGAGCCGATCGAACGAGATGCGGCCGACCCGCTGCATGGCGAACGTGAAGCCTGCCACCTCGCCCGATGCATTCCGCGAGAAGTGGATGATCGCATCCCCTGGCCCGACGAAAGCGTCGGGTGCAATAGGCGCGAACGGAATTGGAGGTACGCGCCGCCCGGTGTATGCCAGCCTGCCGTCCTGCACTACCAGGGCCGCCTCGGCGTCGATGGCGTGGCTCGTGTATTCGCCGGCGTACTCGCTCAGCTCCGCCGTCGTCAGAGACGGCGCCTTTACCGGGACCATCTCGACAACGAAGTCGTCTACGAAGAGAGTTGCGCTGCGCGGCGTGCTGCCATCCCAGCCAAATCCCACGCGACTTGGCGTGTCGCCAATCTGGTAGCGATCTTTGCCCACTGCAGCCAAGCGCCCGCTTGTGAATCGACCGTCGGAGAACCAGATGCCATCGTCCTTGGCGGACACCGTGCCGACCGCGCCTTCCTGGAGATTGGCATAGGTGCCAATGACGCTGGGGGCTGGGCCTGTTGCGCGGCTTGTGTCGGTCGTGACTGGTAACAGGCGGTCGGCCAGATAGATATCGGCAACCTTTCGACCGATGCCGTCGACGTCCGAGTCGGAGCGATTGCACAGGGTGATGACCGCAAACGCATCGTCGGGGAAACGGAGCTGGTTCGCAATGAAGCCTGCCCACGCACCAGTCGACACCGCAATCGGCCGACCACGATACGTGTCGATCACGACCGAACGTGCCGCTTTGATCTGCGTGCCATCGTTGAGTTTGCCGCGCGTTTGCAGCGCCGCCGTGAGCTCAGCACCGCCGACCGTTCCGGCATGCAGGCCTGCCGCCCAGAGCAGCATGTCATCGGCCGTACTCATTACCGAACTGTCGCCGTACATCTCCCAGTTGCTGGAAACCAGCGCGTAGCCGCCCTTGCCGTCCGGGGAGTACGACGACGCACGGCCAGGGATGACGGCCGTCCGACTTTCAAAATAGCGGCTGTGCTCCATACCCATCGGCAGGAATATGCGCTCGCGCACGAATGCGGGAAGCGTTTTGCCACTCACTGACTCCACAGCCCGGCCGAGCAGAAAGTAGCCCGTGTTGCTGTATTCGTACCGGGTACCAGGAGGTGCCGTTAGGGAAGTGCGGCGTGCCAGCAAGCGCATGACGTCGTCTGCTCCGGCGACGTCCTCCATCCCGATGCCGCCGAACACGAGCTCCGGCGTGTAATCGCCCGCGCCACCCGTGTGGTGAAGCAGATGACGCAGCGTGACCGGCTGAAACACCGCGGGCAACCCGAATACGTGCTTGCGAATGCTGTCGTCCAGCGACAGCTTGCCGTCCTGTTCCAGCAGCAGCACGCTCATTGCGGTGAATGGCTTGGCCAGCGAGCCGACGTCCAGAACCGTCCGCGCCGGATGGATCGGGACGTCCAGCTCCAAGCTGGCCAGCCCATACCCGCGGCTGTCGACCGGCTTGCCTTCCTCCATGACGCCGACGGCACAGCCAGGGGTCTGCGGCTTGGCGTAGTCTGCGAACAGCGCGTCTACCTGCTTCGTCCGGCTGTCCTGGGCAGACACGGCAACTGGCAGCAGCGCGAGCAGTAGCGCAGAAGCGCGGACGCAATCCATGGCGGATCTCCGGCCGGCCGTGCCGGCCCCATCCGGATGAACGCCTTGATCGCGCCCGCCCGGCCAGCCACGGGCCCTGCTGCAACGGGTACGAGCGGGCCATGACGACGAGATTGGCATCGCCGAGGCAGGCTGGCCCGGAAGAGAGTCCGCCCATTGCCATGGTGATGGCGAACGAGCCCATGCGTGCGCGATCGCCAAGACAAGACGGCTCACCTGCGGTTTCGTGCGCGTACCGGTGCTTGGCGAATGCGCGAACCCAAGAAGTGCCCGAACCGACCGCGGACCGCGACGCGTCTCTTAGCCGATAGCGGCCTTCGCCCGGCGGCGGCCAAAGGACGGCGGTGCTATTGTCCGCTTTCGACCCATAGCGGACATCAGGGACGGCCGGGTGGCATCAACTTCTTCTGCTGGTTACGCCCAGTCGGGCGGCGGCTTTTGCCCTGTATGCGCTGGCACCAATCTCGATAAGGCGCCGCCATCTTGGCCAGAGGAAGGCCTGATCACTGTCTGGGTGGGCTGCGAGGACTGTCGGCACACTTGGATGGAGGCATATCGGCTCACTGGCTACAGCGAGCTTCAGTTCTCCCCCAAGCCGGCGATGCCAGTTTGAACCCGCGAGGCGAGGCATCGCTGATTCAGTCTGCCCTGAGGTAACGACGCGGTGAACGTCCGCTTCTAGCCGAAAGCGGAATCCAGACTCAACTGAGAAGTGGCACCCGGAATTTCCGCTCCGGATGCCACGGGATTCGCCGCTACTTCGACTTCCGCACCGGCGAGACCTTTCCCACGGATGTGGAGCCGATGCCGTCGAGCAGTGCGTCCTGCTCCTTCCAGTACACGTCGAAATTCACGCCGCCGGTCCTGCCGTAGAGCTGTTCGGGCGTGACCGCATCGGCGACCAGATAGGCGGCGGCGTTGGCGCCGACGTCGGTCTTGAAGACGCCATTGACCGGCTGGGCCGCGATTTCCATCATCTGGTTCCGATAACCCAGGCGACTTCCGGTCATGTCCCGGACAAATGCGCGCATCAGGCCTTCCGCACGCGGTTTTGCAACCTCGTCGCCATAGCGCGCGTAGAACCCCTCGCCCAGCGCCAATGCGCGTTCCTGCTCGCGGGATGTCATCTGCGACCACATCTTCTCGCGGATCAGCAGCAACGTCCGGTTTCCACGCTCGGCTGCCAGGTCGGCCCAGACGTACGCCTGCGCGCGATCCTCCGGCACGCCGGCCCCGTGCCAGTACATCAGGCTCAAGTAATGTTGCGAGTACTTGTCCGCGAACCCGGCGGCAGCCGTGAAATGCTCGACGGCATCCTTGCTGTCTCCCCTTTCGTATGACTTCAGGCCGAACACGCGCTGGAGTTCGTTCGGCTTGTCCTTCGACGCCATGACGACAGCGTCGAGCTGCATGAAATTCTTGTCGGTGAGCCGGAGGTCCTGCCCTTGCCCGCTGTGGGCGCCGGCCGCGCCCGCCGCCAGCAACATCGCCAGGGCCAATGCATTTGCTTGAATCATCACTGCCTTCTCCTTGTGCACGATGAATGTCGTCGTTCGCCCGAAGGACCTGCACACCGGCAACGCACGAGCGCGCGTTGGCGGCAGGTGCCGCGGATGACGCTACCGCTTCGCGGGGCGGGCCGCAATGGTGCAGGGAACGGTTCGAGACGTCCGCTTCGGGTAGAAAGCGGACATTCGGCCGGAGCCGTTGGTAATGTCCGCTTTCGACCCGAAGCGGACATAGCCCAGCCCGATGAAACCGCTCCTCGCGAACTTGGCAATAGCTATGGGCGTGGTCGTTGCGACTTACGGACTCATTGGTACACCGGTCATCCAAGGACTGCTCCCACTCGAGTGGGTCATTCCAGGCAGCGACCATGCCACTCATCACTACTACCGCTGGGTCAAGAGCGGAGTCCAGGCAGCAGATGACAGTGCTGCCTATCTGCCATACGTTCTTCTGGTCACTGGGCTTGTGCTTTTCGTCTTTGGGATTGCTTCTCGCCGCAAGCTTCGTGGCACTGCGGCCTGACTATCCACCAGGCCAGACCTACTTCGCGGGTCGGCAGGCACAAAGGTTGGTGGACGTCCGCCTCTGATTTCCCGCTGCGACACTCCCCTCTCGCCGCGTAAGGAATCTGCTATCTGAAGGCACGCAGTCTCACCCCACGAGACACCCCCACCGTATCGTATCCGCCGCACCACACCGGGGAAGTGGCTCATGCCGAACGAAACCTTCAGCGCCTACGACGACGCGGGAAATCGCTACACGATCCATGTGCGACGGACGTTCATCGAAGCGCGCGGCTCGGGTGAGCAGCGACGCGTGGAAGGGCTTCGTTCGTATCACCTGAGCGATGGCGCGGCGGTGGATCGCATCGATGCCGAATCGTTCGCGATCGCGGCGAATGGCGTCGCACTCAGGCTGCGGCCGTTCGGCAACTGAGACGCGCGCAACCGCGCGCTTGCTCGATCGACAACGCCAAAGTTCCGAAGAAGCCTACAACCCCGCGTTCGAAACCCGCCTATACCGCACTTCGACCGCGCGCGCCGACTCGCCCTGCGGCGAGATGTTGGTCATCGTGATGATGAGCTGGTCCGGATCGGGCTGTTCGATTTCGGTGCGCCAGTCCCAGCGCGGGCCGCCCTTGCCGTCACCATAGCTGCCCAGCACGTTGAAGTGCTCCGACGTGGCGGGGCCGGCGGAGAACATGATGCTGGTGCCGGTGCCGAAGCTTTCGACCCACGCCGACTCGTAGGCGTTGTCGTCCAGGTGCAGGCCGTAGATGGCGACGCCTTCGATCGGATCGTCGCCGAAGCGGCTGCGGTATTCGTGCAACAGGAATCGGCCGTCGAGGATGCCGCGGATCGTGCCGCGTTGCGGGGCCTCGCAGGCGACGTGATCGGGCTGGAACCAGAGGCGGAAGGTGCCTTCCCATTCGCCGATCATCTGCGCGAGGCGGCGATGTCCGCCGTTGGCGATGGAAGCTTCGAATTCCTTCTTGCCCATTGCG
>Ga0209257_1000594_pt1 | contig 60372 bp, 47 predicted proteins | sample AraplaCvi_mCL_r2_FD_184277 | JGI IMG/M metagenome (GOLD analysis project Ga0209257, IMG submission 184277) | Arabidopsis root microbial communities from North Carolina, USA - plate scrape MF_Cvi_mCL_r2 (SPAdes) (version 2) | ecosystem: Host-associated > Plants > Roots > Endosphere | place: USA...
CGGCATCGCTGATGGTGCCGATGTACAGGTTGACCAGGCCCGGACGGGCCTGCAGGGTCACCGCACTGCTCGCCAGGTTGACGGCATTGATGGTGCCTTCGGCGCGGGCGATGTCGGCATAGACCGAAAGGTGCAGCAGCGAAGCGGTGATGGTGGTGCCGGACAGCGACACCAGCCCGGCAATGTTCAGCCCATTGAGTGCATTGACCAGCGGCGCGATGGTCAGGCCCTGGGCGATATCGAAGTCGAACTTCAGTCGGACCGCGGCACTGTGGAAGCCGGTACCGACCGGGCCGCAGTTGTAGGTGGGCGGTTCGACCACCTGCGCCCAGACGCGGACGTTGGCCAGGCCGCCGAGCCCCAGCGGCGCGAGCTGCGCGGTGGTCAGGGTGATCGGGGTGGGCGTGGTGACCACGTTGCGGAAGTTGTACAGCTGCACGCCGCCGGTGATCAGGTCGAGCACGTCCAGGTTGACGTTGGCCAGGGAACCGGGCGGCAGGCTCACCTGGAGCAGGTCGGCAAGGCGGATGGTGCCGGTCAGGCCGCTGATCGCGGGGGTGAGCAGGTTCAGCGCATTGGCCGCAGCGGTCTGTCCGTCCGCCTGCAGCACCGAAATCAGCGCGGCCTGCAGTTGACCAAGGGTGATGTTCGCATTCAGCACCTGGCTCGGGTCACTTACGACAACGCCGCCATTAAGTCGGGTCAGCAGCGCATTCAGATTGACGTCGGCGCCGGCAAGGCTGTTCCAGTCCAATGCGGTGAGATTGATATTCGTGCCCGGAAGCAGCGTGGAGAACAGCAGATTCAGCACCGGACTCTCGGCGCTGGTCACCTGCACCAGCCGCGGCCCTGCGGAAACGCACGCGCCATTCGCGGTGCAGGCGTCCTGCGCCTTCACATTGGAAACTGCGCCAAATAATGAGAGCCCCATCACAATCAGGATTAATATTCTCACCAAGCTGAATCGCCCTGACGCGGCATTCACACCCCAGACTTTATCCATCTTCCGTCCCCCTTCGCCGAGCCGCATTGCTCCAGCACGGCCGGCTAACCAACCATGAGCAGCATGCGGGACCTGCTTTTTCGACGTTTTTTGAATTGCCGGCCTACGTTGGCCGGTTAATGCTTTAATTACGTCGGCAATCGGATAGACGCAAACAGGACGAGGTGAAGACGCCGGTTAGCAGCACTGACGTTCACGGGGGAGCAGATGGGAAACCCTTGGGCGGCAGGCACGTGTAGTGATTCTGTACATCCGTGGAAAAGAATCACTGCCCGGTCAGTATCGATAACTACCCATCGTGAAAATGGACAGGCAAGGGAGATTCCAATGCTGTCGATGTCGGATCGAATTCGAGCAGCAAGGACCACGGCGGGGCTTTCTCAGACGCAATTGGCCCTGGAAACCGGAGTGAAACGCAGTGCGGTCGCGCAATGGGAGCGTAAGGAGGGCACTACCCCAAGCGTGTCGCATCTGGCGCAAATCGCCGTGGTCACCCGCGTGCGATTCGAATGGCTGGCGACCGGGAGGGGGTGTGCCAAGCCGGATGGTGACGCGCTGCACGGCACCGTGCAGCCCAACGCCGATTACGTGCAGAACGACCTGGAGGGCAACATCCTGTCGCTGGTACGGCGTCTGCCGCCGCGCAAGCGCAAGGTGGCCCACGACATCATCCTGATGCTCGGCGGGTAAGGCACCCGTCGGTCGTTACCCCGGGATGTGCAGGGCCGCGCGCGGCGGCAACGACCAGTCGATGCCGCCCTGGCCGCGCCGCTGCAGGTAGTCGTTGGTTGCGGAAAAGTGTCCGCAGCCGAGGAATCCGCGGTGCGCGGACAACGGCGAGGGATGCGGCGCCTTGAGCACGCGATGGCGCCGGGTGTCGATCACCTTGCCCTTCTGTTGCGCGTAACTGCCCCAGAGCAGGAACACCAGGCCTTCATGCTCGCGGTTGAGGGTGTCCACCACGTGGTCGGTGAATCCTTCCCAGCCGCGCTTCTGGTGCGAACCGGCCTGCCCTTCTTCCACGCTCAGCACCGCATTGAGCAGCAGCACGCCCCGCTGCGCCCACGGCAGCAGGCAGCCATGGTCGGGGCGTGGCAGCCCCAGGTCGGCTTCCAGCTCCTTGTAGATGTTCAGCAGCGACGGCGGCACCGGTACCCCCGGCAGCACTGAAAAGCTCAGGCCATGGGCCTGGCCGGCGCCGTGGTACGGGTCCTGTCCGAGGATGACCACCTTGACCTGCTCGAACGGGGTGGCGTCGAAGGCGGCGAAGATCTGCGGCCCGGGCGGGAACACATGTGCCCCTGCCGCCTTGCGTTCGCGCAGGTAGGCCGACAGCGCCCGCATCTCCGGACGCAGCAGGTAATCGCCGATGCGGGCCTTCCAGCCGGGTTCCAGCTGGATGCCCGCGTGCGCGTCGTCGTTCATCGCACCGCGGGTCGGTCGTTGAGGCGTGACAGGCGCAGCTGGAACAGCACCTTGGTGACCAGCAGCCGCTCTTCGATCGGCTTCTGCACCAGGTCGTTGGCGCCGGCCTGCAGCAGGCTGGACTGGTTCAGCGGGTTGCCGTCACCTGTCATCACCAGCACCGGCAGGCGACGCTTGCCGTAGCCGAAGTCCACGCGTACCCGCTCGACCACGTCCAGGCCGCTGAGTTCGCCCTTGAGCGTCACGTCGGTCAGCACCAGGTCGATGCGGTGGCTGCTGCGACCCAGCGATTCGGCGGTGAGCAGCGCGAAGGCTTCTTCCGCGGTCATCACGTGCAGCACGTTCAGGCTCTGCCGCTCGAGCATGCGCTTGGTCGCTTCGGCCACCACGCGGCTGTCTTCCACGTACAGGATGGTCGCGCCGGGAATGCTTTCCGGCTGCACGTAACCGCGGATGAAGGTCGCCAGCGCCTCATGCCCCAGCGCCTTGTCGAAATAGTCGGTGACGTACTCGGTGAAGCGACGCTGCTCCAGGTGCTGCTGCGCATCGCCGGAAACCACGATCACCGGCACGTAGGCCTGCCCGGCGGTTTCGCGCACCAGCCGCGCCAGCGCCAGGCCGTCGCCATCGCTGAGCGTCAGCGAGGTGGTGACCAGGTTGACCGGTCCGGCCTCCAGTGCCATGCGTGCGTCCTCGATGCTGGCGCAGCCCACCACCTCCACGGCCGGCAGCTCGCGCTGCAGCACGTCGGCGATGAGCTTGCGGACCAGCCTGGAACCGTCGACCACCATGACGCGCGGCGCGTCGTCGACCAGGTGCTTCAATACTTGCGGACGCATGCAGGAGGAACCTCAGGTTTCGGTCGGACGGGTCTGGCGCAGGAAATGCCCCGTCACCAGCCACGCGCCCAGCCAGCCCAGCACCACGGTGCCGACCAGCACGAGCGAGGAATGCAGCAGGTCCAGCCCATGCAGGACGAACGGGCTGGCATAACTTTGCGACAGCGCCGCCAGCGGCGGGCGCAGCGCGAGGCCGGCAATGCCGACCAGCGCAAGCGCGAGCGCGCCGGCGCCCAGGCCGTACCACGCGCCCAGGTACAGGAACGGCCGCCGGATGAAGCCGTCGCTGGCCCCCAGCAGCTGCAGCACGCCGATCTCGTCGCGGCGCGCCTGGATGTCCAGCCGCACCGTGTTGCCTACCACCAGCGCCGCGCCAAGGCCCAGCAGCACCGACAGCACCTGCACCAGGCGCGTGCCGAAGCCCAGCCAGGCATCGAGGCGCTTGCGCCACAGCGCGTCGTGCTGCACCAGGTCGGCCTGTGGCAGGCCTTCCAGCGATTGCGCCAGGCGCCCGTCGTCGGCGCCGTTGGCCGGGGTGATGATCAGCAGCGATGGCAGCGGGTTGTCGTGCAGCGCATCGATCGCTTCGCCCAGCCCGGCGCTGTCGCGCAGTTCGGCCAGGCCCTCATCGGGCGAACGCAGGGTCACGCTCGCTACGTCGGCGCGGCCACGCAGCGTGTCGGCCACCTGCCTTGCCGCTGCGGCGTCGACGTCGGTCTTCAGGAACAGGTTGATGTCGCGCGACTGCTGCACGCTGCCGGCGAAATGCTTGAGGTTGTCCAGCGCGATCGACAGGCCCAGCGGCAGCGCCAGCGCCAGTGCCATCACCATCACGGTCAGCAGGGTGGCCCACGGCTTGCGCCAGGCGCGGCCCAGGCTGAACACCACGCTGTGGCCGTGGTGGTGCAACCACACGCCCAGCCGCGACGGCGCGGAAGCTTCCTTGTTGGTGGGCGTCGTCATTCGGCCAGGTCCTGCGGCGAGATGTCGTCGATCAGCTTGCCGTGGTCGAGGATCAGCACGCGCTTGCGCATCGCACGCAGCAGCGCCAGGTCATGGCTGACCACCAGCACGCTGGTGCCGCGCGCGGGCAGCTCGGCGAACAGCGCCATGATTTCCGCGGCCAGGGTGGGATCGAGGTTGCCGGTGGGTTCGTCGGCGACCAGCAGCTTGGGCTCGCCGACGATCGCGCGGGCGATGCCGACGCGCTGCTGCTCACCGGCCGACAGCTGCGACGGCAGCGCCTTCTCGCGGTGGCCCAGGCCCATGCGCTCGAGCACCGAGCGCACGCGCTTACCGATGTCGCCACGCCGGGTACCGCGCAGGATCAGCGGCAGGGCCACGTTCTCGGCGATGCTGCGGTCCATCAACAGGCGGTGGTCCTGGTAGACGGCACCGACCGCGCGGCGGTGGTGCGGGATATCGCCACCCCGCACCTTCAGCAGGTTGCGCTCGTCGAACACCACCGCGCCACGGCTGGGCCGCTCGTCGAGGTGGATCAACTTGAGCAGGGTGCTCTTGCCGGCACCGGAGTGCCCGGTGACGAACAGCATTTCACCGGGCGCGACATCGAAGCTGACGTCCACCAGTGCCTGGTGGCCGCCCGCATACTGTTTGCTGACATTGTCAAAACGCAGGACGCTCATTCCTCCGATTATGCAGGAGGAGGGTGGCGGCGTGGGGATGGCGTGTCGCCCGACCAACGGTCGGGCGCTACCGTTGATCGGTTTTGGAATGCCGCCCCACCAATGGTGGGGCGCTACGCGGTAGGTAACGACCGTTGGTCGTTACGCCCCTGAAAGCATCCGGCGGATCTTGCGGCCGATGCGGGTCAGGAAGCCTGCACCCGGGTCAGCGGCCGGCGCGGTGTTGCGCATCGGCTTGGCGGTGACCTGCACCGGCGTGACCGACTGCACGGCACCCTCGGCACCTTCCACCGGACGGCCGTTGCGACGACGACGACGCTTGCGCGGCGCGCGCTCGCCTTCCGGTGCGCCTTCCGGTGCACCCTCGGCACGCGGCGGGCGCGGCGCAGGAGCGGCCTGGGCGGCCACTGCCGGCGCGGCACCGTCCACTGCCACGGCCGCCTGCTCGCCTTCCACGCGCGGCTTGCGCGGGCCACGCGGACGGCGTTCGCCGCTGCGCTCGCCACGGCCAGCACCGCCACCGGAGCGGCTGCCGCTGGAAGAACGACCACCACCGCGGCGCTCTTCTTCGGCCGCACGCGCTTCGCGGGCCTCGCGGAAGATCTGGCCGACGCTTTCGTTCTCGTCGCCTTCTTCGCCGGGCGCCGCCGGAGCGCGCTCCGGGCGCGGCAGCGCGGTCAGGATCTCGCTGGTGACCGCTTCAACCGGGATCTTCTGCTCGATATAGGCCTCGATGTCCGGCAGGCCCATCGCGTAGCGCTCGCAGGCGAAGCTGATCGCATCGCCTTCCTCGCCCAGGCGGGCGGTACGGCCGATGCGGTGCACGTAGTCTTCGGCATCGAACGGCAGGTCGTAGTTGTAGACGTACTTGATGCCGTCGATGTGCAGGCCGCGCGCGGCCACATCGGTGGCCACCAGGATTTCCAGCTGGCCCTTCTGGAAGCGGTTGAGCAGGCTCTCGCGCTTCTTCTGCGGCACGTCGCCGGACAGCACGCCGACGCGGTAGCCGGCCTTTTCCAGCGAACGCGCGACGCGCTCGACGAACACCTTGGTATTGACGAAGACCATGGTGCGCGCGCCTTCGCTGCGCGACAGCAGGCCCAGCAGCAGCGGGATCTTCTCTTCGTCGGCCGGGAAGTAGATGCGCTGGCGCACGCGCGCGGCGGTGATCGACTCGCTTTCCACCACCAGCTTCTGCGGCTCGTTCATGTGTTCATAGGCCAGCTCCAGCACGCGGTGGCTGAGCGTGGCGCTGAACAGCAGGGTCTGCCGGGTGGTGCGCTCGGGCATGCGGCGCAGCAGGAAGCGGATGTCCTTGATGAAGCCCAGGTCGAACATGCGGTCGGCTTCGTCGAGCACGCAGATCTCGCAGGCATGCAGCGAAACGACCTTGTGCTGCTTGACGTAATCGATCAGGCGGCCGGGGGTCGCGATGATCACGTCCACGCCCTGCTGCAGCAGTTCGCGCTGCTTGTCGTAATCCACGCCGCCGTACACCAGCGCGAAGCGCAGGCCCAGGTCCGAGCCGAACTTCACCGCATCCTTGTGGATCTGGATGGCCAGTTCGCGGGTCGGCGCCAGGATCAGCGCGCGCGGGTCTTCCGGCTTGCGGTCGGCCAGCGCCGGGCGGGTCAGCAGGCGGTTCACCACCGCGACCAGGAACGCCAGCGTCTTGCCGGTACCGGTCTGGGCCTGGCCGGCCACGTCGCCGCCGGGCAGTGCCACCGGCAGGGTCAACGCCTGGATCGGGGTGCAGCGGGTGAAACCAGCGCCTTCAAGGCCCGCCTGCAGGGCCGGATGCAGCTCGAAGGAGGAGAAAGTCAAATCGGTCAGCGGTTTGTCGCTCATGAGTCCGTCTTGGTAAGGCCAGCCGACGGAAGCGCGGGTGGCTGGCTTGCAATCTTGGGGGGCACCGTCGCCACTGCGGGCCCTGCGCCGGGAAGCGCGGAGGCCGGACCGAACCGGTCCCGGGGCGCCGCACAATGCCCCAGTTTAGCGCAAAGCCGCGCCGCACCTGTCGCAGCTCCTGGTGAGACGTGGCGCCCCGCCCTGCGTGGCTGCCCCTTCACCGCCCCAACCCGCAGTTGAACACCGGCTCGCGGCACGCTGGAACCCGCCCGGTGCCCGCCCCATATCGTTCCTGCCAGCCCCGGCAAAGCGCGATGACGGTCACAGGACGATTCTTTCCACCCTGTGCCTGCCAGCCCGCGACGATAGGGGTACACTGCCGGCCGTGAGCGTCCAGGCATCCATCGGACGCACCGCTGGCCGCATGCCGCGGCCACGAGGCAGCAGACGCGGACCAGGCCCCCAGCCCTGTCCAGGTTCAACCCCTCCGGCCCTGCCGGGTGCACTCCAACACGAGAGACCAAGATGAGCGACAAGGTTGTACATGTCGGCGATACCGACTTCGAAAGCATCGTACTGAACTCCAAGGAACCGGTCCTGGTCGACTTCTGGGCCGAATGGTGTGGCCCCTGCAAGATGATCGCCCCTGCCCTGGACGAGTTGGCCGATACCTACCAGGGTCGCGCCAAGGTCGTGAAGGTCAATGTGGACAACAACCGTGCACTGGCCTCGAAGTACCACGTTCGTTCGATCCCGTACCTGGTGGTGTTCAAGGGCGGCGAGAAGGTCGGCGAGCAGGTCGGCGCCGTTGCCAAGCATCAGCTGGCTGGCCTGATCGACAAGGCCCTGGCCTGAGCGACCCGGCAGCCGGCCCCCGGCTGCCCCGCGGGCCCACGCCCGCATGAATGACCCTGCCCCACCCGGCTTGCGCGCCGCCGCGAGCCGGTGTTAGTGTCGGCACATCCGGCCGCATTCGCGCGCCGCATCTTCTGGATGACGTTCGTTTCCAGAATCCCTTCCCAACGTTCGCCGCCCCTGCAGGGCGCTCGCACCTTCCAGCGAGGAATTCAGCACTTGTCCGATATCACTACGACCGAACCCGGGAGCGCCGACGCGCCCGCCGAGAAGCGCGTGCGCAAGCCGCGCGTCGCCAAGGCCGCTGCCAGCAGCGCCGACTCCGGGCCGTCCCCCGAACAGAATGCCCTGCCCCTGGCTGCCGCGCCTGTCGCGCCGGCGCCGGCTGCCGCACCCGCAGCACCGCAGCAGGCACCCCAGGCCCCGGCCTCGTCCGGCGGCGATGCCCCGGCCCCACAGGGCGGCGGCCAGGAGGCCGGCGACGGCGGCCAGCGCAACAACAACAACAACCCCCAGGGCGGCCAGAACCCGTACCAGCAGGGCCAGAACCAGGGCGGCCAGAACCAGGGCCAGGGCCAGGGCAACCGCCGCGACCGCTTCCGCAATCGCCGTGACCGTGACCGCAACCGCGGTGGCGGCGGCGGTGGCTACCGCGACGACGGCATGCCGCAGGACAACGGCGAACAGCAGCCGTTCGTGCGCAGCCAGCAGGCCAACGTGCCCGAGGGCTTCCCGGTCTATTCGCTGAGCGACCTCAAGCGCATGCCGGCGCAGAAGCTGCTGGAAATCGCCGAGCAGCTGCAGATCTCCGAAGGCGTGGCCCGCGCCCGCAAGCAGGACGTGATCTTCGCCCTGCTCAAGGTGCTCACCCGCCATGGCGATGGCGTGGCCGCCGACGGCGTGCTGGAAATCCTGCCGGACGGCTTCGGCTTCCTGCGCGCGGCTGAAGCCAGCTACCTGGCCGGCCCGGACGATACCTACATTTCGCCCAGCCAGATCCGCCGCTTCAACCTGCGCACCGGCGACCACCTCTCCGGCCGCATCCGCTTCCCGAAGGACGGCGAGCGCTACTTCGCGCTGTCGATCGTGGACACCATCAACGGTGAGCCGCTGGAAGCGTCCAAGAACAAGGTGCTGTTCGAGAACCTCACCCCCCTGTTCCCGCGCAAGCGCTTCACCCTGGAACGTGGCAACGGTTCGTCCGAAGACATCACCGGCCGCATCATGGATCTGATGGCACCGCAGGGTAAGGGTCAGCGTGCGCTGATCGTCTCCCCGCCCAAGGCCGGTAAGACCATGCTGATGCAGCAGGTGGCGACGGCGATCACCACCAACCACCCGGACGTGCACATGATCGTGCTGCTCATCGACGAGCGTCCGGAAGAAGTGACCGAAATGCAGCGCACCGTGCGCGGCGAAGTCATCAGCTCCACCTTCGACGAACCGGCCGCGCGCCACGTGCAGGTTGCCGAAATGGTTATCGAGCGCGCCAAGCGCCTGGTGGAACACAAGAAGGACGTGGTGATCCTGCTCGACTCGATCACCCGCCTGGCACGCGCCTACAACAATGTGGTGCCCAGCTCCGGCAAGGTGCTCACCGGTGGTGTGGACGCCAACGCCCTGCACCGTCCGAAGCGCTTCTTCGGTGCCGCGCGCAACGTGGAAGAAGGCGGCAGCCTGACCATCATCGCCACCGCGCTGGTCGACACCGGCAGCAAGATGGACGAAGTGATCTACGAAGAGTTCAAGGGCACCGGCAACAGCGAAGTGCACCTGAACCGCCGTATCGCCGAAAAGCGCGTGTACCCGGCCATCGACATCAACCGTTCGGGCACCCGCCGCGAAGACCTGTTGATCGAACCGGAGCTGCTGCAGAAGATCTGGATCCTGCGCAAGCTGCTGCACCCGATGGACGAAATCGCCGCGATGGAGTTCCTGCTCGACAAGATGAAGAACACCAAGTCCAACGACGAGTTCTTCGGTTCGATGAAGCGCTGATCGGCGCCCACATCGAAACAGAAAAAGGCCCCGCACTGCGGGGCCTTTTTCATGGTTGGGGGCCCCAACCGATCAGCGCTGGCTGACGGTAGGTGCCGACCGTTGGCCGGCACGCCTCACGGCCGCATGCGATCCAGCAGCGGCCCGAAATGCAGCGGCCCCGTGGCCGTCGCCGTCGCTTCCAGTGGCGGCTCCACCACCACCTCCACTGCATCGACCTCGGCGGCCCCCTCCTGCACCGCCGTCCCATCCCCGTGTTCGAACCCGATCCCTGCCCGCACCATGGTCGCCACCCCGACCAGGATCAGCAGCGACAGCCCACCCAGAACATGCATCAGCGTCACATCGATTCCCCCGCGCCCGTGTAGCTCACACGCTACCCGTCACCCGGCGGGAATCCCCTGCAACAACTCCCATTTTCGCGGCAAACCCGACACATCCTGGCGTGGTAGCGCCGGCCGTTGGCCGGCCCACGCATCACCTGGCGCTTCACCGGCACGCCACCACACCCTCGGCCTTGTCCGCGTTCGTCGCCACCCGCACCTGGGTGAACGCAGCCGAGAACGGCGTGTCAGCGCTGACCACGAACGGGGCTTCCACCGCGCCCAGGTCCACGCCCCTGCTGGCGAAGCAGGCCAGCGGGATGGTCACGGTGCGCTTCTGGCCCGGCGCAAGCGACGCCAGCGCCGGCGCGATGTCGACCCCGCCTTCGCAGCCGGTCCCGCACTGCATGGTCACCTTCACTGCCGCGGCGGGTTGCCGCTGCACCATCACGTCGAACTGCAGCGCGCCGTTGCTCCGGGCCAGCGCACCCAGGTTGCGCCGCGAGGTGCTGCGTGCGATCAGTTGCGCCGGGGCGAGCCAAGTCACTTCGCGCGCGTCCTGCTGGGTGTTGATCTGCACGGTGCGCACCTCGGCCACCGGCTTCTCCTTCGGCCAGCGCAGGCTGGCGTTGAGGTCGTTGCCGAGCGGCTGGGTGGCGCCGTTGGCGGCGATGTGCAGCGAGAACGGCACCGTGTCCACGCGGTTGAAAATCGGCAGCGTGGTCACTTCGCCGCAGTGGTCCGGGTTGGCTTCGGGCAGGCGTGCGACCTGCGCCGGCCTGGCATAGCTCAAGCCATAGCCGAATTTGAACAGGTCCGGCCGCTTCGGGTCCGGGCGGTCGATCGGCGCCGGGCACGGCACGCCCGGCCACGGGAAGCTCAGGCGGCCGCGGAAGTCGTGCGCCGGCCTGCCATCCGTGCCGGCCACCAGGACGTCGGTGATGCCCTTGCCTTCGGTACCCGGCAGCCACGCTGCCACGAACGCCTGCGACAGGTTCAGCAGGTCATTGGTGTACATCGGGCGCCCGGAGAAGTACACGGTCACCACCGGCTTGCCGGTGGCGGCAGCGGCCTTGAGCACGGCCAGGTCCTGCGGCTGCGCGCGGGTGTGGCTGACGGTGTCGGAGGCGAGGATGTCGCCGTTGGTTTCGGCGTATGGGGTTTCGCCGACCACCGCCACGACCACGTCGAACGCCGACGCATCGAGGTTGCTGGCGTCCGCGTTGAACGTGACCTGGCCCGCACCCAGCTCGGCGCGGAGCGCGCCCAGTACCGAATCGGCATGCGGGAAATCGGCATTGGTGTTCTCGGTGCCCTGCCAGGTCAGCGACCAGCCACCGGCCTGGTTGGACAGGTTGTCGGCGCTGCTGCCCACCACCAGCACGCGGGCGTTGCGCTTGAGCGGCAGCACGCGGTCCTGGTTCTTCAGCAGCACCAGCGATTCGCGCACCGCCTCGCGCGCCAGTTCGCGATGCTGCACGGCGCTGTCGTCGCCGGCGAAGCGGCTGTCGGAGGGCTTGTGCTCGAACAGGCCGGCGCGCAGCTTGACCCGCAGGATGCGGGCGACCGCATCGTCGATGCGCGCCATCGGGATCTCGCCGCTCTCGACCTGGGCGATGGTGTTGGCAATGAAGGCTTTCCAGTCGTCGGGCACCATCACCATGTCGATGCCGGCGTTGATCGCCTGCGCGCAGCTGTCGTTGCGGCAGCCGGGCACCTGCGCGATGCCGTTCCAGTCCGACACCACGAAACCGTCGAAGCCCATCTTCTCCTTCAGCGCGCCGGTCAGCAGGGCCTGGCTGCCGTGCATCTTGCCGTAGTCGACGCCAGCGGCGCGGTCGTTCCAGCTGTTGAACGAGGCCATCACCGTCTGCACGCCTTCGCCCAGCGCACCGAAGTAGCCCTGGCCATGCACGTTGATCATGGTGGCCTTGTCCACCGTGGCCTCGCCCTGGTCGCGGCCGTTGTCGGTGGCGCCGTCGCCGATGTAGTGCTTGGCCGTGGCCACCACGTTGCCGTCGGCGGTGAAGCGCCCCTGCGCGCCCCTGACGTAGGCGCTGGCGTACTCGCGGACGATGGACGGGTCGGAGGAGAAGCTTTCATAGGTGCGGCCCCAGCGCGGATCATGCGCCACCGCCAGGGTGGGTGCGAACACCCAGCCGATGCCGGTAGCACGGGTCGCGGTACCGGTGGCCGCACCGATGCGCTCGATCAGGGCCGCGTTGCGGGTGGCCCCCAGCCCGATGTTGTGCGGGAACAGGGTGGCGCCGTACACGTTGCTGTGGCCGTGCACCGCGTCGGTGCCCCAGATCACCGGCACCGGGGTGCGCGCATCGGTGGCCAGCGACGCGGCGTGGTAGGCGTCGGCGAGCTTGACCCAGTCCGCCACCCGGGCGTGCTTGTCCATGCCCGGCCACGAGCCGCCGCCGTTGAGCACCGAACCGATGTAGTAGGTGCGCACCTGTTCCGGGGTGATCTGCTTGATCTCGGGCTGGGTCATCTGCCCGACCTTCTGCGCCAGGGTCATCTGCCCCAGGATGCTGCGCACGCGGCTCTCGATGGCCGGGTCGCTGGCGATGGCGCTGGTCACCCGCGGCCAGTCCTGCAGCCGTTCCGTGGCGGGAGCAGCGTGTGCCTGGGCTGCCAGGGCGGTCATGACACAGGCGGCGAGAAGAGTCTTGCGGGCGCGGCTCACGGACAACTACCTCCAGGGAAAACCAGGGACAAGGAAGCCGATGCGGGCCGGTCCGGCGCATCCGCTGACAGCGCTGTCATATAAGCCGGACGGGGCGCTGTCAACCGCTGGCGCAGCGCATTGTCCTGCCTCACCGTGGTTGCTGGGCTGGCGCCGGTACGGCCCGCCGTGCTGGTGCGGCTGCTGTTGCAACGCCGCATGGTTTTTGCCAGCTCGTGCACGAGCGCCTCGCGTCGTGGCACCATCCGCCTGCTTGGGTAACCCCGAAACGACACAGGCGCATTACCATCGGCAGCGGCCGACCGGGTCTTCCAGAGGAACCATCGCACCATGCGTAGTCGTATCGAGGATGTCGCTGCGGTTGCGGGCGTTTCGATCAAGACCGTGTCGCGCGTGCTCAACCATGAGCCGAACGTGCGCCAGGAAACCCGCGACCGCGTGCTCGCGGCGGTCACGCGGCTGGGCTACAAGCCCAACCTGTCGGCGCGCAGCCTTGCCGGACAGCGTTCGTATGCGTTGGCGCTGGTGTACAACAATCCGTCGCGCAACTACCTGATGGAAATCCAGAACGGCATGCTGGAGGCCTGTCATGCGCACCACTACAACCTGATCCTCGGACCGGTCGGGATCGGTCGTCGCACCCTGCCCGACCTGTCGGCCCTGTTCGAGAATTCGCGGCCCGACGGCGTGGTGCTGATTCCGCCGCTTACCGACGATGCAGTGGTGCTGGCCTACCTGGAAGAGAACGACATCCCGTTCGCCAGCATCGCGCCGCGCCATGCCGATGGCATCATCGGCGTGCGCATGGACGAGACCACGGCCGTGGTGGAACTGATCGGCCACCTGGTCAGGCAGGGCCATCGCCGCATCGCGCACATCAAGGGCCCGCGCGCGCACGGCGCCTGCCAGTGGCGCCTTGCCGGTTACCGGCAGGCACTGCGCGATGCCGGCATCGAGTACGACCCCGCGCTGGTGGTGAACGGACAGTTCTCGTTCGAATCGGGGATCGACGCGGCCAACGCGCTGCTTGACCTGCCGGAGCCGCCCACCGCCATCTTCGCGGCCAACGATGACATGGCCGCAGCGGTGTTCCGCGTGGCCGGGCAACGCGGGCTGCGCGTGCCGCGCGACCTGTCGGTGTGCGGCTTCGACGATACGCCGATCGCCGGCCACATCTACCCTGCTTTGACCACCGTGCGGCAGCCGACCGACACCATGGGCCGGCTGGCGACCGAACAGTTGATCGAGCGCATCCGTACGCCCGGCGCCGGCCGCATGGTCACCGTGGACCATGCCGTGCTGGTGCGTGAATCCACCCACGCACCGCGCCGCCGCTGATCGCTCAGGTGGCCCGGCGCGAACCGCGCCAGGCGTAGAACACGATGAACAGGTAGCACAGCAGCGGCAGCAGGAACGACGCCTGCAGGCCATGCTGGTCTGCCAGCCAACCGACCGCGAGCGGTACCACCGCGCCGCCTACGATGGCCATCACCAGCAGGCTCGAGCCCTGTCCGGTGAGCGGGCCGAGGCCGCCGATGGCCAGCGCGAAGATGGTGGGGAACATGATCGAGTTGAACAGGCCCACGCTGACCACGCTCCACTTGGCCAGGTTGCCGCTGCCCAGCATGGTCACCGCCAGCAGCCCCATCACGATCAGCGCGAACAACCCGAGCAGCCGGCGTGGGTCGAAGCGCGCCAGCAGCACCGTGCCGACCAGGCGCCCGACCAGCGCACCGCCCCAGTACAGCGACACGTAATGCGTGGCCTGCTGTTCGCTGAGCCCTTCACCGATGCCGGGCATGGACAGGAAATTGACCAGCACGCTGCCGATGGACACTTCGGCGCCCACGTAGAAGAAAATCGCCAGCACGCCAAACGCCAGGTGTCGGTGGCGCAGCGCCTGGCCCAGGGTGCCGTGCCGGGTGCTGTCTTCCACCCCGGCAATGCTGGGCAGGCGGAACATCCAGATCGCCGCGGCCAGCACGAACAGCGCGATGGCCAGGCCAAGGTACGGCACCTGCACCGACTGGGCTTCGGCGGCGCGGCAGGCCAGCGCTTCCGCCTGTGGCAGCAGCGCCAGCTGCTCCGAACTGCGCGGTTCCACCGCCAGGATCAGCAGCCCGCCGAACAGCGGCGCGATGGTGGTGCCCAGCGCGTTCATCGACTGCGCCAGGGTCAGCCGGCTGGAGCTGGTCTGCTCCGGGCCCAGCAGTGCCACGTAGGGATTGGCCGCCACCTGCAGCACGGTGATGCCGGTGGCCAGCACGAACAACGCGCCCAGGAACAGGCCGTACACGTGCAGCGCGGCGGCTGGCCAGAACAGCAGCGCACCGACGCCGGCGATGGCCAGGCCGGCGACGATGCCGCGCTTGTAGCCCACGGCCGCGACCAGGCGCCCGGCCGGCAGCGACATCAGGAAGTACGCGCCGAAGAAAGTGAACTGGATCAGCATCGCCTGCACCCAGGTCAGCGAGAACGCCGCCTTCAGGTGCGGGATCAGGATGTCGTTGAGGCAGGTAATGAAGCCCCACATGAAGAAGATCGCCGTCACCACGGCCAGGGCCGTGCGCGTGCTGTGTACGTGTTGCCCGCGAACTGCGGTGGAAGTGTCCATTGCCTGTCCTCCTGGAAGGGATCGCCAGCCACGCGGCGGCCAGACATGGAACCGGCTGGCGGCCTCGTTGTCCAGCGCTGTCAGACAATCGGTCAGATCGCGCGACAGCCTTCCCGACACGCGCTCCATCCCGTTTCGCGCAGTTTCGTTCTGCACTGCACAACGGTCCACCCACACTGAATCGGGATCGACACGTCCCATCGAAAACCGTCGCGAAGGCCTGCATTGCAGCACTTTCCGGCAATGCGCGCGCTCGCTTTTGGCACAGCTTTGGCAAGGCGCCGCCCGAGACCGAGGACGCGCTGCATGGCAGTTTGTTGACAACGCTGTCAGGCGTGGGCCCAATCCGCCCCACATCGTTGTTGCTTCGTGCCAGACGCCGTAGGACCGCCATTACCGATTTCCCTGGGGAGGGAGTATTCATGAAGACGTACAAGGCCGTACCCCGCAAGGCAATGCTCACTTCCGCGCTGCTCGCCGTACTGGCCGGGCCAGCGTGGGCCCAGGATACGACCCGCGACGGCGCTGCCTCGTCGTCGCAGGGCCTCGACCCGTCCACCCTGGACACGGTGCAGGTCACCGGCATCCGCGGGAGCCTCACCTCGTCCATGAACCTCAAGCGCGACAGCCAGGGCGTGGTCGACGGCATCGTGGCCGAGGACATCGGCAAGTTCCCGGACACCAACCTGGCCGAATCGCTGCAGCGCATCAGCGGCGTGTCCATCGACCGCACCTCCAGCGGCGAAGGCTCCAAGGTGACCGTGCGCGGCATCGGCCCGGACTTCAACCTGGTGCTGCTCAACGGCCGCCAGATGCCGGCGTCCAACCTCGGCAACGGCGGCGGCGGGCTTTCCAGCTCGCGCTCGTTCGACTTCGCCAACATCGCATCCGAGTCGATCTCGGCAGTGGAAGTGTTCAAGACCACCCGCGCCGACAACCCGACCGGTGGCATCGGCGCCACCATCAACGTCAAGACCCTGCGCCCGCTGGAATCCGCGCCGGTGGTCAGCGTGGGCGTCAAGGCGGTCAACGACACCTCCAACGACAACCTGCCGCGCACCCTGAAAGGCTCCGACTTCACCGGTGAGCTCTCGGGCATCTTCAGCGACACCTTCGCCGACGGCCGTGTCGGCCTGATGCTGAGCGGCAGCTACCAGGAACGCGACTCCGGCTTCAACCAGGCCACCGTGGCCGAAGGCTGGGCCACGTTCGAGGGCGACAACACCACCGACTGGCGCGTGCTGCCGCAGCCGGGCCAGGGCTATGCCGACCGCATCCAGAACCGGCCGGGGCCGAACGATGTGTACGGTCGCCCGCAGAACACCGCCTACAACGTCAACGGCGTGCAGCGCCAGCGCACCAACGGCCAGGCCACCCTGCAGTGGAAGCCGGTCGACAACGTGACCACCACGCTGGACTACACCTATGTTGAAAACAAGGTGCAGCAGCAGCGCAGCGAACTGTCGGTGTGGTTCAACTATGGTCCCGGCGACAGCATCTGGACCAATGGCCCGGTCGCCGCACCGATCATCTACAGCGAGGACATGGTCAACTCGGACGTGTCGATGGGCGGCGCGCAGCTGGCCACGAAGAACGAGATGGACTCGCTGGGCTTCAACGTGGAATGGGAAGTCAATGATGCGTTGACCCTGTCCTTCGATGCACACCACTCCACCGGCGAATCGCAGCCGGACAGCCCGTATGGGTCGGCCGGCGTGCTCGGCGTGGCCGCGTTCGTGCGTGGCAAGACCACGGTGGACTACAGCGGCGACCTGCCGATCATCAACATCGCGTTGCCGCCCGGTGGCGTGCAGGCGGCCGATGCGCTGGTCACCGGTTCGGTGTTCCAGAACAGCTACAACAAGTCCGAGGTGGAGCAGTACCAGGGTCGCGGCACGTTCACCTTCGAGAACTATTCGGCGCTGGACTTCGGCGTCGGCTACACCGACGTGAAGAACCGTTCGGCCTCGGCGATCATGCAGCGCAATACCTGGGGCGGCCTGGGTACCCCGGCGGACTACGATGACAGCATCTGGTACGCCGATGACATGGCCCGGTACTTCGATGCCTTCTCCGGGCACAACGATCCGCGCCTGACCGGCCAGTTCCTGGTGTTCGACTTCGACCGGCTGATCAACCGCGCCGCACAGGTCGGCACCGCATCCGACCCGGCCTGCCCGACCTGCTATGTCGCCCCGACCGAATACTCCGAAGACATCCGCACCAACGAGAAGTCCAAGAGCGCCTTCCTGCAGTACCGCACCACCTTCGACTGGTCGATGCCGCTGAACGTCGCGTTGGGCGTGCGCTATGAGCAGACCGACGTGGACTCCACCGCGATGGTGCGCGTCCCCAACGGGATCAGCTGGAGCTCGGCCAACGAGCTGAACATCAACTACGCCAGCGAAAGCGGCTTCATCAGCGACAGCGGCAAGTACGACTACGTGCTGCCGAACCTCGACCTGAAGCTTGACATCAGCGACACGCTGGCCCTGCGCGGCAGCTACAGCCGCAGCCTGGGCCGCCCGGGCTGGACCCAGATCCAGAGCGGGCAGACCCTGGCCGACATCGTGCGTACGCAGGGCGGCAGCGGGTCGCGTGGCAATCCGGCGCTGGAACCGCTTCTGTCGGACAACTTCGACCTGTCACTGGAGTGGTACTACGGCGAGTCGAGCTACGCGTCGGTGGGCTTCTTCCGCAAGAACATCAAGAACTTCATCAGTGACACCATCGTGCGCGAGAACACCGGCAACCTGCACACGCCGGTCGGCGGTGCGTACTGGAACGCGGCGCTGGCGGCCGGCTGCGGCGTCTCGGACATGCCGTGCATCCGCGACTACATCTTCACCAACTTCAACGGCCAGCCCGGCGTGACCGCCACCGGCACCAACTCGGCCGGCCAGCTCACCGGCACCATCGTCGGCCAGCCCGGCGACCCGGTGGCCGGGTTCGACATCACCCTGCCGGCCAACCAGCGTTCGGACCATCTCGATGGCTGGGAAGTGGCGGTGCAGCACCTGTTCGGGCAGTCCGGCTTCGGCCTCGCCGCCAACTACACCAAGGTGAAGTCGGGGCTGACCTTCGACAACCTGAGCCTGGGCGACCAGTACCCGATGATCGGGCTCAGCGATTCGGCCAACGTGGTGGCGTTCTACGACAGGAACCAGTGGCAGATCCGTGCGGCCTACAACTGGCGCGACAAGTTCCTCAACGGCATCGGCGGCCAGGGTCCGAACCCGAACTACACCGATGACTACGGCCAGCTCGACCTCAACATCAGCTACGCGGTCAGCGACCAGCTGTCGCTGAGCCTGGAGGCGATCAACCTGACCGACGAGACCATGCGCACCTACGCGCGCCACACCAACATGCTGCGCTACGCCACCCAGACCGGCCCGCGCTACATGTTCGGCGTTCGCTACAAGTTCTGAGTCCGTTGACGGTCTGGCGGGTCTACACTCGCCAGACCGTCCCTGCCCTGCAAGCGACCCCGCCATGCCTGCGACACCCGGCCCGATCGACGAAGTCCGCGACCTCGACCGCAGCCGGCTGCCGGACCTGCTGCCCGGCTGGACCACCCCGAAGGTGATCCGCGGACTGGTCGGCGACTGGCCCATGGTGGGCGCCGCACGGACCTCGGCCGAAGCGGCCGTGGCCCACCTCAAGCAGTACGACCACGGCAGCCTGCCGGTCACCGCCACCACCGCGCCACCCGACGCGCAGGGCCGGATCTTCTACAACGCGGACATGAGCGGCTTCAACTTCCGCCGCGAACAGATTCCGTTGAAGGTGGTCCTGGACACCCTGCTCAAGTACCGCAGCGCGCACGCCGCGCCCACCATCTACGTGGCCTCGACCACGCTCGACAGCTTCCTGCCCGGCTTCCGCCGCGACAATGCGCTGGAGCTGGGCGTGGCCGACCCGCTGGCCAGCATCTGGATCGGCAACCGTTCGCGCATCGCCGCCCATCACGACGTGCCCGACAACCTGGCCTGCGTGGCCGCGGGCCGCCGCCGGGTGACGCTGTTCCCGCCGGACCAAGTGGGCAATCTGTACGTGGGGCCGCTGGACTTCACCCCGGCCGGGCAGGCGATAAGCCTGGTGGACTTCGCCGCACCCGACCTCGAACGCTTTCCCCGCTTCGAGCGGGCCTTGGCCAGTGCCCAGGTGGCGGAGCTGGGCCCGGGCGATGCGGTGTTCATTCCCTCCCTGTGGTGGCACCACATGGAGGGGCTGGAGGATTTCAATGTGCTGGTGAACTACTGGTGGCGTCCGGTGCCGGCCTGGGCCGACGCGCCCATGAACGCCTTGATGCTGTCGCTGCTGGCGTTGCGCGCACTGCCGCCCGCGCAGCGCAGGCACTGGCAGGCCCTGTTCGACCACTACGTGTTCGCCGCCGGTGCGGAATCCCATGCGCACATCCCCGACGCGGTACGCGGCGTGCTGGGTCCCCTGGACGAGGGCATGGCGGCCAATGTGCGCAGCGTCGTGCGCAAGCGGCTGGAGCGCTGAGCCGGCGTCGCATGCGGCCGCCGCCGCGCAGCCGGTGGTGTTTAACCACAGCGGCGGCGAATCCGTGATAATCCGCGCCGTGATCCATTGTTCGCCCGGGGGCAGGGGGGGCCATGGCAGGCGCGCCGCACGGCGCACCGGCCCGGCGCCATGCAGTTCGCCTCTGACCGCTCCCTCGTTGCAGCCTCATCGGTAGGACCGGTCGGCGCAGCACCCTGCCGGTTGTCCGTTCATGCCCCTGCTGTCTTCCCGCCTGAACCTGGGCAAGCTGATCCTGGCGTTGGCGCTGCTCAGCGCGCTGGTAGCCCTGGCCAACACGCTGCACGCCAGCTACCGCGTACAACGCGAGCAGCTGATCGACACCACGCTTGAATCCAACCGCGTGTACGCCAGCAAGCTTGCCGAAAGTACGCAGAACTTCGTGCTGTCGGCCCAGCAGCAGCTGGCCTACGCCGCCACAGGCCTGAGCCGGCGCGCGCACAGCCGCGCCGAGCTGGAGGCCGAGGCGGCGCGCCTGCAACTGCAGACCAACAGCTTCAATTCGGTGCTGATCGTGGACCCCGCCGGCACGGTGCTGGCCACCTCGCCGCTGAGCCTCGCGCTGCAGGGCGTGGTGCTCAACAGCCAGGGCAACCGCGAGGCGCTGAAGCGGCGCGAGCCCTACATCAGCGACCCCTACCAGTCGGCCACGGGCCGGTTGCTGGTCGCGATCTCGCATCCCATCTTCAATGCGCAGGGCTCGTACCAGGGCTACGTGAGCGGCACCATCTACCTGCGCGAACGCAGCATCCTGCAGAGCCTGCTGGGCAAGCACTACTACCGCGATGGCTCGTACCTGTACGTGGTCGACCGCAATGGCCGCATCCTCTACCACATCGAACCGGGCCGGATCGGCCAGTTCGCGCTCGAGAATCCGGCGGTGAAGGCGGTCAGCGAAGGGCACTCGGGCGCGCAGGAGGTGCGCAACAGCCATGGCGTGCAGATGCTCGCCGGCTACGCGCCAGTGCCCAGCGTGGGCTGGGGGGTCGTGGCGCAACGGCCCACCGAAGCCACGCTGGCGCCGCTGTCGCGGTTGATGAAGGCGGTGATCTGGAATGCCATTCCGCTGGGCGTGCTCTCGCTGCTGGTCACCTGGTGGTTCGCGCGACGCATCTCGCTGCCACTGTGGCAGATGGCGCGCAACGTGCAGAACCGCGACACCGGCATCGCCATCCGCCACGTCACCGGCATCAAGGCGTGGTACTACGAGGCGGCGCAGCTCAAACAGGCACTGCTGTACAGCTTCAACCTGCTGCAGGACCGGATCGGCAAGCTCAACCGCGCCAGCATGACCGACCCGCTGACCGGGTTGCAGAACCGGCGCGGCCTGCAGGAAGGGCTGGAGGACTGGCAGGCGCGCGGCCAGCCGTTCGGGATCATCGCGCTGGATATCGACCGCTTCAAGACCATCAACGACCGCTTCGGCCATGCGGTGGGCGATGCGGTGATCCTGCGCATCGCGCAGCGGATGCGCGACGATTCGCGCGACACCGACCTGCTCTGCCGTAATGGCGGCGAGGAATTCCTGATCCTGCTGCCCGGCATCGATGTGGCGGCCAGCGCCGGCATCGCCGAGCGCCTGCGCGCGCAGGTGGAAGCAGAAGTGTTCGAGCAGGTGGGCACGGTGACGGTCTCGCTGGGCGTAGCCCATTACCCGTCCTACCATCCTGATCCGCAGCAGGCGCTGCGCCTGGCCGACAAGGCGCTGTACATGGCCAAGGAACAGGGTCGCAACCGCACCGTGGTGTACCCGGCGCCGGAGGGACCCGGCGCGGGTTGAGGGGGGAGCGCGGGTCAGCCGCCCAGCGGCGTCAACAGGCGCGGACCGTCATCCAGGTCTGCCATGTAGATGCCGCCGGCAGACAGCAGGTCCGGTGCCGCGTCCGCGCCGGCCTGAGAGGAGCGCCACGGCGCGTGCTCGCGCGGACCGGCAATGTAGGCCTCCCACGTTCCATAAGCAGCGCGTTCGCCCATCGCGTAACGGACCGGGATCCGTACGGTCCACGACTCGGCATCCTTGAGCCTGCCGGCGGTCGGCGGCCGGAAGATCCAGCTGCGCGCGGCGGACACCGATGCGCGGGCAAACTCATTGCGCACCTGGCGCATCTGGCTCTCCTTGCCCACCACGCGCAGGTTCACCTGTTCGGCGACCACATCCTCCACGGCACCGTCGCGGCCGACCTTCAGCAGCAGCAGCACGTCACCCTTGGCGCGCATGGCGGCCAGGTTATTCGGGTAGGCCGGTGCACGCGCCTCGACGGAGGTCACCCGGCTGGTGTCCTCCGGGTCGTACCGGGTGAAGCTGGCCCCCGCCACTCGCACGTTGTCGCCTGCGCCATCCGGGCTGGGCCGGGAGAGCAGGCGCAGGCTCACCGGCGTCTGTGCCGTGACCGCCGTGCCGTTCGCCACGACCGGCTGGAACTGCCATGCCTGCACCTGGCCCTGCACGAACGCCGCGAGGTCGGCGGGCAGCTTGTCGGCATGGTCCAGCTGGAAGCCGGTGACGTGGCCGTCGGTGCCGATATCGATCGTGCCGGTCAGCGTCATGCTGGCTTCGGCGGCATCACGCACCGCACGTGCGGTCTGTGCAGTGGTCTCGGGCGTTGCGGCCAGCCCGGCGCCGCCCAATGCGAGGGCGAGGGCCAGGAAGTGGGGATATCGCATCTCACCTGCTCCTTGTGGATGAAGGCCGAGGATAGCCCTGTGATGTGCCAAGGGAAACTCACGCCAGTCGATGGCTGGCTGCGTAAGGCGGCGTATCGGGGTAGTCGCCGGCTGCGAAACGGGCCTGCAGTGCCTGCCACCACCGGGGATCGAACAGATGCGCATGGTGCTCGCGCACGGCCGCCAGCTCCTCGGCGGGCAACCCCATGAACGGTGCGAAGCGTTCCGGGAACACGTCGCGCGGGCCGACATGGAACCAGGGCTCGTCGGCCATCGCCTCCTCGGCATTGCGCGGCTGCGGCCAGGCACGGAACACGCAGTCGCTGACCAGGCACAGCTCGTCGTAGTCATAGAACACCGCGCGCCCATGCCGCGACACGCCGAAGTTCTTCGGCAGCATGTCGCCCGGGAAGATGTTGTTGCGCGCCATGTCGGTGATGGCCTGTGCGTAATCCAGTGCTGCCGCGCGGCGCGCTTCCGCGGTCTGCTCGCGCAGGTACAGGTTCAGCGGGCGGAACCGGCGCTGCACGTAGCACAGCGCGATCACCAGGCTGTCGCCCTCTTCGCGCACGCTGGCCGCGCACTGGGTCAGCAGCTCTTCGCGCAGCGCCTGCGAAAAGCGTGCCTTCGGAAAGCGCAGGTGCCGGTACGGCTGCGCGTCGAGCAGTCGGCCAACACGGTCCAGGTTGAAGACCAGCGCGTACTTTTCCTCCACCTGGTGCCGGGTCATGGTCTTGGGCCATGCGAAACGGTCGCGGATCAACTTGAACACCAGCGGGTAGCTGGGCAGGGTGAACACCGCCATGACCATGCCGGGGGTGCCATCGGCATGCACCAGCTGCTCGTCGGGGTGGTCCAGGAAGTGGCGGAAAAAGGTACGGTAGCGCTCGGTCTTGCCCTGTTTGGCGCGGCCCAGCACGGTGTAGATCTCATCGATGGGCTTGGCCGGCAGCAGGCTGCGCAGGAACACCACCGCGTCGCCCACCGTGGCCAGGTCGGCCTGGAAGTAGCTGCGCGAGACGCCGAACAGATGGGCCACGTCGCGGCGCCGGGTAAGCACGGCCTCGGCGCGCAGGCCGTCCTCGTCGTTCACCAGCGCGATCACGCACGGCGAGAAACGGTGCTCGCCGAACACCCTGCCCACCAGGTAGGCACGGCGCTCGCGATGGAACACGGTATCCAGCAGCTCGATGCTGCGCACCGGATGCGTGCCCCAGTGTTGGAGGTCGTCCTGCAGGCGAACCGCGATGGCTGCCGCACAGCGCAGCTGGTGTGCATACGGAATCCCGAACCGGTAATCGCCCAGCACGCGCATGAACGCCTCGGCCGGCCGCGTCGCCGACAGCGCGTAGGTGTGCCGCGCGACCGGATGGGTGATCGCATCGGACGGTTCCACGTCCAGCGCCATGAACTCCACCTCCGCATCCACGCCTTCGGTGGCGAACAGGCGCCGGGCCAGCGTGTTGTAGAAGGTCTTGTACAGTTCGGCGTCGATCAGCCTGCATATCAGCCGCGCATAGGCCACGCGGACCTTCAGCCACAGGCTGCGGTGGCCCACGGCTTCACCCGCCGCGCGACGCAGACCGTCGACGGTCCGCGCGACACACTGGTCGTACAGCCCGATGCGTTCCACCGCATCGCGGCGCGCATCGGCCCAATCCCGGGTTTCGAAGCGCACCCGCGCCCGCCGCGTGACCTCGGCGAAGCGTGCGTGATAGTCCTCGAAGCCATCGCGGACCAGCGCGGCAAGCCGCGACGCGAGCGCTTCTTCATCATGGAAATCGACAACAGGCATGCGCGGCAACCGGAAGGACCCGCCCCATGGTAGCGCCGGCCACCGGTCCGGTGGCCGGCGCCACCGCAGTTACACCGCGAGCTGCCCTTCCACTTCCTGCACCTTGCGCCGGGCCAGGGCCAGGTTGGACTTGTTGCGGTCCAGCACCAGGTACAGGAAAAGGCCCTTCCTGGACGCGACCGGACGCATGATGTGGTACGCCTTGCCGAGCGAGATCAGGATGTCCTCGATGGAGTCGTTGAGGTTGAGCGACGCGGCGGTCTTCATCTTCGCGCGGATCACCTCCGTGTTGCCCGCCGCCGCAACTTCCATATCCATGCCCGAGCCGGCTTCGCCAAGCAGCATGCCGCTTTCATAGTCCACCAGTGCTACCGCCTGCGCGCCGTCGATCTGCATCAACGCATTCAAGGTATCGCTGACTCCAGTTGCCATGTTGCACCCCATTTGGTTGTCGAGCCCCTAGGTTCCCCGCGGATCGGCTCGTGATCCGCTGAGTTCGGCCATGATGTTGCGGCCACATTCCTTCGCACTCCAGAGCACCTTGCCGGTCACGCAGCGCGTGTCGCAGGCCGTCATCAACAGCAGCGGCGCCGGCGTGCACGGCAGCGCCAGCATCAGCACCTTGCCGTCGTTGGCTTCCAGCATCAGTACTTCCAGTTCTCCCAGCGCCAGTTCGCGGCCCACCGCAGCGGCCAATGCCAGCATCGCGCTGGTCATCGCCGCCAGCCGTTCGCCGTTGCCGTGGGTGCCGGCCGCCGGCACCAGCGCGAAGCCATCCACGCTGGCCAGCACCACGCTGCGCACGCCGTTGATGTCGTCGGCGAACGCCTGCAGGTGCCCCAGTACGCGATCGCGCGCCGCCGGGGCCAGCCCGACGCTCTCGTATCCGTCAGCCATCGCCCACCACCAGGTCACGGGTTTCCATCTCGCTCATCAGCACGTCCATCAGCAACAGACCCTGCGCGCGGTCGCGCGCGTCCACCGGCACCACCGGCAGCAGGCGCTGGCCCCAGCCGGCCGTGGCCGCGCACGATTCCAGGTCGAAGGTCGGCGCCAGGTCCAGCCGCGACACGCCGATCACCGCCGGCACGTCCGCGGCGTGCCGGTGCAGGACCGCCAGGTAGGCCTGCAACTCATGCACCGCCGCGGCACGCGTGGCGTCGAGCAGCAGCACCACGCCGCGGGCGCCCTGCAGCAGGATCGGCCAGATGAAGTCGAAGCGCTGCTGGCCGGGCGTTCCGTACAGGCGCAGGCGGTCGCCGTTGGGCAGGTCGATGTCGGCGTAATCCATGGCCACGGTGGTGGAGGCCTTGTCCGCGCCCTGGCGGTCGCTGTTGGGCACGTCGGTGTCGACCACCGCCCCGGCCGCGATCGCGCGTACCAGGGTGGATTTGCCGCTGCCCATGCCGCCCAGCACCACGATCTTGTGTTCGCGCATGCTCAGCCTCCGGCACGCTGGCGCACGCTGCGCCACATCCGCGCCAGCAGCGTGCCGCTGCCGCTGGAACGCACCGGCGCCGGCGTCGGGCCCAGGTCTTCCAGCGCGGCATAGCCACACAGATAGGCAGGCCGGACCACGCTGCGCACGGCCTCTTCCGGAACCTCCAGCAGGGTGGCGCACTCCTCCACGCTGCTGGCGCGCTTGAGCAGCAGCGAGCACAACCGGAAGCTGTCGTGCTGGTGGCCGAGCACGCGGAAGTCCGGCCAACGCAGGAGCCTGACCCGCGTGCCGCGCCGCAGCCGCGCCTCCAGGTCCTGCCAGTGCGCCGGACGCTGGCCCCATTGCCACAACAACGGCCGCAGCGGCTGCCGCGGAAGCGTGTCCGCGAGGTCGAGGTAGCGGCGTTCGGACAGGCCGTGGAGCGACAGCGACGGGAACAGGTCCGACAGGTCCTGGGCCAGGCTGCCCATCGGGACGCCCAACGGAACCACCATCTGGTCCTGCACGAAGTCCAGCAGCAGTTGCGGCGCGTCGTCCACCACCAGCGCTGCATGCCCCTGCCGTAGCAGCAGGCGCTCGCGCAATGCACGGGTGATCGCCTTCGCACCCTGCGCGGTGGGCGGCTCGTCGATGCGGGTGGTACTGGCCACGGCCTTCCCCCTGGTTGCGCTTCGGCAGCCCACTCCTACGCTTACGCACCGACAGGATGCTCAGTTCGCCACTGGCGAATCAGCAGGGTCCATCCGCTGCACAAGCCCTTGGAAACAGGCCTCTCCCCGCCACGCGGCACGGCCGTGGCGGACGACAGCGTGCCAGAACCCACGCAACGGGCGTCACGTATTTGCAGGCAAAAAAAGACGGCCGTGTCGGAATTGGGATTGACCACAAAAAAACCCGCGCCGGGGCGCGGGTTTTCCTGCTCCTGCGTCAGCGGGATCGACGCTTACAGCGCAGCCAACGCCGCGTTGAAGGTGCTGCTCGGGCGCATGGCCTTGCTGGCCTTGGCCACGTCGGGGCGGTAGTAGCCGCCGATGTCCACCGGCTTGCCCTGCGCCGCGATCAGCTCGGCCACGATGGCCTGCTCGTTCTCGGTCAAGGCCTTGGCCAGGGGAGCGAAACGAGCCTTCAGGGCCGCATCGTCATCCTGCGCGGCCAGGGCCTGGGCCCAGTACAGCGCGATGTAGAAGTGGCTGCCGCGGTTGTCGATGCCACCCAGCTTGCGCGAGGGCGACTTGTCGTTGTCCAGGAACTGGCCGTTGGCCTGGTCCAGGGTCCTGGCCAGCACGCTGGCACCGGCATTGTCGTAGCGGTTGCCCAGGTGCTCGAGCGACGCGGCCAGGGCCAGGAATTCACCCAGCGAATCCCAGCGCAGGTAGTCCTCTTCGACGAACTGCTGCACGTGCTTGGGCGCCGAACCGCCGGCGCCGGTTTCAAACAGGCCACCGCCCGCCATCAGCGGCACGATCGACAGCATCTTGGCGCTGGTGCCCAGTTCCATGATCGGGAACAGGTCGGTGAGGTAATCGCGCAGCACGTTGCCGGTCACCGAGATGGTGTCCTCGCCCTTGCGGATGCGATCCAGCGAGAACGCGGTGGCCTCCACCGGGGCCAGGATGCGGATGTCCAGGCCGTTGGTGTCGTGGTCCTTGAGATAGGTTTCGACCTTGGCGATGACCTGCGCATCGTGCGCGCGCGACGCGTCCAGCCAGAACACCGCCGGGGTGTTGCTGAGGCGCGCGCGGTTGACCGCCAGCTTGACCCAGTCCTGGATCGGTGCGTCCTTGGTCTGGCACATGCGCCAGATGTCGCCGGTCTGCACGGCGTGTTCGAACACCACGTTGCCGGCGTCGTCGGTGACGCGCACGGTGCCATCGGCCGGAATCTGGAAGGTCTTGTCGTGCGAACCGTATTCTTCGGCCTTCTGCGCCATCAGGCCGACGTTCGGCACCGAGCCCATGGTGGCCGGGTCGAAGGCGCCGTGGGCGATGCAGTCGTCGATGACCGCCTGGTAGACGCCGGCATAGCAGCGATCAGGGATGACCGCCTTGGTGTCCTGCAGCTTGCCCTCGGCATTCCACATGCCGCCGGAATCGCGGATCATCGCCGGCATCGACGCGTCGACGATGACGTCGCTGGGCACGTGCAGGTTGGTGATGCCCTTGTCGGAGTTGACCATGGCCAGGCCCGGGCGCTTGCCGTATTCGGCAGCCAGGTCGGCCTTGATCGCTTCCTGGGTGGCTTCGGGCAGCTGCGGCAGGCGCGCGTACAGGTCGCCGATACCGTTGTTGGGGTCGAAGCCGGCCTGCTTGAGCACGTCGGCGTGCTTGGCCAGCACGTCCTTGTAGAATTCTTCCACCACCACGCCGAACATGATCGGGTCGGAGACCTTCATCATGGTGGCCTTCAGGTGCAGCGAGAACAGCACGCCCTTGGCCTTGGCATCGGCGACCTGCGCCTGCACGAACGAGGCCAGCGCGTTGCGGCTCATCACGGCGGCATCGACGATTTCGCCGGCCTTGACCGCGGTCTTTTCCTTCAGCACGACGGTGTTGCCGTCAGCCTGCTGCAGTTCGATCTTCAAGGTGCCGGCGGCGGCCAGCGTGGCCGACTTCTCGCTGCCGTAGAAATCACCGCCGTCCATGTGCGACACGTGCGACTTCGATTCCTTCGACCACTTGCCCATGCGGTGCGGGTGCTTGCGGGCGTAATTCTTGACCGACAGCGGCGCGCGGCGGTCGGAATTGCCTTCGCGCAGCACCGGGTTCACCGCGCTGCCCTTGACCTTGTCGTAGCGCGCCTTGATGTCGCGCGAGACATCATCGGTGGGCACGTCCGGGTAGTTCGGCAGCGCGTAGCCCTGGTCCTGCAGTTCCTTGATGGCCGCCTTCAGCTGCGGCACGGAGGCGCTGATGTTGGGCAGCTTGATGATGTTGGCGTCCGGGGTGGTTGCCAGCTGGCCCAGCTCGGCCAGGTGGTCGGCTTCCTTCTGGTCGTCCTTCAGGAAATCCGGGAACAGGGCCAGGATGCGGCCGGACAGCGAGATGTCGCGGGTTTCGACCGCGATGCCGGCGGTGGCGGTATAGGCCTCGACGATCGGCAGCAGCGACTGGGTCGCCAGGAACGGGGCTTCATCGGTAAGCGTGTACAGAATCTTGGGCGTGTTCGACATGGGGGACAGTGCTCTCCGGGTAACCCTCGCATTGTCGCGGTTTCAGACCCCGGGAGCAAAGCCGGGCCATACGCGGCGGTACTGGAACAAAAAAGACGCAGCCTCGCGGCTGCGCCTATGTGAGTCCGTGCCGGGAGAGAGTCGGCGGGACTTACTTGACCTCGAACTCCTGCGGCGTTCCAGCCGCCTTGCCATCTACCATGACTTCCGCACGGTACTTGCCGGTCGGCCAGCCATTGGGGTTGTTGAACGTGATGTTGGTGGTCTCGGCACCGGTGGTGTTGAGCGTCGCGGTCTGCTCGCCGGCCACCTGGCCATCCTGGTACGTCAGCTTTGCGCCGACGTTGGCATTGGTGGCGCTGCCATCGGTGCGCACCGAAATGATGATCACGTCCTTTGGACCGAACAGCGCGACCGGCGCCACGGTCTTGTCGGCGGCGGCGGTCTTGCCGACGGTGACGGCAGACACGTTGACCGGGGACGCGGCCGTCATCGGCTGCGGCGCCGGCTCGGCCGGGGTGGCGGGGGTCATCGGCGCCGGCGCGGTCGCCGCCGGTTGGGCGTTGTTGTCGGTGGTGTCATCATTCTTCTTGCAGCCGGCCAGTGCAGCAGTGGCGAGCAGGGCGGCAAGGACGGCAGTACTGATGGACGTATGCTTCATGGAGTTTCTCCGTGGGAGTGATTGACGTGCGGTTCGGGTGGGATCAGGCCTTGGGCGGCAACTTCAGGACCTGCCCGGGGAAAATCTTGTCGGGGTCGTCCAGCACATCTCGGTTGGCCTCGAAGATCTTCTTCCAGGCGTTGGCGTCGCCCAGCTCGTTCTTTGCGATTTTCGACAGCGAGTCGCCGCTCTTGACGGTGTAGCTGCCACCGCCCACCACCTCGGCGGTGCTGTCCACGGACGCGGTCACGCCGGAAAAATCGGCCTTTTCCACCTGTTGTGCAGTGGTATCGACGCTGGCTTTGACACCGGAGAAATCGGCTTTCTTATCGGTACTCATCCACGCGCTCCCTTTCTGGATATGACAACCTGGATCGCACGGTGTCACAGGCGTTGTTAATAGGGCATGGCGCGGGCGTGAAGGATTCGGGAGGGTTTCTGAACAGGGCGATGGTGGACTGCGCCACGCGCTAAAATGCCCGCATGAATACCCCCCAGGACTCCAGCCTCGGTCGCGAGGTTGCTTACCCCTCCCAGTACGACCCCACCCTGCTGTTCCCCATCCCGCGCCGCGCCGCGCGCGAGGAGATCGGCGTGGACGAGGCCAACCTGCCCTTCGTCGGCCATGACCGCTGGCAGGCCTACGAGCTGAGCTGGCTGGACCGACGCGGCAAGCCGAAGGTGGCCGTGGCGACCATTAGCGTGCCGTGCACCTCGCCGAACCTGATCGAATCCAAGTCGTTCAAGCTCTACCTCAACTCACTCAACAGCACCCGCTTCGACGATGACGAACAGGCACGCCAGCGCATCGCCGGCGATCTTTCGGCGTGTGCTGGTGCGGGGGTCACGGTCGTGTTCGGAGTGCCACCGCTGGTGGACGACGCCGAAGGCGAATCCGTGGACGGGCTGGACGTGGTGATCGAACGCTACGGCCCGCCGGCACCGGACTACCTGTCGGCCACTGCCGGGCAGGTGGTGACCGAGACGCTGAGTTCGGCACTGCTGAAGTCCAACTGCCCGGTCACCGGCCAGCCGGACTGGGCCAGCGTGAGCGTGCGTTACCGCGGCCCGCGCATCGACCGCGAAGGCCTGCTGCGGTATCTGGTGAGCTACCGCGAGCATGCCGAGTTCCACGAACAATGCGTGGAGCGTATCTTCAACGAGATCACCCTGCGCTGCCAGCCGGAATGGCTGGAAGTGGAAGCGCGTTATACGCGCCGTGGCGGGCTGGACATCAACCCGTGGCGGGCCACGGCAGGAATCGAAGCGCCGGCGCGGACGGTGCGCGACCTGCGCCAGTAGACCCTACGGCACGGCGCGATGCGCCGCGGCCCGACCAACGGTCGGGCCCTACCGGTGGGGCGTGGGCGCGCGATTGGCGTCCGGTCGCCGCACGGGTATCGAGATGCCACCCGCCCCCGCGTACCCCCCGCCGGTAGCGCACGACCGTTGGTCGTGCGGCCCGTGGCACCCCGCCGGTAGCGCACGACCGTTGGTCGTGCGGCCCGTGGCACCCCGCCGGTAGCGCACGACCGTTGGTCGTGCGGCCCGTGGCGCCGGTGTCGCGTCAGCCCTTCGGCGCGTTGAGGTAATCCAGGCTGACCTGCAGCAGCGCGCGCAGGCCGACATCCAGCGCCTTTTCATCCAGCAGGAACTTCGGGGAGTGGTTGGCCGGCGCCTTGGCCGGGTCGATCCCTTCGCTGGTGGAGCCGACGAAGAAGAACATCGCCGGCACCTGCTGGGCGTACAGCGAGAAGTCTTCGGCGCCCATCTGCAGCGGCGGTTCGTAGACGTTGGCTTCGCCGACCACGGCCTGCAGGCTGGGCAGCATGCGCGCGGTCAGGGCCGGGTCGTTGACCGTGGCCGGGTTGCCCTCGGCTTCGAAGATTTCCGTTTCCGCCTTGGCGCCGTGCGCGGCAGCGGTGTGCTCGGCGACGTTGCGCAGGTCGGCGAAGATCTGCTGGCGCATGCCTTCGTCGAAGGTGCGGATGGTGCCCACCATCTCCACTTCGTCGGGAATGATGTTGTAGCGGATGCCGCCCTTGATCGCGCCGAAGGACACCACCGCCGGCTGCTTGGAGATGTTGGAACGGCGGCTGACGATGGTCTGCGCGGTGCCGACCAGGTCGGCGGTGGCGACGATCGGATCCACCCCGTTCCACGGTGCCGAGCCATGGGTCTGGCGGCCGATGACCTTGATCCCGAAGCGGTCCGAGGCCGCCATCAGCGGGCCGCCGCGCACCGCGATCTGGCCCGCCTGGACGCTGGAGAACACATGCAGGCCGAACACTGCATCCGGCTTGAAATCGGCGAACAGGCCCTGCTTGAGCATCAGCGCCGCCCCGCCCTCTTCCGGCGGCGGCGCCCCTTCTTCGGCGGGCTGGAAGATCAGCATCACTTCGCCGGGCAGGTTTTCGCGCATCTTTACCAGCGCATCAGCCACGCCGAGCAGGGTGGCGGTGTGCGCGTCGTGACCGCAGGCGTGCATCACCCCGACCTGCTCGCCGCGGTAGGTGCTGGTGGCCTTGGAGGCAAACGGCAGGCCGGTCTGCTCGGTCACCGGCAGCGCGTCCATATCCGCACGCAGGGCGATGCGCGGGCCCGGTTTGCCACCCTTGATGATCGCCACCACGCCGTGATGGGCGATGCCGGTCTTCGGCTTGAGGCCCATCGCGCGCAGCTGTTCGGCAACCTTGGCCGAGGTGCGCTCCTCGCGGTTGGAGAGCTCCGGGTGCTGGTGGAAGTCGCGGCGCCACTGCACGACCTGGGCCTGCAGGCGGGCGGCGGCGGCGGTGACTTCCGGGCGCTCGGCCGGGGCGGTGGCGGCCAGCGCGGGCGAGGCAAGCAGCAGGGCGGACAGCAGCAGCGACAGACGGGGCATTCGGGGGTCTCCAGGGCGCGTCGACGGGATGAACCTGAATGTAGGGCATCAGGGTGGTTTTCGCTGTAACTTTCCGCGTCTCCAGGCGTTTCGCGGACGGCAGCAGACCGACCGGCGGTGCCCGTTGAACCTTGGCGGCGCTTCCCGGTCTGACCGCCCGTCCCATCCGTCATGCATGAAAGGTCGCGGGCGGCAGGTATGCTTTCACCCTGCCAACCGGGCCCTGCCCTTCGCCAGCCTCAGGAGTTTTTGAATGTCGCGTTTCTGGAAGATCGTGCTGCTGGTGATCGCAGTGCTGGTGGTGGGGCTGGTGGGCATGCGCATGCTCGGCGGCGGCAAGGGTAAGGATGCCAAGGCCGGTCCGCAGGCCGAGGCCGGCAAGGACGGCGAGCGCGACAACGGCCCGGTGCCGGTGACCGTGATCGATGCGGCGCGCCAGGACGTGCCGGTGTACGCCAGCGCGCTGGGCACGGTCAGCGCGATGAACACGGTCACCGTCAGCCCGCAGGTGGGTGGCCAGCTGATCAGCATCAACTTCAAGGAAGGCCAGGAAGTGAAACAGGGCGACCTGCTGGCGCAGATCGATCCGCGCACCCTGCAGGCCAGCTTCGACGAGGCCGCCGCCGCCAAGAAGCAGAACCAGGCCCTGCTGGCCACGGCGCGCTCGAACTACCAGCGCTCCAACTCGCCCGAATACCGCCAGTACGTGGCCAGGACCGACCTGGACACGCAGCGCAACCAGGTGGCCCAGTACGAAAGCGCGGTGTCGGCCAACGAGGCCAGCATGCGTGCGGCCCAGGTGCAGCTGCAGTACACCCGGGTGACCGCGCCGATCTCCGGCATTGCCGGCATCCGCGCGGTGGACGCGGGCAACGTGGTCAGCGCTGGAACCGCGCTGGTCACGCTGACCCAGATCCACCCGATCCACGTGGTGTTCAACCTGCCGGAACGCCAGCTGCCGGACGTGCGCCAGGCCCAGCAGGCCGGCCCGGTCGCCATTGCCGCGCTGGACCGCAACGACGCCCACGTGCTCACCGACGGCGGCAGGCTGGACGTGGTGGACAACCAGATCAGCAGCGACAGCGGCACCTTCCGCGCCCGCGCGGTGTTCGACAACACCGACAACACGCTGTGGCCGGGCCAGTTCGTCAACGTGCGCATGCAGCTGCGGACCATCGCCGGCGGTGTGGTCATTCCCACCCAGGCGGTGATGCGCGGCCCGGACGGCGAATACGTCTACATCGTCAAGCCGGACAACACCGTGGCCATGCAGACGGTGAAGAGCGGCGTGGAAGTGGGCGACAGCGCGGTGCAGATCACCGAAGGGCTGAAGGGCGGCGAGCGCGTGGTCAGCGAGGGCCAGTTCCGGCTCAAGCCGGGCAGCAAGGTGACCGCGCTGAAGCCGGGCGAAACCCCGGCCGCGCCGACCGAAGCCGAACTCAAGGCCGCCCAGCAGAAGCAGGGTCCGGGTGGCCGCCGTGGCGGTGGCCCGCGCTGACCGCGCGTTCCCCGTTTTCCACGCCGGACCTGGTTCCGGCGTGGGCTCTCCGCATCGCAGCGTGACGTAACAGCAAGGATCCGCCCGTGGGCTTTTCGACGATCTTCATCCGCCGCCCCATCGCCACCTCGCTGTTGATGGCGGGCCTGCTGCTGCTCGGCATCCTCGGCTACCGCCAGCTGCCGGTGTCGGCGCTGCCGGAAATCGATGCGCCCAGCCTGGTGGTCACCACCCAGTACCCCGGTGCCAACGCCACCACCATGGCCTCGCTGGTGACCACGCCGCTGGAGCGCCAGTTCGGGCAGATCTCCGGGCTGGAGCTGATGACGTCCGACTCGTCGGCCGGCCTGTCCACGATCATCCTGCAGTTCTCGATGGACCGGGACATCGACATCGCTGCGCAGGACGTGCAGGCCGCGATCCGCCAGGCCACCCTGCCCTCGTCGCTGCCCTACCAGCCGGTCTACAACCGGGTGAACCCGGCCGACGCGGCGATCATCACCCTCAAGCTCACCTCCGACACGCGCCCGCTGCGCGATGTGAACAATTACGCCGACTCGATCCTGGCCCAGCGCCTGTCGCAGGTGCAGGGCGTGGGCCTGGTCTCGATCGCCGGCAACGTGCGCCCGGCCGTGCGCATCCAGGTCAATCCGGCGCAGCTGTCCAACATGGGCCTGACCCTGGAAGACCTGCGCAGCGCGCTGACCCAGGCCAACGTCAACGCGCCCAAGGGCTCGCTCAACGGCAAGACCCAGTCCTACAGCATCGGCACCAACGACCAGCTGACCAGCGCCGCCGAGTACCGCGAGACCATCATCAGCTACAAGAACGGCGCGCCGGTGCGGCTGTCGGACGTGGCGCAGGTGATCGACGGGGTCGAGAACGACCAGCTCGCCGCCTGGGCCGATGGCAAGCCGGCGGTGCTGTTGGAGATCCGCCGCCAGCCCGGCGCCAACATCGTGCAGACGGTGGAACGCATCCGCGCACTGATACCGCAGCTGCAGAACGTGCTCCCGGCCGACGTGCAGCTGGAGGTGTTCTCCGACCGCACCGAAACCATCCGCGCCTCCGTGCATGAAGTGCAGTTCACCCTGATCCTCACCATCGGCCTGGTGGTGGCGGTGATCTTCGTGTTCCTGCGCCGGCTGTGGGCCACGATCATTCCGTCGGTGGCGGTGCCGCTGTCGCTGGCCGGTACCTTCGGGGTGATGGCGTTCGCCGGCATGTCGCTGGACAACCTGTCGCTGATGGCGCTGGTGGTGGCCACCGGCTTCGTGGTCGACGATGCGATCGTCATGATCGAGAACATCGTGCGCTACATCGAACAGGGCAAGAGCGGCCCGGAAGCGGCCGAGATCGGCGCGCGCCAGATCGGCTTCACCGTGCTCTCGCTGACCGTCTCGCTGGTGGCGGTGTTCCTGCCGCTGCTGCTGATGCCGGGCGTGACCGGGCGGCTGTTCCATGAGTTTGCGTGGGTGCTGAGCATCGCGGTGGTGCTGTCGATGCTGATCTCGCTGACGCTCACCCCGATGATGTGCGCCTACCTGCTCAAGCCCGACGCATTGCCTGAAGGCGACGACGCGCACGAGCGCACCGCCGCAGCCGGCAAGCGCACCGTCTGGAGCCGCACCGTCGGCCTGTACGAGCGCAGCCTGGACTGGGTGCTGGAGCACCAGCGCATGACCCTGGCAGTGGCCGCCGGGGCGCTGGTGTTGACCGTGGTGCTCTATATCGTCATTCCCAAGGGTCTGCTGCCCGAGCAGGACACCGGGCTGATCACCGGCGTCGTGCAGGCCGACCAGAACATCGCCTTCCCGCAGATGGAACAGCGCACCAAGGCCGTGGCCGAAGCGCTGCGCAGCGACCCGGCGGTGACCGGCGTGGCCGCCTTCATTGGCGCCGGCAGCATGAACCCCACGCTCAACCAGGGCCAACTGTCGATCGTGCTGAAGGAGCGCGGCGACCGCGACGGGCTGGAGGACATCCTGCCGCGCCTGCAGAAAGCCGTGGCCGGCATCCCCGGGGTGGCGCTGTACCTCAAGCCGGTCCAGGATGTGACCCTGGATACCCGCGTGGCCGCGACCGAGTACCAGTACTCGCTGTCGGACGTGGACAGCGCGCAGGTCGCGCTGCAGGCCACCCGCCTGACCGAGGCGCTGCGGCAGCGTCCGGAGCTGGCCGACGTGGACAACAACCTGTCCAACCAGGGCCGCGCGCTGGAACTGAACATCGACCGCGACAAGGCCAGCGTGCTGGGCGTGCCGATGCAGACCATCGACGACACCCTGTACGACGCGTTCGGCCAGCGCCAGATCTCGACCATCTTCACCGAGCTCAACCAGTACCGCGTGGTGCTGGAAGTGGCACCGGAGTTCCGCACCAGCACCGCCCTGATGAACCAGCTGGCGGTGGCCTCCAACGGCGCTGGCGCGCTGACCGGCAGCAACGCCACCAACTTCGGCCAGGTCACCTCCTCCAACTCCTCCACCGCCACCGGCATCGGCGCGCAGAACACCGGCATCCCGGTCGGTGCGGGCAACATCATTCCGCTGGCCGCGCTGGCCGAAGGCAAGGTCACCAGCACCCCGCTGGTGGTCAGCCACCAGCAGCAGCTGCCGGCGGTGACGGTGTCGTTCAACATTGCCCCGGGCTATTCGCTGTCCGATGCGGTCAAGGCGATCGAGGAAACCCGCGCCAGCCTGGACATGCCGGCGCAGGTGCACGCGCAGTTCATCGGCAAGGCCGCCGAGTTCACCGGCAGCCAGACCGACGTGGTGTGGCTGCTGCTGGCCTCGCTCGTGGTGATCTACATCGTGCTGGGCGTGCTGTACGAGAGCTACATCCACCCGATCACGATCATCTCCACCCTGCCGCCGGCGGGCGTGGGCGCGCTGCTGGCGCTGATGGTGTGCGGGCTGAGCCTGTCGGTGGACGGCATTGTCGGCATCGTGCTGCTGATCGGCATCGTCAAGAAGAACGGCATCATGATGGTGGACTTCGCCATCGAGGCGCGCCGCGCCGGTGCCAACGCGCACGAAGCGATCCGCCGCGCCTGCCTGCTGCGCTTCCGCCCGATCATGATGACTACCGCCGCCGCCATGCTGGGTGCGTTGCCGCTGGCGCTGGGCACCGGCATCGGTTCGGAGCTGCGCCGCCCGCTGGGCATCGCCATCGTCGGCGGCCTACTGATCTCGCAACTGGTCACGCTGTACACCACGCCGGTGATCTACCTGTACATGGAGCGCTATTCGGAATGGCTGCGCCAGCGCCGTGAACAGCGCGCGCTGCGCAACGCCACCGCACAGGACCGCGCGTGAACATCTCCGGTCCGTTCATCCGCCGCCCGATCGGCACCGCGCTGCTGGCCATCGGCCTGTTCGTGGTGGGGTTGATGTGCTACCTGAAGCTGGGGGTGTCGGCACTGCCGAACATCCAGATCCCGGTGATCTTCGTGCACGCCAGCCAGTCCGGCGCGGACGCCACCACCATGGCCTCCACGGTCACCGCCCCGCTGGAACGCCACCTGGGCCAGCTGCCCGGCGTGGACCAGATGCGCTCCTCCAGTTCCGAAGGCAGCTCGCTGGTCTTCATGATCTTCCAGAGCGGGGTGGACATCGATTCGGCCGCGCTGGACGTGCAGACCGCGATCAACTCGGCCCAGGCCGACCTGCCCTCCGGGTTGGGCTCGCCGATGTTCCAGAAGGCCAACCCGAACGACGATCCGGTCATCGCCATCGCGCTGACCTCGCAGACGCAGTCGGCCGATGAGCTGTACAACGTGGCCGATTCACTGCTGGCCCAGCGCATCCGCCAGATCAGCGGGGTGTCGTCGGTGGACATCGCCGGTGCCTCCACCCCGGCGGTGCGGGTCGACGTCAACCTGCGCCTGCTCAATGCGTTGAACCTGACCCCGGATGACCTGCGCAACGCGGTGCGCGCGGCCAACGTGACCTCGCCGACCGGCTTCCTGACCGACGGCAACACCACCACGGCGATCATCGCCAACGATTCGGTGGCGCGCGCGGCCGACTTCGCCAACCTGGTGATCAAGACCCAGGACGACGGCCGGGTGATCCGCCTGAAGGACGTGGCCACCGTCTACGACGGCCAGCAGGACGCCTACCAGGCGGCGTGGTTCGACCACAAACCGGCAGTGGTGATGTACGTGTTCACCCGCGCCGGGGCCAACATCGTGGAGACCGTTGACCGGGTCAAGGCGCAGATCCCGATGCTGCGCGACTACCTGCAGCCAGGCACCACGCTCACCCCGTACTTCGACCGCACCCCGACCATCCGCTCGTCGCTGCATGAAGTGCAGATCACCCTGCTGATCAGCCTGGCGATGGTGGTGCTGACCATGGCGCTGTTCCTGCGCCGGCTGGCGCCGACGTTGATCGCGGCGATCACCGTGCCGCTGTCGCTGGCCGGTGCGGCACTGGTGATGTACGTGTTCGGCTTCACCCTGAACAACCTGAGCCTGCTGGCGCTGGTGATCGCGATCGGCTTCGTGGTCGACGATGCGATCGTGGTGATCGAAAACATCATGCGCCACCTCGACGAGGGCATGCCGCGCATGCAGGCGGCGCTCACCGGCGCGCGCGAGATCGGCTTCACCATCGTCTCGATCACCGCCTCGCTGGTGGCGGTGTTCATTCCGCTGCTGTTCGCCAGCGGCATGGTCGGCGCCTTCTTCCGCGAGTTCACCGTAACCCTGGTCGCGGCGATCGTGGTCTCGATGATCGTCTCGCTGACGCTCACCCCGGCGCTGTGCAGCCGCTTCCTGAGCGCGCACACCGAGCCGGACAAGCCGTCGCGGATCGGCCGCTTCCTGGATGCCGCGCACGACCGCATGCTTCGCGTGTACACCGTCTGCCTGGATTTCTCGCTGCGCCACGCGTTGCTGTTGTCGCTGACCCCGATCCTGCTGATCGTGGCCACGGTGATGCTGGCCGGCGCGGTCAAGAAGGGTTCGTTCCCGCCGCAGGACACCGGCCTGATCTGGGGCCGCGCCAACTCCAGCGCGACGGTGTCGTTCGAGGACATGGTCAACCGCCAGCGCCGCATCACCGACATGCTGATGGCCGACCCAGCGGTCAAGACCGTGGGCGTGCGCCTGGGCAGCGGCCGCCAAGGCTCCAGCGCGCAGTTCAACATCGAGCTGAAGACCCGCAAGGAGGGTCGTCGAGAAACCACGGCGCAGGCACTGGCCCGACTGAGTGCCAAGGCCGACCGCTACCCGGACCTGGAATTGCGCCTGCGCGCGATCCAGGACCTTCCCAGCGACGGCGGCGGCGGCAACAGCCAGGGTGCGCAGTACCGCGTGTCGCTGCAGGGCAACGACCTGGCCCAGCTGCAGGAGTGGCTGCCCAAGGTGCAGGCCGCGCTGAAGAAGAACCCGATGCTGCGCGACGTCGGGACCGATGTGGACACCGCCGGCCTGCGCCAGAACATCGAGATCGACCGCGCCAAGGCCGCACGCCTGGGCGTGTCGGTGGGTGCGATCGATGGCGCGCTGTACGGCGCGTTCGGCCAGCGCCAGATCTCCACGATCTACTCCGACATCAACCAGTACAGCGTGGTGGTCAACGCGATGCCGGAACAGACCGCCACCCCGCGTGCTCTGGACGAGATCCACGTGCGCGCCGGCAATGGCGAGATGATTCCGATCACCGCGGTGGCACGGCAGGTGCCGGGGCTGGCGCCGCCGCAGATCACCCACCAGAACCAGTACACCACCATGGACCTGAGCTACAACCTGGCCCCGGGCGTGAGCACCGGCGAAGGCGAGGCGATCATCAAGGCCACCGTGGACGGACTGCGCCTGCCGGGCGACATCCGCATCAGCGACGGCGGTGGCTTCAACGTGCAGCTCAACCCGAACTCGATGCTGATCCTGGTGCTGGCGGCAATCATCACCGTCTACCTGGTACTGGGCATGCTGTATGAAAGCCTGGTGCATCCGGTCACCATCCTGTCCACGCTGCCGGCAGCGGGCGTGGGCGCGCTGCTGGCGCTGTTCGTGACCAACACCGAGCTGTCGGTGATCTCGATGATCGCGCTGGTGCTGCTGATCGGCATCGTCAAGAAGAACGCGATCATGATGATCGACTTCGCGGTGGTGGCCCAGCGCGAACACGGCAAGAGCCCGCTGGAAGCGGTGCGCGAAGCCAGCATCGTGCGCTTCCGCCCGATCATGATGACCACCATGGTGGCGATCCTGGCCGCGGTGCCGTTGGCGATCGGCCTGGGCGAAGGGTCCGAGCTGCGCCGGCCGCTGGGCATCGCGATGATCGGAGGGTTGCTGTTCTCGCAGAGCCTGACCCTGCTCAGCACGCCGGCGCTGTACGTGATCTTCTCGTGCCTGCAGCAGCACTGGCGCGGCTGGCGCGCGCGCCGGCGCGAGAAGGCCGTGGTAAGGCGGGCAGCGCGCGCGTAACGATATTTGACGCGGACCACTCAAAAGAGAACAATTCGCATCAGCCACGGTCCTGCCGCGCGTCGCGCACCGCGCTGATTCCGCCTCCTGCGGACAGTGCCCCGACTCAGCCACGCCCTCTTCTTCCGCTTTCAACTGATCGCGGACGGTGTGCTGCTGTCCGCAGAGGACCCCCGCTAGATGCCTGTCTCTACCCTTCCGCGCCGCGCCCTTCGCCCGGCCCTGCTTGCGCTGTCGTTGTCCCTGGCCTGTGCGGCCCACGCCCAGAGCACCGCTGACGGCAGTGCAACGCGCACGCGCGCGGCTACCGAACTGGATGCGATCAGGGTCACCGGCGAGCGCACCCATGCCGACACCGGTGCGCTCGGCGACCGCGCGATACGCGATACACCATTCGCGATCTCCGTCGTCGGCCGCGAAGACATCGAACAGCGCCAGGTGGTGTCGCTGGGCGAAGCGTTCCTGACCGATCCCTCGGTGGTCACCCAGGTCAGCGCCTATGCCAGTGGCTGGAGTTCGCCGATCCGCAACCGCGGCATCGACCTGAGCTATGACAGCTACCGCGTCAACGGCCTGCAGGTGTCCTCGTGGGGCACGGAGTGGCCGCTGGAAGTGATGGAGCAGGTGGAGCTGCTCAAGGGCCCGGGCGGCTTCATGTACGGCTTCGGCCAGCCCGGCGGCATCATCAACTACGTCACGAAGAAGCCCACCGATACCCCCACCTTCTCCGCGCAGCTCGGCTGGCGCGAACAGGGCATCGTCAGTGGCCAGGTCGATGCCGGCGGCCGCTTCGGCAACGAGGAGATGTTCGGCTACCGCTTCAACGCGTACCAGGAAAAAGGCGAAACTTTTAACGGTGGCGAGGTGGACCGCAAGGTCGGCGCGCTGTCGCTGGATGCGCGGCTGGGCGATTCGCTCACCTGGACCTTCGATGGCGTGTTCCAGCAACGCGACCTCAGCGAAGAGTCGCCGCAGTATTACTTCATCGGCCTGACCGGACTACCGCGCCCGATCGCCGGTGATGTCGACAACGCCATCCCCGGCACCTTCTACGACACCCGCTCCAGCCTGCTGTCCACGGCGCTGGACTGGCAGATCAACAACGACTGGAAGGCCAGCCTCAGCTACGGCTACACCTCGTCGTGGAACGACGTGAACAAGATCTTCGCCTACATCGACGACGTCAACGGCGACTACGACGTCAACGTCTACGAGCTGGGCGGAAAGAGCGAATGGAAGCTGGCCCAGGCGATCGTGCAGGGCCGCTTCCACACCGGGCCGCTGTCGCACCAGCTGGTGGCGGGCGTCTCGCACCAGACCGGGCTGGGCTGGGACCGCCCGTACGAATGGAGCACCATCGGCCGTGGCAACCTGTACCAGCAGCCGACCCTGCGCCATGACGCGGTCGGCTCGCAGGTGCTGACACGTAGCAGCGAGACCATCCAGCAGGCCGTGTTCGTCAGCGACACCGTCGATGTCGGCCACGGCTGGTCGCTGCTGGCGGGCGCGCGCTACAACGACTTCGAGAACAAGGGCAGTTACCACACCTACCCGGTCACCCCCACCTATGCGGTGATGTACAAGCCGGCCGAGGAGGTCACGCTGTACGCCAGCTACGTCGAATCGCTCGAAGCGGGCAACCGGGTGGGCAGCGACTACATCAATGCCGGCGACGTGCTCGACCCGACCATCAGCAGGCAGTACGAAATCGGCGCAAAGGTGGAGTACGCGCGCTGGAACGCCAACCTGGCCGCCTTCCGCCTCGAGCGCGGCGCCAACATCGACCGCATCACCCCGGCCGGGGTGCTGCTGGTGCAGGACGGCATCACCCTGTACGAAGGTGTCGAGGCCAGCGGTGCCGTGCACCTGACCGACGCCTTCACCCTGGGCGGCGGCGTCACCTGGCTCGACCCCACCTACGACAAGCTCTCGCCGGAAAGCGCCAGCCAGCAGGGCAACCGCACCACCGGCGCAGCGCGCTGGAACGGTGTCATGCACGCCAACTACCAGCTGCCCTGGGTCGACGGCATCGACGTCTACGCCGTGGCGCGTTACTACGGCGATGTCTACTACGACGCCGACAACACCCTCAAACTGCCCGATTACACCCTGTTCAACGCCGGTGTCGGCTACCGCATGCAGGTCAGCGGCCTCCCGCTCACCTGGCGCGCCGGCGTGGAGAACCTGGGCAACAGGAAGTACTGGTCGAATGCCGGCGTCGGCCTGCCACGCACGTTCGCGGTAAGCGTGCGGTTCGACCTGTAAACAGGTCGGCGTGGAACGGGCGGTGTGTGCGGGCTTTGGCTATACTGCGCGCCGCCCTGCCGTGGCGTCACGGTCGACAGGGCGTTCATGACACGGAGGTTGGATTTTCTACATGCGTCTTCAGACCGTTCTGCTGCTTTCCCTGTTCTGCCCCCTAGCAGGTGCCCAGACCCCTGCAGCCGCCGAGGCAGCGGAAGCGCCCGCGACGACGGCACCTGACCTCCAGGCTACCGGCACCGCCCGGGTGCGCGTTTTCAGCACCAACGGCGCCAGTGTTTCGGTGATCACCCGTCGCCAATGCGGCAAGCGCCCCGAGCCCGGCGAGTCGCACGACATCCGGGTCGCCCCGGGGCTGCTCAAGGCACCCGACAACCTGCGCATCGGCATGCCGGACACCAGCTACTCACGCCAGGTGAGCGGCAGCACGGGCATGTTCAGCCGTACCAAGCCCTACTTCCATGAGATCACGGTGCCTGCCGGTCTGCCTGCGTCGGTCTATGCCAGCTACCTGACCAGTACTGCGTACTGCAAACGGGGCCTCAGCATGGCGTTCATCCCGGTCGCCGGCATGGACTACGAGTTTGCCATGACCACCACCAGCGGCCGCTGCGCCCTGGAGGCACGGCGGATCGGTGCCGACGGCGTGACCTACCCGCTGGCGACGTCGCCCCGCGAGGAGTCCTGCGGCGACACGGCGGCGTTTCCCGGCAGCGATCTGATGGTGTTCCTGTTCGAGCCGGGCGCGGTCCAGTACAAGGTCGAAGGCAGCCTGCTGGCGCCGCCGGAAACCGTCGCCGACGAGGAAGCGTTCGCACAGGCGTTCGAACGCCGCGTGGCCAGCGTCGCAGACCGCAAGGTCCGCGCCTGCCTGGTGATGCCCGAGGCCGGGTACCGCAGCCCCCTGCTCTCGCGGCTGATGGCGGTGATCGGTCCGGAAGGCAGGAACCTCCAGACCACGGTCACGGCAACCGAGGATGTCCCGCGCATGCCGGGCAACCCCGGCAGCCTGGGCTATCGGGAAGCCGCCCTGCACTGCACGCTGCCCGGCATGGCGCTTCCGCCGGTCGCCGCGCCCTAGGCAGCGCATCCTGCCCGGTTGGGCTGCTACCAACCGGCTATGTCGACTTCACTGCGATGACGCAATAATGAGGCGCCCCCGCCCCACGAGTCCGCATGTCCGCCCGAGAATCCCGCCTGACTCGCCTCTGGGCGCATGAAAAGGCCAGCTATGGCCTGCGGGTGTTCATCGCATTGTCGGTCGCCATGGGCGTGTGCTGGCACCTGGACCAGCTGCCCGCCCTGCCCGGCGTGTTCCTCGGCATCATCGCCAGCGCCATTGCCGAAACCGACGACAACTGGTGGGGCCGCACCAAGTCAGTCGCGCTGTCCCTGCTCTGCTTCGTGCTGGCCGCCGCCGCCGTGGTCGAACTGTTCGCCTGGCCATGGCTGTTCATCGCCGCCCTCGCGGTGGCCACCTTCGGCCTGACCCTGCTCGGCGCATTGGGCGAGCGCTACGCCTCCATCGCCCAGGCCACCGTCACCCTCGCCATCTACACCATGATCGGCCTCGAGCAGCATGGTGCCGCCGACCGCGCCCAGGCCTTCAGCGCGGTCAGCCACCTGCTCGCCGGTGCGCTCTGGTACGGCCTGCTCTCCATCCTCTGGACCGCGCTGTTCGCCAACCGCCCCGTGCGCGAACGCGTCGCCCGCGTCTTCCTCGAACTCGGCCGTTACCTGCAGCTCAAGGCCGACCTGTTCGAACCGGTTCGCGACGCCGACGTACAGAAGCGCCAGCTCGCCCTGGCCGAACAGAACCGCCGCGTGGTCGAAGCCCTCAACATCGCCAAGACCGCCATCCTGGCCCGCTTCGGCCGCTCCGGCCGGCCCGGCGTGCAGTCCGGCCTGTACCTGCGCCTGTACTACATGGCGCAGGACTTCCACGAACGCGCCAGCTCGTCGCACTATCCCTACGGCGCGCTCACCGATGCCTTCTTCCACAGCGACGTGCTGTACCGCTGCCAGCGCCTGCTCGCGCTGCAGGGCGAGGCCTGCGCCAGTCTCGGCACCGCCATCCGCCTGCGCCGTCCTTTCGACTACGGCGAGCGCACCCGCCAGGCCACCGCCGACCTCACCGACTCGCTCGCCTGGCTGCGCGCCCAGCACAACCCCCAGTGGCAGCGCCTGCTGTCCTCGCTCGACCTGCTCGGGCAGAACCTGCAGAGCATCGAACGTCGCCTGTCCGAAGCGGCACGGTCCGAATCCACCCTCGACAACGTCGACACCCGACTGCGCGACACCAACCCGCACACCCTGCGCGAAATGGGCGTCCGCATCCGCCAGCAGCTCACCCCCGGCTCGGTGCTGTTCCGCCACGGCCTGCGCATGGCCATGGCCCTCATCGTCGGCTTCATCGCCATCCGCCTGTTCAACACCCAGAACGGCTCCTGGGTGCTGCTCACCATCGTATTCGTCTGCCGCCCCAGCTTCGGTGCCACCCGGCAGCGCCTGGCCCAACGCATCGCCGGCACCCTGATCGGCCTGGTCCTCACCTGGGCGCTGCTGCAGCTGTTCCACGACCTGCGCATCGAACTGCTGATCGCCCTGCTCTCGGCCCTGCTGTTCTTCTTCACCCGCAGCGACCGCTACCTGGTCGCCTCCGCGGCCATCACCGTCATGGCGCTGACCTGCTTCAACCTGATCGGCGACGGCTTCCTGCTGATCTGGCCGCGCCTGGTCGACACGCTGCTCGGCTGCGCCATCGCCGCCGCCGCCGCGTTCCTGATCCTGCCCGACTGGCAGGGCCGCCGCCTCGACCTGGTCATGGCCCGCGTGCTGCAGCGCTGCGCCGGCTACCTGCAGGCCGTGCTCGGCCAGTACGGCAGCGGCATGCAGGACGACCTGGCCTACCGCATCGCGCGCCGCGACATGCACAACGCCGACGTCGCCCTGTCCACCGCCCTGTCCAACATGCTGCGCGAGCCCGGCCATGTGCGCGGCAACCTCGACGCCGGCTTCCGTTTCCTGGCCCTGTCCAACACCCTGCTCGGCCACCTCTCCGCGCTCGGCGCCCATCGTGCCCAGCTCGACAGCTACGCCCAGGATCCGCTCGCCCGCTCCAGCGGCGAACGCGTGCAGCAGGCCATGCAGCAGATCGCCGGCGCCCTGGAACGGCGCGAGCCCGTTCCCGAAGACGGCAACGACAGCGACCGCGCCCTGGCCGAACAGCTGGAGCAGCTCAGCGACGACATGCCGCCCAAGCTGCAGCTGATCCGCACCCAGATCGGCCTGATGCTGCGCCTGCTGCCGAAGCTGCGGGCGGCTGCGAATGAAATCGGCGGCAGGGCCGCGCCGCGCTGATGTCGGGTGTCACCCCTGCAATGGTAGGCTGCCGGCTCGCAAGGAGATTCCATGTCCGGCCATAGCCAGTTCGCCCTGCTCAAGCAGCGCCGCTTCCTGCCGTTCTTCATCGTCCAGTCGCTGGGTGCGTTCAACGACAACGTGTACCGCCAGGCCATCATCGGCCTGCTGTTCTACCTCGGCGTCAGCCAGGCCGAGCAGTCGCTGTACACCACGCTGGCGCCGGCCATCTTCATCCTGCCTTATTTCCTGTTCTCCGCGCTGGCCGGGCAGATCGCCGAGAAGCTGGAGAAATCGCGCCTGATCGTGATCACCACCAGCATGGAGATCGCGATCATGTCGCTGGCCGCGGTCGGCTTCCTCACCCAGAGCATGCCGGTCCTGCTGGTCGCGCTGTTCTGCACCGGCCTGCAGTCCACCCTGTTCGGCCCGGTGAAATATTCGGTGCTGCCCTCGGTACTCAAGCCCGAAGAACTCACCGGCGGCAACGGCCTGGTCGAGATGGGCACCTCGATGTCGATCCTCACCGGCATGATCAGCGGCGGCATCATCTTCACCCTGGCCGGCAGCCATGGCCCGATCGTGGCCGCAACGGCGGTGATCGCGCTGGCCATTGCCGGCAACATCACCGCACGCATGATTCCCAGGGTGGACGCCGGCGCGCCGGACCTGAAGATCAACTGGAACCCCATCCCCGAATCGCTCGCGGTACTGCGCCTGGCCAGGAAGCAGAAGGCCGTGGCCAACGCGATCCTCGGTGTGTCCTGGTTCTGGTTCGTCGGCACCCTGCTTACCTCGCAGCTGCCGACCTATGCGGTGGTCAACCTGGGCGGTCAGCCGACCCTGTACATCTTCGCGCTGGCGCTGTTCTCCGTCGGCACCGGCGTGGGCTCGCTGCTGTGCGAGAAGCTGTCCGGGCGCACCGTTGAAATCGGCCTGGTGCCGCTGGGCGCGTTCGGCATGACCGCCTTCATGCTGGACCTGTACTTCGCGCGCGCGGGCACCGCGACCACCGCCGGCCTCGGCGTAGCCGCCTTCATGGCGGCGCCGGGCAGCGTACGCATCATCATCGACCTGGTCGGCATCGGCCTGTTCACCGGCTTCTTCGTGGTGCCGCTGTTCGCGCTGATCCAGAGCCGCACGCCGAAGTCGGAAATGTCGCGCGTGTTCGCCGCGCTCAACATCCAGAACTCCGGTTTCATCGTCGCCGCCGCCCTGATCGCGCTGGCCACGCAGAAGTTCCTGCACTGGACCATCCCGCAGCTGTTCCTGGCCCTGGCCATCGCCAACGCCGTGGTGGCGATCTACATCTTCACCATCGTCCCCGAATTCCTGATGCGCTTCCTCAGCTGGGTGATGGTGCGTTTCCTGTACCGGCTGCGCCCGCACGGCATCGAAGCCCATGTGCCCGACGAGGGCGCGGCGCTGATCGTGTGCAACCACGTCAGCTACATGGACGCGCTGATCCTGTCGGCGACGATCCCGCGCCCGGTGCGCTTCGTCATGTACTACAAGATCTTCAACATCCCGGTGATGCGTTGGATCTTCCGCACCGCCAAAGCCATTCCGATTGCCGGTGCGCGTGAAGACCCCGCGCTGATGCAGGCCGCGTTCGATGAAGTGGACCGCGCGCTGGCCGAAGGCGAACTGGTCTGCATCTTCCCCGAAGGCGCGCTCACCCGCGACGGCGAAATGGCCGCCTTCAAGTCCGGGGTGGAGAAGATCCTGGAGCGGCGGCCGGTGCCGGTGGTGCCGATGGCGCTGCGCGGCATGTGGGCCAGCATGTGGAGCCGGCGCGACAGCCGGCTGGGTCGCATGCGGGTGCCGCGCCGCCTGCGCGCCCACATCGAGGTGATCGCCGCGGCGCCGGTCGACGGTGCCAGCGCGACCGCCGAAGGGCTGGAAGCGCAGGTGCGCGCGCTGCGCGGCGATCACGGGTAAAAGCGGCAAAAGCTGGCGGAACGGGCGGCCAACAGCGTCGATGGCGCGCCCTTCCGTCCCCGCCGCATCCGCCGGAAGGCGCCAGCGGCGGTCATGTAAACGCATACATTGGCAGGAACATCGGTTAGATTACCGCCCATAGGGGATGTCACTCGGCATTGGGAGATGCCAAGAGACAACCAATGGAATGGAGTCGCACGTGAATCATTTACCGCCGCCTGCCCCGTCGGGTGTTGTCGTTCCCAACCATCTGGTCTGGGCGATCCTGACGACGCTGTTCTGCTGCCTGCCGTTGGGCGTGGTATCGATCGTGTACGCGGCACAGGTCGATGGCCGCCGCGCGGCGGGCGACCTGGCCGGTGCGTACGATGCATCGCGCAAGGCCGGTGGCTGGGCATTGGCGTCGGCCCTGGCCCTGCCGGTGCTGCTGCTGGCGTGGTTTGGCCTGTTCGGCGGCATGGCCGCGCTGGGCGCTCTTTCCGACCTGTGAAACATCCTTTGTTCAACCCACCCGAGAAAATGGAGCTTCACCGATGAACGCCACTGCCCCGCAAGTCCCCAACAACCTGGTCTGGGCGATCCTGACCACCCTGTTCTGCTGCCTGCCGGCCGGCATCGTCTCGATCGTGTACGCCGCGCAGGTCAACGGCAAGCTCGCTGCCGGTGACATCGCAGGCGCGCAGGAATCGTCGAACAACGCCAAGAAGTGGGCCATGTGGTCGGCCATCATCGGCGTGGTCGCCATCACCCTGTACATCATCCTGGTGGTGGTGATGGGCGTCGGCGGCGCGATGGGCGGCAGCAACTACTGATCGCCCCGTGGACGGCCCGGTCCGGCACCCGCGCAGGGTGCCCGGCTCGGGCCGTTCTGCCGTCATGACCCTGCCATCCCGTTCCACCCTCGCGCGTTGGGCGCCCCTGGCGGTCACGGCCACCCTGGCCGCTGGCGCCGCCGTGGTGCTGCGCCACGTCAGCCCGTACGCGGCCAACAGCCCGCTGCCGGGCTGTCCGATGTATGCACTGACCGGGCTGTACTGCCCAGGATGCGGCAGTACCCGCTGCCTGTACTCACTGGTGCACCTGGACTGGGCCGGCGCGATGGCGATGAACCCGCTGCTGGTGATCTCGCTGCCGTTCCTGCTGCTGATGCTGCTCAACACCGCGGGCGTGCGCATGCGGGCACTGGACCCGCTGATGCGGGTCCTGGCCAATCCCATGGTCTGGCTGGTGGTGCTGGTGGGGTATGCCGTGATGCGCAACCTGCCATGGATGCCATTTGTCCTGTTGGCTCCGGGCGCGGCATAGACCGCCTGGGCCGGCCAACGGCCGGCGCTGCCGATAAAGCACGGGTTGCCCGGACCGACGGTGCGTGCGCTTCAGGTCACCCAGCCGGCAATCACCAGCAGCGCCAATGCCGCCATCCACAGCAGCAGCATGCGCCAGACCAGGCTCATCGCATCGCGCAGTTCGGGCAACCGCCGCCAGACCGGCACCATGCCTGCATCGCTGTAATCGTGCGCGTCTTCGCGCAGCTCGGCGCTGACGCTGGCACGCGCCACCGCGCCGAGGAAGTCGGTGGAGGCTGTCCAGCGGTTGCCGTGCGCCTGGCGCCATGCCTTGTACGCGGTATCGAAGTTGCCCACCAGCGCCATCGACAGCGACATCAGCTGCGCCACCGGCCATTCCAGCCACGACAGCACCTGGCGCGCGCCGACCACGGTCTCCACGTCCGCCAGCGATCGCATCGGGCCGACCGCCAGCAGGGCGAGCAGGCGGTACGCCAGCGCGCCCACCGGGCCCAGCAGCAGGAACCAGAACAGCACCGCGAACCAGCGCCGCAGCGCGTTGCGCAGGGTCACCTCCACCAGCGACGGAAGGTCTTCATGCAGGCTGCCACCGGCCGACTGCAACTGGCCGATGGCCGCGTGCCGGGTTGGCGCATCGTCGGCGTCGATCACCGCTTCCACATCGCGATCCAGGTCGCGCGGGCCCCAGCAGATCACCAGCGTGGCGATCCCCAGCAGCAGCGACGGCAGTCCGAACAAGCGGTCGTGGAACAGCCATTGCAGCAGGGCCAGGCCCAGCACGAACGGCAGCAGGGCCACCACCCAGCCATGCCGCCCGCGCCAGAAGCCGGCTTCGGCCGCGTGCCGGTCCAGCCACTGCAGCCACCGCCGGTAGATCCCGAACCGGCGCAATGCCACCGCTGCGGCGGGCGCGACATGGCCCAGCGCCAGGGCAATCAGGACTGCGACCAGGGTGGTGAACATGACTGCCTCCGTTCGGTTTCTGGCCGCTACTATGCCGTGCGCCCCGGCCAGTGCCCGGGGTCCTGGGCAGTGTATGCCGCCGCGTGTTCAGGCAGCGGCAATGCAGTGCCCCGCTCAGCTGACCTGCGTGCGGTACCAGTGTTCGATCAGGCTGCGCGAGATCGAGATCGGCGGCGACAGGCGGATGCCTTCCCCATCATCTTCGATGTCCCGGGACAACGCCGCGCCCACTTCCTCGGCGGTGAACCAGCGCGCGTCTTCCAGCTCGCCGTCCACGGTAGGCACGTCGTCCTCGGCGGTGGCGCTGAAGCCCAGCATCAGCGCACCCGGGAACGGCCACGGCTGGGTGCCCAGGTACCGGCACTGCCGCACCCGCACCCGGCTCTCCTCGAACACTTCGCGCACCACGGTCTGTTCCAGCGATTCGCCGGGCTCGACGAAGCCGGCCAGCACCGAATAGCGGCGCGGCGCCCAGTTGGCCTGGCGGCCGAGCAGCAGGCGGCCATTGTTCTCCACCGCGACGATCACCGCCGGGTCCACGCGTGGGTAATGTTCGGTGTTGCACTTGGCGCAGCGGCCGATGAAGCCACCGCGGGTAAAGGCGACCGCGCCGCCGCAGACGCCGCAGAAACGGGTGCGCGACTGCCAGTACGCCATGCCGCGGGCGTAGCAGAACGCGCTGGCGTCGGCGGCCGACCAGGTGCTGGCCGATTCGCGCAGGTCCACGCGCTGCGGTGCGCTGGCGTCAACGGCGGCCGATTCGACCGAGAACCAGGCCTGCTCACCGCGCAGGCCCAGGAAGATGGCGGTACCGGGGCCGCCGCCGAGCTGTTCGCCGGTCAGTGCCAGCGGTTGGCCGTCGTCGCCGGCCAGCGCGCGGCCGTCGGCGTCGATGACCAGCACGCGCGCGGCCGGCCACAGCCGCAGCAATGCATCGGCGTCGTCGCGCAGCGTGTCGGCGCGTTCAAGGGGATCGGTGGTGAAGGCGAAACCGGCGAGCGGCAAAGAGACGTTGGACATCGGTAAAGCCTGCCGCTATTCACCCCGAACAGCAAGTCACATGCTGAAACTGCTGCCGCAGCCGCAGGTGGTCTTCGCATTCGGATTGCGGATCACGAACTGCGCGCCGGTCAGGCTTTCGGTGTAGTCCACTTCGGCGCCCATGAGGTACTGCAGGCTCAGCGGATCGACCAGCAGGGTCACACCGTTGGTGTCCACCGCGAGATCGTCGTCGGCGCGGTTCTCGTCGAACTCGAAGCCGTACTGGAAGCCGGAACACCCGCCGCCCTGGATGTAGACGCGCAGGGCCAGCGCATCGCCGGCTTCGTCCTGGATCAGTTCCTTGACCTTGGCCGCAGCGGCCTCGGTGAAGTTCAGCGGACGGTCCAGCGACTGGTAGTTCGGCGCGGCGGCAGGGGCGCCGGGCAGGGAAACAAGCGTGCTCATGCACCCAGCATGGGGGCGCATGGGCACGCTTTCAAGCACCGTCCATTCAGGCCATGGCGTCGGCGAGCTTCCTGCGGGCGTTGCCGTCCTTGCCGTCCTTCCCCGCGTCGGCGGGTTCGGCCGGCGGCGGCAGGGCCATCTGCGCGCCGCCGTGGATCAGGCGACCGGTCAGCTGGGCGCCGGCGCTCATTTCCACCACCTGGTAGTGGATGTTGCCGGTGACGCGGGCACTGGGGGTCAGCTCGACCCGCTCGCTGGCGTGCACGTCGCCGTCCAGGCGACCGCTGACCACCACCACGTGGGCACGGATCTCACCCTCGATGCTGCCCTGCTCGGCCAGGGTCAGGGTGGCGCTGGTCGCGCCCTCCTGGGCGATCACCTTGCCCAGGATGGTGCCTTCCACGTACAGCCCGCCACTGAATTCCACGTCCCCACGGATCACCACCTGCGCGCCGATCAGCGCGTCCACGACCAGGTGCCCGTCGCGGTTGGATTTGTTGCTGCCAAACATCGGTTTACTCCCCTTCATTTGCCGTTGCTGCTGCAGCCGGTGCACCGGCCTGCTTCCAGTCGAATACCTGGGTGGCGCCCCCCGCGCCGGTTCCCAGCGTGACCCGCACGCGCTGCGGGGTGAAGTCCTTCGGCAACATGACGCTGCCGGTGAGCTGCTGGAAGTACCGGAAGGAATACTCCTGGCCCGGCACCTTGGTGCGCTGGTGCAGCTCGTCCCAGCTGACCGAGGTCAACTTGCCGTCCTTGACGCCTTCGATCGTAAAGCGCATCTGGCCCTGGCTGATCGCGCCACGGTTCAGGTTCTGGGTCAGCACCACGGCGTACTGCCAGGTACCGCCCGCTTCCGGCGAGAACTGGATGGAATGGGTGTTGAGGCCCTTGCGCTGGCTGGTAGCGCCGACCAGCCGCTCATAGAAGGCCACGTCGGCGCGCAGGCCGGCGATTTCCTCGTCGCGCTCGCCCAGCGAGGCCTGCACCTCGTTGTTGGCCGCGCGGCTGATGCGATCGGAGGCCTGCAGGGTGGCCTGGGCCTGCTGCAGTTCCACCACCTGCTTCTGCAGGGTCTCGGCGCGGGTCTGCGCGGCGTCCAGCTGGCGGCCGAGATCGCCGCCGGGGCTGCCCAGCCAGCGGCCCAGCAGCGCGGCCACGACCAGGCTGGCCAGCCAGATCCCGGCCAGGATCAGCAGCCGACGGCGATCGGGCGCGGCCGGGGTACCCGGGCGCCGGATCTGGATTCGGGAAGGTGTCGGATTGTTCATGGCGGATACGGCGGCAACGCCCGTAGGCGATACCGACACAACCCCTGACGGGATGAGCGACTTCCTAGTGTAAGTCACGGGTGGCACATTTTTCGCCCCTGACCCCACCCCGGGCAGTAGCGTTCAGTCACGTCATCCCCGATAGTGTGGGCCTGTGCACACTTTGCCGCCGGAGCGCCTGTCATGACCGAGGCCCACCTGTTCGTGATCGGCATCCTGCTGGCCTGGCTGGCCGGCATCCGCGTGTACCTGACCGTGTTCGGCGTCGGCCTGGCCGGCCTGCTCGGCTGGGTCGAGCTGCCGCCGGCCCTGCATGCCACCGAATCCTGGTGGGTGCTGGGCACCTCGGCCGCGCTGGCCGTCACCGAGTTCGTGGCCGACAAGATTCCCGGGGTGGACTCGGCCTGGGACCTCATCCAGACCGTGGCCCGGGTACCGGCCGGCGCGTTCCTGGCCGCGGCGACGCTGTCGCCCAGCGGCGAGCTGAGCCCGTCCGTGCTGGCCGCCGGGGCCGGGGTGGCCTTGGCCAGCCATGGGCTCAAGTCCGGAACCCGCGCGCTGCTCAACACCTCGCCCGAGCCGGCCAGCAACTGGGTCGCCTCGGCTGCCGAAGACACCGTGGTGGTGGGTGGATTGGCGCTGGCGCTGGCGCATCCGTGGATCGCCCTGGTCGTAGTCGTCGCCTGCAGCCTGATCGGGGCCGTGGTGGTCTGGCTGGTCTGGCGCACGTTGTGGCGGGGCATGCGCTGGCTCCTGCGGCAACCGGCGAGCCGCGATCCCGCCACCCGCGATACCGCATAATTGCGCCGCAGACTGGGAGTACTGATGGCCGTCCAAGACAACGCTGTTGCATCCACCCGCGCCACCCGCGCCGAGACCCCGCCCGCCGACCACTGGCAGCGCTGGGCCAGCGCGGAGACGCCCGCTGCGAGCCGCGCGCCCAGCAACGTGGTGCCGCTCAACGCCGGCAGCGCCGCGCCCGGCGCGCCGACGCCGCCGCTGCTGCCGCCGGCGCAGTGGCAGGACGATGCCGAACCGCTTCCGCTGGGCAGCGAGGCGCCTTACCGCGTGCTGATCGTCGAGGATGACCGTTCCCAGGCCCTGTTCGCGCAGAGCGTGCTGCACGGCGCGGGCATGGAAGCGATCGTGCACAACGACGCCGAAGGCGTGCAGCAGGTGATCAACGAGCAGCGCCCCGACCTGATCCTGATGGACCTGCACCTGCCGGGCCTGGACGGCATGCGCCTGACCGCGCTGATCCGCCAGCAGCCGGGCCAGCAGCTGCTGCCGATCGTGTTCCTCAGCGGCGACCCTGACCCGGAACGCCAGTTCGAGGTGCTCGACAGCGGTGCGGACGATTTCCTGAGCAAGCCGATCCGGCCGCGCCACCTGATCGCGGCGGTCTCCAACCGGATCCGCCGCGCCCGCGCGCAGGCGGCGATGCAACCCGGCGTGCAGGGCGCGCCGGCCATGAACAACCCCGAGACCGGCCTGCCGACCCGCCACCACGTGATGCAGCAGCTGACCCACGCGCTGGCGCACGGCGGGCAGGGCGGCCTGTTCTTCATCGAAGTGGCCAGTGCGCTGGGCCTGCGCGAGCGGTACGGCTATGCCGCGTTCGAACGGCTGATGGTGCAGGCCGCGCAGCGCCTGGCCGACAACGCGCACCCGCACCTGCTGGCGCGGTTGAACGACAACAGCTTCCTGGTGCTGGCCCGCGGCGTGGACGAGGAAACCCTGGACGCGATGGCGCACCGGCTGCGCGACGAGCTGTCCGCGCGCGCGTTCGTGATCCGCGATGAGGAATCGGTGCACCTGCGCGGCGTGGTGGGCCATGCGCCGCTGTCGACCGGCTTCAGCGACGCCGGCACCGCGCTGGAAGCGGTGGAGCGCACCACCCTGCAGGCACGCCTGCTGCCGTCGGGCGTGGCCGCGCACGTACGCCGCGAGGAAGTCGCCGCGCAGGAACACCTGGCCATGCTGGAAGGCCAGCTGGAACCGGCCTACCAACCGATCGTCGCGGTGGCCGGTGGCAACACCGCGCAGTACCAGGTGCTGCTGCGCCTGCGCCAGGCCGACGGCAGCGTGCTCAATGCCGGCCAGGTGATTCCCGCCGCGGAAGCGGCCGGGCGCATCGCCGACCTGGACCAGCAGGTGCTGGACCACGCACTCGGCCTGCTCGACCTGTACCGGCACGCCACCCAGCCGCTGAGCCTGTTCGTGTCGCAGTCGCTGCGCACCCTCGCCCGCGACGCCTTCACCGACTGGCTGCTGGAAACCCTGCAGCAGCGCCAGCTGCCCGGCGCCGCGCTGGTCATCGACGTGCGCCTGCCCGATGCGCTCATCCACACCGTCACCCTGCAGCAGTTCTGCACGCGCATGAGCGCGGCGGGGGTGCGCTTCTGCCTGAGCCAGTTCGAGCCCGGTGGCGAGGCCAACGCGTTGTTGAGCCAGCTGCCACTGGCATTCGTGCGCATGGCCGCACGTTTCTCCAGCGCCCATGCCAACCAGCAGACCCGCGATGAACTGCGCGCCGCCATCGATGCGGCGCACCGCGCCGGCGCGATGATCATCGGCCAGCAGATCGAGGATCCGCAGGCCGCGGCGGCGATGTGGATGGGGGGCGTCGACTACATCCAGGGCAACATGGTGCAGTCGGCCGGGAGCGAACTGAACTTCGACTTCCACACCGCGGTGCTCTGAGCATGACGGCCCACGGACGGGTTCCCTTCACACTCTGGCTGGCGGCGGTTGTCGCCGCGCTGGCCGCTACCGCCAGCGGGATGTCGCTGGCGGGCGCGAGCGGTCCGTGGACGCTGATCGCCACCGCCACGGCGGCAACCGGCGTGCTCGCCGCACTGCTGGCGGTAGGCCGCTGGCGCGACCTGCAGGCGCAACTGGCGCTGGGCCAGCGCCGCCATGAGGCCCTGGCCGGCGAGCGCGACCACCTGCAGCGCGCCATGCAGCAGCAGGACATGCTCGAGCAGGAGCTGCTACAGGCCAAGCAGGCCGCCGAAGCGGCCGCGCTGGCCAAGGGCGAGTTCCTGGCCACCATGAGCCACGAAATCCGCACCCCGCTCAACGGCATCCTGCCGATGCTGGACCTGATCGCACGCGGCCAGCTAGGCAGCGACCAGCGGCAGATGCTGGCCACCGCCACGGTCAGCTCGCAGCAGTTGCTGCGCATCGTCGACGACATCCTCGATTACTCCCGTCTGGAGGCCAAGGGCCTGGACCTGGAGATCACCACCTTCAACCTGCGCGAGCTGCTTGAAGGCATCGTCCAGCTGATGCAGCGCAGTGCCGAGGCCAAGGGCCTGGCGGTCTCGCTCGAGCTGGACCCGTCGGTGCGGCTGTCGGTGCGCGGCGACCCGGTGCGGCTGCGCCAGGTGCTGGGCAACCTGATGGTCAATGCGATCAAGTTCACCGAACGCGGCCAGATCCGCCTGAGGGTAGTGCGCCAGGGCGAGACCGCCAACCAGCACCAGCTGCGTTTCGAAGTGATCGACACCGGCATCGGCATCGACGGCACTCAGCAGGCACGCCTGTTCCAGTCGTTCAGCCAGGCCGACGCCTCGACCACCCGCATCTATGGCGGCACCGGCCTGGGCCTGGCGATCTGCAGGCGCATCATCGACCTGATGCACGGCGAGATCGGGGTGAGTTCAACGCCGCGGCACGGCGCCACGTTCTGGTTCGAGATACCGCTGTTGAAGGTGGCCGGCGACCTGCCGGCGCAACCGGCGACCACCCGCGCGCTGCTGATCAGCGAAGACCCGTTGCTGGTGCAGCGCCTGCAGCGCGTGCTGCAGCTCCACGACATCCGCCTGCACACGGTGGACAGCGCCTCGGCCGCGCTGGACATCCTGCGCGCCCCGGTACGGCCCGGCATCGAACCCGACCTGGCCTGGGTGATCGCCGATACGCACGCGCTGCGCCACGGCGCCACCGCGCTGCATCGCGCGGTGCTGCACGACACCCGCAGCCCGGCGCCGCGGCTGCTGTGGCTGCAGGGCGAGGAGCCGCTGGCGGCGCTGCTGCGCGAGAACACCCAGGCCCTGCCGCGCGACACCGATGACGCGCTGCTGCACGCGCTGCTGCGCCCGGCCCAGGTCAGCGCGCGCCCGGCGCCACTGCTGGCCAGCGTCGAGCCCCACGGCAGCCCGGTCGACGCGCCCCAGCTGGGCCTGCGCCTGCTGCTGGTCGAAGACAACAGCACCAACCTGCTGGTGGCCCAGCGCCTGCTGCAGGTACTGGGCTGCACGGTCACCACGGCCACCGACGGCGAACTGGGCCTGCAGCAACTGCAGGCGCACCCGTTCGACCTGGTCCTGATGGACTGCCAGATGCCGGTGCTGGATGGCTACAGCGCCACCCGTCGCTGGCGCGAGCAGGAAGCCGCACAGGGCCGTACCCGCCTGCCGATCGTGGCCATGACCGCCAATGCGATGGCCGGCGACCGCGAGCGCTGCCTGCAGGCGGGCATGGACGATTACCTGTCCAAGCCGGTCAACCGCGAATCGCTGCAGGCCTGCCTGCTGCGCTGGCAGTTCCGGATGGAAGACAACGCCGCCGACGCGCGCAACACACACGCGGCAATGCCCGCTGCCGGCGCCCTTGCCACGCCCCCGCCGCTGCCGACGACGCTCGAGGGCAATGACGAACCCAGCCCGCCCGTGCTCGACGCCGAGGTGCTGGATGAACTGCAGGAGGTGATCGGCGCCGAGACCGCGACCATCATCGGCGTGTTCCTGGAGGACACCCCGCCGCTGATCCGCCAGTTGCAGGATGCGTCGGTGGCGGCCGACCTGGAAAAGCTGCGCGCGCTGGCGCACAGCCTCAAATCGGCGAGTGCGAACGTAGGTGCGATGGCATTGTCGGTGGCGGCACGTCGGATTGAACACGACGCCCGCGCCGGCACCCTGGAGCGCCCGGCGGTGGCCGTGGCGCTGCTGATTGCCGAGTACGCGCGTGCGCGACTGGCCCTGGCCGGCTACCAGGCCAGCGTGCGCGCCACGGCCGCGCGCTGACTCAGTCTTCCAGCTTGGTGAGCAGGTAGTTCGGCTCGCCGATGCGTTCGATCAGGTCGAGCTGGGTTTCCAGCCAGTCGATATGTTCTTCCTCGTTGTCGAGGATCTTCACGAACAGCTGGCGGCTGACGTAATCGCCAATCGAATCGGCGTAGGCCACCGCGTCGCGCAGCGTCACGGTGCCCTCGCGCTCCAGCGCCAGGTCGCACTGCAGGATCTCGGTGGGGTTTTCGCCGATGCGCAGCTTGCCGAGCGCCTGGAAGTTCGGCAGCCCTTCAAGGAACAGGATGCGATCGGAGAGCACGTCGGCGTGCTTCATCTCCTCGATCGATTCCTTGTACTCGTGGTCGGCCAGTTCCTTCAGACCCCAGTTCTTCAGCATCTTGGCGTGCAGGAAGTACTGGTTGATCGCGGTCAGCTCGTTGTAGAGGACCTTGTTGAGGAATTCGATGACCTTGGCGTCGCCTTTCATGACCCTGCTCCTGCAGCGTGAAAACGCCGGCACTGTAGCGCGTTGCGCTGACCGATGAAGGAACGCGAATCAACCTTAGTTGCGCAATCCCGCCAGAAGTCGTTTCATTCAGGCAACGTGAAATCCATCGGATGGAAGGCGCATGAACCTAGGATATGTGTGGCGACCGGGTACAGGGATCGACCCTGCGGCGCTCGCTCGGCTGCGTGACCATTGCCGCATGCCGAAGACTCCCATGGGCGAAGCCTGGTTCATGGGAGATGATCGACGCCACTTCCCTGAGCTGATGGGCGACCTGGATGCATTGCTGGCCCGCGACATTCTGGCGCCGCTCGCAGAAATCGCGTCGGGCGTCGTGTCGTTCGGCCAGCGGCAGGAGTGGCGCGACTGGTTCCACTACCTGCTTGCACAGCGCGTGCCCGATGACCGCGAGTGGGTGGGCGAGACACTGACAGAGCTTCTGGTCACCGGGTTCATGGCGCACTACCCCGACGGCACCAAGGACTCCCTGTATCCGGGCTTCCAGCAGGATGTCCTTGCGACCCTGGGGCGCGTCCTGATGGAACCGCGCTGTTGGCAGCAGGGCGACATCGTGCTCGGGCAGCTGCTGCATCGCTCGAATCGGTACCCGAACCAGGTGTGGCGGTGGTGGGACGCCAGCGGCGACCTCAGTGCATGCCTGTTGCTGTGCGCGAAGTATCTGCCCCCATCGCAGGTGAGGGGCTGGTTCCGCTCCGTACTGGCCATCGAGTCGCCGCATTGGCGGGCACAGATGATCGTGTGGCTGATCGGCGCCCACGACCTGCTTACCGGCCTGAAGCGCGCTCCGTCTGAACTGCAATTTGATGCCTATCCCGCGATCACGTGGGGCTGGTCACATCTCCTGCGACCCTCGACCACAACCGAAAGCGGCGAGACCATCCCCATCGCCGACTGGCTCCCACAGCAGGTCCGTACGCACCTGCTCGACGAGGTTCGCACGTGCGTTACCGACGAAGTGTTCCTGGCCTGGCTGGAATCAATAGGCCGCGTGGATTACCTGCAGCGTGAGCTGGCGGACCTTCCGTCCACCTTCGAACGCCTGTACATGCGGTAGAACCTCAAGCGACCTGGGCCAACCCAAGCACAGGCAGCGGCAGCTCGTGGGTGTTGCGGGCCTTGGCCAGCAGGTCGGCCGCCATGTCCAGGCAGGACCCGCAGGTTGCACCGCAACCGGTGCGCATGGTCAGCTCGGAGACGCTGGCGACACCGCTCTGGGCGGCTTCGCGGATCTGGTGGTCGGTAACCCCGTTGCAGATGCAGACGTACACGTGCGGACTCGGCAGGCAGGCGCGGATCGGCCTGCAGCTATTCCAATCGAAACGAGAATGGTTGTCAATTTCGTAACTGAATCATTCTCGATACGGTTCAGCGGACCCGTTCAGGTCGTGCGCATCGGCCGGGCCGGGACACAAAAAAAGAGACCGATCTTTCGATCGGTCTCTTTCGTGTTTGGCTGCCCCGGATGGATTCGAACCACCGAATGCCTGAGTCAGAGTCAGGTGCCTTACCGCTTGGCGACGGGGCAATATCTGCGTGCGATTATTGCACTTTTTCCCTACAAAACCAAGCGGACTTGGTGGCTATGGGTGGACTCGAACCACCGACCCCAGCATTATGAGTGCTGTGCTCTAACCGGCTGAGCTACATAGCCTAGGGAGCCGGCAATTCTGGACATGTAAACGGAATCTGTCAACACTTTTTCATCACGCTTGTGAGTGGGCAGCGGGCGTGTCACAGTCCCGGACAGTAGATTTTCTAGGAGTCCGCATCGTGATCGATCCGGACGGCTATCGACCGAACGTCGGCATCGTGCTGATGCGGCAGGACGGGCAGGTGTTCTGGGCACGACGCGTGCGCCGGGATGGCTGGCAGTTCCCGCAGGGCGGCATGAATACCGACGAGACGCCTGTCGAAGCCATGTATCGCGAGTTGCATG
>Ga0209257_1000601_pt1 | contig 59707 bp, 57 predicted proteins | sample AraplaCvi_mCL_r2_FD_184277 | JGI IMG/M metagenome (GOLD analysis project Ga0209257, IMG submission 184277) | Arabidopsis root microbial communities from North Carolina, USA - plate scrape MF_Cvi_mCL_r2 (SPAdes) (version 2) | ecosystem: Host-associated > Plants > Roots > Endosphere | place: USA...
GATGGAGGGCAGGCCTCTGCTCACACATCGCGATCAGATCCTTCTCATTCGGCCCGACCGCTATTGCGCCGCGGCATTCTCCCCCTCTGAACTGGTGCCGGCCCTTGCGCGCTATGCATCATCTCGTCCCGGAGGCGGAAATAATTCCGGCCTTGCATTACGCACGAGGCGCCTGGCACGGGCCGGATGACCCGGAAACCTGTCAGTTCAGCGTGTGTTTGGTGCAGCGGCGCCCGACTGCCTTCCGCCTTGAAGGGGTACGAACCGCCCGCCCGCTAAATGAACTTATGCTAAGGCGCGTTTTACGAGCGTTTCAAACTATTTAGCTCGATGAATCTGCGCGGGGGGCACTGCCGTGACGGTAAAGCGACCCATTGCAGGGCTTGTGGGGCGGCTCGCATGAATTGATCGCCAATAAGTCAACTTTGGTCTCCAAGCGCTTGCCATCAAGCCTCGAAAACCGTTCCAGCGGCGCAGGCTTCGGTTCGCGTGAATGCCAGCGTGGCGATTGCCGTGTCCTGAACGCCTGTTCCCGTCAGATCGGCAATCGTGATATCGGATATGTTTTTACGCCCCGCTTTGGCACTCGTGATGATTTGGCCGAGCTCCGGAAGATCCTGATCGCCCGTGATGAGGCCCGCCTCGATCGCGTGGTGGAGTTCGCCCAACCTACGCGTCTGTTGCAGACTGTCCGCAACGTATACATCGGCACGTTTGATCGCCGCCGGGTCGATTTCGTTCTTGTGTTCGGCATCGGAACCCATCGCGGTCAGGTGCTGCCCGGGCTCAAGCCAGGAGCCATCGACGATCGGCCGATCCGCCGGTGTCGTCGTGACGATGACATGAGCTCCGGCCATCGCTTGCCGTGGGTCATCTAACGCGGCGATTGACAGCTTATGCGTAAGCCAGAACTGATCGACCAGGGCTTGGGCCTTCGAATGATCCCGTGCCCAGACGCGGATCTCCCGGATGGGCCTTACCAGGAGAAGCGCTTCAAGCTGCAGCCTTGCCTGAACCCCGGCCCCGAAGACGGTTGCGATCGAGGCGTCTTCGCGCGCTAGATGCCGTGCCGCAACGGCCCCCGCGGCTGCTGTACGAACATCGGTCAGGTAGCCATTGTCCAGCAGGAGCGCCTGCACCAGGCCGGTCTTGCTGGAGAGCAGGACCATGAGCCCGTTGGTGCTGCGAAGCCCAATTTCCGGATTGTCGAAGAAACCGGGGCTGACCTTGATCGCGAAACCGGGAACGCCTTGGATATAGGCGGTCTTCACATCGACTTCGCCGCGGCTGTCCGGCACGTCGAGACGCAGAATGGGCGGCATGCGCACCGCGTTTTCCCTGGCCAGCGCACGGAAGGCGTTCTCAACGAAATCCACGGCATCCTTGTCGAGCGGGACGATCGTCCTCAGCTCCGTCTCGGTCAATATCCTAATTGCCGGCATCATCTTTCCTCATCAATTGCATTGAGACCGTTGACCACGTTCCTGTGCAACGCCATGTCGATATTTGAGCCCGAAAGAATCGCAACGATCGGACCGTTCAGATGGGTGAGCTTGCCGGACAGGAGCGCGGCAATGCCCACAGCGGCTGCACCCTCAATGAGTTCGCGCTCATGCTCATAGGCATGGCATATGCCGGCCGCGATTTCGCGCTCGCTGACGAGAACGATATCGTCGAGAAGGGCACGGCACATGGGGAAGCTCCAGGCATTCGCCAACCCGATGCCACCACCGAGCAAATCTGCAAAGCTGCGGTGTTCCACGACCTGTACCGGCTTTCCCGCGTCGATGCTGGCCTTCATCGCGGCCCCCCGCTCCATGCTGATGCCGATGACCTTGGTCTTCGGCCGCAGGGCCTTGACAGCCGCAGCCACGCCGGCTGCCAAACCTCCACCGGACAGGGGAACAAGAACCGCGGCAACATCCGGCATCGCCTCGACGATTTCGAGACCGAGGGTGCCCTGTCCCGCAATGGTCCAGGGATGATCGAAAGGCGGGATCATGCTAAGGCCCTCTTTCGCCACCAGCCGATCCACCTCTTCCTGCGCATCATCCTGGGACAAGCCGATAATCCGCACGCAGGCGCCAAGCCGGCGGATTTCCGATACCTTGTTTTCAGGGACGAGGCGCGACATGCAGATCGTCGCGCGAGCGCCAAGCGCTTGCGCCGCATAAGACAGCGCCCGTCCGTGATTGCCGGTGGACGCCGCAATCACACCGCGATCCCGTTCCGCCTGGCTCAGCTGACGAACCGCATTGGTAGCCCCGCGAAACTTGAAGCTTCCGGTCAGTTGACGGTGCTCCAGCTTGAGTCCAACCTCAGCCCCGACCAGCGTGGAGAGAGTGGGCGAGATGACGAGCGGGGTGTTGCGAATATGGGGTGCGATGCGCTCGCGTGCTTCTTCAATCGTTTGCAGGTTCATCATGATGCGTTCACCTGAGCGCTTTTGGCGCCATGCCTGTTCTGTCGTGACCGTGAGAAGCATGGACGTCGGCGAATACCAAATCCTCCCCCATCAGCCCTTGTCGCGAAGCTGCCGGGTCCAGCGGTCGTGCCGCTGCCCACCGAATGTGCGAATGCCCTGCCCGTCACCAGCTCACCGCTATATACTTGGTTTCGCAAAACTCGAGAACGCCATGGTGCGCGCCTTCACGCCCCAAGCCGCTCTGCTTCGTTCCGCCGAAAGGGGCTGCCGGATCCGAGACCAGGCCGCGATTGAGCCCGACCATGCCGCTGTCCATGCGCTCCGAGACGCGCAGACCGCGTGCGAGATCCTGTGTATAGACATAGGAGACCAGGCCATATTCCGTGCCGTTGGCCAATTCAACGACCTCATCTTCGGTGTGAAACCGCGAGATCGCGACGACGGGTCCAAAAATCTCCTGTGACAGAATTTGCGAGCCTGCGGGAACATCGGTCAGCACGGTGGGCGCGAAAAAGAAGCCGCTACCCTCCATGCGGTTGCCGCCGGCAATCACCTTCGCGCCTCTCGCCTTGGCATCCTCGACCAATCCCGACAGACGCTCCACTGCGCGCTGATTGATCATCGGACCGCATTGCGCGCTTTTGTCGTAGCCAGCAGCAACGATCAGCGAACCCATACGCTGTGAAAGCCGGGCTGAAAACGCATCGGCAATGTTCGCCTGGACGTAAAACCGGTTAGCGGCCGTGCAGGCTTCGCCGCCGTTGCGCATCTTTGCGACCATGGCGCCTTCGATTGCAGCGTCAAGATCGGCATCGTCGAAAACGATAAAGGGTGCATTGCCGCCAAGTTCCATCGAACACGATATGACTGTCTCGGCTGCTTCCCGCAGAAGGATGCGGCCTACTTGGGTCGAGCCGGTGAAGGAGAGCTTTCGCACGCGAGGGTCGTTCAGCATCGCTTTGACCACCGGGCCCGATTGGCTCGACGTGATGACGTTGATCACGCCGTCAGGCACGCCGGCTTCGCTGTAAAGATCTGCAAGCACCAGCGCGGTCAGTGGCGTCTCCGTGGCTGGCTTCAGTACACAGGTGCAGCCGGCGGCGAGCGCCGGCGCGATCTTGCGTGTCGCCATCGCGGCCGGGAAATTCCAGGGCGTCACGAGCACGGCAATGCCGATCGGCTGATGCTGGACGATCATTTTGTTGGTCCCGCCCGGCGCGGTGGAAATTTCCCCATTCAGACGAACGGCCTCCTCGGCGAACCAGCGGAAGAATTCTGCCGCATAGGTCACCTCGCCTTGCGCATCACCAATCGTCTTGCCGTTTTCAAGACTGATCAGTTCGGCCAGCATGTCCCGCTTTTCGATCATCAGCTCGAAGCAACGGCGCAGGATCTCGGAGCGCTTTCGCGGAGATGTCGTCGCCCACCCGCTGCCGGCTCGGGCTGCGGCATCAACCGCTTCCATGGCGTCCTCAACCATCGCATCGGCCACAGAGACAATCGTCATTCCGCTGGAAGGATCGATGACTTCGACAGATTTACCCTCCCTACCGTCCCGCCACCCGCCGTCGATGAAGAGTCCCGTTGGTAACGAAGCGACATCGATCGTTCGGAACGAAGAAAGCTGTGCGGGATCGGTCATGGTTCGCCTTTTTTCTAAAGATTTTGCGGGATCAGCTCGGACAATTCAGCGGGATCGACAACCCCTGGCAAGTCGCGGCCGGCAAGCAGCCGCTTCACATTGTCGACGGTGGTCAGGGCAGCACTGTCGGCCTGGGTCACCGCCGCGACATGCGGTGTGATGACCACAAGCGGATGGGCCCAGAGGGGGTGGTCGGCCGGGAGCGGCTCGGGGGTGGTGACGTCAAGAAACGCACCGGATAATTGCCCGGCGTCGAGCGCGGCTATTAAAGCATCCGCATCCAGCTGGCGTCCCCGGCCGGCATGGACAAGGCAGGCTCCCGCCGGCAGAGCCGCAAAAAAATCTGCATTCATGATGCCGTTCGTTTCGGTGTTCAGCGGCAAAAGGCACACCAGTATGTCCGTGCGCGCCAGCATCCGGCCAAGACCCTCGGTTCCAGAATAACACGCCACGCCGTCGATGGATCGTTGCGAGCGGCTCCAACCCGCAAGGTCGAACGCGAAGGATTGCAGCTGCTGCAGAGCAGCCTGGCCCAGCACGCCGAGCCCCAGGACGGAAACCCGGCGTTGCGCAGCCTGTACCTGCGGCGTGATTTCCATCCAGGCGTGGCGACGCTGGTGGTCGATATAGCGATGAAGATTGCGATGAAGGGACAAAACCGCCATCACGACATATTCCACCACCATCCGTGTGATGCTTTCATCGATCATTCGGACCAAACGCACGCCCGGTGGCATCGGGATGCCCGCGAACTGGTCGATACCGGCGCCGATGCAAAACACCGCCTGCAAATTGGCGTAGCGCTGAAGATCCGGCGGCGCGGCCCATGTCATGATGAAACGAACGTCGGACGGGTCGACCGATCCTGCATCCATGGAATATTGAACATCGGGAAGATGTTCGGCAAACGCGCTTGCGAAAACGGCGCCGCGCTCGGCATCGCAGAGAAACAGGAAGACCATGTCTTGCCTCACCGCTCTTTAATGCGCCGCAGCGTCTTATTGTCGTGGCGCTCATACATGGAATAGACCATGGGAATGAACCAGGGGCGACCGCTGTAGAAGGGGATCGCCTTCGGCGCCGGGTCGAAATCGAACGCGCTGCGCGCCTGCTCCTTGTCGCCAAGGACCTTGAATGCCGCCTTTTTACCAAGCCAACGAGCCCAGACGACGCCCGAGCCGCAATAGCCCGTGGCATAGATTGTGTTTCCCGTCGAGAATATCCGCGGAACCATGTCGCGGTGCATGGCAACATAGCCGAACCAGCTGTGGGTGAGGCCCACGCCTGCGAGCTCGGGAAAGAGCCTGGCAAGTTCCGCCTGCAGATGGACTGTCGGTGCGCTCGGATCGCCCTCTGTCGTACCATCCCGCCCGCCAAAAAGGATGCGCGAGCCGTCCGGTGAGGGCCGGTAGTAGTAGCTGAGTTTACGCATGTCACCATACATCATGCGCGCCGGCATGAGGCGATCCATAACCTCCTTGCCAAGCGGCTCTGTGGCGATGATCCGGCTGCGCACCGGCACCAGGCGGCGGCGCAGCCACGGGTCGAAGCCATCGGTGGATCCGTCGGTGCAGACGAGAAGCTTCTTCGCGAAGACTTCGCCCCGCTCGGTTCGGACCCTGACGCCACCGGCCTCCTCGTTCGAGCCGAGCACCGCGGTATTTTCGTGGATGACGGCATCGGTGGATGCCGTCATCCGGATCATCCCGGCCAGCAGCTTTGCCGGCTGCAGGCCGCCGATATCTTTCCTCACCAGGCCGCCGATATAAAGATCCGTGCCAATGTACTTTCGAACATCCCCCCTCTCCACCGGGAAAGCCTCAATGCCAAGCTTTCGATGAAGGAGATCGGCATTACGCCGAAGGTCGCTTGCTTCCTCCGGCGTCATCGCGCCATCGAAGAGGCCAGAGAGGAAGAAGTCGCAATCGAGCTTCTCCTCCTCCATGAAGCGCCAGAGATCCTCGCGCGCGGCTTTGCCTTCGAGGAGAATGCCATTGGCGCGCTCTTCGCCGAAACGCTTAATCAGTTCCTTGCGCCCTGGCCGGATACTGCCGCTGGCCATGCCGCCATTGCGGCTGGAGGCAGCCTTGCCGAGGGGCTGCCGGTCGAAGAGCTGCACGTGCCGGCCGGCGCGCGCAAGCTCGATCGCCGCTGAAAGTCCTGTATATCCGCCGCCGACGATAACAACGTCGCAGTTCGGGCCGACCGGCTTAACCGGCAAGGACGGGAAGTCACAGTCATCCCACCAATAGGGTGTCGATTGAACCGATGTTTGAGCGGATGGAGGCATAGGAAGGCACCGTGTCGATGTTGAAGGTAGGTGATGCAGCGTGGATCAGCTGCGCTCGACCCAGATCTTGCGGGTGGTCTCGATGACCTTCCACACACCCTCGAAACCGGGGTGCATGACGAACGAATCACCGGCGGTGATACGGCGGGTTTCGCCGCCCTCTTCAGTCAGCTCGGAAACACCCGACAGGATATAGCAGAACTCAAAGACCGTGCCCTTGATCGAACGATAAGCGCCCGGGGTTGCTTCCCATAGGCCGCAGGACACCTGACCGTCCTCGGTCTTGGCAATATCCCAGGAGAGAAAGCGCGGATCCCCTTCAAGAAGCCGCTCCGGCAGTGGTTGTCCCTTGCGCGGCTCGGGCAGGTTGTTCTGATCGATAAAGGTAAGCTTGGACATGATGAACCTTTCTGAAGAGATGTTACCGTGTGAACGACAGGCGCCGTTCGAGAAGTTTCAAGGACGTCAACGCGACAACGTTGAGAGCGAGGTAGAAGGCGGCGGTGATGACGAAGATCTCCATGATTGCGAAGGTCTCGCTCATCAGCCGCTTGGCATAGCCGGTTATCTCAAGGACGGTGATGGTCGACGCGAGGCTCGATTCCTTGACGATGATGGCCACTTCACTGCTGTAGGATGGAAGAGCCTGCCGAAGCGCCAGAGGGAACTTGATCCGGGCGAATACATGCCAGGGCGACATGCCGCAGGCTTCCGCCGCCTCGATGAGGCCCTTCGGCAGGGAGAGGAAGGCGGTCCGGAAAATCTCTGCGGTGTAGGCGCCAGTATTGAGCACCACGGCGAGGATCGCCGCGTTGAGGCCATTGCCGATCATCCACCAGAGGACCGGGTTATGCCGAATGAAGCTCACCTGGGCGAGCCCGTAATAGATGATGAAGACCTGAACCAGCATGGGGGTGCCGCGAAAAATCGCGCAGTAGATATCGCAGATCCGGCGAAGCGGTTTGTTCCTTGCGCCGCGCCCGAGACCGACGAGAACCCCGAACGGCAAGCCTATTCCGACACCAAACACTGCGATCAACAGGGTGACCTTGGTGCCGGTGAGGAGGAATGGCACCGCATAGGTTATGATGCTGAAATCCATGGTCAGCGCCCCCCGAAACCACGATTAAGGGAGCGCTCGGCCGCGGAGAACAGTGACTGGCTCACTGCGGTCATACAGAAGAACATTGCCGCAGCGATACAATAGAAGAACAACGGAGAACGGGTGATGCCTGCCGCAATCGCTGCCGTGCGCATGAGTTCCTGCAAACCGACGACCGATATGAGCGAGGTGTCCTTGATCGTCATCTGCCAGACGTTGTTGATGCCCCCAAGCGCAAGTCTCAACGCAAGCGGCATCACGATCTTGAAGAACGTCACCTTGCCCGGCAGGGCCAGCGATTTCGAAGCCTCAATGACGCCTCTGGGTACAGCGTCCAACGCTCCCCTGATGACTTCAATCGAATAGGCGCAAGAAATGGCCGCAATCGCCAAGACGCCGATGATGAAAGGATAGGCATTCTCGGCACTGTCCTTAAAACCGAATACAGTCGTGATGGACCGAATCCAGTCGATCGACCCAAAAAACAGCAAATAGATCACCAGCAACCCCGGCACGCCACGGATCGCGATGCTGTAGGCGTCAACGAACTGCGACACGCCGGCAATCTTTTGCCAGCGCAGCACGGCAAGTGGCGTCGCAGCAATAAAACCCAGCGACATGCCAAGCAGGCCGATCGCAACTGTGACGACACTGCCCTGCAGCAGCGCCAGCGCCCAGCCGCGCTCCACCATCAATACCCAGAAATCATTCAGCATAGGCACCATCCCGTTGACCTGCCCCGCAGAGTGCCGAGGCAGGTCGCCTTGTCCAAGGATCACTTCTTGCAAGGGATGGTATAATCGTCCTGGAACCACTTCATCGATGATTCCTTGACCTTACCGTCATTGATCATCTTGCAAAGCGCGGCATCGACCTTGGCCTGCAGCTCTGTGTTGCCCTTTTTCGTGCCGACGCCCATGCCTTTGCCGAGCGTGTCCGGGTCGTCCGTCGCCATGACCTTCACGTCGATCTTGGTGAAGTTCGCGCCGTCAGGAGTAGAAAGAAAATCCAACCAGGTCGGCGAATCGCCGTAAGCTGCGTCTATACGACCGCTCGCAAGATCGGCTAGCTGTTGGGTCACGGCGTCATAGGTCTTAAGATCGGCGGAAGGCACATTCTTCTGAACGAACTTCGCGTAGGTCGTGCCCGTGGCGACGCCAACGCTCTTGCCAGCAAGCGCCTTTTCGATCTCCGCCAAAGTCTTCAGCTTGGCGAGAGGCGAATCCTTCGCGACGACAAAATACTGCGGAGTGGTGGCATAGGGGATAGAGTAATCGATCTTCTTGGCGCGCTCTGCCGTGATGCCGAGGCCCGAAATGATGACGTCGAAACGATCGCTGTCCATCGACGGAACAAGCGAGCTAAATGTCTGGACAACGAATTTGCACTTGACCTTAAGCTCGGCGCAAATGCCGTTGGCGATGTCGGCGTCGAAACCCATTACGTTGCCAGTGGCATCGGCCATGCTAAACTTCGGCGCGTCGCCCTCCGTCCCGATGCGCAATACGCCTTCTTCGGCCGACGCCATGGTTGTTGCTGCCGCCAGGAGGAGGCTTGATGCGAGTGCGGTTTTTATAAACTTGCTGCTGATCATTATGTTACCCCTTTTATGGTTCTTGTGGTGGCCTGCCCTCAGGCATGAGCCGGCATGACGCTGGAGAGAAACTGTCTGACCGCTTGCGAAGCGGGATTGCGAAACAGTTCCTCCGGCGTATCGTCCTGCTCAAGGCGCCCCTTTTGCAGGAATAGCATGCGATTCGACACATCCCGTGCGAACCGCATCTCATGAGTGACGAGGAGAATGGTCGCTCCCTCCTCGGCCAGTGTTTTTATGACTTTCAGCACCTCGCCCACCAGTTCCGGGTCGAGCGCCGATGTCGGCTCGTCAAACAGCATCAACTTGGGTCGCATCGCCAGGACACGGGCGATGGCCACGCGCTGTTGTTGTCCACCCGACAGCTGGTGCGGATAGCGATCCCGGAAATCGGCCATGCCGACCTTGGCAAGGGACGACAGTGCAACGTCGCCTGCGTCCTTTTTCCCTAGCTTTAGCACATAGACCAGCGCTTCCGTGACATTGCCGAGCACGGTACGGTGTGGCCAGAGATTGAAGTTCTGGAACACCATGCCGATCTGCCGTCGAAACTGCGTGATATTCGCGGCGTTGACGACGATGCTCTCGCCCTTCGTGCCGGAATTGACAGAAACGGCGTCTCCCCGGACCTCGATCTGCCCCGATGTTGGTGTCTCCAGGAAATTAACACAGCGAAGCGCCGTGCTCTTGCCGCAACCGGAGGAGCCGATGAGGGAGATGACCTCCCCCTGCCGCATGCGGAAGCTGACGCCATCGAGCACCCGCGTCGTACCGAACGACTTGACGAGATCGTGGACCTTCAGAACTTCCTTCATGCGCGCTGGCTCTCCAATCGGGCGATCATCCATCAGCTCTTCACGGCGCCCTGACTGTCGAGTTCCTTCAGAACCTCGTCGACAGAGGCCTTGGCAATGGCAACCATCTCATCGATTTCCCCCTCGGTCATGACGAGCGGAGGCGCGAAGCCAAGAATATCGCCATGTGGCATGGCGCGAGCGATGAGATTGCGGTTGCGAGCAGCTTGCGAAATCCGCGCGCCAACCTTCAGGGCCGGATCAAACGCCGCCTTGCTGCCACGATCGGCGACGAATTCGACCGCCGCCAGCATGCCGACGCCGCGCACTTCGCCGACGATCGGATTCTGCTCGAAAGCGGCCTTCAGGCGCTTCATCAGGTAGGCGCCCTTCTTTGCCGACTGGCCGGCCAAGTCCTCGCGCTCGACAATATCAAGCACGGCGTTAGCTGCGGCAGCACCAATTGGATGACCGGAATAGGTATAACCATGGGAGAACGAGCCCACACGCGGTGTGGCCTCTTCCATGACCTCGTAGACTTTCTGCGATACGATCGAGGCGGACAAGGGAACATAGGCCGAGGTCAGTCCTTTGGCGACCGTCACCAGATCGGGTTCCATACCGTAAAGGTCAGAACCGAACATGGCGCCCGTGCGTCCGAAGCCACAGATCACTTCGTCGGCGATGAGCAACACATCGTATTTCTGCAGAACGGCCTGGATCTTTGGCCAGTATCCCGCCGGCGGGGGCGTGATGCCGCCGGTTCCAAGCACGGGCTCTGCGATAAACGCGCCGACCGTATCTGGACCTTCCGCAATAATCAGCGCCTCGAGCTCATCGGCACGCCGCTGCGAGAACGCCTCCTCGGTCTCTCCTGGATGGGCGCCGCGATAGAAGTGCGGTACGCCGGTGCGCAAAATCCCGGAAACCGGCAGGTCCATGTGGTCATGGTAGAAGCTGAGGCCCGTCATGGAACCTGCGACCACCGAGCAACCATGATAGCCGCGCTCACGGGCGATAATCTTCTTCTTGCGCGGCTTGCCGCGCAGATTGTTGTAATACCAAACGATCTTCGCCTGCGTTTCGTTGGCATCCGAACCGGAAAGGCCGTAGAAGACCTTGGACATGTTGCCCGGCGCCATCCTGACGAGACGATCCGACAATCTTGCCAGCTCTTCAGTCGTATGGGCGGCATAGGAATGGTAGTAGGCCAGCTTGTAAGCCTGGCGGGCAATCGCCTCGGCCACTTCCGTCCGACCGTAGCCGATGTTCACGCAATACAGCCCGGCAAAACCGTCGATATATTCGCGACCAGTGGCATCCTGGATGCGGACGCCCTTGCCCGTCTCCATGATGGTAGGATCGGCATCGCCCTGCGCATAATCCTTCAGGTAGGTGAAGGGATGCAGGACTGTCCTACGGTCCATCTCGGCGATTTCAGCGATATCAGTCATGTTCATTTCCTCACGCGGCCAGGCCGCCAAAGCAGACGTATTTCAGTTCCATAAATTCCTGCAGGCCGTGGCGCGAGCCCTCGCGGCCCAGCCCTGATTGCTTCCAGCCACCGAACGGAATGGGGCCGCCGGTGAAAGAGGCCGTATTGACGCCGACCATCCCGTATTCGAGGGCTTCCGAGAGGCGCATGGCGCGCTTGAGGTCGCTGGTGTAGACGTAGGCCGCGAGCCCCATTTCGCTGGCATTTGCCGCAGCCCTCACCTCGTCTTCGGTATCGAACCGCAGCACGGGTGCGACGGGACCGAAGGTCTCCTCGGATGCAATCAGCATGTCGGAGGTGACATCGACAAGCAGCGTTGGCGCAACGAAGTTGCCAACTTTCGGATCAGGTATTTCACCGACGAGAACCCTCGCGCCCTTCTCGATCGCATCGATTATATGCGAGCGGCATTTCGCGACGACAGATGCCTTGGTCATCGGGCCGATGTCGACCCTTGGCTGGAAACCTGGTCCAACCTGGAGACCGCCGATCCGGGCCCGCAGGCGTTCGACGAACGCATCATGCAGGCTGCCCTGGACATAAATCCTGTTGGCGGCCAGGCAGTCTTGACCCGATGTCGTGAATTTCGCAGCGATACAGCCCTCGACGGCCTCATCGAGGTCCGAGTCATCGAAAACGATGAAAGGTGCATGGCCGCCCAGTTCCATGGATACCTTCTTGACCGACTGCGCCGCCTTGCCGAGCAGGAGACGGCCGACTTCGGTCGAGCCGGTAAAGCTGAATGCGCGCACCCGCTCGTCGGAAAGAAGTCCCTCAGTCAGAAGCACCGCATCGCCGGTGACGACCTGGAATACGCCGGGCGGGAAACCTGCACGATGTGCGAGCTCGGCTAACGCCAGCGCCGAAAGCGGCGTCTCGACTGCCGGCTTTACAATGATCGGGCAGCCGGCCGCTAGCGCCGCGGCAGCCTTGCGGGCGATCATCGCGCTTGGGAAGTTCCAGGGTGTCACGGCCGCGCTGACGCCGACCGGCTGCATGGACACGAAAAGGCGGCTTGACGGCTTGTGTGCAGGGATCGTCTCGCCATAGGCACGCTCGCCCTCCGCGGCAAACCATTCGATGAAACCTATGCCGTAAAGAATTTCCGCCTCGGATTCGGCAACCGGCTTGCCCTGTTCGGCAGTGAGGATTGCAGCGAGGTCCTGAACATGCTCGCCGATAAGTTCAGCCCATCTGATCAGCAGCTTCCCACGTTCCCGTGCCAGCAAGCCACGCCAGCTGCCAAAGGCCCGTTCGGCTGATTCAATTGCCTGAACGAGCAGATTGGCATCGCAATCGGCAACCTTCGCGATTTCCTCGCTGTTAGCAGGGTCAAACACCGCGGTCGTTGTCGAAGCGCCCAGCCACGAACCAGCGATATACGATTTGTCGCGAAGCAAAGCCTTATCGCCCAAATGGTTCAACGCGTGACGTGCTGTCAATGCGATGCTCAACATCTTGCCTCTCGTTTCGTTCCGTTGCTTACGAGGAGCTTATGTGCGGTGCAGCAGGTTTTTCCAGCAACTTACCTTGCCTTAGCGCAGAAATCCTGCTTTCTTCGACGTTAAATTATTGAAATCCTGCGGGAACCCGATGCAGCTTGATCGCCTTGATGCCCGCCTTCTCAACATCCTCCAATCGCATAATCGCGACAGCACCGAAGAGTTGGGGAAGTTGGTAGGACTCTCCGCAACCGCCGTTCAGAGACGGATCAAAAGGCTGAGAGACGAAGGGGTAATTGAGGCGGATGTCTCGATAGTCAAGCCGAAGGCGATCGGGAGGCCGATTGCGATGCTCGTCCTGGTCTCCCTTGAGCGTGAACGTGCGGATATCGTCGACCGCTTCAAACAGTCGATCCGGCAAACGCCGGAAGTAATGAACGGCTACTACGTGACCGGGGATTCGGATTTCGTTCTGATCGTCACCGCGCGCAGCATGGAAGACTACGAGGGTTTCACCCGCAAGTTCTTTTATGAGAATCCTGATATCAAGGGGTTCAAGACCATGGTCGTCATGGATCGTGTCAAGGTCGGATTTTCGGTACCGATCGACTTCGACGACTTCGCATAGAAAGAGGCCACAGATAGGATCTCGAAGCGAGAGCGGCGGCTTACGCCTTGAGAGGAGTCGAACCGTCGACCCGCTCGTCAAGCGGCGCGATGACGGCGCTCAGCATAATTATTTCAATGTTTTAGGCTAACTGTCGACTACAGCAGAAGCTTGGGGAATTTCTTCGCTCGAAGTTGCTCTATTGCCTTCTCCGACGACTTCCATGGATCACCCTTAAGCAGGGGGAGGACATCGTTCCAAATCACGCCGAATGCATGAATGGCGTCGTCGTCCGTGAACTCCACTCCTGGGGGAAGCAAGGGCGCGATGTCCTCCGTCAGGCTTTTCGTCAGCTTTTCAAGCATTCGTTGCTCAGCGTTCGCGCGCGTGATTACATTCTCCTCGAGCGAAAGGTAGTGCTCGAAAGCAGCCACGAGCCGTCCAGCGTCGAGAGAAAGCTCGCGCCAGCCTTCATGTAGATCAAAGAGATCGCGGTTCTTTCGCCGCTGCAGGAGGGCCCTGAGCTTTGTGCCAAACAACTCCTCCTTGTCATAGGACACGATATCCGCGGTGCCGACGAACCACTCATTTTCTACCTTGAACGGGTACGCGCGAGTCCCAAACAACGATTTGTGCTCACGTGTATTGATCTCCACCTTCAGCTTGAGCGAGGTTTCAGGCTCCGCCTCCGGTGCGAAGCGGAAGATGAGGTGCGTAGAATGACCCGCCTGCTCTCTTTTGAACTTCCCCAACCATGAAAGGGCGTCGCGGATTGCATCGATCGTAGGCCCAATCGGTTCGGCCGTGATCTGAACCAAGTCGATATCTTCTGAATAGCGCAAGGGCCGCTTAAAAAGCAGTTTGTTGATTGCCGTTCCACCTCGGAAGGCGATCTTGCCTTGGAGCTTCGGTGCCGAAAAAAGGTCACAGAGCGCGCGCGAAATAATGAGATCTTGTTCGATCTGGCGAGAATCCGGCCATGGTGCCTGCGTAGCCCAGGCTGTTAGATGCGCGTTCGGGATCAAAAGTCGATCTCCACGGTTTCATTGATGTCGAGACGCCACCGCTCATCTTTTGTTTCGGAGAAGGAAAGTCCCTCGATCAGGGGCCTCACTGATGGGTCGAGCGACGTATACTTGTCGGTTTGCTGCGCGAATGGTTGTAACGCATCTGCCTGCTTTTTGTGGTTCGACAGATCGAGCAAATAGCCGAGACGTCGGACTGACGTATTTTCAAAGTGCTGCGCGATTACTGCTAATCTCTTTGGATTGGCTCGGTCGCCGATGTCCTTCGCTATTTGCGCCACTCCATTGATGCCGGTGGCACGCTTGAAATAACGGATGCAGTCCAGAAGCGTTAGCTCCACGCCTGCTGCTTGAGCAAACCCGGCATCCGTCTTCAGGGACGCCAGCCATTCCTTTCGATTGGTCTCTCTAAAGATGCCAGGTGCCAAATAGATGAACTGGATGCGGTGGCGCCCGATTACGATTGAACGGAACTGCTGCGGGACGACAACCTGAAACACCATCGCGGCCTGGTGCGACGAGCCGTGCATCGCGGCCGCGCGTAATAGCGATATCCGGTAGTCGAGGCCCAGATATTTCATCAACGGGTCGATCCAGCGCGCTGGATCCGGAGCGCCAGCAATCCTGTCCTCGGGCCGCAGGATGATGTAAAATCCATGCCTCGGGTTGGCTAATTTCTTTTTGGAAATTTGCCGTGTCAATGCTGCGGTGAAGGCGTCCGAGCTAAGAGGCAGTTCAGCCAAGGCCTCTTCGCGGGTGAACGTAGAGTACCCACTTATGAGCTTTTCTTCGATGTAATCGTCCAGAGATCGCATCCGTCAATCATACGCAAAAACAAACGGAATAATAGGGATTTTGCATATGATTGACGACAAAGTTACGTTGGAAGACTGGCGCTTGACCACGTAACTTTTTTCCTTCACAAACGAGGCGGCAAAAAGTTACGCGGAGATTCGGCATGGCTGCGGTGATCTATCAGGAAGCTCGCGATTGCGATCGTCGACTCTCGCAGTATTTCAATTCCAATCGTTCGCAATGGGTCGATATCGTCAAGGCGATGGTCGCTGCCCGCGGCTCTTGCACTGCGCACAATCCCAAGGCTTCTGCCGGTTTCTTCGCCTGGGACGCCGGGATCACGCGCATGCGTCAGATGTTTTGCCGGGAAGGCTGGAATGCCTTGGATGAAAGTGGCGTCGAGCTTATCGTGAATCACGACTTCCGCCGCAAGGTAACCGTCATGAACGCCGACAAAGGCGTGTGCGATCCGCTGCGCTCTCCCCGCAACCGGACCGAAAAGGGACCGATGGCGGAGAAGATTACCGATCTGAACAACCAGCTTGATCTCTTCCGTCGAGACAATCCGCGAGAGGTCAGGCGCGACATATATGATCTCTGGCAGCTGTGTGTGTTCGACAACGGGAAAGACGTCCGGGCAGAGCTCTCTCGCCCCATCGAATTTCGCGGCGGCTTCTATATCGGCTATAGCGAGCGCATATGGATCATTCGCCCGGGCGAATGGGAACGGATTGCTGTCGAGATGCCGACAGAAGACGATGGACAAGATTTCGACATTACCGTGCGCAGGAAGTAAGCGGTCATGCTCACACCTGGTCGTCTCAGCCTCGCTCGGAAACGCAGGGGGCTGACGAAGAAGGGATTCGCAGAAGTTTTGGGCGTAACGCCACACACGGTGTTACGCTACGAGAGCGGTGAAATATCGCCTTCTCCTGAGGCTCTGGAGCGGATCGCTCAAATTCTGAACTTTCCTCCTGCCTTTTTCTGCGCGCCTGACGTTGATGAAATAGTCAGTGATGCAGCGAGCTTCCGCAGCCTTACGTCGATGACCGCCAAGGATCGTGACGCGGCGCTGGCCGCCGGCACTCTGGCCTACGTCTTCTCCGATTGGGTGGATGAGAACTTCAGCCTGCCAGAGGCATCGCTGATCGACTTGAAGGGTGAAAGTCCAGAAGTTGCCGCTCGCTCTCTCCGACAGGAATGGGGCCTCGGCGAGCAGCCCATCAAGAACATGGTCCATTTGCTTGAAGCCAAGGGTGTGCGGGTCTTTTCGCTCGTCGAGAACACACGAACCGTCGACGCATTTTCTGTGTGGAGAGGCACCCGCCCCTTCGTTTTTCTAAATACGGTAAAGACGGCCGAGCATGGGCGCTTTGATGCCGCCCATGAATTGGGCCATTTGGTTTTGCACCGGCATGGAGGCCCGAGCGGCAGACGAGCCGAGGAGGAGGCAAATCGCTTTGCTTCCTCCTTCTTGATGCCAGCCGCAGACGTCATTGCGCGGCTGCCACGCATTCACACATTGAATCAAATCGTCGAAGCTAAGAAACGATGGGCAGTGTCGGTTATGGCGATGATTTATCGCCTTCATACGTTAGAGATAATATCCGACTGGCAGTACCGCATGTTCTGTATCCAAGCATCAGACCACGGCTACCGAACGTCGGAACCGTTCGGAGTGCAACGGGAGCAGTCGGTTGTATGGCAAAAGGTGCTGACGGCGCTATGGAATGAACGGATCACAAAGAAAGAGGTAGCAGAGCGGTTGTCCGTTCCGACAGCCGAAATAGAGAATTTGCTCTTTGGATTAGCGGGGGCCATTTCAGTGAACGGTGAGAGAAACAACCCACCTGAATTGCGCCTCGTGCCTCGTTCGACTTAGGGCCGCTCAGGTAGGCAGACATAGATGTTTCACAGTGACGGAACAACAAGGCGATCGTGGGGCGCTTTTGGCCTTCCGTTGGGCAGCCTTGACCGCTTTCGGCCGCTTGCGAGAAAATATTTTCAACCTGTTTTTCCGATTCGGTCCTGCCGGGGTTTGTAGGAAGGCATGAGCGTTCTTGTCGCAAGTCAACTTGGGCCGCTGAAAAGGCCAGTACCACTTACCCAGCGGAAGCTGAACGGTGAACCCTATGTCCGTTTCGACGACGTGGAGAGCCAGATCACAGAAGTGATCCAATCTCCAATCGATGAATGGGCCCGGATCATCTTCAGTGACATAAAACGGTGGAAGACCCAAACGCTTGTTTATCTCGCACGTCACGCGGTTGCCGAGGAGCAGGTTTTCGGACTGCTGCTCGCGGAAATCTTGCGGCGAGCCAGCAAAGTGCTTGGTTACCTGGACAAGGTGTTCGACCCAACGACTTTGGAAGTGATTGACGCCGAGTTGGCCAAAATGCTCGCGGCGCTCGTCGTGATCGAGATTCCCACACGTGCTTCGGAATACCTCGAGATCGACTTCAAAGGGAAAGTCAAACAGCTCGCCAACAAGGTGGCAGCCGCGTACAAAGCCCACCCCGCACCGAACCAGATACTGATATCGTCCAAGCACGGCGATCGGCCCGATCCGCTTGATGCAATCCCGTCAAGCGATACCCCATACAGTTTGTTAGCCGCCACGGCCGATCGCGGTTTGATCCGCCGCCTTCTGAGGGCGGTGCCCGATCCCCGGCATCGCAAGGCGTTTATCCTACGCAAAATGCGCGACTGGCCCATGTACGATGACGACCCGAACATTCCGTCAGTACTGCGCCATTTCGGCCTCCGGCCTGACCAGCGCCGCACGGTCCAATATTGGATCACACGCGCTGAAGACCAAATGCGAGAGGCCTACGGAGAAGAACAATGATTACTGACCCGGACCTCACCTTTGATGACGTCGTGACCTTCCTCCTGGAGGAAAATGTGGCGCCGACGCACGAGCATCTCGTCGAGTGGATTCGCCGCTACCCGCAGTTCTCTGAACAGCTTGAAGACTATTTCGCCGAATGGGCTGTCCAGGCAGAACTGGGTGGCGAGGAAGTTGCAGAATCTCGGTCGGAACGTTTCACGAACGTCGGCGTCAGTCATGCCCTCAACATTTTGCATGCGCGCAAGCCGAAAGTCACTCCCGCACCCGAAACCAAAGCGATGACACTCGCGCAGCTTTGCAAGGCGGCAGGCCTGAGCTTTGCGTCCCTTGGCCAACGAATAGGTTTGGACGAGGAACTTGTAATGAAGTTGGATCTTTGCCGAATCGTGCTCAGCGGCATTCCCAGGCGCTTAGTCATAAGGCTCGCGGAAACGCTCGGTGTCTCGATTGCGGAAATCTGGCATGTCCTGTCGGCCCCTCCTCGCGTGACATCGAAGGGCGGTCTGCAGAAAAGTCGACACCGCGCTCAAATCAAGACCGAGAGTTTTGAGGATGCCATCAGGGTATCAAGCTTGTCATTGGAAACAAGAAACGAGTGGCTCCGGTCGATCGATGAAGGAACAGGACCCCCATGACCAGCTGGAATGAGGTTCGCTCACAGGCACGCCAATGGCACGAAGAACTTGCCGGCCACACCGGCGGGCTTGTTCCCGCTAATGTCCTGATCTCGCGTGCGAAGGAAACGAGCGGCGTATCGATCAAAATGCTTCCGCCGGACAGCATACTGCTCGATGGAGCGCGCGCCACGTATGTCTCTGCTGAGGATCCCGAACCCGCCAAAATCCTCTGCGCGAACGATCTGAAAATCGAAGACGAAAACTTCTGCCTGGCGCACGAACTCGGCCATCACCGCCTTCACGATGTTGGGGGGCACTGCAGCCACGGCGATATCGATGAATGGACGCCTGCCGAGCCCGAGGGATCTGCTGTGGGCGAAAGCGACGCATATAGCCCAAAGCAACGGCGCGAAGCACAGGCCAATCTCTTCGGGCGCGAATTTCTCCTACCCCGAGACAAGCTCAAGACTCGATTTTTAGCCGGCGGCACGACAGCTGCGGAAATCGCGCGCGAACTAAAGGTGCCGGGGCACCTCGTACTGCAACAGCTCGCCGACGCACTCCTGTTGCCAGACGACCCGTCCGGTCGGCCGCCTCGAAAGGAGCCCGATCCGGATACCAGTCAGATTAAGGCGATCGCCGCACCCGCAGGGCCTCATCAAGTGCGCGCCGGCCCGGGAACAGGCAAGACTCGAACCCTCGTTAGCCGCGTGGCGCACTTGATCGACAAGGGGGAGGTTCCGAGTAGCATTCTGGCCCTCACATACTCGAATGACTCCGCATTCGATCTGGCCTCACGGATCCGGGCCAGCATCGGCGAAAAGAGCGCTGGCGTATGGACCGGCACGTTCCACGCCTTCGGGTTGGAGATCCTACGACTGTATTGGTCCGAAATTGGCCCTAACGCCGCCCCCAAGCTGGTGACGAGGACCGATCAATTGTTCCTCCTCGAGGAGCTCATGCCTGATCTAGACCTCGACCTCTATTTTGATCTTCATGAGCCCCTGCGGGGTCTGAAGTCCATTGTCGCTGCGATCAGCCGCGCGAAGGACGAAATCTGTTCACCATCGAAATATGCTGACCTAGCTCGAGCGATGAAGGATTCAGACCCCGAAGCCTCCCTAAAGGCATCGGAGGTTGCGCGAGTCTACGGAATCTACGACGATGCGCTGCGTAAGCGAGGAATGGTCGACTTCGGTGACCTCATCATCCGCCCGATCGAGCTGTTCAAGGCACGACCGGACATTGCTCAGCAAGTCCGCGTAGCGTACCGCAATGTCCTTGTCGATGAATATCAGGACATGAACCGTGCCAGCGGTGAATTTCTGCGACTGCTGGCTGATCCGGAACATGGTCCATGGGTGGTCGGCGACGTGAAGCAATCAATCTACCGTTTCCGTGGCGCCTCCCCCGTCAACATGTCGAAATTCAGAGATCGTTTCAAGGCGCCGGAGCCTACGGACCTGGAGGTGAACTATCGTTCCGGCGGACGCATCGTGTCAGTCTTCGATGCATTCGGCCGAACGCTAAATCTCGGCGAAGGGGCCGGGAGCAAACCGCTTCATCCTCACAGAGGATCCGATACAGGCGTCGTCGAATTCAATGTCGCAGCGTCCCGCGAGGCCGAGCAGCAGGGTATCTCAGCTCGTATCCAGCTCGACGTGTCCAATGGAGGAGCCTACAGAGACCATGCGGTGTTGGCCCGCTCGCATGGCACACTGGTTAAGGTCGCCGCCCATCTTGAACGGTCGGGTATTCCCAGCCTTTATTTCGGCGATTTCTTCGAACGCCCCGAGATTCGCGATTTTTTATCGCTTCTTTCCGTGACGGCCGATCACGATGGGCTGGGCCTGATGCGTGTTGGGCAATGGCCGAAATATGCGATACCGGTGACTGACATTGTCGAGGTTCTACACCGCGCAGGTGGCGGCGACAAAAGTCTGCTCTCTATGCTCCAGACTGGGATCGACCCGAGCGGGTTGTCTGGCGAGGGCATACAGGGCCTGAATCTCCTCGCTCGGGATCTCCGCCACGTCGATTTTAAGACATCCCCACACGTTCTGCTGTCAGACTATCTTTTCAACAAAGGTGGCGCCCTGGCGCAAAGTCTCGTCGGGGACACGGTCACCGCGCAGCAGCGCCGGCTCGCGATATATCAACTGCTACAGATCGCGTTCGAACACAATTCGGCCAAAGGAGATCCGAAGCGGGCATTCCTGGACTATGTACGCAGGCTTGAGATCCTTGATGAGGAAAAGGAATTTCGTCGCCTACCGGCCGCCGCGGCCGGGATTGACGCCGTGCGACTGATGACCGTCCATGCCAGCAAGGGGCTCGAGTTTCCGGTCGTTCACATACCGAGCCTTAGCCCATCGCATTTTCCTCCGAACAAGAGGCACGATCCCTGCCCACCGCCGGCGGGGATGATCGAGACCGATCCCCTGCTGACATCCGACATGGAAGAGAAGAGCCTATTCTTCGTCGCGCTGTCCCGAGCCAAGGACATTTTGAGCTTGTCCCGTTCAAACAGATATGGAGGTCAATCACGACCTAATCCCTCTGCGCTTCTGGATCCTATCAAGAACATGATCCCGAAGCCCATTGCTCCAACTTGGGTTTCAGAGGGCAAGCAGGCGCCCCCATACCCACTCCTCGAATGTGATGCGACCGGCTTTGAAGAAATCACCGTTGAAGCGGTCGAACGGTACGAGGACTGCCCCCGGAAATTCTACTACCAAGATATTCTGAAGCTTCGCTCCAGAACGGAGCGCGGGCCATATCTCCGTTTTATCTCGGTTGTCCGATCGACCTTGAAATGGTTGCAGGCGACGCCGCAGTCCGAATGGGGCGGGATGGATCAGCAGTTTTCGGCGAGCTGGCAGGAGCATGGGCCTGTGAACCATCCTCAAGGTGGCCTCTACGAAAAAACAGCGATGCAAATGCTCACGCTCGCTCAAAGGGAACTCGGCGCACCGAGCCTGCTAACCTCGTTAGGGTTGGTGATCGCAGGCAAGAAAGTAACCGCGAGCGCCGATAACATCCAAGCCGGCGGGTCGAGGATCGTTGTTCAGCGGCTCAAGGCTGGCCGCCTCGCGAAGAAAGAGAAAATGAGAGTACGCGATGCGCTGATCTACTCGATTGTCGCAAGGGAAAACCCCGGCCTGAGCGTTGGCTTCGAGCATGTCTCGTTGTGGACGGGAGAACGATCAGGTGGTGGCGCGGTGGACCACGGCATTGCACGCGACATCGAGAATTGCTTCGAAGGAATTGCGAAAGGGCGCTTCGACCCCATCACCTCTGACCGGAACTGTCCGACGTGCCCGTATTATTTCATCTGCGCGGCCGACGGTGTTCGACTGCCTGCGTGAGCCAAAAAATTTTAAGGAGCTTTTTCCGATAGCCCCAAAATGCCGGTTGTAGTTGTTGTGCGGCTGAGAGCCGCGGCAAACGCAAAAGGCAAAACAATGAACAAAATCACGCTTTTCGTACAGTTCGAAGGCTCTTCCAACATCGAGCTCATCGAACTTTCCGACACGGCAACCTCCGCCGATCTGATCTGCTCCGCCATTGAGCGTGGCTTGCCGGAAGACGCTCGCGGCGAAGCGCTCATCTTCCTTGAAGACAAGGAAGATGCACTCGATGCCGGTCTTCCGCTTACGGCGCAGGGCATCAAGAATAAGGATCGCGTCACCCTTCACCGGTGCAAGCGCGTCGAAGCAAGCGTCGCGTTCAACGCTCGTCTTGAACAGCGCAAGTTCAACCCGGCCGCAACGGTGGGCCGCGTCAAGCGCTGGTTCGTGAAGGAGATCGGCATGACTCCGGTCGACGCAAGCGAACACGTGCTGCAGATCACGGGCACGAGCCGTCGCCCCGACGAGGATGTGCCGATCGGCACCTTGGTAACAAGGGGCACCTGCACGGTGGCTTTCACCTTTGTCCCGCGCAAGCGCGTAGAGGGCTAACCCCGTGAACGTGGCCTTTCTTTCTCCAGACCAGCGCTCGCTTATGGCGGACTTGGCTGGTGGCGCTTTCCTTCTCGGGGAACACTCTGGTCGATGGCGTCTGGTTGACGTCACTTGGCCTTATGTAACGATCGAGGTTGCGGCTTCACCGCGACCTCGATCACCTGACAGTTACTGCCTGCGCCTAAACTGTGCTGGCTATCCGCAAGCCGCTCCGACAGGAAGGCTTTGGGATCCGTGCAACAATCGCCCCCTTCCCTTCCAGGAATGGCCGTCCGGAAGTAGCCGAGTACCAGCTGTCTTCCGTACCGACTGGAAGGATGGCAGCTGCCTCTACATCCCTTGCGATCGCGAGAGCTTCGCGGGGCATGAGAACTGGCGCCAGGAACATGCCGACCTGATTTGGCGCTCGGAGGATGGCATCACCCACTACCTTCGGGCCGTGCATGAACTGCTCAACTCAGAAGACTATCAGGGGGTGCGCCGTGGCTAAAACCAGGATCGTCATTCCTCGCCCAATATGGCTTGCGGGTTTGACTGAGCTTCATCGTCGTGGCGGTGAGCGCCACGAGTCGGGTGCCTTTCTGCTCGGAAAATCCGAGAATGGAAAGAGCGTCGTATCCCATTGGGTTTTCTACGACCAGCTCGACCCCGATGCATATTCGACCGGCGTTTGCGTTCTTTATGCAGAGTCGTTCGACCGTCTGTGGTCGATGTGCCGAAAAGCCGGATTGGCGGTGATCGCAGACGTCCACACCCACCCGGGGCCCCCCGTACAAAGTCATTCGGATCGGACAAATCCGATGGTTTCAACGGCGGGGCATACCGCGTTGATCATCCCCAATTTCGCATGTGGCCCGCACTGGCGGCACAAGCTCGGTGTCTATCGGTATGAAGGCGACCATCAGTGGACAAATCTAAGTGGTTGGAGCGCGCGTAGCCTCCTCAAAACGGGAACGTTCAGATGACTATTGACCCTAATCGAATTTCTCCGGATAACCTTCACCGCGGCGTCAAGATGGCGCTCGACACGGGCGAGGTGGAGTCGGTAGCAGACGGCTATGCCCTTTTTGCGCGCTATCGCGTGAGCATAATAGTCGGTCCTGAGGTCGCAGCATCGCGCGCGCACCAGGCTGCTTTGCTGACGATGGTGAATGCGGGCCGGCGATCCCTGCTTGGCGGTGTGCATGTCGTCGGTTCCTTAGATGTGCCGCTCCTGGCCGCGCTGCACGGGGTAGGCACCTCCCTGTCAGAGGCAGTCGTGGCGCTAGGCGGAACGTTGACCGAGAAGCCCCACGACGGATCGCCGACCATTGTTCTGGGCGACGCGGACGTTGCTGTTGCGGCCGATGCTCCCTCCGTCGTTGCCACCTTTGATGGCTGGAGAGGTGGTGTTGGTCCCGTCGGTGAATGTGCACGGCTATCCGAGGGCGAGGATGCAACGCTTGGAGCCATCCTGGCTGCAGCGATCGCCATCAGCGAGACCTTTCAATGCCTGCGCGGTTATGTGCTGGCAGGCCGCCGCACGGTTGGCATGTCCCTGTGGAATCCAGGAGAGCTTGACTGGCAAGCCGATGACGGCGCGCCGGCAATCCACGCCGCCCCTAGCCGGCTCTGGCTCATGGGTCTCGGGCACCTCGGCCAGGCGTACCTGTGGACGCTCGCACTGTTCGATTTCGAAGACCCAGCGGAAGTCGAAATCACGCTTCAGGATTTTGACACGCTGACCGAAGCGAACGACAGCACGTCCATGCTTACGACCCTGGACCGCATGGGTCAGCACAAAACTCGTGTGATGGCGGAGTGGCTGGAAGCGCGCGGATTCCGGACGCGCATCGTCGAACGCAAATTCGATGGTGATCTCCGCCTCACTGCCGACGATCCCCAAGTGGGATTGTGTGGCGTGGACAATCTCGAGGCTCGTGCTGCCCTCGACGAAGCCGGCTTCAAATTGGTGATCGAGGCTGGCTTGGGCGCTGGTCCTGACGAGTATGTTACAGCTCGTGTCCACAGTTTTCCTGCAAGCGTGACAAGCAGGTCCAAATGGGGCGGCTTGGAACGAGATCGTGCCAAAGGTGACGGACGGGCTTACGACACTCTCTTGGAAACTGGCGCAGTAGACGCATGCGGACTGGTTCAGTTGGCAACGAGGACTGTCGGAGCGCCCTTTGTCGGCCTCGTGGCTGCATGTCTCGTCTTTGCCGAACTAGTTCGCAGGCTGCACGGCGGTCCCGAAATCGAGGTGATTGACCTCTCTTTGAAGACCCCCAATCAGCGCATGGCTGTGGCGTCTGCACAGCCAATCCACCCCTGGAGCTACGGGTTCGCGAAGTTGCGCTCTGTCGCATCGCCGATCTAGCCGGATATAATAGCGGCGGAGACTACGCGGTTAGCCTACTGCTTCAGCCCTCTTGCACGCTATCTTCTATGTCGGTCGCGAGGCCTGTGTCGACATAACTCGCCATCTCCCGTCGGCTCAATAGCCCCGCATCCTCAAGCGCCTCGATATCCGGCAAGTCGCGCAATGTCTCCATGCCAAAGGCCGACGGCGTCGGGCTGCGTGGACCGGAAGCGAGGAAATTAGCACCTCGCAGGCTGGAGATCGTGTTGCGGCTGACCTCCCTGCCGAAGACTTTCGAGTCGCCGCGAGTGATCGGCTGGAAATAGGCAGTCGCCATCAGCACCATGGCCTCGAAGTCGGACAGCGCAGGCGCCGCGCCGCGCGTCGACGCCTGCGATGCCCGGATCGCGGATGCGTAAGCCGAACGGCTTGCCGCCGGAGCTGCGCTGGCGGGAATGGATGATGCGAGTCGAGGCGGTGATCTTTGCGTCGGCCGACCCGGTCAGCCGAGAGACCCTGGCGCGCGTCGTCGGAAAAGATTGCAGCATCGAACGACGGCCGTTGTATTATTTATTTCACTCGCCATTCGCGCGAAACTGTGGCATTTCAAGTATCGGGAATGCTCCAATAGTTAGCCGCATGCATAAGCGCCGGTTACACCTTCGTCGTTTCGAGGGTGGTGAACTATACATACTCTAAATTCTGATCCGGGGGGACAGATGGCGGATTCAGTGCAGGAAACCAATCTTTCGCGCGAACAACACATGGCGGTGGAGCGGCCCGAGGCCGGCCCCGCCCTCAAGAGCGCGGCGGATTGGGGGATCAAGGACCTGGCGATCCTGCCCGGTGATGTTCAGAAATCCCGCAGCCTGCGTGGCCCCAAGTTTGAAGGCTTGTCGGCCGACGCACGCACGATGTTCGAAGACCTGTCCTTCACCTTGGAACAGGTTGTTGGCTCCAACGATCTTCGTCCGGCCTGGTGGCTGGAAGAAGGAGCCGCGCGTTCCCGCGCCGTGTGTAAAATCGAGGCCTCGGGCGTCGATTACAAGGGACGCTCCGGAACCTGGAGCGGATCGGGCTTTCTGGTCGCGCCCGGCATCCTCTGCACCAATCATCACGTCCTCAATAGCAGGGAGGTCGCAGCTCGCAGTCGCGCCCTCTTCGATTTCGCCGCCCTTCCCGACGGGACCGTACGTCAGGTATCGACCTTTCGGCTGCGCCCCGATCTTCTGTTCTGGACCAGTCCGGTCGTCGCCACCGGCGGAAAAGGTGGTCTTGATGTCACGTTCGTCGCCCTCGAGGGTGAACCAGGCTCGACCTTTGGTGCCATCCCGCTGATGCGGCAGGCCTTCGTGGTCGCTGACGAAGATAAGCTGAACGTCATTCAGCATCCCAATGGACGCCTCAAGGAAGTTGCGATCCGCAACAACAAGGTGGTGTTTCAAAACACGCAGGTCATCCACTACGACTCCGATACCGAGGCGGGCAGCTCAGGCGCCCCGGTGATGAACGACGGCTGGGAGCTCGTTGCGCTCCACCACGCCGCGAAGGACAAGTCGAACGAAGGCATCAAGTTTTCCGCGATCGCTGCTGCTCTGGAGCTGGAGGCTCAAACCGGCAACGCAGACGCGGCCCGGCTTTTTGAACTCTTTGGCGGCATTGACGAGCTCGTTGGGTTCTTCGGCACGCTCGGCCGTGCGATCGTACAAAACGACAGCGGCATGGAACGGGTCGTCGACGCTTACAGCGGCGAAGACCAGGACCTCGATATCGGCTTCTGGAATATCGAATGGTTCAACAAGCGCTGGGAGGACAAGCTCGACTCGGTCGCGCGCGTTATCGTTGAAATGAACCTCGACGTCTGGGTCTTCGTGGAGTCAAGCCTCGAAGCGACGGAGGCTTTGGCCCGCCACTTGGAAACCAGTTATCAGACCAAGGCGTGGGGCGTGCTCGCCAGCCAGGACGCCGCTTCAGAGCGGCAGATCACGACCGTGATGTGGAACAAGAGCACCGTGGAGGTGACGGCGAAAACCTGGCCCGCGAAGGTCGAACGCTGGCTGCAGGTCGACAGTCGCCAATTCGATGACCTCGGCCTCGAGGCGGTCCACGGCAAGGTGTTCGATCGCTATCCGGCTCTTTATGAAGTGAAAGCCAAGATCCGGGGGATGGATTCGGCATTCAACCTGGTGCCGATTCACCTGAAGGCGATGGACGAGGGCAGCCTGCGCCGGCAAATGGCGGCACGCCTGCTTGCGGAAGCGGTCGCCGAACTCGCAAAGGATGAGAGCTTCGACCTTCTACGCCGAACTGCTCACTCTTCTCGGCGCGCCGCAACGCGCACGCGCCGACATCGCCCAGATGGAACAGTCGGCCCTGCGGATCATGGAAGCGATCGGCGTACAGGTTCTGGTCATCGACGAGGTACACAATATCCTCGCCGCCTATCGCGAGCAGCGCATCGTACTGAACACGCTGCGCTTCCTCAGCAATCGCCCGCAAATCTCACTGGTCTGCTTCGGCGTCAACGAGGCGCGAGAGGCCATCAGCGGCGACGTTCAGCTTGCGCGCCGGTTCGAGCAGTTCACCTTGAGCCGGTGGGCTGCGAACGAACAGTTCGAGACCCTTGTGGTCTCTATTCTGCGCAACACGCCGCTGCGTCGGCCCTCGGTGCTCACCCCGAAATCGCTGCGACGGATTTTCCAAATCACCGAAGGTATCACCGCCAACATCTTCCATATGATCAACAGCCTCGCGGTCAACGCCATCGAGAGCGGTCGCGAATCCATCACCGATGAGTCGGTTGAGAACTGGGAGCCAGAGTTCGAGGTCGAGGCGGCGTTCGCATGATGCGCCAGTTACCAGTAAGATTGCCATCTGTCGCCGACGAGCTCCTGTCGTCCTGGATCTGCCGGCATGCCGCCTTCTACGCGGTTCCACCGCTGGTCATGCTGCGGCATTGCCTGCCGGAGGCTTTCTCATTGCGAGCGGCCGATCTCCGATTGAGCAATGATCAGGAAACCCGCCTGGGCAAGATGTTTGCCACCGAACCGGCTATGATGCGTCGAATGACATTCGCGAATCTCACGCAATCAGCGCATCGGCTCGTTGCCGCCCGGCGGATGCAGATCTGCACGAACTGCAGTCCCCGACATAGGGGGTCAGCGCCGACTCTGCGAAGTCAGCTTCTGGGGTGGCGCATTACCTGCCCATTGTGCGGAATACAGCTTTCAAACCCCGACGGCGGCGAACTCCCCTCGCCTTTCCGACAATATCGCGGTGCCGCCCTTCGTGGCGAAAAGCTGCTGGACGATGAAGCCGAACGGGGCATCGTAACCTGGACGTCGCCAATCGAAATTGCTCGGCTTCTCCTGATGCGACGCATTCCAAGACCTATACCGCGCGAGCACGAGCTCTCGCGCTTCCGGCTACTCGGCGCAATTATCCCAGATCTGGATTGCATCGTCGCTGCGGAACAGCAAAACCTGCCCACGCCTGCAAAGCCGATCCTACCGCTTTACATGCGGTCCGCTCTGCTTGCGGGAATCGCCATGGTCGAGCGCGCAGGACCGGAGATGCTTCGAATGCTGCGTGGTCACATGATGGGTGAAAACCGGGTCCGCTTTATCGAGACCACCGAGCGGATGATAGCCCAAGGGCGCAGGTCGAACGACTGGTCTCAGATGCAATTAATTTGAGAATCCCGCGGCCACGATTCTCACAATTAAATGCCAAGCCTGAACCAAACGGCCGCATTCTAACAATTACGTGCCAAGCGACATCTGGAAAAATGCAAGTAATTGGCTGCGGCGAAGCTGGCGGTGCACAAGAACCAAACCGTTCTCGTCCACACCGTGGATCTGGAAGACGCTCTTTGCGAGATCGATACCCACTGTGGCAAGCTCTGACATGGATCGCTCCTTTGATCTGGATGATGTCATCCAAACTATGCCGGAATACGCCGGCGGGAGCAGGAGCCACAACATCAATCGAGAACGCATTCTCCAAGTTGAAAGCGATGCTGCGAGGCCGGGCAGAACGAACGATCGATGCCCTGTGGGATGCCGTCGGTGATTGGTGCACCGCTTCACACCACCGGAATGCGAAAACTACTTCAAGGCAGCAGGATATGATCCGGATTGAACAGGATTTGGTCTAGTCCAGAGTGTTGTCAAGGTCCCAGTGCTGCTCTCCGGCATCCACGCGGCACTTTATTCGGCCGAGCCATGTCGACAATGCTACCGTCCATGAGTTCGGAAGTTGGCTGGTGACACAAGGACGAGGGATCGCGCTCCCACGGAGGATAATCTCCAAGCCGCTTGCAGACAATTACGCTGAACTACCTTCGAACATCCCGCATCTGCCGGGACATCATTTATCCAACGCGATGTCGATGGCGATGCCCATAGCGCATAGAGGTGTCGTTGCGGGATCGAAGGTGATCTGCATCACCGTGCTCGATCTCCTTGTCGATCCAAAATTTTTGAAGGAAAGCAAGGCTACTTTGCCGACGTACAGAACAAGGACCAGAGCACCTTCCTGTTTTAACACTGGCCGACAAACCGCAAATCCAGAAGAACGTCGAGATTATGGCCCAGTTCTGCGACAAGATGAAGTCATTGTACTACGAGGCGAGCAAATGCCCGACCTATCACAAGCAACTCGGAGTGAAATATCCGGAGCTGTCCAAAGCACCTCAACGCTCTTCGAAGGGCTGCGCGGTTGCAATTCTCGCAGCCCTCCTTGTCAACAATCGACGTCGCCAACATCTCATTTGAATGTGTTACGGCATTGCCGATCTGCACATTTAGAAATTTTAAGACAGTTGAACTGAAATAAACCCAATACACATTCACGAACGGGTTGCAAAAAAGCCCTGCATGGCTTCGGCTGCTTTCAGCAAATCCGGCAGATACTTGTCGACTATGGTTGGCCCGTCATATGTGATCGTGGCGCTGGTCGACAAGCCGTAGCGCACGCGTCCTCCGACCCGGATCGGCACGGCCAGCGAAGCCATTCCCAACGCAGTCTCTTGGCTGGTATAAATCCAGCCCTGACTACGGGCCTCGTCCATCTGTTCCCGCAGCTTGGACATGTCCTTGACGGTGAAAGGCGTTACAGCCGGCAATATGGCTTCGGTTGAATAGATCTGGGCGAATTCCTGTTCGGAGAGATCACTCAGAATTATCTTGCCAGAGGACGAGGCATTGGCCGGAAATCGTGTGCCGACGGACATATAATCGCGCTGGAGGCGCTTGGCGGTGGCGCGGGCGATGCAGACGACCTCGCGGCCATCGAGGGTCATGACGGAACAGGATTCGTCGAGCTTGTCAGAAAGCTCAACGAGCCGCGGCTGGATGAGGCTGAAAGCCGGCAGCGAGGCGAGGTAGGAATAGCCGAGCTGCAGCGTGCGGGCAGAGAGATGGAAGCGGCGGTCGCTCCCGTCATAGATGACATAACCGAGCTTCGACAACGTCACGAGCACGCGGCGCGTGGAGCCGGGGCTCAGACCGACTTTCTGCGCAACCGCGCTCAAGGTCATAGACGGCGAGTTGGGTCCGAACGATTCGATGACCGCCAACCCCTTTGCCAGGGACTTGATGAAGTCCGGATCGTCGTCTTCAGGAAGACTGCTGCTCACCTATTGCCTCGCTGATATTCACTTTTCCCTCATTCGCCCCATGACAGCGAAGCCGTCAAGAGCAAACGCAAAACCTCAACCCCACGCAAGCCGAGAGGCGCCGGCCGGCTCCGGCGGAATGTCCCAGTACGCCGGCGTCTCCGAATAGCGGACGATCGGTAGTGGATGCTCGATCGCACCGAACGCCGTATTGCTGATGGTAAGCTCATCGGCAGCCGGCCGGGGCAATGCCCTGATGCCGCGCGATCCATCCGGCCACTCCTCGCGGGGAAGCTGGCCAAGTTCCTGCAGCCACATAGAGCAGGAGGTGAGCGACACCTTGACGTGATAGCTGCCGCCTTCCCGCGCCCGGCGCAGAAGCGCGCTCGTGACGCCTGCGGCACCGAGATAACCGGCGAGATAATCGTTCAGCGTGAACGTGGATGCGAGCTGCGGTCGATGAATGCTTCCCTCCCCGACGGCAAGTCCGCTCACAACCTGGCCTAAAGGGTCATAGCCGGCGCGGCTGGCCCACGGGCCATCGTATCCGTAACAGCTCACCGAGACATAGATGATGCCCGGCCGAAGCTTGGCCAGCGCCTGCGGGGAAAGCCCACGTGAATCGAGCGAACCCGGTCGCCAGGAATGGGCGAAGACGTCTGATCCGGCGATCAGCTCGCGGAACCGCTCGAGCTCGCCGGGACTGTCGAGATTGACAAAGGCGGAGCGTTTACCGAGTCCGGTATCGACGACGATATGGGTCGGGTCGGGCTGATGCGGTGCCGAGATATGCAGCACATCGGCACCCTGCTCGGCGAGCTGGCGGGAAACGACCGGTCCGGCAAGCACATGGCCCATGTCCACGACACGGATGCCGGAAAGCGGCCGCTCGCCGGCCTCGAAAGGCATGGCCGGCCCGTCGCCGATCTTTTCGATCTCGACGGGCGTACGGCTCGCAAGATGCCGCCCTTGCGGACTTTCCAGCCATTCCTCCTGCGTACGGGCGATCGCGCCGATCGCCTTTGCCTCGGCCAACGCCTCCTCCAGATCGTCGGATTCCCAGCGGCTGACAGCCCTCTCGATTGATTCCGTCGCAGAAGAGCAGTCGAGGAAAGCCAGCAGGCGGCTGAAATGCTCGTGATAGAAGGCGTGTCGCAGCAGATATATCTGTCGTCCGTCCGCCGTTTCGAAGAAGACTTGATCCTCGGAAGTGGGCCTCAGCAACTGCAAGGGATGGCCGTCGCGACGCAGATAGGAAACCGTTCTGAGACCGGGTACGGCTGCACGGCGCAAATCGACGCCGATTGACTGCGTCCGCCCCCCGCGCATCCGCCAGATCTCCGAAATACCGACCGCGTTCGCCGCCAATGCAACCGCCGAGGCAAGACCGGGGCGATAGCGGCTCGGCACGACAGGATCAGCGCCGGTGAACTCGACTGAGGCGTGGCTCGATCCCTGCAACGCCAAGGAAGGCAAGCCGATTCGAGCCAATAATTCCGTCAATGCCTCTTTCGCCAAGTTGCTCATTGCGCCTCCATATATCCGTAATGCGGAGAAATTTCCACTATTCGAAATCAAAATGCGTGGTAGGGGGACATATGTCAAATGGAAGATTGAGCCGTTCGAGGCTAAAAACGTATCAGCTTCCTGTTGACAAGCCCATATGAGCGGCGCATCCTTACGAACTACGGAAATATTTCCGATATGCGGAAACTTTGGGAGGAGTGAATGTCCGTGAATTTGATGGGCCTGTCGCTGAGCTTCGTGCTTGCTCTGGGAACCTCTGCCTTTGCCCAGCAGGATTATCCCAACCGTCCGATCCACATGATCGTGCCGCTGCCGGCCGGTTCCGCTGCGGACGGCGTTGCGCGCATCGTGCTTCCGATTGCCGAAAAGTATCTCGGGCAGCCGTTCATCGTCGAGAATGAAGGTGGGGCCGCTTCGATACCCGGAACGGCACGCGCTGCCAAGGCCGCACCCGACGGTTACACGCTTCTATGGGGTACCGTCGCGACGCAGGTTTCGAACCCCAATATGTTCAAGGCCCTGCCCTATGATCCGGCTAAGGATTTCACCGCAGTGGCACGCGTCGCCGGTCAGAGCATGATCCTTGCCGTACCGACGGCGAGCAAGATCGACGATGTCGCCAAGTTCGTCGCGAAAGCGAAGGAGGCTGGCAACCTGAGCTATGCTTCCGCCGGCATCGGGACCTCGGCTCATCTTTCCGCCGAACTTCTGAAACTCAAGACTGGGATCAAGCTGCGCCACATCCCCTATCAGGGCGGCACCCAGTCGGTGCTCGACCTGATGCGCGGCGAGACCAACATGATGTTCTACTCGCTCGCCCAGTTCCAGCCGGGCCTGCAGTCGGGCGAACTGAAGCTGATCGGCGTTGCCGGCGACCAGCGTTCGAAGTTCACCCCTGATCTGCCGACCCTCAAGGAACAGGGTTTCGACGTGGTGTTGACCTCCTGGTACGGCGTCTATGCCCGCAGCGGCACGCCACCGGCCATCGTCGACAAAGTAGCTGACGCCATCAACAAGGCGCTGAAGGATCCGGGCGTCATCGCCGCGCTCGACAAGACCGGTACCGAAGTCTACGCGACGGCGACGCCGGCCGAATATCAGACCTTCACCGATACCGAACGCAAGCGCTACGGCGAGATTATCGAAGCCGCCGGCATTCCGAAGAGCTGATCTGCAATTCGGGGCCGCTGCCCCGGCTCCTTCCGACCTTCCAATCCATGATTTTCCGCTGGCCGCGCGCCGGCACGATATCTCATATCCCGGAGTAGACCATGCCTCATCCAGGCTCCGAAGCCGTCATAGCCGGCCTTGGCGAACCGCCCGTCGGTCGTCTCGTCGGCACCAATCCCACAGAGCTCCATATTGAAGCTGCCATGCTCGCGATCGAGGATGCTGGCATCGACAAGCACGATATCGATGGCCTGATGACTTCGGGCACGTTCCTGAACGACAATATTCGCCACCACATGATCATCGGCGAGCATCTGGGCCTGCACTGCAAAACGTTCTGCGACACGCTGCGTACCGGCGGCCAGTCCTACCTGAATGGCGTGCAGGTGGCAAAATGGGCCGTGGAGAGCGGGTTGTGCAAGGCGGTGTTGCTGCTGCGCGGCGACACGACATTGAGCGGCGTGCCGAAGGGGACCGGGCTCAAAGCCTATATCGACTATGGCGCCCACCCGCTCGAATTCGAAGTGCCATTCGGTATTACCGTTCCGGGCGTCTATGCGATGATGGCGCAGCGCCACATGCATGAATTCGGCACGACACCGGAACAATTGGCGGCAATTGCGGTGGCCTGCCGCAAGCATGCCTCGATGAACCCCAAGGCCTTCAAGCGCGACCCTATTACGATCGACGACGTCATGGCATCGCCCATGGTCAGCACGCCATTGCGCCTGCTCGATTGCAGCCCGATCTGCGACGGCGCCGGCGCGATCCTGATCACCTCGCTTGAGCGGGCGCGCGACCTGAAAGCAAAACCGGTACGCATTCTCGGCACCGGCCAGGCGCAGTCCTATTATCATCTCGCCCATCTGGCTCGGGCAACGGGCGCCCGGCCGGAGGACAAGTCGCGGTACAGCCTTACCCGCTCCGTCCAGTCCGTCGCCGCAAAGGAAGCCTTTGGCCGTGCCGGCGTGAAACCGAGCGATATAGACGTCGCGCAGCTCTACGACAGCTTCACCATCACCGTGCTGATGCAATTCGAAGCTCTCGGTTACTGCGCCGAAGGCGAAGGCGGGGCGTTTGCCGAAGGTGGGCGCATCGAACTCGGCGGCGAGCTGCCGATCAACACCAATGGCGGTCTGCTCTCCTTCGGTTCGTCAGGCGGCATCAACCACATCATCGAGGCGGCGCGGCAAATCCGCGGCGAATGCGGCGATCGGCAAGTTCCAGATGCGGAACTCAGCCTGGTGACGAATGTCAGCGCCGTCGCCTCCAACCATTCCATCGCCATTCTCGGCCGCGACTGAGGAGCCCGCCCATGTCCCGTTCCCTTCCCACGCCTTCCAAGATCTCCCAGCCTTTCTGGGATAGCTGCAAGGCCGAACACATGCAGATTCAGCGCTGCGAAGACTGCGGCGTTTATGCGTTCTACCCCGTCTATATCTGCCCGGAGTGCACGTCGCGAAAGCTCGCCTGGACGCCCGTCAGCGGTAAAGGAACGATCCACACGTTCACTGTCGCCGCGAAATCCAGCTTCGAGATCGACGGCCCGCTGGTCGTTGCCCTCGTCGAACTGGAGGAAGGCGCGATGATGGTTTCCAATATCAAGACCGCCGTGCCCGAGGCGATCTCGATCGGTGCGTCGGTACGTCTTACCTACAAGAAGGTCTCCGACGAGATCACCTTGCCTATGTTCGAACCCGCCTGACCCGTTGGCAGGAGATATAATCATGAAAATTGCTACTGTTGAAACCGAATCCGGATCGCGTCCGGTCGTGGTGGTAGAGGATCGCGTCCTGAATATTGCTTCCGCCTGGAAATCGGGTGGAAGCGGCCCTGGGCCGAGCTCCGTGCTTGATATCGTCAGCAATCCGTCGATGCTTGCCGCCCTTCGGCGGGTCGTCGATGCGGCAGCCGCCGATCTCTGGTCACCGCTCGCCGGCGCAAAGCTGCTTGCGCCCATCCCGCGCCCTGCAAAGAACGTCTTCTGCGTCGGCCGCAACTACAAGCTCCATATCGAGGAAGGTGCGAGAGCGCGGGGCGTGCCCGTAGAATATCCGCAGCTGCCGGAATTTTTCACCAAGCCGCCGACTACCGTAATCGGGCCGGAGGCTGAAATCCACCTGCCGGGTAACACTCAGAAGCTCGATTACGAGGTGGAGCTCGCCTTCGTGGTCGGCCGCACCGGGCGCGACATCTCGGTAGAGGATGCACTCGGCCATATCTTCGGCTTCACGGTGCTGAACGACGTTACCGCCCGCGACCTACAGCGGGCGCATGGGCAATGGTTCAAGGGCAAGGCGCTCGACACGACCTGCCCGATCGGCCCCTGGATCGTCACCGCAGACGAATTCGACGTGACGCAGGAGCATAGGCTCTGGCTCACCGTCAACGGCGAAACCCGCCAGGACGCCTTCATCTCGGACATGGTGTTCAACTGCGCCGCGATCCTCTCCAGCCTCTCGGCCGGCATGACGGTCGAAGCGGGCGACATCATTACCACCGGCACGCCCTCCGGCGTCGGCCTCGGCCTCGACCCGCAGATCTGGCTGAAGGACGGCGACGTCATCGAAGCCGGCATCGAGGGCATCGGCAGCATCAGGAACACCGTGAGAGCGGTCTGACCCGTAGGCCATCTCTTACGACAAGGAGACATTTATAAATGGATGCCATCAACTCCTCGAACGACGCCCGCACCGAGCGCAAGGGCGCACTCTCCGGCATTCGCGTGATCGACGTATCGCGCGCGCTCGCCGGTCCCTATTCGACCATGTTGATGGGCGACCTCGGCGCCGACATTATAAAGCTCGAAATGCCGGGGACGGGCGACGAATCCCGCTATTGGGGACCTCCCTTTGCCACCTACATGTCTTCGAACCGAAACAAGCGCTCGGTCGAGGTGGACCTGCACACGGCGGAAGGCCGGCAGATCTTCTTCGACCTCGTCAAAACCGCCGACATCGTCGTCGAAAACTTCCGACCCGGAACGATGAAGCGTTTCGGTCTCGACTATGAGACCGTTGCCAAGATCAAGCCGGACATCATCTATTGTTCGATCAGCGCCTATGGCCAGACCGGGCCGATGGCGCACCGGCCCGGCATTGACCTGATGGTGCAGGCCGTCAGCGGCCTGATGTCCCAGACAGGTGAAAAGGACGGACGGGCGATGAAAGCCGGCGGGCCGATCGCCGATATCGTCGGCGGCTTTTCCGCCGTCGTGTCGATCATGGCGACCCTGATGGAGCGCCGCGAAACCGGCAAGGGCCGCTATATCGACATTGCCATGCTGGATGCGCTGATGATGGTGCTGAACCAGCAGATCGTCACCTATACCGCGACCGGAAAACCCTATGCCCGCGTCGGTAACGCCCACCCGCTGATGGCGCCTTACGAAAGCTTTCCGGGCTCCGACCGCGAATTCGTCATGGCCGTCACCAACGAAAAGGCCTGGAAGGCCTTCATCTCCATCCCGGAATTCGCCTTCCTTGACGAAGTCCCGGAATTCAAAAAGCAGGTCGACCGCAACATCAACCGCGTGAAGATGCTGGAGATGATCTACGCCGTCTTCAAGACGAAACCGGCCGACCATTGGCTCGCCGAACTCGACAAGCGCGGCATTCCCTCCGAACCGATCCTAACCCTGCCGGAAGTGGTGACCATGCCGCATATCCTCGAGCGCGGTTCGCTGATGGAAATCGAATATCCGCCGGGTTCCGGGGACAAGGTCACCATTCCGGGCATGCCCTGGAAGGATGTCGCGGCCCCGCGCGTCAGACGCGATCCGCCCAGCCTCGGACAGCACACGCAGGAAGTCCTCGAAGAGCTTTACGGCCCGGGATATTCGGTCAAATCCGCCGGGCACAATCCGGTGTAAGCTGGCCGGACTTCATCAACGGCACTGAGGAGGAGTTGCCAATGGTTTGGAATCGAGACGATCTGACGGCCGGTCTGTTCTTTCTAGGGATAGGCCTATTTTTCGCAGCCAACGCGTTGTCGGCCCTGGATATAGGCACGGCTGCGGCCATGGGACCAGGCTTCTTCCCGCTCGCGCTTTGCATCATCCTGACGCTGCTCGGCATCGGCATCCTGATAAACGCCCGCAAGCCCGCGCAGGGCGAGAAGGAACAGGTCGAGCGTCCGCCGCTCAATTGGCGCGCGATCTTCTTCGTGATCGTCGCTCCGGTCGCCTTCGGCCTGATGCTGCGGAGTTTTGGCTTGGTGCCGGCACTTACGGTCACCATCGCGCTTGCGGTCGCAGCCAGCCAAACGATCGGCATCAAGCGCGGTCTTACCATCGTCATCGGCATGACCGTCTTCTGCGTCGTTGTTTTCTATTACGGCCTGCAGGTTCCGGTCGATCTCTTCAACCCCGCTCTCTTCTAGCCGCGGGAGGTTTCATCATCATGGATATTTTCAACGGCATCCTGCTTGGCTTCAGCCAAGCCGCCACACCGATGGCCCTGCTCTTTTGCCTGATCGGCTGCATCCTCGGTACACTCGTCGGCGTCCTGCCCGGTATCGGCCCGAGTGCAACCATCGCCATGCTCCTGCCAATCACGCTGGGCTTGAACCCACTGATCGCGCTCATCATGCTCGCCGGCATTTATTATGGCGCCCAATATGGCGGCTCGATCACCGCGATCCTCGTTAACGTACCCGGGGAACCGTCTACCGCGGTGACGGCGATCGACGGATATGCGATGGCGAAACAGGGCCGCGCCGGCCCGGCGCTCTCCATCTCGGCGATCGGCTCCTTCGTGGCAGGCACGGTGGCGACACTGGTACTGGCGGTCGCCTCCCCCGCGCTCAGCCAGATCGCGCTAAAATTCGGGGCTCCGGAATATTTCTCGCTCACCCTACTCGGCATCATCCTCGTCGTCGTCCTTTCGCAGGGCTCCCTGCTGAAGGGCCTTGCCATGGCGACCTTCGGTCTGCTGATGGGCCAGGTGGGAACCGACGTCTTCACCTCCGCAACGCGCTTCACCTTCGGCCTCGATGAGCTGCGCAGCGGGATCGACTTCATCGCCGTCTCGGTCGGCATCTTCGGCGTTGCGGAGATCCTTCGCAATCTCGAAGCCAGCGACGGGATCAGCCGGGCCGTGCACAAGATCACCCAGCTGATGCCCAATCGCGAGGATTTCCGCCACAGCGCCGGGCCGATCTTCCGCGGTACCGTACTCGGCTCCTTCCTCGGCGTCTTGCCGGGCGGCGGTGCCTTCCTGTCCTCCTTCGCTTCCTACGCCGTCGAGAAGCGGCTTTCGAAACACCCGGAACAGTTCGGCAAGGGCGCTATCGAAGGCGTGGCTGGCCCGGAAAGCGCCAACAATGCCGGCGCCCAGACCTCGTTCATCCCGATGCTGACGCTCGGCATTCCGTCAAACGCCGTCATGGCGCTGATGGTCGGGGCCATGGTCGTGCAAGGTATCCAGCCCGGCCCGCGGGTGATTGTCTCGCAGCCGGAACTGTTCTGGGGCCTGATCGCCTCGATGTGGATCGGCAATGTGATGCTCATCCTGCTGAACCTGCCGCTGGTCGGTCTTTGGGTCCGGATGCTGCGCATTCCCTATTCGGTCCTGTTCCCCGGCATCCTGGCCTTCGCCTGCATCGGCACATTCAGCGCCAATGGCATCGAGATCAATCTCTATGTGCTCGCGGCATCCGGCCTCGGCGGATACCTCCTGACCCGCATCGGCTGCGATCCGGCACCCTTCCTGCTCGGTTTCGTGCTCGGCCCGATGGTGGAGGAGCATTTCCGTCGCGCCATGCTGATCTCGGAGGGCAATCTCGCCGTCTTCGTCGAACGGCCGATCAGTGCTGTACTGATCGTCATCACCGTCGTCATTGCACTCCTCACCTTCGTGCCGTCGCTGCTCAGCGCCCGCAAGACCGTGTTCGCGCATGCCGATGATTGAGGATCGGGCCAATGGCGGCAAGAGAGGAGTTCCATGCATCAGGTGACGTTAACCTTCGACAATGGCCCTGACGCCGACGTCACTCCGCTTGTGCTGGACATCCTCGCCCGCAGAAGCATCAAGTCGACCTTTTTCGTGGTGGGCAGCCGGCTTGCCGCCCATCGCGCATCGGCGGAGCGGGCGCATGCGGAAGGGCATTGGATCGGCAACCATACCTGGAGCCACTCGATTCCCTTCCGAGATCGCGGCGACGCTGATTTTATCCAATCGGAAATCGACCGCACACAGGACGAGATCGGCGCGCTCTCACATCCCGACCGCCTTTTCCGCCCCTATGGCGGCATGGGCCGGCTGGACGGAGCGCTCAATACCAGGGCTGTCGATCATCTCGCCGAGAGGCACTATACCTGTATCGTTTGGAATGCGGTGCCGGGCGATTTTGCCAATCATGACGGCTGGGTGGAAACCGCATTACCACAGGTCGCCACAATCGGGTGGCCGCTTGTCGTGCTGCATGACGTGCATGCACGCGCCATGCAGCATCTCGACCGTTTTCTCGGGCGGTTGCAAGATCGCGGTACAGTGTTTGAACAGAGATTTCCGGCAAACTGTATTGCAATGCAACGCGGACACAGGACGGATCTGCTCGACAGCGGCATAGTCGCTAATTGAGATCAGAGGGGAACGATCATGAACGCCAATAAGATTAAGATTGCGCTGATTGAAGGAGACGGGATCGGCAAGGAAGTGGTGCCACAAGGCGTGCGTGTGCTTGAAGCCGTGGCACGCAAATTCGATATCGGGCTCTCGTTCGACAGTTTCGATTTTGCCTCCTGCGACTACTACGCAAGACACGGCCAGATGCTGCCGGATGACTGGAAGGATCAGATCGGCGGGTATGACGCAATCTATTTTGGTGCGGTAGGCTTGCCCGACCGCGTGCCGGACCATGTCTCGCTATGGGGTTCGCTGCTCCGCTTCCGCCGCGAGTTCGACCAATATGTCAACCTGCGCCCCTGTCGGCTGATGCCGGGCGTGCCCTCGCCATTGGCGAACCGTATGCCGGGCGATATCGATTTCCTCGTCGTGCGCGAAAATACCGAAGGTGAATATTCCTCGGTTGGCGGCATCATGTTCGCCGGAACCGAACGGGAATTCGCGGTGCAGGAAACGATCATGACCCGAACAGGTATCGATCGTGTGGCGCGTTATGCTTTTGAACTCGCTCGCAAACGGGATGCCAAACATCTGACTTCGGCGACTAAGTCGAACGGGATCTCGATCACCATGCCCTATTGGGACGAGCGGGTAGAGGCCGTCGCAGCAGACTTTCCGGATATCCGCTATGACAAATACCATATCGACATTCTCACCGCACATTTCGTGCTGAACCCGGATCGTTTCGACGTTGTCGTCGCCTCCAACCTATTCGGTGATATTCTCTCCGACCTCGGTCCCGCCTGCACCGGCACGATCGGTATTGCTCCATCGGGCAACATCAATCCGGAACGGCGTTTCCCATCGTTGTTCGAACCGGTCCACGGCTCCGCACCGGATATCGCAGGCCAAGGCATCGCCAATCCGATCGGTCAGATCTGGTCGGGTGCAATGATGCTGGAGCATCTCGGCCACCCCGAGGCAGCGGCGGCGGTCGTCAACGCGATCGAACGGGTTCTGTCTGAAAAAAGCCTGCGGACAAGAGACCTTGGTGGAAGCGCGGATACTGCAGCCTGCGGCAGCGCTGTTGTGGACGCGTTGTAGCTCAAACGGGTTAGCGGCTCTTCAAGGAGAGCTCGCAGCAACAGATAGTCCCGGTAGGGCTACCGCGAGGCATATCAGGCGCTGTCGCCATCGTTATCCTCGGCATAGGGGCTGGCGCAGTGTCGCTCTCGGCCGGTGCCTTCGCCGGTGCCTTCGCGGCCTTCTTCTTTGTTGCGCTGCTTTCGAACGGCACGCGAGGCGGTGCGGACAGGACGATCCTGGCGGGCGTCGCCGCCTCCCAGTTGTTCAATGCCGCGACCTCCTATGTGGTCACCACTTCCGGCAACGCGCAGCAGGCACGTGACGTGATGTTCTGGCTGCTCGGCAGTTTCGGCGGGGTACGCTGGCCGGACCCGCTCGACATGTTGAATTGTCGCCGCAGTCAAGGCGGCCGGGGCGAGCCTGCGCCTGCTGGATGAGCCGTTCATCGACACGACTTCGGAAATCTCCGACCTGGTGCTGTACATCATCGGTTGGGCGGCGCGGTGGCAGCGGCTGCGGATACTGGAGAATACGGCGCGTGGCCGCGAAGAGGCGCGGCGGCGCGGGGTGAGGTTCGGGCGGAAACCGAAGCTAAACTCGCTTCAGCGGCAGAACGTGATGGAGCGTCGCGGCCAAGGCGAGACCTGTGCTGCCATCGCCAGGACGCTCGGCCTTAGCGCGAGCACGGTTCTACGGGTTAGCGATCGTCAAACCGAGACGGTCGGACTTTAAGCACCATTGGAGGGCTCGTGCTCCCCAGGCCAAAGCCATGGGGACAAGGTGTCCTTCGTGTTGCGGCGGCGTCGAAAAACCGCCACCGATCATCCCGGTCACGCCGTCATTCACCAAACAGAATAGAGAAACTGGGTGCCGCTCTGGCTGATCGACGCATTCTTGCCAGTCGCCTTATCGAACATCTCGCCATCTTTGATTATGACGTTTTTCTCAATAAAGGCGCCCATACCGTCGACTTTGATATCAGCGCCGCTACCACGGTTGCTGCTATAGACGGTCATTGTCGCCGCGACACCCATCGTCGACATGTCATATGTTTTTAGCGTACCGTTGTTAACGGCTTCGATATAAGCGCTGGCCTTTGCAGCAACTTTGGGGGCGCTGCCGTCCTGCGCGGCCCGTTGCGCGTTTTCCAGGATCTGCTCATTGAGATCCTCTGTCCAGCGACCGGTGCCGGTGAACGTCTCGGAGACATTCCCCTCTGCATCCTGGTGCTTGGCGTAATGCGTGTCGGCGATGCGGGCGAGAACGTCGGCAAGCCATGCCTGTGGATCAATGTCGTTGAGCTTGGCGGTCATGAGCAATGTCGCCATGAACGCAGCACGATCAGCACCACGATCGGATCCGGCCGTCGATCCGCATCACGGCATGCCGATCGAGGTCGAACAGACCCTTCGCGGCCAAGGATTTCGCAAGACGAGCGGCCCGCATGCGCCCGATACGGTCCGCCGGCGGCTTGCCACCTGGTCGACGCTGACCAAATGGCGCGAGTTCGACGGTGCCTTCACCTCCCCTGCTCTCAAGTCGGCGATCCGGATGGCGGTGCGTGCCACACCGCGGCCAAGAAAGCGCAGGAGCCCCAAGGCGGTCACCGGCGACGTTTTGGCAAAACTGCTCGCAACCTGTAGCACCGACGGGCTGCAGGATCTCCGCGACCGGGCGATTTTAATGGTTGCTTTCGCCTCCGGCGGTCGCCGGCGCAGCGAGATCGCGGGATTGCGCATCGAGCAGCTCACCGCCGAGCCGGCTATCGCGGTGGAGAACGGCCCTGCCCTCTCCTCTCTCGCCATTCATCTCGGCCGCACGAAAACGAGTGGAGCGGATCACGACGAGGTTGTCTATCTCACCGGGCGGCCGGTCGATGCTTTAAATGCCTGGCTCGCGGCTGCCAAAATCGACACTGGCAGCATCTTCCGAAAAGTCGACCGATGGGGCAATGTCTCCCACCGCCCACTCGATCCGAAGGCGGTCAACGACATCGTCAAGCGGCGGGCAGTCATGGCTGGACTGGACCCAGGAGAGTTTTCGGCGCATGGGCTGAGATCTGGTTACCTGACCGAAGCGGCGAATCGCGGCATTCCTCTTCCCGAGGCGATGGAGCAGTCACGTCATCGCTCCGTTCAACAGGCATCCAGCTACTACAACAGCGCGACGCGTCGAAGCGGCCGGGCCTCGAAGCTGCTCGCTTAGCCGCATACTGCCAACTCGTTCCGGAGAGCAACAGAACAGAAAGCCTGCACAGAAGTCCGAGGCGCCTCTGATCGGGAAGCGGGGAAGAGGCTATCAAAATCGTCCGGTCTTGCGCAGGCACTAGATACGCGTCGATCACGCTGTTCGTCATTCTGCTGGTTTCTTACTCCCTGATGTTCTGATCGACCGTTGCAGGGATGCACTCGACGCGCATCGTGGACGATGTTTCACAGAAGGTCACTGCCCCTTCACCTTCTGCCCAAATGACAGATGCGCAGCCAAGTTCGCAACCTCTGAACACTCGTTATACTCGATCAGAATGATCGTATAAATTGCAATACTTAAGGTTTGCAGCGCGCGCAGCCACCTCGATATCCCTCAGATATTCTAAAGTATTTGGAACCAGGGAGAGAACTACGCATTGAGGAACAATCCGACAGGGTTCAATCAAGCACAGGGAGGAGAGATCGTGAACAGCATTATTTGGCTCGTTGGAGCAGTCGTCATCGTTCTGGCTATTTTGGGCTTTTTCGGATTGCGCTGAGCAGTTGCTCCAGGAAGCTGGGCCGACCACGCGCTGAAGACCATCAAGCCGGCGCGCGCCGATCGAGCCGCCGTTACTCGGAGGCATTGAAGGCCAGCTTGACGCATATTTTCTGATGCCGGTCCCACCAACGCGGACGTTGCTTGCTTGCGCCCAACCCGCCCCATTTCCTTTTGGAATTCTCAGTCTTTGGCACGGCAGTTCCTTATTGCTGGCGGTGCTGTCGCAATAGCTGCCATGCTGCTGGTCGGTGCCATTGTCACCGAATTGATAGAGCATGCCGTCACGCGCAATGCCGCGGCGACCACCGCTCTTTATGTCGACAGCATGATCGCGCCGATCCTCCCCGATCTGACGACGACAAAGGAACTCGACGAGTCTGTTGAGCGGGCGCTCGACGAGACACTTGGCCACGGTGCGCTTGGCCGGCGCCTGAAATCCTTCCGGCTTTGGCGTGCCGACGGAACTATCGTTTATTCCAATGACAAGAGCCTGATGGGCAAGCGCGTCACGCCGAACGATAACTTGCGCATGGCTTTCGCTGGGCAGATGGCGGCCGAGTTCAATCAGGTCGATGACGAAGAAAGTGTCGCGGAACGCACCAGCGGACAGCCGCTCCTGGAAATCTATAATCCTGTGCTGCAGCCGTGGTCCGGTGAGGTCGTTGCCGTTTCTGAATTCTATGAAGTGGCCACCGACCTCGACTCAAGCCTGCGTCGCGCCCGCCTTGGCAGCTGGGGGGCGGTCGCGGCCGTCATCACCATTTTCTTCCTGACGTTATCGGCGATCGTTTTGCGCGGCAGCAGAACGATCGGCCTTCAGAGTACTCTGCTAAATGAGCGGGTCGAGGAGCTGAGCGCTCTGCTTCACCAGAACCAGTTGTTGAGTGCACGGGTTCAAAAAGCCTCACAACAGACGGCGGCTCTCAACGAGCGTTTCCTGCGTCGTGTGGCAGCCGACCTTCACGACGGTCCCGCTCAGCTTGTTGCCTACGCTTCCCTGCGGGTCGACAGTGATATGATCCTCGATTGCAAAGTGCCTCGCCTCAAACGCGCGAGCGAGGTCGCAACCATAAAGAATAGTCTTGATGAAGCCATGCAGGAGATCCGCGACATCTGTCATGGCCTCGCTCTCCCCGAAATCGAAGGGTGGGACGTGAGGGAGCTCCTCCAGCGTGTCGTTTCAGGATACCAGTCCCGCACCGGCGTCACTGTGGAGCTCATGACGAAGGATATGCCATGGGAAATTTCGCCCGCGGAAAAAATCTGCATCTATCGTTTCGTCCAGGAAGCTCTGAACAACGGCTTCCGTCACGCTGGAGCCAGAGGGCAGATGGTGGAGCAAAGGCTGGACGATGGATGCATCGTGGTTACTGTTAGAGATCAAGGGACAGGGTTCGATCCCCGCAATGTAAAGACCAAGGGCCTCGGACTTACGGGGCTCTGTGAAAGGGTGGAAAGTCTGGGAGGCCGATTCCAGATCGTCAGTGGAAACAGCGGAACCACCTTAACCATGTCTCTGAAGCTTTGCCGGACGGAGACGGCTTGAAGATCTCAAGATTGGGATTGGTGACGACCACTCTAAACAAGAGGGACGTCACGGGCCTGCTCGATCTGAGGTTCTAGAGGTATGCGTGAGGTGGAAGATGGAGAGGATGCGTTCGCATCGCGGAGGCTATGGGCAGATATCCGAACGCACCTTAGGGCCGGACCATTGAACGCACCCTAGATTCATCGGCAGAGGTCGCCTCGCGACTAATGATCGTGCGCCCGCGGCGATCCCGCATGATGTAGCGGCCGTTCGCCAAGCTTTCCTCGATCCCTGTCTTATGACGCACCTCGATGGAGGAGCCGTTCACACTCACGGTGTCGCCAGCGGAATTATTGCCGTTATTCGCCGATGAACCGTTGCTATTGCTATTGCCGCTGGCGTTCCCACCACTACCGTCGCTACCGCCACCCTTTCCGCCTCCGCTACCCCCACCATTGCCACCTCCGTTACCGCCGCCATTGCCGCCCCCGTTGCCTCCGCCGTTTCCACTCCCATTGCCTCCACCATTACCGCCGCCATTACGGGCGAACGCGTTCTCGCTGAGCGCCGCTGTGGAAAGACCTCCGACGCGCAGTATCATGCCGATGGCAATGGCTGAGCTTGTTTGGCCCAACAGAAAATATCGACGTGATAACATCGGAACCTCCGTACAATTCCACTATGTCTACGTCAGGCTCAGCGGGTTAGACCACCCTCCTGAGCATTTCCTGGTTCTCAACCGGCTGCAACACCTGCGGCAACCATCCCAAACGCCACAATGGCAACGGTGATAAGAAGCCAACGAGCCTGATATACACTCTCTTCCATATGAACCTCCATTGGCTCGAACACCGCGCAAGGCGGTCTGGACAAGCCGTGCTGCAAGTTTATGCTCGATCTCAACCCATCGACATTGGCTTCCGAAAGAAGCCTTTTACGCCCTGTTGGGATGGTCAGGGGGCGGTGGCCCCTGGCAACGCTTCAGGTACGAAGACCCACGCCGAAGCGTGGTCTACCGGTGGGCCAAAAAATGCAAGCGCACCGACCATTCCAGCCATGACAAACAATATTCCGAAGAAAACCGATTTCATTCTTCTGCCCGCCGAATAACAACGCGATGGCGGCCGCCGCGTGAGCGGCCGCGGGAGCGGTTTAGTTGATCACCTGAATGACCTTACGCGACGTCGGTTCGACGATGACACGCTGTTTGTTGACGACAGCATAGGCATATTTCGGATTGTCCGGGACCGGCTGGACGACAACCGTCTGTGGCAGCGCTTGGCCGACAACGACCTTTTCGCGAACGACAACGGTATCGGCCGGAACCGGTGCGTCGCGAACGTAGCTTACGACGCGCTCCGGCGGCGGATCAATGACGGTTCCTGCGACGGCGCCGACCACGCCGCCGACGGCGGCACCAACGGGGCCCCCGACGATAGCTCCGGTTACAGCACCGCCTGCGGCACCGTTGACCGTCGACTGTTGAGCGGATGCGGTACCTGCCGCGAGGGCGATGGCTACAGCAATGATAATGCGTTTGGTGGACATGATCGTTCTCGTTTAAGTGGCTTGAATGTGCCGGAGAAAAACCCCTTCGGTTTAGCTGAGTTCCGGTCATGGGCTTTGGTCCAGCGTCGAATAGGGCTTTAGTCCCAGTGATTTAGATACGGCTAGGCAATCTTTGGGACCTTGGTCCATCGGCCTATGCGACTGAAGGCCCGGATCTGGAACAATGGTGCATTCGCTCGGTTCAGATGGCGCCTGCCACAGGCAGACGTCCAATCCCGAACATTAGGAGGAATACATCATGGAAAAGCATCTCTTTGGTGTCACCGCGGCTATGGCGCTCGTGATAGGTACCGGCGCCGCGCTCGCTCAGGCCGTTGTCATCGAGCCCCAGCAGGAGACCGTTATCAAGGAATATGTCACGAAGCATAAGGTGACTGCGGTGGACGTCCCGAATGTCAAAATCGCAGTTGGTACCGCGCTTCCCGACACGGTCGAACTTCACACGATCGACGCTCCAAACGTGACCTACCGCTACGTCAACGTCAACGGCACGACCGCCTTGGTCGATCCGGGCACCCGCAAGGTCATACGCGTCCTCGATTGACGCTCCAATCGCAATCCCAGCACAACAAACACAGCTTTAGGAGAAACCAATGACCATGTTGAAGAAGACAACCCTTGCCGCCGCGTTTCTGGCGGGTTCGACGCTTTCACCCATCCCGCTTCTCGCGCAGGATGCGTCCGGAAACCAGAAGCTTATCCCTCCGGCTCAGACCCAGCAAGATTCCGAACCCAAGCAGGGATCGGCTTCGACCGATGGCAATGCCCAGATGAAACAACAGCCCGGCTCGGCCGACGCTGGCGCGAAGGCAGACGCTCAGATCAAGCCACAGGGCGACCAGCCGTCGAGCAACACCGCCTCCGGTTCCGACGCAAAGCCTTCTCGCGACCAGGCGCAGTCGGATCAGATGAAGAAGCCTGGATCGGCCGACTCCAAGTCCGATACCACGGCGGACCAGAGCGATCCAAAAATGAAGCCGAACGGCGACACTGCAGCCACGCAGAAGCAGCAGTCGGATGGCCAGCAGGACCAGAATACCGCCGCTTCGCAAAACAAACAGCCGACCGGTCAGGATCAGCAATCGGCACAGGGTGCCGGTCAGACCGGCACCTCAGACATGAACAAAACCAACAGCGCCCAAAGCACAACGACCCAGACCAAACAACAAAACAACGCGGATGCGGCTTCGGCCAACCGCCCGTCGAACGAGATCACCGGCAGCATCAACATCTCGACCGAGCAGAAGACCGAGATCCGCAACGTGATCGTCGAGAACAAGGTTGAGACCGTGAAGCCGACCTTTAGCGTTTCCGTCGGTGTGGCCGTCCCGAAGACGGTCAAGCTGCACCGTCTGCCGCCGAAGGTGGTTGAGATCGTCCCTCAATATAAGAGCTACGAGTATTTCGTGCTGGCCGACAACCGGATCGTCATCGTCGAACCGTCGACCTACGAGATCGTCTACATCCTGGTCGTCTGAACGCGACTTTGATGTGCTGGGCGCGGTCGCCAGCTTCTGGGCTGGCGACCGTTGCTCATTTCTGAAGGGGTGTTGATGTCTTGAGCATCTGTTCGCTCCAGCGCCATTTCTTCTTGACCGCTTAGTTTCCAGCACCCATCCGGATCAATCGTTCGACCATCAGGTCTCGTTTCGTTTTCTTTGATAGTGAAATCATTCGAGCCAACATCATCACGGTAGCGGTAAGAAGTAAGATCCTGTTTTGCACTCGATCCTCCCGTGGTCGTTTGAACGCTGCAGGTTCCCCGAGGTCTGCGGCTAAATAAATTTGACCTCTTCACCACTCCCAAGAGTCTAAAACCTTCATATGCGGCTGGTCCAAATTATCGATGGCTTCGGTTCGACGCGGACGTGCTGAAGCATCTGCAGTCCTCGCGAGTCGGAGGCGTCTGCGACATGCGTCCTGTTTTCCAAACCAGTTGCAGGGTAGCGTCCCGACCAGTCTCACGCCATACGGTCAAAGGTCCAATGCAGCCGGCAAATTGCGCCGAAGCCGCTTGCTCGTAGACGGCTCCCGAACGACCGGCGGCGTCGCCGTCCGAAACGGTAAGGCCCCCTTGCCGCCTCTATTCAAGCCGTGAAATTTCCTTTCCACTCCCTTGTAGAAATCAATAATGGCGGCACGGGCAAGAGGCCGGGAGAACCGAAAACCTTGTAGGCTATCGCACCCAAGGTTCATCAAAGCATCGCTTTGTTCATCCGTTTCCACGCCTTCAGCCGTCGTCTTAAGCCCCCTCGCGCGGGCCATCGTGATCATCGCCTCAACGAGCGGCTTACTCTCCGTCTGCATCGCATCGACGAATGACTTGTCGATCTTGATCCTGTCAACCATCAGATCTTGCACTCTTGAGAAGGAAGAATATCCGGTTCCGAAGTCGTCGATTGCGATCCGTACGCCTGCCTTTCGGAGCAAGGCGATGCTATGATCGCTATGCCCTTCTCCAGCGATAGCCGAGGTTTCGGTGATTTCGATCTCAAGCCTCTTCGGATCGATGTTCCATTTCGCCAATCTGGACAGGACGCGAAGAGGATAGCCGTCAGAACAAAGCTCCCGTGCAGAAGCGTTGACCGCCATAGTGATGTGCGGAAGATCGGCCATGACGCTGCAGGCATCTTCAAGCACAATCTCACCGATCTGCTGAATAAGGCCAATTTCCTCTGCGATTGGGATAAGGACATCGGGACCGATGAAGCCTTCCTCCGGATGCTTCCAGCGGGCAAGCGCTTCCATCGATGAGAGGCTATTTTGCCCCCGCGAATATACCGGCTGATAAAAGATCTCAATCTGAGATCTCGTCTCGATGGCAAGCCGAAGGTCCTGCTCAAGCTTCCGGCGCCTGCGCAGCAACTCGTCCATATGGCTTCCGAAGATCGCGTAGGTGTTCCGACCTGCGGCCTTTGCGTGATAGAGTGCTATGTCCGCCTGGCGCGTGAGCTCCGAGGGATCGGCGGGGCCGTAAGCAATGCCAGCTGTGCGTTCCTTCGCATTTTGAGCACCTGACGATTATTGAAACGCCAGAAGAACGACGCCGTCGATGCGGAACCAATCGTCATCGCGGCCCGTCAGCCCGAGATGCGTTTCGTCCCGCCCAAAACTGCGGATCAGCAAGCTCGGGCGGTTCTGTTCCGGGCGCGCGAGCGGATTCTCCGCCAGCGGAATTGGTGAACGCTTTGCGTGCTGTTCTCTATGAATATGGACGCTAGCGATGATGCAGGACTTCCCAGGGGATTTGCACGTCAAGGGGGTCCCGTGGTTTCAGCGGAGACGTGAGCGTGGAAAACCCGGCCTCAAGACAAGCCACTACAAAAGCCTCGCGTGCAATCTCAGCTGGGATTATACCGCTCAAGACACGGCGGCATCGTTTCACCGCTTGCTCATGATGTTGCCCGTGGCGTATCGGCCACTCGTTTTCCAGGAAATCGAGGGCATCGTAGATGCTGGTGAAGGTGTGCTCCAGTCCACACTGGAGCCGGACCTTCACAGGACGGGTCCATCGAACATCGGTCAGAGGCATCTTACATCTCCTTCCTCGCCAACTGAACATCCCAATACTCTGATATTGCGCCTCAGCCGCAGTGATTCAAGGTTGCGAAGGCCGGTTCACAAGCGGCCTAACAGACCACCGACCTTCGGCGCCACGAGCGATCAACTATTCGGGGCTGGCTCACCGCCGATCTCTTAGCCGCTTTTGCCTTCACCGGGCCGGGCACGATGCCACTGGCTTGACGGCGCTAGACCGGCATCCGGAACAGGAAGGCGGTCGGATTTTCGTCCGACTGGACCTCAAGTCTGCCGCCGTGGCTTCGAGCAATCTCGCACGAGATGAACAGACCAGGCTGCTGCCGCAGCCAAACACAAGGTTGCGATTGATACTGAGGCCGCAAAATCCAACCGCCATTCGATGAGTCCAACTACATGGTAGGCGCGCATCCCGGTGTAGTGCGTGGCGGAATACGGTAAGCCCACGAGAGCGCCGCCAAGCAGCGGGAACGTCTGCGTCGCTCCCATCCCGCCGATAGAGAAACCGGCAAGGAGGCCGTGGGTCGGTGAGCCTCCGGCAGATCTTGTCATCTCTGGAATGATCGTTATCGGTGAGGGTCCAGTGGATTCGACATTAGGGCAGCGGCACTAATGTTCTTTCGAAGGATGTGCCATGATAGCCCGTCTAATGGTGGCTTTTCTTGTTCTTGCGGCGATTCTGGTTATTTTGTCGTGGATCTAGGGCGCGTCCATTGAACGCGGAATCGGATTGGGGATTCCCTCTCTGTTAATTTTTGATCCCATCGCCGGCGGTGATTTGGTCGGAGGCAATATGGCTCGTGCTTTCAGCGATGATCTACGGATCAGCGTAGGGACAGCATCAATGATTGAATGTCGGCGGCGGTCCGGTTCGGAATCGGCGTTTGCCATCAGGATCAAACCTAAAGCGGCAAACCTTCCCAGGTTCATTCAGAGCCCACGTCCTGCCTTGCGGTTGCTTTCAAGCCGCGCGATGCAGCCGCTGATTTTCGCCATCAAAACATCAAGGTCGACCGGTTTCGTCAAATAGGCCTCTGCTGTCGTTTTGCATTTAATCGCGAGACTCCGCATCCAATATTTTCAACAAGATAGGGCGGCACTTAAATTGAGATCGGGCACTTAATTTGAGATTCGCCGGTCCGATTTTGCACTTAATGTGAGATTCACCGCGTATAAAAACATGACAACCAATGGTCAAGCTTCATCGGAAAACGCGAAATTTTACAGAACGTTATTTCCGCATCGGAGAGCCTCAAGCGCCGAAAATCGAACCGGCGAATCTCAAATTATGGGCCATGAGCTGTCGGAACGGGCGCATTCTTACAGTTAAATGCCACACTACAGCAGGCGAAACGCGTCGATCACGCTACTCCTCGTCTGCTCGTTTGTTACTTTCGGATGTTCTGATCGACCGTTGCAGGGATGCACTCGACTCGCATCGTGGACGATGTTTCACTTCGCAACCGTGGTGTGAGGGAGCGAGCATGGTTTACGAGTGGGATGCGCGGCGGGCTCGGCGGGCGAACGCGCTGAAAATGAGCGCGGCGTTGCTTGCCGGCGTTATCGTGGCTGGCCTGCCAGTTTGGATCGTCACCTTGGCAATCGGTTTCTAGCTAACTGCGTTAAAGCTCGACTTGCTATAAGAACGCATCGGTCTGCGCTCGAAAAAGCCTGGCAACACAAATGAATGACGATCTGAAGAATGCGGCCCGGCTTTAACGGGTATTCGACCGGTCTTCCGTTTTTCGGGGGATCGCAACCCACTTACCCCTCTCGACTCTTTCAGCATTCAGATGCAAAGTGGATCAATCTCGAACGCGGGGGTGGTTCCGAGATACTTTTCTCCATCGACGTAAATGCTCATGCTGCGTTTATTCCAGGAATGGCATGAGACTACCTGGGGGATGAATTGGTTGACGGACAATTTTCGATCCGCTGCTGGATCGACCCGAACCCTGAGAAGCCTTGTGACGCCGAGGCTTATTTCGACGACATCGGCAGGATGGAGCACTCGATCGTGAACCTCCTGGAGCGCGGAAGATATAGGTTAATTGTCGCCTCCGAATGGGAGACCGCTACCCGAGAACACAAGAAGCTCGGCACTTACACCCTCGACAACATCAAAGACATCGCGTCAATCGGAAGGAAAGCTGTAAACGGTGTGTGGGGCCGAACTTTGACAAGATGCTTAGTGGGTTTCGACTGCCGCGATGACGAAATGGCTGCCTCGCCCCAAATGCCGACAAAGCCTTGAGGTCTATGTAAGCGCTCTACTCTCGATTTTGGTTGAGGATGCGGCGGACACCGTGTGCTTCCTTACTTTCGGCAGGAAACAGAAAGGCCCGCGCACAAGGCGCTTGCAATACAGTCATTCTGTCCGGTTCCGGCGTCGGCATGATCGTTGCGCTCGGGCCGCGAAGTGGCGGGCGTTGCGTACTCGCCTTGCGAACGGCAATCAGATAGCTGCCAGGATTGACCTTCTCGGGCTCGGAGAAGGTGGAATTGTCCCAGGTCACGGGAAATGCGTCAGGGGGATTGCCATGTAGAACCTCATCGACAGTCACCTGGAAACGGACGTAATCCGTGAGAAAGCCCGACGATTTGCCAAGGATGGCTTTCAGACGTTCAGAAGCCGTCGACATCAAGGCTTCACGGCGCTTCCTTGCCAACGGGTCGAGCACATGCTCGTAGTCGGAAATCCGACCGACGACCACAACATCCGCATATCTGACATCCGTCAGATCAAGCGCCGCTACAACCACGCAAGCGGTTGCGAGATTGCTCGATGCCATCAAACAGCTAACTAGCGCTCCATACGCGAGAATGCGCCGCATCTTACCACCACTCCAACCCCTGTTTTCACCCATGTCGTCTGGTCGCCGAGAGACGACTACACGCCGACTGACCTGGCGAGCACGCTTATCACCATCGTTATTGCCCGAGTGACGGGCTTATAATTTTCGCACCTTAAATCCCGTGTTGCCGTAGCGTCGCTAGTCTAGCGACTCGCTGCATGACAGGTAGTTATCGATTTTGCCGAAGGCTGTGCATTTACAATATTGGTTAGTGCATTGCTAAAGCTTGAGTCGCGGTCCGATAAATTTTAGGAACATAGTTCCACGGTAGCAGATGGTCGATCCGGCTCTGCTTGTAGCCGTTGACGATAGCGGTGAGCGTATTGGTCGGATAGGCAATGGGATCGACGGCATCGAGCTTGCCGGTCCCGATGAGCGAGGCGATGGCTGCCCGGTTCCCGGCCTGTATCGCCACTTGGTTCACCGTCACGCCCGGACGCAGGCTCTCCGATACGATCCGCATCTTGACCTCTCGTGCGGCCATTGGTGATTGACCTCACCTCGACCCCACCACGTTATGAGAACCTCCAAAGTAGTGGCCATGGAGAAATTCCTTCCGCTCGGGCATGGAGGTCACAGATCGGGTGACGGAGGGCAACGTGGGGGCAAAACACCGGTTACGGTAAACACGAACACCGACGTAATATGGAGAAGCCTTCCGTACACCGGAACTCTCCGGTCGAAGCCCCGTTCTCCAAGCAACGCTCAGGAAGGGTTCGAAATGGCTGGCACCTCCGATAAGACAATCGTCACCGCCTCCTCAAACAAAGTGGATGAAAGCATGGGAACGCAGGCGGGAACATCTCCTGCCGATGAGCAGCGCAAGGAACTCGACGAGCTGCAGGCCGAGCTTCGGACTCTGCAGAGGGCAGTGCGTCATCATCCAATCAGGCCACGACCACCAGCCTTTGCCGGTGCCCCACGTACAATGCGTGAGGAAGTGGAGTATCAGATTCGCCTTCAGCCGATAGCGTCGGTAGCCTTGGCAGCAATCGTCGGATTTGTTTATGGGATTGCAAGATGACGGGGCCATCGACGGAAGCTGCTCGTCTAGCTGAAGAATATGTTCAGCTTGGTGGCAAGCGGCCGTGCCAAGCTCGATGACAACATTGTCGACACCAGGCTGTGGGATAACGAACCAGACGAGGCGGCAGCCTTCTGGCGTGACAAGATAGACAGTATGCCGGAAAGCAAACGTCGAGAGGTTGAGACGAACCTCCCGAACATGAACCCGGGCTAACGACCTAACCCGTTTTCGGTAGCGTTCTCGACCTCTCACCCGGCCTTTCCGGTCGGCTCGTCGGTGTTCGGGAAGGCAGCCGAAGTCTTCAGGTGCTACCATTGGTCAATCGCGATAGAGGAGTTGAACGGATGATACGAAGGATTTTGCCTGCAGCACTGGTCGCCGCGTTAGGGATGTGCACACTTGGCGCGGCACATGCTGATCAACTGGCGATGACAGCAACAGCGACGGTAAAAAACGACCTCAAATATCTGATGTATACGCCGAACGGATATGAGACGTCCAACGACTCCTATCCGCTCGTCGTATGGCTTCATGGGGGTGACCAAGGTGGCGGCGATATCGAGAAGGTCAAATCGAGCGGCATGCCGAAATTGATCGAAGACGGCAAGCAGTTCCCGTTCCTGGTGTTCTCGCCTCAGAACCCAAGCGAGGAACTGCTCTACCCCATCGAGAAGGTAGAAGCGGCGCTTGAGGAGGTCATCTCAAAGTACCGGGTTGACCGCTCCCGTATCTACGTCGTCGGCTACAGTCGGGGCGGCTTTGGGGCTTGGGCCATGGCAGAACAGTTTCCGCAGAGGTTTGCCGCCGTAGTTCCGATTGCAGGTGGTGGCAATCGTCACTACCTGAGCAGGACGAATGAGAAGGCTGCCTTCTGGGTCTTCCATGGGACGGACGACAACGTCATCCTCCTATCCGATTCCGTCATCATGTACGAACGCCTCAAGGCCCTGAAACGTGACGCGCGGCTTAGTATCCTCGAAGGCGTGGACCACTCCGGCATCGAAGCTGCAGCTCTAAACGATCCAGAACTATGGGATTGGTTGTTGAAGCAACGTCTTGATGTTGCCCCCAAGTGACCGTTTGACGGTCCGCTGGGTTAGGGCCAATGCAGCCACATTCTGTGCAACGACGAGATAGGTCCAACCCTTGGTGATTCACGGCTGGGAACCAGACCCCTATGCAGTGGCGCTTACCGGCGCTGGGCTTCTCATCGCATTGGTGGCGTGGTTGCCGCTGGCTCTCCGCCGACTTCCGCTCTCGCTTCCTATCGTCTGTCTGGCGATTGGTGGCCTGATCTACACCTCGCCGTATCTGAAGTTGAACCCATCGCCAGGTGCATACCCACACGCTACCGAACGTTTGACAGAGTTCGTGGTTCTTGTTGCGTTGATGGGCGCAGGCCTGAAGATTCACCGCCGGTCTCATTCAGAGGGTGGGGAACGACTTGGCGGCTGTTATTGATCACGATGCCGATGAGCATCATCGCTATAGCATTCATCGGCTCAACCCTGCTTGGTTTAGGATCGGTGGCCGCGCTGCTGCTGGCAGCAAGCCTTGCGCCCACCGATCTGATCTTGCGACCGACATCCAGGTTGCGGGCCCACAGGAAGGGGGTGAAGACACTGTTCGCTTCGCGCTGACATCTGAGGCGGGCCTGAACGACGGCTTCGCATTTCCATTCGTGCATCTGACCATCGTTTTAAGCCTTGCGGCCACAGCAGGAGAACCTTGGTTCGCTCGCTGGCTACCTTGAATGTCCTCTGGGAAACGATTGTTGGCCTTGGCTGTGGATGGCTTGTCGGACGTGTGTTTGGTTGGGCAACCTTCAAGATGCCCGGCGATACGTTGGCAAAGACAGGCGACGGATTGGTAGCCATAGCAGCCACCTTCGTGTCGTATGTTGTGTCGGAGCTGCTGCACTGCTTGGGCTTCTTCGCGGTCTTCGTTACCGCGTTGACGCTGCGTAACTCCCATCGCGACCACGACTTCCAGCGCGACATGCACGACATCACGGAACAGATCGAGCGCATCGCGATGATGCTCCTGCTGCTCGCTTTTGGCGGCGCTATCGTCAATGGCTTGCTGTCCAGTATCGGCTGGATAGAGATTGTCGCCGTCGTGCTTATATTGCTGGTCGTTCGACCGGCAACCGGCTTGCTTGCCCTCATTGGAGTCCGCGCGACGCTCACCGAGAAAATCACCATCGCCTTCTTCGGCATTCGGGGCGTGGGTTCATTCTATTATCTCGCCTATGGCCTCAATCACGGGCGGTTCGAGGACGGCGACCGGTTGTGGGTCATCCTCTCGCTCGTGGTCTTCGTCTCGATCCTAATGCATGGACTCACTGTGACGCCAGCGATGCGTTGGCTGGATCGGCGGCACGGCCGAGAGGCTGACTGAAGTTCAATCGGCCCAGGCAAAACAGACCTACAGTGGCTTTCGGAAGAATCCGACGCGCTGTGTCTCCTCAAATCCTAATGCGGTACCGCATTCCCGATTGTGCGTCCGGGGCTGTTCCGATCTTACTGCGGGCGTCGGTCAAGTGCCGGCCACAAAGCGTCTGACGGGTGTTCCCCTGCCGTTGTTCCGCCCCCGCCCATGCGCGAGGTGCAAGTTCGCTACGGCGACCTATGATCTGATCGCCTGAGCCTCCCTTGCAACGGCCCACATGAAGCCGGTCAGCTCGCGGGCAATGGCGGTGCAAACCACTGTCGTTCGCTTTCCGCGAGTGGTGAGCATTCGATATCGAGATGTCAGCCGACTCTGAGCCTTCCATGCAATCTCTCGAACTTTCGATGGGGCTTGCTCCATGAGGTAGAGCTTTTTCGTGCCAACCTTCGGCGGATGCCGATAGGTCCAGGCACTCTCGACCAGCATGTGTCGAACCCGACCATTGCCGGCCTTTGTGATCGCACCCCGTCTGACTGTCTCACCCGTTGATCGTTCACCGCGGACCAGGCCGAGATAGCCCATCAGTTGGCGGGGGCTCTCAAATCGGCTTACGTCGCCGACCTCCGTGGCGAATGTGACAGCTACGTTCAGGTCAACCCCTCGCAGTGTCTGTAGCGCTCGAATGACAGGCGCAAGCGACCAGGTTGGGACGAACTCCTCGATGACCTTCTCCAGTCGTTCGACACGCTCCTTGGAGCCACCTCTGCCACGAAGACGGACATACGGTCTTACGGCATAGCGCTGGTTTCCCGCTAAACAACGCTAAGACGCAAAGCTCGATCTCCGCCAGGACTTGACCGGAATCCGACTTAAAAGCCCACTCTGTGTCGTTAGAGGGCCCCTCAAGGGACTGCTGTTGTGAGGAGGTGGCGGACCGGCTCACGATCGACGAATTCGGCCTTTACCTGCCGCAACACGTGACGCTGCCCTGCAAACGGAACCATGGTCAGTACTTCGTCGAAGGAAACCCAACGAAACTCGCTGTGTTCGTGATTGATGATCACGGTCGCTTGGGGTTGAGGCAGCGGGAGATCGCATCGACCCCCAATTCGAGCCGGTGAGGGTTATCCGACAACACGACCTCACGTGGAGCCTTACATTCTAGCATTTCCGCCACAGCATACCGCAAACGTATTTTCTCTAACCGCTCTCCAGAACCTACACAACGCTACGAATAGATTGTCAAAGCTATGCGCTGACGTTGTCGTCTGGTTCCTGCTTCATCGAGGTCGTTTCACACGAGGCTTATGCTTCGCGTTAGAACGTTTCTCTCCACAGGCGGGAACCGCGAAGCTCGCGGCCATCTGTTCCAGGTTGCAAGCGGCATTGAAATCGCGCTTGGCCTCATATCCGCAATCGCCGCAATGATATACTCGCTGCGACAGCGCCAGCTCAGGTTTCACTGAGCCGCAGCAAGAACACGTCTCGCTTGAAGGAAAGAACTCGTCGGCAACAACTATGACTGCGCCGTAAAATCGCGATTTGTAATCCAGTTGGCGCCGGAATTCGACGATAGAGAAATTCCTTATCGAATCCGTAAGGCGAGTGCGCGCGATCACATCGACAGTCGAATGGCTAATCCCGATACGGCGATAAGTCTTCGTCAGCTTCGAAGTTGTCTTGTGTAGTACATCCTGGCGTACGTTGCTGATTCGGGTCTGCAGCCGGGCCAGGCGACGCTTCGCCTTCTGGGCGTTCTTCGAGCCCCGCAGTTTTCGCGATAACGCTCGACTGTTGCGCTTGAGCCGCGTCATTAAGGCGACATGAGCTTTTGGCTCGGCCACATCGGTACCGTCGCTCAGAGTGGCACATGGCGTCGTTTCGAGATCGACGCCCACGGCGTCAAGAGGCTGCTGAATAGATTTCTCGTCCTCAATATCGACCATGATTGAGGCAAACCACCGGTCGGCTTCGCGACTCACGGTAACGCGTTTCAGTTTACCCTTGAAACGCACCTCCTCACGCATTCGGACCCAACCAACGACGGGAAGCTTAATCCGCCTACCATCGCAGCGAAATTTATTGGCCTCGTTTGCGGCACAGAAACTATCGCGCTTTCCCCTGGTTTTAAATCGCGGATATTTTCCGCGTTTTTCAAAGAAGGCGCGGAAGGCCAAGCCGAGATTGATGATTGCTTCCTGAGTGGCGCATTTTGTTACATCGAACATCCATGGGAAAGTCTCGCGCTTCATCCCATTCAACTGCCGACGCAACGAAATTTCCGTTGGAAGAGGTGAAGACGGATCGTCCCTACCGATCAGATACTGCCGCTTCCATTCAGCTAACGCCCAATTGTAAACAAACCGCGCCGTTCCCGCTGCACGAGCAAAATAGGTTCGCTGCACATTTGTCGGATCAAGAGCAATCTTATGTGCAATGAGCATGGCTGGTTTCACCGCTTTGCGGGCGCCCGGTAGTGGTTTTCAGTTCCTCGCGCAAGTAGCTACTGTAGGAATGCCGGCCAGAAAAGAGGCGAATGATACTTCGCACATATTTGGCGAGGCCTGTCTTCAGACACATTGCTTCGCACGTAGGCTCGAGAATGCGCTGATTTGAAGGCACTGCCAGGCTCGGGCGGCTCCCCTAAGTCGCCGATTTCCAGCCCAACTGAGACTCGAAAAGTATCCTACGTGGCAGCTGCTGCGTAAAACCTGTCCATCGCCGAACATGCCTTTTCTCATGGTTTGCAAGAGGGCCTGAGTATTGATGACGAACGTCGAAGCCGCGAGTGGAAGAACACTTTGAAGCCAAGCGCCTCACGCGCATGAGGTGACGAGTAAGGCGGTATGTCCGTCTTCGCGCCTGAGGTGGTTCGCCTACGCTGGTCTCCCGAGGTGCTCGGACAGGCCGCGCCGATCCTCACCACAGGGGCAGGAGCCATGGCAGATCGAGAAGCTTTTGTCGCAATCGGTCTTGGTCGAGCTTTACGTTGAGCATCTTTTCCTTGCCAATCCGTTACTGTCGGATCGGCGCCAGGAGATCCATGGGCATGCCAGCCTTTTGACGGGAGTCAATTTCGACATAGCCAGGATTCGTGACGC